>Ga0302309_10003721_pt1 | contig 11640 bp, 8 predicted proteins | sample III_Palsa_N1_1_FD_200453 | JGI IMG/M metagenome (GOLD analysis project Ga0302309, IMG submission 200453) | Peat permafrost microbial communities from Stordalen Mire near Abisko, Sweden - III_Palsa_N1_1 | ecosystem: Environmental > Terrestrial > Soil > Palsa > Peat permafrost | place: Sweden... | reverse complement strand
AGGTAGCGGCAGCCGGTTACAAGGAAGTTGAGCCTTTCGGCTATTCAAAAGCGAATGGTTTTTGGGGCCTTGATGCAAAAGCATTCAGTGAGCTGTTGAAAGCCAATGGCCTCACTACGCCAAGCGGCCACTTTGGTATGGACCAGTTTTTTGTACATGATAAAACCGACGACCTGGACAGTTATATAGACGCGGCAAACCAAACCGGTATGAGCTATGTCATCGTCCCTTCGATAAACGGAGAGGTGCTCAAAAGCGCCGACCAGTTTAAAATGGTGGCCGATAAAATGAACAAAGCTGCGGAGTATTGTAAAAAATCCGGGTTAACGCTGGGTTACCATAACCACAACTTTGAATGGAAACCGGTCGACGGCACCACCTTTTACGACGTGCTGTTAAAAGAAACCGACCCTGCGTTGGTGCACATGGAAATGGATATTTACTGGGTGGTGCGTGCCGGTCAGGATCCCGTCAAGCTGATTGAAGCACACCCGGGACGATACGCGCTGTGTCACTTGAAAGATATGGACAAAACCAATTCAAATTTGAATACGGAAGTAGGGAAGGGGAGCATCGATTTTAAAACTATTTTGAGCCATGCTAAAAAAGCGGGCCTGAAGCATTTTATAGTGGAGCAGGAAAACTACATCGACATAGATCCTTACGTCAGTATAAAAGAAAGCGCTGACTACTGCCGGAATGTACTGAAGGTGTAGCAGGACAAGAGACTTACAAAGTTTAATAAAACAAGAGACTTACGAAGTCTCTACGACTTCGTAAGTCTTTCGTAACCCTCGTTTTATCATAGAAATTTATCAATAAGCCAATTTAACTAACCATGAAATATTCAATAATTATTGCCGCTTTATTAGCCGGCACATCGTTTATGGCCCATGCACAGCAGGCCAAACCAGAAGACACTGAGGTTTGGACACCGGAACCGAAAGTGGTTACACCAGGCACAACCTGCGCCGACGCGCCATCGGATGCAGTCATCTTATTTGACGGGAAAAATCTTGATCAATGGGTGCAGGCGGACGACCAGTCGCCGGCAAAATGGGATGTTCATGACGGAATTCTAACGGTAAACAAAAAGTATGGCAATATCGAAACCAAACAAAAGTTCACCAATTACCAGTTGCACATCGAATGGAAAGAACCCTCGGACCTTGAAGGCACCGGACAGGCAAGGGGCAACAGCGGGGTGTTTTTGGCATCGTTAGGAAAAGGCGACGCCGGATACGAGTTGCAGGTTCTGGATGCGTACAAAAACAAAACCTATGTTAACGGTATGGCCGGAAGTCTTTACAAACAGGCAATCCCACTGGCCAATCCGGCAAGGCCTAACGGCGTATGGCAAACCTATGATGTGATTTGGACCGCGCCAACCTTTAACGACGACGGATCGCTTAAAACGCCTGCTAAGGCTACGGTTTTATACAACGGCGTTGTGGTTGAAAATAATTTTGAGCTGCTTGGGCCTACCTTGTACATCGGCAAACCAGTTTACAAAGCCCATGGCGCCTCTCCAATTAAACTGCAGGCGCATGGCGATAAAAGCAAGCCGTTGAGCTTCAGAAATATTTGGGTGAGAGAGATTTAGCGAATGCGGGGGCGGAATGTGCGGAAGGTCGGGCAGTGCATGGATGATAATCCGTGGCGGTTTGAGTTTATCCACAAAAATCGCAAAATGCCGATGCTATAAGCTTTTCTTAACTAGTTAATTTAGTTAACTAATTTATAATCAATAAATTGTGCGTCATTGCGAGGAACGAAACAACCTCTACACACGCAAATCAACATGCAAAATGCGATCAGAACCAAATCGTCGTAAGCCCGTCCCGCCGTGCCGGCAAACTTGCTTGGCCTGGCGGCAACAAGAAGTAAGGTGGTCTGAAGGTTAAAAACACAAAACAAAAACCTTTAGGCAGGCAGCGTAGTTTATAATTTTTGCATTGGCGAAAACAGACCACCAACCCGGGATGATGAATATGAGAAAATTTTTGTTGATTACGCTATCCACAGTTTTATTAAACAATTTAGTCCACGCCCAGGCCACCAAAGCCCCGGCATACCCTTTAATTGATCATAATACCTATTTCAGCATCTGGTCGTTCACCGATAAGTTGAATGACTCCCCAACCAAACACTGGACCGGGAAAGATCAGCCAATGATCGGTTTGGTCAAAGTAGACGGCGCCACCTATCGTTTTATGGGCCGCGAATCCGGGACATATCACACGCTTTTGCCGGCCGCCGACGAAACCAACTGGACCTGCAAATACACGGAAACGGCGCCCCAGGGGGACTGGACCGGCCAGAAATACGATGACACTAACTGGAAAACAGGAATCGCGCCTTTTACGGACGACACGGACCAGGCTAAAACGCTATGGACCGGCAAGGATATTTGGGTAAGACGTACTTTCACGTTGGGCGACGCTGAGATCAATAACCTGGTCCTGAAACTTCACCATGACGATAACATCGAAGTTTACCTGAATGGCGACGAGGTCTACAATTTTACCGGCTGGACCAGCGATTATAAATACATACCGCTTAAAGACAAATTTAAAAACCGCTTAAAAAAGGGCGACAATATACTGGCTATCCATTGCGCCAATACTGCGGGCGGGTCATGGCTGGACGTTGGGCTGGCAGATGAAATAAAAGCTGCACAAAACCACATTTTATTAGCCCGCCAAAAAAGCGTTGTGGTGAATGCCACGCAAACGATCTACGATTTCGATTGCATCGGCGTGGAATTGCAGGTAACATTTACCTCGCCTTTGCTGATGGATGACCTGGACCTGTTTTCGAGGCCGGTTTCATACATTAGCTACCGGGTGCGTTCTATCGACGGCCGTAACCACAGCGTCAAGGTGTTTTTCAGTGCATCCACCAATATCGCGGTAAACAACCCCTCCCAGGAGGTGACGGGGCAAAAATATGCCTCGGCAGGTTTATCCATTTTAAAGGCGGGCACGGTAAGCCAACCGGTATTGAAAAAGAAAGGGGACGATTTGCGGATCGACTGGGGCTATATGTATGCAGCCGTGCCAAATTCAAAAAACGAGATCCAGTATATCACCACACAGGAAGATGCTTTAACATCCTTTGTGACCAATAAATATACGTCCACGGCAACGGGTGGGCAGCAGCTTTCGCTCAATACCGTTTTAAATTTCAGCACCATCGGTACACAACCCAAAGAGCAGTTTGTTGAGCTGGGGTATGACGACCTTTATTCGGTCCAATATTTTGGGCAGAATTTGATGCCCTGGTGGAAGCAGGGCGGGATGACCATTGAAAAGGAGCTGAGCAATGCAGCTTCCGGCTATTCCACCGTCATGAAAAAATGCGATGCTTTTAACAGGAGCATGTATGGTGATGCGGTAAAGGCAGGCGGCGTTAACTATGCGAATCTGTGTGTGCTGGCTTACCGGCAAAGTATTTCGGCCCACCAGCTGCTAAAAAGCCCTGAAGGCGACATCCTGTTCCTATCGAAAGAAAATTTCAGCAACGGCTCTATTAATACCGTGGATGTTACCTATCCCTCCGCGCCCTTATATCTTCTTTACAACCCACATTTGTTGGAGGGTATGTTGAACGGTATTTTTCATTATTGCGAAAGCAGTCTTTGGAAGCATAATTTTGCTGCACACGATTTGGGCACGTACCCCTTGGCCAACGGCCAAACTTACGGCGAAAATATGCCGGTAGAGGAGTCGGGCAATATGATCATCCTCACGGATGCGATTGTAAAGGCCGAAGGTAATGCTGCTTTCGCTAAAAAACATTGGAAAACGCTCACTACCTGGGCGGCCTATTTGAGCAACAATGGCTTCGACCCGGGCAACCAGCTTTGTACAGATGATTTTGCGGGCCATTTAGCGCGCAATGCCAATTTATCGGTAAAGGCCATCGAAGCATTAGGCGCCTACGCCGACCTGGCGTCGAGGCTCGGGAAAAAATCGGCCGGTTCACAGTATCATGCACTGGCCGCCGGTCTGGCAACCAAATGGCAAACCCTTGCCGACGCCGGCGATCACTATGGACTGGTGTTTGACAGTAAAAATACGTGGAGCCAAAAATATAACCTGGTTTGGGATAAGGTTTTAGGCCTTCATTTATTTCCACCTGCTGTTTACAAAAAGGAGATCAACTATTACCTCACCAAACAAAATAAATTCGGCCTGCCCTTGGATAGTCGGAAAACCTATACCAAATCCGATTGGATATTGTGGACCGCAGCATTGGCCGACAACGCAAAAGACTTCAAAGCTTTGATCGACCCGGTTTATAAGTATGCAACAGAAACCCCCACACGCGTGCCCTTAAGCGACTGGCACGAGACAATCGATGGCAAAATGGTAGGTTTCCAGGCCCGCAGCGTAGTGGGCGGCTATTTCATGAAGCTGCTGGGAAATAAATGGGTTAAATAAAAGGGCTCTAAAAGGCTTGGTATGGGTGCCCAATTTCATTGGCGGCGGTGTCGCAGGCCGGAAATTCGTGGTTGCCCAACCTGCTTGATTGCCAAAAAACCGGGTTTTACTAATTTTTGTAGATCAAACAACTACAGCATTTTGATCAACCGATTGACAGGACTCGGCTGGTTTATACCGTTTAAGAGTCGTAGGTTTAATTATAAAATAATTAACTATTATGACTACCCTGGAAATACAAAACAAAAACAAATCAGCAGTTAGCAGCCGGCTCTTGGTTTTGATGATCGCAATTTTATTTTTAAACTTCAGTTTTAAAATCGAAAGCAAAGCACATGGCATTGAATGTCGAAACGATGGTCGCGGGGACACCTTGTCAGCAGTGTGGACGGCGAAAGCAATAGCAGCAAACATAAAAAGGGACAGTTCCAACCGTGTAGTTGCCATCAACCGGGGATTGTTTCTTCCTGTTGATCCGGACGACGCGACCCCTTCGCAAAGAACGATAGACACCCGCGGTTCGTACCGCGCCAGGATGGCGATGAAACTGTACCTTTATATTTTAATTATTGGCCCGAAAGCGAACGACCAGTTGAAAAAGGCTAAGAACAAGTATAACCGGGAAGCGAACGACCCCAATCCGGGTAAAAACTTTTCCAGTGAAGCATTCCGGCAGGTGATTTTGCTATCGACGCCGTGATTATTTGACCTACTTCCCGCATTCAGACCAACCGAAGCTTTTAACTGTCATCTTATTATTTCCGTATCAAAAGTTTCAATTCATTTTATCGTTCTTTGCTTTATTTTTATCCTTTGCGATTTTGTAAATGGACGGACTTGATGAATTAAAAAACACGTTGCAGCAACTCACCGGAGTTTCGGTCGGCGAACTGATTTTGCCGGATAAAATAGGTTTTGTTAAACATTATCGAAAGAACAGCTTTTTCCTTGAGGCCGGCGCCATGCCAATTTATTCCGGGTACATCGTCAAGGGCGCTTTCCGCGAATATTATACAGATAATAATGGCCGGCAATTTAATAAAGCTTTTGGCTTTACGGGTGATTTTACCGGGTCATATTACGATCTCGCCCTGGGCAAGCCTGCTATCGTTAGCATCGAGGCATTGACCGATAGTACCGTTTTAATTATCCGTCAGACTGAATACCAGAAGCTTATTGCTGCCGATCCTTTTTGGCTCAAAGTCGCCTATGCACTGGCGCACAACCTGCTGATGATAAAATTTGAAAAAGAGTTTCAATTGCTTACGCTCTCTGCTGCTGAACGTTACCACCTGCTTAAAAAGCAGTACCCCCAGTTGGAACAGTTGGTCCCTGCTTATCATATCGCCTCTTATCTGGGAATTACACCGGTCTCCTTAAGCCGGATCCGCGCACAGATAAAAAAATAAATTTCTTATCATTTGATAAGAGGTTTCGCTTCGCGATTCCTGAACTTTCGGCTTTTACAAACCATTAAAAAGCGATATGATGACAATAGCAAAATCAACGGGAGCCTGGGCGCTCACTATCTTGCTGGCCTTATTTTTTCTATATGTAAGCTATAAAAAACTGGCAGGAAACGAAATTACAGCAGGGCATTTCCGCGAATGGGGCTATGCAAACTGGTTGCTCACCTTTGTTGGCTGCCTTGAACTGACGGGCGCAATTCTGCTTTTATTCCCTGCAACCGCAACAAGCGGGGCATTGCTGCTTGCGCTGGTTATGGTTGGAGCGTCTTATACATTACTGAGCCATGAAGTATGGAAAACATTCGTTATTACAGCTACCTGCTTTGTTTTGCTCATCGTACTCGGCTATTTGCGGTGGGAAAAAAGCTGGATCCTTGTCGTTTTTAAAATGAACAGCTAAACACAGATCATTTAATATAAACACCCCAAAAAAACACTCCTCCCTTAAATCCTGCCTGCCGGCAGGCAGGTTAGGGAAACGGGATGGATAGGGGACAAATACCTTCTTTCTTCTCCCGGTGGCTGTGTCCCCACAGCCAGTATCCCATGCGCTGTCGGTGTTCCCGCAAACCCTCTTTGAGTTTTAAATATCGAGTGAGGTTGGGACGGCTAACCCCGCGAAAATTTCGAAATCATCAATTGTGCTAACAAATAAATTAGGTGCCACTATATCACAAAGAAAAAGGTAATTTCGTTATAAAATTCTATTACGATGAATACTGCTTTAAAATCCTGCACAGTTTTATACACAGCCCTGGTATTGTTTGGGTTGACTATTTTTGGCGCAACAACTGCAACTGCAGATGGCCGTTATTATTACGAGATCAAGCTTTACCACTTTAAAACCCAAACGCAGGAAGACCGGATGGATACTTACCTGCAAAATGCTTACCTGCCTGCCCTGCATCGACTGGGCATCAAAAATGTCGGTGTATTTAAGCCATTACCAACGGATACCCTGGGGCTGCGGATGTATGTGCTGATCCCTTTCAAAACCTGGAACCAACTGGAAGCTCTTAACGAAAAACTTGCTGCCGACCAGCAGTATGCAAGCGATGGTAAAGACTTTATCAATGCCGCTTACAATGACTTGCCTTATACCCGGATGGAGACCATCGTTTTGCGGGCTTTTCCGAAAATGCTGGAGCCGGCCGTACCGGAGCTTACGGCTGACAAACCCGACCGTGTGTATGAGCTGCGCAGCTATGAAAGCCCCACGGAGGCATTCAATGTAAACAAAGTCAAAATGTTTAATGATGGCGACGAAGTGGGCTTATTTAAACGTCTGAACTTTAACGCTGTTTTTTACGCAGAGGTGATAGCGGGCAGCCATATGCCCAACCTGATGTACATGACCACCTTTAATAGCAAGCAGGATAGGGACAAACATTGGGACGCATTTTCCAACGACCCGTACTGGAAAAAGCTGGTTGCTCTGCCGGAATACCAGCACAACGTATCCAAAGCTGATATCCTGTTCCTGCATCCCACCGCCTATTCTGATTTTTAGATGCAGCCCGCAAAACCCGATTATGACGCGGTTGTAGTTGGCTCGGGTCCCAACGGGCTGGCGGCAGCCATAACATTGCAGCAAAAAGGGCTTTCGGTACTGCTGATAGAGGGGAACGACAAGATTGGCGGGGGCATGCGCACCGAAGCGCTTACGTTGCCGGGCTTCATCCATGATGTTTGCTCGGCGGTTCACCCGCTGGCCGTTGCTTCCCCCTTTTTTGAACCGCTCCCTTTAGCGAAGTATGGGCTGGAGTTTATTTACCCGGATATACCAGTTGCACACCCCCTTGATAATGGCACAGCCGCCCTTATAAAAACTTCCATCGAGGAAACTGCCCGCCTGCTCGGGGCCGATCAACAGGCTTATTTGAAACTGGTGCAGCCTGTTGTCCATGATTGGCCCTTTATTGCCCCTGATGTTTTGGGCCCTTTACACTATCCCAAATACCCTTTAAAAATGGCGCGGTTCGGCTTGACGGGTTTATTATCGGCCGCGACACTTGCTAATCGATTCAAAACCACCGAAGCCCGGTGTTTGATTGCAGGTATGGCTGCTCATGCCATACAGCCGCTCACCAATTCACCAACCGCCGCTTTCTCCCTGGTGATGCTGGCAACGGCGCATGATAAAGGCTGGCCCATACCAAAAGGGGGCTCGGTAAGCATCGCCAATGCCCTTGCATCGCTGTTTCTGTCCCTCGGCGGAAAAATTGAGACCAATTTTTATGTGCAGTCGATGGAACAATTGCCTTCGGCCCGTGCCGTCCTTTTTGATGTCACACCGAAACAGCTGCTGCAAATAGCCGGGCATCGCTTTTCGTCCATCTACACATGGCAGTTGGAACGTTACCGTTACGGAATGGGCGTTTTTAAAGTGGACTGGGCGCTTGACGGTCCCGCGCCGTTTACAGCTAACGAATGTAGCAAGGCCGGTACTGTGCATATCGGTGGTACTTTTGAAGAAATTGCTTTAGGTGAAAAGCAGGCCTCGGAAGGGAAGATCGTAAAAGAACCATTTGTTCTGTTTACTCAGCCCTCCCTGTTTGATGATTCCCGGGCGCCACAAGGCAAACATGCCGCCTGGGCATACTGTCATGTGCCAAACGGTTCTGCCATCGACATGACGAATGCCATTGAAGCCCAGGTGGAACGCTTTGCACCAGGTTTCAGGGAACGGATACTTGCCCGCCATACATTTAATACGGGCCAAATGGAGGAATATAACCCCAATTATATTGGCGGCGATATCAATGGTGGAATAATCGACCTTGGCCAGCTGTTTACCCGGCCGGCGTTGCGCTGGTCGCCTTACCGCACTTCGGCAAAAGGGCTATATATCTGTTCATCATCAACGCCACCCGGCGGAGGAGTACATGGCATGTGTGGATATCACGCAGCCATTAGGGCATCCAGGGATATTTTCCGAATTGTCTGATCAGAATTCGGAAGTAAAGAATGTACGAGCAACCACCCTGCATTCTAAAAAATTCTCCAAATTCCAAAAATTCGAGTTCCGACCGATACCGAACATTTCGTCCGATATCGGACAAAATCTCAAATGTTAAAAATCCCAAATACCTTATTACTAGTCAGTTATTTTTGGTACGCACATTGCATATAACTATGCAATACAAGGTACTATGGACAAGGAAATTACACAGGAAGTCTCATCGCAAAACAGGAGGAAAACAATTGTTGTCGCGCTGATAAGCGTAGCGGTACTAATTGCAGCTGTCTGCCTGGTCAGGGTGATCTTTAAATCATCCGTTAAAAAAGCTGACATAACAACCGCAGTTGTTGAAGTCGGGAATATTGAAAATACCATTAACGCGACAGGCGAAGTTTTACCGGAGTTTGAGGAAATTATAAGCAGTCCCATCAATGCTTCCATAAAAAATGTAACCATGGACGCCGGCAATCACGTTAAGGCCGGGCAATCCATACTCACGCTTGATAAATCATCTGCCCAGAATGATTTCGACAAGCAGAAGTTTCAGCTCGAATCAAAGCAAAGCGAGATCCAAAAGCTAAAACTCGACCTCGACAAAAGCTACTTCGACATCCAATCAAATAACGACATAAAACAACTCCACATCAGCGACCTGGCCGATGCTGTGGAAAACGCAAAAAGGCTCTTTAATGCGGGCGGCGGTACCCGGGAAGCTATTGAACAGGCCGAGCTGAACCTGAAAGTGGCCCAGCTTGAAAAAAAGCAGATCGAGAACGAAATAAAAAACAAGCAGCAAACCATGCAGATTGAGATCAAAGAGGCTCAAATTGCAGCCGATATACTGGCAAGCGACCTGGCCGTGCTCAAACACAAATTAGACCTTGCAAACATTGTAGCCACCCGCGCAGGCGTGGTGACCTATGTAAATAAAAATATCGGGGCCAACATCAAAGAAGGAGAGTCACTTGCCCGGATTGCCGATTTAAGCAGTTTTAAAGTCCAGGGGAGCGTTTCGGATAATTCCCTCGACGAAGTGCATATTGGCTTACCTGTTATCGTGCTCATCAACGACACGCAATTGCGCGGGCATGTGACTAACGTGTCCCCATCTATCCAAAACGGTATTATCTCATTTGATATCCAGTTGGATGAGCGCAACAATAAAATCCTGCGACCAAACATGAAAGTTGATGTTTACCTGGTTACGGCAACCCACAGCCATATCATGCGTGTCGCCAACGGTCCTGCCTTTAAAGGCCCAACCCTGCAGGACATTTTTGTAGTAAACAATGGAAAAGCTGAACGGCGGACAGTCCACATCGGCCTAACCAATTTTGATTATGTCGAGATAAAAGACGGTGTAAAAGCCGGCGATGTGGTGATCACATCAGACATGAGTGAGTTCAAAAATTCAAAAGAAATAGCTATTGAATAGAGAGATTAGAGGTTAGTTGAATAGAGATTAGTTAAGGAAATGCAATTCGGCAATCAATATTCGACTCAAAAAATTAACGAAATCAAACAAACGGCGTAGCCCTCTTGAACACCATAAAATATAAACAATTAGTAAAAAATCAACGGTGAAATATTTATACACCATATTCTTTCTTACCCTCAGCTTCAACGGCTATTGCGCTGTTAGCGCAGATACCATCCGTCTGACGCTGCCGCAGGTGGTTGAAATGGCCAAGGGAAATTCAATTGCAGCCAAGCAGGCTTCCACTACCCGCGAAACAAAATACTGGCAATGGCGCACCTATAAATCGAATTACCAGCCCCAGTTATCGTTAAGCGGAAACTTGCCCGGCTACAGCAAGACCAGCACCCCGGTGATTCAGCCAAATGGTTCGATATTGTTTCAATCGATAAATTATGATAATTCGGCGCTAACCTTAAATTTTAGCCAAACCATTACTGCTACCGGCGCCACGATATACGGGATGACCCAGCTGCAGCGCTTTGATAATTTCAATGGAAATATGGTACAATACAATGGTGTCCCATATGCCATAGGTCTAACCCAGCCCCTGGGCCAGTACAACAGTTTAAAATGGGATAATAGGATACAACCGCTTTTGTACAATGAAAGTAAACAGGCTTATATTCAGGCTCAGGAACAAATTTCCATATCGGTTACCGGCTATTTCTTCGACCTGCTGCTGGCACAGGTAAACCTCGGCACCGCCGTAGCGAATTTTACAAATACCGCGAAGATGCTCAAGATTGCCAATTTGAAATTCGGTCTGGGCAAAGTTTCGAAGAATGAGATTTTACAACTGCAATTAGAAAACATTAACGCTAAAAAAGCAGAGGGTACCGCCAGGAGGGATGTGGAAATTGCTACCCTCAATTTACGCAGCTATATCGGGCTGGAAGGTGATGATAAGATTGAATTGATAGTGCCCGAAACCATCAGCCGGATGGCGGTAAGCGCTGATAAGGTTTTAGCCCAGGCTTATGAAAACAGGTCGGATGCGATAGCATTTGTCAGGCGTATTGCGGAGGCGCAAAGGGACGTAGCCATAGCCCACGGCCAAACGGGCCTAACTGCCACCCTAACAGCCAACCTGGGCACCTCAAATACGTCGTCCAGCATACCCGGAATATATCGCTCGCCGCAAACCCAGCAATTATTGGAGCTGCAATTTTCGATACCTGTACTGGATTGGGGCAGGTCGAAAGCTAAAATAAAAACCGCGGAAGCAAACCAGCAATTGACCGTAGATTCGGTGGAGCGGGATAAACAAACATTTAAACAGCAGAT
>Ga0302309_10003720_pt1 | contig 11642 bp, 10 predicted proteins | sample III_Palsa_N1_1_FD_200453 | JGI IMG/M metagenome (GOLD analysis project Ga0302309, IMG submission 200453) | Peat permafrost microbial communities from Stordalen Mire near Abisko, Sweden - III_Palsa_N1_1 | ecosystem: Environmental > Terrestrial > Soil > Palsa > Peat permafrost | place: Sweden... | reverse complement strand
GCTTTGAAAATTTTTGTGTTCATGAATGGTTTTTGATTGGCTGGCCAATTCGCCTTGATTGAGTAATGCTTGTAATTGTGTCAATACGGTTTTTTCAGCGATGGATTCTTTGTCACCACCTTTGGCGGTTTTTTCCAAACGCAGTAAACGTTTTTCTATGCTGTCCAAATCAGATAATACCAATTCGGTATGAATAATGTCGATGTCACGAATGGGATCAATGCTGCCCGCCACATGGGTAATATCATCATTTTCAAAACAACGCACCACATGCGCAATGGCATCGGTTTCACGAATATGTGCCAAAAACTGATTACCCAGGCCTTCCCCTTTGGAGGCGCCTGCAACCAAACCAGCAATATCAACAAATTCCATGGTGGTGGGGATCACTTTTTGTGGTTTGACGATCTCGGCTAATTGATCAAGGCGTGGATCTGGCATGGCCACAATGCCCACATTGGGATCAATCGTACAAAAAGGATAGTTTTCTGCCGGAATACTGGCTTTGGTTAACGCATTAAACAACGTCGATTTACCCACATTAGGCAGTCCAACAATACCACATTTAAATCCCATTTTAATAAACCTCTACTTTTCAATTTTGGTGTGCAATTGATGCACCACTTTTTGCCAATCACCATAAATCAACGGTTCGATGTGTTCTAACACACGTTGCATGCCCGCTTCAATGTCTTGTTGTTCTGCCGCGGTTGGGCGATTGAGTACGTAATTCACCACATCTTGGCCCGGTAATAAGGGGCGACCAATACCTATACGCAAACGATTGTACTGATTGGTTCCTAATTTGTCATCAATATCCCGCAGACCATTGTGTCCACCATGACCACCGCCATGTTTTAGACGCACAGTGCCGATGGGTAAATCCAAATCATCATGCGCGACCAAAATATTGTCAGGCGATATTTTATAAAAATGTGTAAATGCTTGTACCGCCTCGCCACTTAAATTCATGAACGTCATTGGTAATAGCAAACGACAATGATTAAAATTATGACTGAGCTGAGTTTCAAACCCTTTTAAGCGTGGATTGGCATTCCAATGCACACGTTCAATATTCGCCAATGCCAATGCAAACCAAGCGCCCGCATTATGACGCGTATTGGCGTATTTTTCACCGGGATTGCCAAGGCCAACAATTAGTTGAATGGTATGATTTTTATTAACAGTCATTAGAGTCAATACCTCACAAAATGTGTGAGGTATTGTAACGGATTTACTGCAGAAGGGCTAGGATTTATCATTGATGGCCAAAGGGACCCTTAGGTGTCATGATAGGGGCAAATGGGTTGGTACTGACTTTGCGTGGTCCCATGTGTGCATAATCCAATGCCTCATGAACGGTATCCAAGGCCATTTGACTGAAAACAGCCAAAATAGACGTGGATGCATGTGGTGCATGAAAATGTGGGACAAATGAGGGATGAGCGTCTTTTAAATGTCTTATTGCGTGGCTCGTGACCAATTGAGTCATGAGCGCTAGTTCTGACAAAGAGTGGAAATAGTTTAAATGATGGTCAACCATGCTGGTAATATGTCCATGGAGCTCAACAGGCAAGGGTTGTTTGTGGGGATGCACTTCATGGGTTTCGCCTTCTCTAAAGTACAATGGTCTGAGTAAAGCGAGTGTTGGAGCCATTTTCAAAGCAACCGCACGAGTGGTGGCGGGATGATGATTTCTGCGCGTTTGTTCTGGGATAAATGTTTCAGCCCAATTGTGTACATCTGCACCAAAACCAGGAATTTTGCCTTGCACGTGTGTATCCATGCGTTGTTGCACGTGGATTTCTGCTGGATTTAATAGTGTTGGATCATTTTGTTGTACGGCATTGATGAAATGCGTATCGATAATGCGATCCGTCTCAGCCAACATCAATTGATCGTTGCGATCTGGTCGAATATTGGCGGCAGCAAAAAGATTGTTGCGCGCAACCATGATGTGTTGTGCAGGAGAACGATCCAATGTGTCGTCTAAATAACCTTTAAAAGCATCTTGCCATATCTTCATTAATTCATGAGGTTTGGTTGGTTGCAGTAATACTGATCTTGCTAATGCCAATCTTGCATCCAGTTCTTTTTTGGCTTCTTCTTCATCAAGCTGTGCATCTTCATCCGTATAAGTAGCCAATCTAAAACGAGGATGCGGTGTAAACTCTGCTGCTTGCAAGAGCAGTTGTGCAGCATCTTTCGCGGGTCTGATAACTTGATCATAAAAATATTTTATTAATAAATTGAGCTTAAGCTTTTTTTCTTCTGGCGATTCTTCGCCAGTCAGATACTTATTAACCATTTGCATAAATGAATCTAATGCCATGATACGTTTTCCTCAAATAGATGGATTTTGAGATGGAGTAAATAATGTAAAGTCAGGCAAGGTATCCGTGTTTGAAAGCATATAATCTTTTATTCTTTCTATTAGTTGTAATTCTTCGGGATTTAAACGTTCATTGAGTTCTTGATCAAGGACTTTTAGAGCAGTGAGTTTGGGTACTGTGCCGTAATTTAGAATAACCATAATAGTGGCCCTTTCTTAGTTGACCTACATCTAATTTTGGCATGAATTTTCCCGTTTGTCCATAGGATTGAACTCATTTTCAACCTATTTTTTTATCATTCGGTTGCAAATGGTAATCACTTGCATTTGGAGGATGTTATCAGTAGAATGTGTTCTTTATTAGTTAACTGAGGCTCAACAATGTCTGTTTCCAGTTTAATTTTTTTCTCTCAAGCGTATGCGGCTGATCAACAAAAACAGGCTGGTTTGAGCGTCCCTACCAATAGCGCTTGGGCGGGACAGCGTCAGGTCGGACGTTTTTTTGCACAATATTTGGTGAGTGCAGCTGGACATGCTGCCAGCACAGTGGGCCGGTTTGCACAAAACACAACGGTCTCTGTTAATCGGAAATCAGCGGGAGATGCTTCAGATCCGATGCACGAATCATTGCATCGCGGATTAGGCATGGGGCCGTTTTAAAAAACATTTGCATTTTTCCTGGGGTTTGCGTAAAATCCGAACCCATGCAAGCTGACATGGTGTCACCATGGAGGTTTGAGGGTCGTTAGCTCAGTCGGTAGAGCAGCTGGCTTTTAACCAGCGTGTCATTGGTTCGATCCCAATACGACCCACCATCTTTTTCTGGCAAAAACGCCACGTCTCGATTACAATACCAAGCAAATCATTTCATGTGAATCAATCTGGATAAACAACACCATGGCGTTATTGGGATTTATAAAAAAGATATTTGGAAGCCGCAATCAGCGTTTAGTGAAACAAATGATGCAGCGAGTGACATCAATTAATGCGCTTGAATCACAAATGCAGGCATTAAGCGACGATGAATTGCGCGCCAATACTGCTAAATTTCGTGAACGTTTGACGCAAGGTGAAACCATAGAAGCGTTGTTACCCGAAGCCTTTGCAACGGTGCGAGAAGCCTCGAAGCGTGTACTAAATATGCGTCATTTTGATGTGCAATTGGTGGGCGGCATGGCGCTGCATTCTGGACGTATTGCAGAAATGCATACAGGTGAAGGTAAAACCTTGGTTGCCACCACGGCTGTTTATTTAAATGCATTAACGGGATTGGGCGTGCATGTGGTCACGGTGAATGATTATTTGGCCAGACGTGATGCGATGTGGATGGGACCGTTATATCAGTTCTTAGGACTGTCGGTGGGGATTAACTTAAGCGGATTAGATAAATCACAAAAACAAGCTGTTTATGCTGCTGATATCACTTATGGTACCAACAATGAATTTGGTTTTGATTATTTGCGCGATAACATGGTGTTTAATGTCGCAGACAAAGCACAACGGCAGTTACATTTTGCCGTTATTGATGAAGTGGATTCGATTTTAATTGATGAAGCGCGTACACCGCTGATTATTTCTGGACAAGCTGAAGACAGTTCTGAATTTTACCGCCGCATTGATGGTTTTATTCCACGTTTAATCCGTCAAAAAGATGAAAATGATCTGGACGGTGATTACACGGTAGATGAAAAAGCCAAACAAGTCTTTTTGACTGAAAAAGGTCATGAAACCATTGAGTCCTTAATGGTATCAGAAGGGTTGTTGGCCAGTGATCAAAGTTTATACGATGCGGGCAGCGTGACTTTATTACATCATATTTATGCTGGTTTGCGTGCGCACGCATTGTTTCATCGGGATGTGGATTATTTGGTGCGTAATCAAGAAGTCATTATTGTGGATGAACATACCGGCCGCACAATGGTTGGACGACGTTGGTCGGAAGGTTTGCATCAAGCCGTGGAAGCCAAAGAGCAAGTGCCCATTAAACCCGAAAATCAAACCTTGGCGTCTATTACGTTCCAAAACTATTTTAGATTATACCAAAAACTCAGTGGTATGACGGGGACAGCGGATACAGAAGCGTTTGAATTTCAGCAAATTTATGGGTTGGAAGTCATGGTGATCCCAACCAATCAACCTCCCAGACGTGATGACAGAGCGGATTTGGTATTCCTGAGCGCGGAAGATAAATACAAAGCCGTGATCACCGACATTAAAGAAACAATAAGCAAACAACAACCTGTATTGGTTGGAACTGCATCAATTGAAACGTCTGAATTTTTGGCGGCTTTATTGCAAAAAGAAGGCATTGAACACAAAGTATTGAATGCCAAATTCCACGAACAAGAAGCCATGATTATTGCAGAAGCCGGCCGTCCTGGGGTGGTGACCATTGCAACCAATATGGCGGGTCGTGGTACGGATATTGTGTTGGGTGGTTCATTGGAGGAAGAGTTAAAGAAATTGCCGCCAGACGCAACGGCAGAGCAAACCGCTGCGTGCAAAGCGCAATGGCAACAACGTCATGATTTAGTGGTGTCTGTTGGTGGTTTGCATGTGGTGGGTTCCGAGCGTCATGAATCGCGTCGTATTGACAATCAATTACGCGGTCGTTCGGGGCGCCAAGGTGATCCCGGTTCGACGCGTTTTTATTTGTCTTTGGATGATAATTTAATGCGTATTTTTGCCTCGCCTACCTTGCGCAGCATGATGGAAAAATTAGGCATGGAACCCGGACAAGCCATTGAAAGCAGCTTGGTATCGCGTGCCATTGAAAATGCACAACGCAAAGTGGAAGGCCGTAACTTTGATATTCGTAAACAATTATTACAATACGATGATGTGGCGAATGAACAACGTAAAGTCATTTATGAACAACGTGCACAATTGATGCAAAGCGATGATGTGTCAAAACATGTGCAAGCATTGATAGACGATGTGATTGCACAAGAAGTACAAAGCTTGGTGCCGCTGGATACCATTGAGGAACAATGGCAATTGGATGAATTACACGCGTTGTTGCAGCGCGATTTTGGCATGAATGTCGATATTCATGCATGGTTAAAAGAAGATGAAAAACTGCATGCCCAATCGTTAAATGAACGACTGGTTGCCTTTGCAAACAAACATTATCTTGAAAAAGAAACCGACGTGGGCGCTGAATTGCTAAGACAAATTGAAAGAAATGTCATGCTGCAATGTTTGGATAGTTATTGGAAAGAACATTTGGTCGCGATGGATCATTTGCGTCAATCGGTGAGTCTGCGTGGTTTTGCACAAAAAGATCCCAAGCAAGAATATAAGCGTGAAGCCTTTGCATTATTCGGGCAGTTATTAGAACGTGTGCGTCATGATGTGGTGAGTGTATTGTTTAAGCTACAAATCGAAACACAAACGACAGAACCACAGGAACCTGATGAGCAAAGCATGCATTTTGAACATCCGGATCCCAATGCGTTGGTGCTTGAAGAAGAGGATGATGAGAACAAGCCGATCAATATGAACGTGTCAGAAGGTTCGATGAGCACATTAAACATGACTGATCAGCCCAAAATAGGCCGCAATGACCCGTGTTATTGCGGCTCAGGTCGCAAGTTCAAGCAATGTCATGGACGGATTTAGATCGTTATTTTAAACGACCTAACCATCGTGTTAATCGAGGCGGTAGCGTAGTGGTTATCGCCATGTCTATGAAATGATTCGTGCGCAATCCTTGAGGTCCATCTAATGACAAGCGTGCGCAGGAGCCTGTGCGGGTCATTAGTGCATTGATACTAGGAATGGCATGGTGCGGTTGCTGATGTTGTTGAATGTCTTGTAAAATAAATATTTGATCTTGTCTGGTTCTTGTCTCAACAGAACAAACCAACGCTTTTATTTGTGATCCCCACTTTTCATTGAGCTTATTATAAAGCGCAACATAAACACTGTCCATGAGCGCCACTTTACACGCATCATCCGCCATGTCATTAAAAATATCACCGCGTATGGCTTCATTATTATAAAGCACATTTAATAAGGTCATGGCTTGCTGTGCTGGTAATTCTGCCAGAATAGCGGCCATGGTTTGAATGCGTTCAGACAGTGGCAATGGAAAAATCTGTCCTGTTTTTGGATTGGCGTCGAGCACATCCAATAAGATAAGTTGCGCTTTATCTTTATCTGACACCCCGAGATCTTGTAACCAGCTCAGTTTACCTGTTGCATCCGTATTGTAAAAAAACGCAATTGTATTTAGTTGGATTTGTAAAAGAGGGATTTCAGACAACGGTATCGTCCATGATTGTTGGATTTTTGACGCATGTACTGATTGTTGACTCAATTGTTCGACCACTATAGCTCTCCTTGCTAGACATAGACGCACTGTGCAGAGTTTAGATGCAAAGTTTAGGCCAGATTGCTCAGAGCATTTACGTCGTCAATGCTTTGACAAAAAAATAAGCTTTATTGCTTAAGCAGTTGATTTATATCGATGGGAAAGTTGGCACGGTATTTGTTAGTTATTAGGTGACAACGAACGATAAAAGAAGGAATGGTTCCGTGTATGATTCAAGCATGACGAAATCAAAAAAAACGCAATCAATTGAAGAAGTTGTGGTGCATTATGCGCCATTGGTCAAACGAATTGCACATCATCTAGTGGCTAGGCTGCCCGCTAGTGTACAATCAGATGATTTAATACAAGCAGGGATGATCGGCTTATTGGAAGCGGCTAAACATTATGATGCCAGTAAAGGCGCCAGTTTTGAGACTTATGCAGGGATCCGGATCCGTGGTTCTATGTTGGATGAAATGCGACGAGCCGATTGGGTCCCGCGTTCAGTGCATCGTAATGCAAGACGCGTCGCTGAAGCGGTTCGTGAATTAGAACATCGCACAGGACATGAGGTGCGCGATATTGATGTGGCGCGTGCATTGGAAATCAGCTTAGAAGAGTATCACAAGATGATGCAAGACAGCGCGGGCGGTCATGTGTTAGGCTATGATGACTTGGGTTTGACCGACGATATGATGCGAGAGGGCATGAGTGCACATATTGCTGAACCCTATGAGTGCTTGCATAATCAGTCTTTTAAGGAATCTATTACCAAAAATATTGCGCAATTACCCGAACGCGAACGTTTGGTTATCGCGCTATACTATGATGAAGAACTCAATTTACGTGAAATTGGCGAAGTCCTGGGAGTAACCGAATCCAGAGTTTGCCAAATCCATGGTCAAGCCATGTTACGACTACAAGCCCGTTTACACGATTGGGTAGCTTAGTTTTAAGAAGGAGCGTCCCTTGAACAGCGATATGAAAATTTTGGTGGTGGATGATTTTGCAACCATGCGCAAGATCCTGAAAAGTCTTTTGGGAGACATCGGTTTTAGCAATGTAGATGAAGCGGATGATGGTTTAACGGCATTACCGATGCTACAAAATGGCCAATATGAGTTTTTAATCACCGATTGGAATATGCCCGGCATGTCTGGACTGGATTTATTAAAAAACGTTCGCGAAGACAATGCACTGTCCTCCTTACCGGTATTAATGGTGACTGCAGAAACCAAACGTGATATTATGGACCAAGCCATGACACGTGGTGTGAATGGTTATGTGGTTAAGCCTTTTACGGCATGCATGCTCAAAGAAAAAATTGAACATATTTTTACCGCTGATACAACCCAAAATGTAAAAACGGATCATTGACGTATATTGCATGGAGATGAACTCAGTTATGTCATTTTCTGTTGATAAGACAATTTTGTTGGATTTTGTGGCGGAAGCAGAAGAAAATCTAGAAAAATTAAGTGCTCAATTGGTTGAACTAGAAAAAAAACCGCAGGATGAAAATTTATTAAACGAAATTTTTCGCCATTTTCATACGATAAAAGGCGCGGCTAGTTTTTTTTCTTTGCAACATTTGGTTGATATTTGTCATGCGGCTGAAAATATTTTTATTACGCTACGTAATCATGAACGTGAAATGAATGCCTCTTTAATGGATGTCATTTTACAGACACTCGATGCGGTACATCAAATCTTAAAAAAAATCAAAAACGATGAAATGCTGCCAACGCCAGATATGGCTGTTTTGCAGCGGTTAAATATGTTTGCACAGCCCGATCCAAAGAGCCAAGATAATAAAAAAAATAACTCCGTGGAAAATAAAAATCCCTCACAGAAGCAAGAGATTTCATCCTCAGGAAATACTGTACGTATTGAGATTACACGTTTGGATGGCTTGATGAATTTAGTGGGAGAGTTGGTTTTATCACGCAATCGATTAATGATATTAAAAGAAACACTGCAAAATAATGAGCTGGATAATGTGATTGACAATGTGGATGTGTTGACATCGGAACTGCAAGTTTCTGTGATGAAAATGCGCATGCAACCGATCCAAAAAACATTTTCACGTTTTCCACGCATTACCCGTGATTTAGCTCGCAGCTTAAAAAAAGACATTCGATTAGAACTAGAAGGCGAGCAAACCGATTTGGATAAAAATGTGGTAGAAGCATTAACGGATCCATTGGTTCATTTGATCCGCAATGCCATTGATCATGGTATTGAGGCTGAGGATGTTCGTCTTGCGCAAGGTAAACCGAGCGTGGGATGCGTGACATTGTCCGCGCAACAGGCGGGAGATCATATCACCTTATCGGTGCGTGATGATGGCGCGGGAATTGATCCGGAAGTGTTGCGAAAAAAAGCAGCGGAACACGGTTTTATCGATGCAATTGTTGCTCAGCAACTGTCTGAAAAAGAATGTTTTAATTTAATATTTTTACCGGGATTTTCAACAAAAATGCACGCGTCGGATATTTCAGGGCGTGGCATGGGCATGGATGTTGTAAAAGAAAAAATGAAACAATTAAATGGCTCAGTGGAGGTCACCTCGATATTGGGTCGGGGAACGCAGATCCATATTAAAATTCCGTTGACAGTCGCTATTTTAGGCGCATTAAAAGTGGTGGTTGGCGAGCAAACCTTTGTATTGCCTTTGGCGGATGTGCATGAAGTGTTTCGTTATGATCTGACAAAAATAAATGTGATTGATGGTCAAACCATGATATTTACGCCTGATAGAGTGTTGCCGATTTTTTATTTAAAAAAGTGGTTGGCGCAAAACGCGTCGACCCAAGAAAAACATCCCGGTAGTCACGTGGTGGTGGTGAATACAAGTACAGGTTTGGTGGGCTTGGTGGTGGATCGCTTATTGGGGCAAGAAGAAGTGGTGATTAAACCGTTGGGTCATATATTGCATGACGTCATCGGCGTGGCAGGAGCCACCATTTTGAGCGATGGAAAACCAGCGATTATTTTAGACGTGCCTGGCTTGTTAAAACGACATGCGCAGCGAGAAGCAGAAATGAATATTCCTCTATTACCGACAATTGAGACATGTGAACAATGAAAAAAAAACCATCGCGTAAATATGAACGAGTGGTGTATGTACTACAAGGTGGTGGTGCATTAGGTGCATATCAAGTCGGTGTGATTGCGGCATTACATGAGCATCACTATTTTCCTGACGCCATTTCTGGGATTTCAATTGGCGCCATTAATGCAGCCATTTTAGCAGGCAATTCAGCGGAAACACGCGTTGAAACATTAAAGTTATTTTGGAATAAAATTTCCACGCAGTTTCCTTTTGATGAATTAAATGTTTTTAAACAAAATTTAACCGGCTTATACAATCAATTGGGTGCGACTTCGGCATTATTATTAGGACAGCCGAATTTTTTTAAACCGCGTTTACATAATCCATGGGTGATGCGCGAAAAAGAGGTGGATAAGATTAGTTTTTATGATATCGCGCCGCTGCGGAAAACCTTGTTAGAGTTAATTGATTTTGATCGCATTAACGCAAAAGAAATACCGCTTTATTTGGGCGCTGTCTGTGTGCGTACCGGGGAACAAGTTTATTTTAATAATTTAGAACATCATATTACGCCGGAACACATTATGGCCAGTGCCGCATTGCCGCCTGGATTTCCAGCGGTGAAGGTGGGCGATGAATTTTATTGGGATGGTGGTGTGTATTCAAATACGCCCATTACAGCCTTTTTAAAGGCCAATCCTACGCACAACACGCTGTGTTTTGCTGTGAATTGTTACAGTCCGTGTGGTTCTTTACCGCACACCTTTGATGAAGTTCAACAGCGCGAAAAAGACATTCGCTACTCTAGTCATTTTCAAGAATATTTTCATCTGTATTGTAAACAACAAAATTTACGTGGTGCCATTACACATTTGGCACAACGATTATCTGATGAAGATAAAAAAGATGCGGTGGTGCAAGACATATTAAAATGGGGTACACCCAAATTGGTGGATATTGTCCAATTGATCTATGAAAGCAATGCCAATAGTGCATCGTCTAAAGATTTTAATTTCGCTAAAGTCACCTTAGAAAAACATCAACGCAATGGTTATGATGACATGCGTCTTGCTTTAGAGAAAAAAGTGTGGGATGACCATTGTGACGGTCACATTGGAGCTAGGATCCATACAGTGAGCAATCATTGTATTTCTGAAAAAAAGGAGTGATAATCATGCGTTTAAAAGATAAAGTAGCCATTGTAACGGGTGCGGGCAGTGGTATTGGAAAAGAAATTGCGCATGCATATGCACGAGAAGGGGCCAAAGTAGTGATTGCCGATTTAGACTTGGCAGTTGCAAACCAAACCGCAACAGAGATCACTCAAAATGGTGGCGTTGCCATGGGTTTATCGATGAATGTGACGGATGAACAGGCTGTCGATGCGGGTGTGGAAACAGTGATTTCTGCCTATGGGTATGTTGATATATTAGTGAGTAATGCCGGTACGCAGCATATTGAAGCGATTGATCAATTATCGCTGCAAAATTGGAAACAATTGTTGGCGATTCATTTGGATGGTGCTTTTTTAACGACCCGCGCTTGTTTGCGTGAAATGTATAAAGCGGGGCGGGGCGGCAGCATTATTTATATGGGATCAGTTCATTCTAAAGAAGCCTCAAAATTAAAAGCGCCGTATGTCACCGCAAAACATGGTTTGTTAGGACTTTGTAAAGTGGTTGCGAAAGAAGGTGCTCAATATAATGTGCGTGCCAATGTGATTTGCCCTGGATATGTGCGTACGCCTTTAGTGGATAAACAAATTCCCGAACAAGCAAAAACATTGGGGATTAGCGAAGACGATGTGATTAAAAAAGTCATGTTGGGTGAAACCGTGGATGGTCAATTTACCACCACCGATGACATTGCAAAAATTGCAATATTTTTTGCCGCATTTCCAACCAATGCTTTAACAGGGCAGTCATTGGTTGCGGGACATA
>Ga0302309_10003719_pt1 | contig 11642 bp, 14 predicted proteins | sample III_Palsa_N1_1_FD_200453 | JGI IMG/M metagenome (GOLD analysis project Ga0302309, IMG submission 200453) | Peat permafrost microbial communities from Stordalen Mire near Abisko, Sweden - III_Palsa_N1_1 | ecosystem: Environmental > Terrestrial > Soil > Palsa > Peat permafrost | place: Sweden... | reverse complement strand
CAATTAGCAGGTTACAGTAAACAGATCAGGCGCATGGCAAAAGACCAGCGCCTGCTGGCTAGCCATATCAGTCTGTATACGGCCATGTTTGTCTGCTGGCAACAAAACGGTTATGCCAGCCCGTTCGCGGTAACGAGAAAATGCTTAATGGCTTTTTCAAAGATCGCATCGGTTGCCACCTATCATAAGTGCATCAAAGAACTGGACGAATTTGGTTATATCCGATACCAGCCAAGTTTTAACCCCAAATTAGGCAGCTTGATCTATTGGCCGGTGACTGTATAATGTAAAGGCCATGCAGGACAAACAGCGTAAATAACAGGCTCTGCGTTCCATGAAATCAACACCAAAATTTATTGCAAAATATAAAATGCTTATCCAAATCATAAAATACAGCAGTTTCAGCATAGCCAAAACCCTATTTCAAATCACTAAAAAGTGCCTTAACAATACTTTAAATGCAGATTTAAGCCAGGGCGAGAGTTACAACGTTAAAAAACGTTGTGAGCGAGCGGGAGTCAGGCTTCGCCATGACTCCTGCTCGCCCTGCGGGGCTAAGGCGGTTTTTGGTATACCTGCGGTATACTTCGTTAGTGATTTGCTGCCGCAAATAAGGAAAAAAGTATACTTCGCTGTACACGCGATAGGTGAAATAAGATAGACCAAGATTATTAAAGTAAGACAGATGACGAAAGACCTCAATATAAAAACCATCCGTTTCCCGGATGCCAGCGACCAGAAACTGCAAAAACTGGCTTTAAAAACCGGCCTCACTAAGCTGGCTTTCTTTATAGCGATGGTGGATTATTTCTATAAGAGCAAGAAAGACCCCAGAGACCTCAATGATGAATTATTAAAAAAGGAACTGGTCAAAAGGACGGACACCATCATCGCTTTTATCAAAGTGATGGAAGAAGAATTGCTAAGGCCATTAAAAAAGGACGGGGAAAGAATTATTAAAGCACAGAATAATATCATCAGCCAGTTTAATTCTATGGGTGTGCAGAACAACCAGCAAACGGATATGCTTGTCAGCCAGTCAGCCGGCGTGGAAAAAATTGTTACCTACCTGCAAAAACTGGATACAGCACATTTGCAGAAAGTCCAGCTAAAAACCAAATTTTCCGAGATACTGGAATGCTATATTAAAGGCCGGGAGAATATGGGCATTGTACCCAGGCAAATCGACAAAGACAACCTAACTAAACAGGTGAGGCAGCAATTGAATAATTTATAACAAGAAGCGAATGCATATTAACATCACCAAAAGCGAAGTGGGCAACAACAAAGGCAGCAGCAGCGCCCTGGTCAGGTACTTGGAAAAAGAGAACTGCCAAATTAACCACCTTAAAAACGAACCCGAATACTGGTTTAATTCGCAAAAGCTAGATATACAGCCTTACGAGGTCAGGTACAGCATCGACCACAATATTGCTAAACTCTCCAAGGATGAAGCTAAGTTCTTCCTTATTAATATCAGTCCCAGTGAAAACGAGTTGTTATTCCTGAAAGAAGCCTATGGCGATGAAGGCGCTAAACAGGCATTAAAGGAATATGCTAATACAATTATGGATGCCTACGCCAAAAATTTTAAAAAGGAACATGTCAAAGGTAACCATGATATTCTTTATTTCGGTAAGCTGGAAAATCACCGTTATTATACACACAGGGATGAGGAAGTAAAACAAGGCCTCGTTAAGCGCGGCGAACAAAAGCCCGGGGAACAAATGCACTTACAGATCATTGTCAGCCGCAAGGATATTAGTGACAGCATCCGTTTGAGCCCTTTAAATAATTCTAGGGGAAAGAATGTAGCCCACAGCCTTAAAGTCGGCCAGTTCGACCGTAGCGCGTTCAAACAAGCTGCAGAGAATCAATTTGACTGGACTTTCGGTTATGAACGGGAATTGAAGGAAACCTTTGAATATGCCAATACTTTAAAGCATGGCTCTTATGACCAAAAATTGGAGCTTAAAGAAGAAGAAAAAAGAGTGCAAATGCTAAGGCGGCAGCAAAAGCTGGAAATAGAACAACAACAACATCAGCAACGGAGATTGCAATTGGGCGGAGGTTAGCAATAGTTGAATATATTCAAGTCGGAATTTGTTGGGATCTAGAATACAAATTTTAGTCCAGAGAGCATTGTTAAGATTCCATGAACTATGAGTTTACCTGCTAATTAAGGCATCGATTTAATTTCCTGTTACGATATTTAATGTACAACTTTAAGGAATTATTGCTAATCCCAGCAAATGAACCTTGAACCACTTTTATCCGGTCATGACCTGAGTTATGACGACCTGCTGTTGCTTATTAACAGTGTACAGGACTATGCCATAATTATGCTGGATACTACCGGTAACATAACCAGCTGGAATAAAGGAGCCGAAAATATAAAGGGTTATTCAGCCAAAAACGCTATTGGGAAGAACTTTTCCATGTTTTATTCCCCGGATGACATCAAAAGAGGCGAACCACAAATTAATTTAAAAATGGCGGCGGCTAACGGCAGCTTTTCCAAATCGGGTTTCCGTGTCCGAAAGGATGGATCAGCATTCTGGGGCGATGTGGTCATTACCGCGTTATACACTGTTGACGGCCAACTGCGTGGATTTGTCAAGATAACCCGGGATATGACTAAGCAAAAAGAGCTTAGTGATGAGGTGGAACGGTTGCATCGCCAAACTGAAAGCATCATTACCGAGCAGTTGAACGTAACGCTCAAAGAAAATGCCGACTATAAACACGCGCTTAATGAATCGTCAATTGTTGCCATTACAAATCAAAAGGGTGTTATTACTCACGTTAACGATAATTTTTGTAAAATATCTAAATACAGCCGCGAAGAACTGGTAGGGCAAGATCATCGGATCATTAATTCTGGGTATCATGATAAAGCCTTCATACGCGATCTGTGGAACACCATCTCCCATGGTAAAATATGGAAGGGTGAACTAAAGAATAAAGCCAAAGATGGTAGCTTTTACTGGGTCGACACTACCATTGTGCCCTTTTTAAATGAAGGAGGAAAACCTTATCAATATATTGCCATCCGTTCGGATATTACACAGCGTAAAGAAGAGGAACAGCGATTAAAACTGTTGGAATCTGTTATTACCAACACAACAGACGCTGTATTAATTACAGAAGCCGGCCTTTTTGATGAACCCGGCCCACGCATCCTGTACGTCAACGATGCCTTCACTAAAATGACAGGGTACACGGCTGAAGAAATTATCGGGAAAACACCCCGCATCCTGCAAGGTGCAAAATCTGATAAACGGGAATTAAAACGACTGAGCGATGCGATGCGAAATTATCTACCCTGCGAAATTACAACCATTAATTATCATAAAAACGGAGATGAGTTTTGGATCAATTTTGCTGTAAGCCCCGTTACTGACGAAAATGGTAAGCATACGCACATGATCGCTATCCAGCGCGATGTTACTCAGCGAAAACAAGTGGAAGATGAATTAAACCAAATATTCAATTTTACGCCGGATATTCTCTGTATTGCAGGCACCGACGGCTATTTTAAAAAGGTTAACCCGGCCATGACCCGGTTACTGGAATATTCAGAGGAGCAACTGCTGGCAATACCTTTTATGGAAATGGTCTATCCGCAGGACAGGGATCAAACGACTACCGAGCTGCAAAATATCATCACAGGCAACCCAACTTACTATATCGAGAACCGTTATATCACTAAGTCAGGGAAATTGAAATGGCTGGCCTGGACCACTACGGGGGCGTCTAACGAGGGGCTTCTGTATTGCTCGGCCAAGGATATTACCGATAAAAAGGAATTGGAGGTATTGCTTCGTAAAGCGACAGATCTTGCTATGATCGGAGCATGGAATATTGACCTTGTTAAAGGAACAGTATACTGGTCAGCAATGACCAAAGAAATTCATGAGGTTCCAGTAACATTTGAGCCGGACATGGAAAAAGGCATCAATTTTTATAAAGAGGGAGAAAGCAGGAAATTGATTAACCAAGTGGTAGAAGAAGCTATCAATAAAGGTAAATCCTGGGACTTAGAACTACAAATTGTAACCGCTAAAGGGAATGACAAATGGGTACGGGTGATTGGGGAAGCTGAATTTTTGGCAAATAAATGTGTTCGGATAGTTGGCAGTTTCCAGGAAATTGATGACCGTAAAAAAGCTGAAATAGCAGCCAAAAACGCGTTGGAAGAAAGAAACACCATACTCGAAAGCATTGGGGACGCTTTTTTTGCTGTCGACAAGAAATGGATAGTTACTTACTGGAACAAAACCGCTGAAAAAGTTTTAGGGAAGACCAGGCAGGAAATGATAGATCAGGACTTGTGGGGAATATTTTCAGATTCAGTAACCTCGGAATCTTATAAAAAATATCACCAGGCCATACAAACCAACAAGGCAGTGCATTTCGAGGATTACTATGAACCTTTAAATAAATGGTATGAGATCAGCGCCTATCCTACGGGTAATGGGCTTTCGGTTTATTTTAAAGATGTCACAGACCGTAAAATGTCAGACAGCCGTTTAAATGAGTTAAATGAAAATCTAAGGAAACATGCCCGTGAATTGGCCATTTCAAATGCAGAACTGGAACAGTTTGCCTATGTGGCTTCACATGACCTGCAGGAACCGCTGCGGATGGTCACCAGTTTTCTGAGCCAAATAGAACAAAGGTACGGTGACTTACTGGACGACAAAGGCAGGAAATATATACACTTCGCTGTCGACGGTGCCAAACGTATGCGGCAGATCATACTGGATTTACTGGAATTTTCAAGAGTAGGCAGTGCAGGGGACAACCCCGAAGAAGTCGATCTTAATAAATTGGTCAACGACATTCTGCCGCTATATCGCAAACAGATAGAAGAAAAAAAAGCTATTATAAACGTCGCTGTACTTCCGATTTTGCATACACATAAAGTTCCCATCAGGCAGGTTTTTCAAAATCTGATCAGTAATGCTTTAAAATATGTGAAACTCGGCGTATGCCCATCGATCAGCATTGAATTTAAAGAAGAGCCTGCATATTACGCGTTTTGGGTTGAAGACAACGGTATAGGAATCAATCCGGAATATTTTGATAAAATATTTATCATATTTCAGCGGCTGCATAATAAGGATGAATATTCAGGAACCGGCATGGGGTTGGCCTTAACAAAAAAAATTGTCGAGAACCTGGGTGGAAAAATATGGGTGAAGTCGGAAGAAGGGAAAGGTAGTGCCTTTTGTTTTACAATTTTAAAGAATTAACAAATCATGAAATCGATACACATTTTGCTCATTGAAGATAACGAAGGGGATATTCTATTAACACTTGAAGGACTGGAGGACAGCAAAATAACAAATAGGGTAAGTGTGCTCCGAGATGGAGAGGCCGCTATAGATTTTTTTGAAAAGACTACAAATAAAAGTGAAATGCCCGACTTAGTGATGCTTGATATTAATTTACCAAAAAAAAGCGGGCATGAGGTATTACAATATATTAAGAAAAGCGAAAAGTACGCGCAACTTCCAGTGATCATGTTGACGACCTCGTCTTCTGAGCGCGACGTGCTGTCGGCTTATAAGCACTATGCCAATTGTTACATTACCAAACCTATTGATGTTTTGGAGTTTATGAATGCGATAGCAAAAATTAAGGATTTCTGGATCAATATTGTAACTATCCCAAAAGACTGAAAAAAATGGACAGGGACAATGGGGGATATCGCATTTTAGTTGTGGAAGACAATCCCGGCGACTTTGTATTGGTTGAGGACTTTATACTCGAAAGGATCAATTCGCCCCTAATTGTCCAGGCAAAGACATTTGAAGAAGCAAAAGGTATATTAACAAGCTATGGGCATAAATATAACGTTGTTCTATTAGATCTTTCTCTACCCGACCATACCGGCGAGCCTTTGATACACCAAATTGTTGAACTATGCGGAAATATCCCCGTAGTTGTCCTAACTGGTTACACCGACTTTGCCTTTGGCGTGAGATCGCTTTCAATAGGTGTTGCCGACTATCTTTTAAAGGATGACCTAACTTCCATGTCCCTCTATAAAAGTATTGTATATAGTACCGAGCGTAAAAGGATAATATCCGCCCTTAAAACGTCAGAAAGCCGTGTGAGAAGTTTTGCAGATCAATTAAACAACGCTTTAGAAGAGGAACGCTCACGTATTGCACGCGAGATACACGATGAATTCGGGCAGCAATTGTCAGGGCTTAAAATGTCATTATCTTCATTAAAAAAATCTAATAGTAATAACACCGATATGGAAGTACTAATGGATACATTAATAGCCGATGTAAACACCAGTATAGAATCGGTTAGGCAAATAGCTAATGAATTGCGCCCGGTACTATTGGATAAGCTCGGCTTATTTGCCGCGTTAGAATGGTTGGTTACAGAATTGGAAAAAAAGACCGGCGTCACCGCCTATCTATATGCTGATACGGATCAACCAGAAATTAGCAAGACACTCGAAATAAATATCTTTCGTATTTGCCAGGAAGCTTTAACTAACATAACCAAACACGCCAAAGCTTCATTGGTGATCATTAAGGTCGAAAACATAGATAAACAATTATCGATCAAAATAATCGATAATGGCTGCGGCATCAAATCCGGCACTTTACACAATCCTATGTCTATGGGGTTACTAAATATGAAACAGCGTGCTAACCTCATCGGCGCGGAATTAAATATAACCAGTTCATTTCAAACGGGTACTACTATCCAATTTACCTTAAATATAAATGGCAAAAAAAATATTAATAGCGGACGATCACTCAGCAGTTAGGATCGGCGTTAAGCAAATTTGTGCCACTGAGTTTCCTTTTGTTCAATTTGGCGAAGCAGTAAATTATGCCGAAGTTTTTCAGCGGTTGAAGGAGGACGATTGGGATATAGTGATATTGGATATTGATTTGCCCGGGAGGAACGGGTTGGATATTTTAACACAGATAAAGGCTGAAAAATTAAGAATACCTGTACTAATGTTCAGCTTTCACAGCGAAGAACAAATTGCTCTACGCGCTATGAAGCTTGGTGCATCTGGCTATCTTTCAAAAGACGCAGCCGATTTGGAATTAGTGAAAGCTATTGATCAAATTATGCAGGGTAAAAAATATATTTCCCAGTCCTTGTCAGAAAAACTGCTTTCGTTACTTGATGACAATTCCAATAAAGAACCCCATGAACTTTTATCGGACAGGGAATATCAAACCTTATTGCTTATTGCTTCAGGGAAAACAGTTTCTGAAATAGCCGGTATTCTTTGCTTAAGCACACCTACCATTAGTACCTATCGTGCCCGGATACTTGAAAAAATGAAGATGAAGAACAACGCGGCACTGACTACTTATGCCATTACAAAAAAGCTTGTATAAGACTTGCTTTTTGTAAACCAAACAACTACAAAGCTTTCATAATCGGGTCTATATTTTGTGAACGAGCTATTTAACAACTTTGTTTTGTTAAACAACCGAAACATGAAAAGTTCATTCTCACTTTATTATTTGTATTGTAGAAATATACGGTGCAAAGTTTCTTTGTACCATCTCAACCTGGAGGTTAGCATGCCATTAAATGCCGATAACCTTGTCGCTACGCACTTGTGCGCGTGCTGTAATACGCCTTTAGTTTCGGCATTGGATATCGAGATTAAACATATGGTGCTACAAGCAAATTATCCCAAAATTCCCAAACTAAACTAATTTAAATCATGAAAACATCCCTTGACCTCGTTCTCAGTTTTATCTTCCTGGCTGGTTATTGTTATACCCTAACTGCTGCTCATTTTTTACTGGAAAAGGTAAACCAGAAAATACCCGTTCCCGTCCATATCAACGGAAAACTGCGACTCATAGAAATAAGAGCTTGGTCACAATTGCAGCAAAATGAAAAGGACGCCGATATAAAAACTTCCATTTTCTTACTAGGCCTTAATAACTACTTGGTATACACTTATTTTGCGCTGCTTATTTGTTCGCTTTTTTTCCAGGCCCTTTACCCTTCCACTTCATTAGTCTTTTAACGACAAGTACTAACCAATAATCGCGCTATCATGAATTTAACACTGCCCTTTGCAGGTAATACCGGTTCAGTATCGTCCACCGGCCATGACTGCCCCCAGTGTCATATAAAGCTTATTTACAGGGCCCGCAGAAATTTTTTAGTGAAACTGTTTCTGCCGTGGCTGCCTGTTAAAAGATATAAGTGCTATGCCTGTTCGAAAAAATATTATGTTTTTAAGAAAAGCGACAGGAATACGCCACCTCTAAATAATAATGGCAACATTCATAACTCTAATAAACCAACCTTAACATTGATAAACTTTAACGGATAATTTAATGCCAACCCCGAGTAAAATATACAGCATTTTAGTAATTGAAGATAACCAGGGAGATTTTATCCTGGTAGAAGAATTTTTATCTGAGCAGGTAGATATTTTTGTCCTGGTGCAAGCTAAAAATTTTGCTGAGGCACAAAAAATATTGTTAATGGGTGCGCAACAATTCGATGCTATTCTTTTAGATCTTTCATTACCTGATAAAACCGGGCTGCAGCTAATAAAGGAAATAGTACCACTGAGTTTGAACGTTCCGATCATTATTTTAACAGGATACACAGATGTTTCATTCAGCGTAAAATCACTCTCGGAAGGTATAACAGACTACCTTTTAAAAGACGACTTAACTCCCAACATGCTTTACAAAAGCATAGTATATAGTTCAGAACGTAAAAAGGCCATCGTCGCACTTGAAAGGTCTGAGAAACAGTACAGCGAGCTATTTCATTTAAGCCCGCAGCCTATGTATGTTTTTGAACTGGCGACGTTGAAATTTTTAGATGTAAATGATGCATTTATAAAACAATACGGGTACACCCGGGAAGAGCTCTCTAATATGGATTTGAAACAAATAAGGCCGCCAGAAGAGGTTGAAGTGCTTGAAGCCGGGATATTAACGGACAGCAAAGCACACAAAAACCATAGCTTGGGTATATATATACATAAAAAAAAGAACGGTGATATCATCCAGGTTGATATTCAAGCTAATTTTATTGATTACAAGGGGAAAAATGCAAAAGTTACCATAGCGACTGATGTAACCGAACGATTGAATTATATAAAAGCAATTGAAACGCAAAATGAAAAATTGAGAGAAATATCATGGGTGCAATCGCACCTGGTGAGGGCACCGGTAGCCCGGATATTAGGTTTGGTCAGTCTCATCAACGATATAAAGATAGATGATATTGAGAAGGGAAAAATGCTCGCTTATTTATTGCTGTCGGCAAATGAATTAGATGAAATTATAAAGGGCATAACAGAAAAAACAAACATTGAAGAAGATAACAACGACTTTAAAAGCGATATGCTTTTATGTTATTCAAACTACCTATAGGAAATGAAAAAAACAATTGTTATCGTTTGGCTTCTCCTCCTGCTTTTTATAGCAGGAGGTTTGTTTTGGTATAATGATTGGGTGTTTAGTTTACCAACCCCTGTGCCCCCAAATTACAAAGCAGTCGAACCCGGGGAAATAATTAAAATTGATTTGACGGTAAAGGATATTAATAAACCGGTATTCCTGCATTTCTTCAACCCCGATTGCCCTTGCTCCAAGTTTAACATCTCAAACTTTGAACATATCTATGCAAAATACAATAAGCGGCTAAACTTTGTTATTGTGGTTATGAGCAGTAAAACCTTTACAGTTAAAGATATCCAGGATAAATTTGATCTTAGCTTACCTGTTTTGTTTGACCCGGCGATAGCAATCTCCTGCGGCGTATACTCTACGCCACAGGTTGTGCTGCTGGATGCCGGGCACAAATTGTATTATCGCGGAAATTATAACAGGGAGAGATATTGTACTGATGAAAAAACCAATTATGCAAAAGCAGCGATCGATGGATTGCTTGCCCATAACACACATCTTGTTTTTGGTAATCTGGCATTAACGGCGTACGGTTGCCGCTTACCTAATTGCACCAAATAAAACCCACATGAACAATCCCCATGAACAACCTGGCGATCTGGCCGACATTTTTCATTTAGAAATAAAAGAAAAGTCGGACAGGTTAATGAATTACTTTCTGGCCGGTTATTTTTTGCTAGGAATAATATTCGCTTTTTTTTACGAGACATGGCTTATTGCTTTTGGCGTTGGCGGACTTTCGCTATTGGCCTTTTATTCCGCTAAAATACTGCTACCGGGCTCATCATTATATCAATATGTTTTAAGTGTTGTTTTGGGTGTTTTTATGGCCCAATTTATCTACCAAATGCATGGCCTGTTCGAAATGCATTTTTTTGCCTTTATCGGCAGCGCTGTACTGATCATCTATCAAAAATGGAAATTGCAAATTCCAATACTGATCTTAGTGTTCGTTCATCATGCCTTCTTTAGCTATCTGCAGAATTCGGGTTTTCATAACGTGTATTTTACACAGTTGGATTACTTTGATTTGCAGACATTTATTATACATATTTTCTTAACCGCCGTCATATTTTTTATCTGCGGTCTGTGGGCATACCGCCTGAAAAGGTTTAACGAAATATTTATCGTTCAAACTATACAAATGGCAGAATTGCAAAAAGATGCCCAGTTATCAAATGAACGTAAACAACATGCTGATGAATTACGTAAGCTCAATACAACACTTGTTTTGCAGGCAAAAGAACTGGCATTTTCCAACTCTGAATTGGAGCAATTTGCTTATGTAGCTTCGCATGATCTGCAGGAACCGCTCCGGACAATTACCTCGTTTCTGAATTTGTTAGAAAAGAAATATAATGACCATATTGACGATAAGGGAAAACAGTATATCCAATTTGCGGTAGATGGGGCACATAGGATGCGGCAGATTATTATTGACCTTCTTGAATTTTCTAGAGCGGGCAATGCAGAAGACAAACGCGAAGAGGTAAATGTGCAACAACTGGTTAAAGAAATAAGGCAGTCTTTCCAGAAACAGTTACAAGAACAGGGTGCTCAAATCTTGTATGATAACCTGCCAGTTATGCAAACAGTTAAAGGCCCCATAAGGCAGGTGTTTCAGAACCTTATAGCTAACGGATTGAAATACCAAAAGCCCGGTAACATGCCAGTAATTACCCTAACCTGTAAAGAAGAAGAAAAACAATGGGTGTTCTCCGTCAAAGACAATGGTATTGGTATAAAAAAAGTGGATTTTGACACTATATTTATAATTTTTCGAAGATTACATTCTAAGGAAGAATATGCAGGGACAGGTATGGGTTTGTGCATTACCAAAAAAGTAGTTGAATACTTGGGTGGGGAAATTTGGGTTGAATCTGAAGAAGGGACGGGCAGCATTTTTAACTTCACAGTACCAAGAACGTGATTCATCGTCTATTTGTCGCTTATTGTTATTTATTTTGCTAAATGGCATATTAAGTTTAGGATGGTGGAATGATTTTATTTTATATTTGTTCCATAAGATTTGTAATTAAGCTGTTTAAAGTGGTGAGTATTTCGGTGAGTAAGAAATCATAAGCCATATAACATATTGACATTCAATACGGTGCTGGAAGAATACAATTCCCTCCCTCTCCGCTGAGTAATTTTTAGAGAAAGTAGCGTCATTCGTGGCGTTCTAATTTAAAAAAAGCT
>Ga0302309_10003716_pt1 | contig 11653 bp, 9 predicted proteins | sample III_Palsa_N1_1_FD_200453 | JGI IMG/M metagenome (GOLD analysis project Ga0302309, IMG submission 200453) | Peat permafrost microbial communities from Stordalen Mire near Abisko, Sweden - III_Palsa_N1_1 | ecosystem: Environmental > Terrestrial > Soil > Palsa > Peat permafrost | place: Sweden... | reverse complement strand
GATAAAAACAGATAAAAAATGGACAAAAAATGATGTTTTTTGATCTATTTTGGGGCTAAAACAGGCGTTTTTGGGTCATAAAACGGGTTAAAATGGAGTTAATAACCGCATTTTTATAGGTTTTTTTGGTGTTTTTTGATGCTTTTTTGTACCAAGTGTACCAAGTGTGTCAACTGTGTCAACTGTTCCGTGGTACGGTATGGGTGAGAAATATAACTAAACAAAAAAGGCGACACCTAAGTGTTGCCTTGTAGCGGGGAGCGGCAATAGTTCGACTTTTGTGGCTGATTTTGAGGCAATTATAAATGCTAAAAATATAATTGACAAAATTAATGGAGTTTAACCCTTTCACTGGAGAGGGAGGGAGCACAATTGAACACCTATGCCAACTTAAACTACTCATTTTCATTAGTTAACATATAGCCGAGCATTAAACCATCGTTTGAATTCGAATTGCACAGAGGGTGTTTAATCTTACCTTTATTTATTAAAGTTGAAAAAACATTACTATTGCCGAACAGGGTAACGATGGCCTAGGAAAATCGCCATCGGGTATCTATTACTTTGATCATCTTTCAAATTACCTACTACATTGCCCGATATATCATTGACATAGAAATACCGATAAATCTTATTGGATAATTAGCAGCATAACAACAGCAATCATCCTATCGCAGGATCATAGAACCAAGCGCTTTTAGATGTTGATATTGGTATTTCATATTAACATTATTGTTTGCCATTAAGCTTCTTTATCAGATCTACCTCTTCCTGTTTGTACGGCGATCCATCTTTTTTAAACACTTCATGAAACCAAAGTTTAGGTTCACCGCCGTTAGGCATTGGTGTATCCCATGCATATTTGGTATTTGTTTTACCTTCAACCAAACCCCAGTTTATAGCGCCTACATTTTCCGCTTTTAGCATAGGCATGGTGTTTTCAAATGTGCTGTTTCTCGGTCTGGCCATATACTCGGTACATATCACCGGGCGTCCATATGCTTTTAGTAGTTGAACAACCCGTTGGTGCCATTCCGGAATTTCATAATCATGATAGGTGATCACATCGGAATTTTTTACCTGGAAAGCATTCAATTTTTCATAATCCCATGCCCATAACCCGGCGCTTATTGGTTGTTCAGGATTTGCTTCCCTTGCCCAGGCAAATATTTTGGTTAGTAACGGCAACGAAGCTTCCTTCTTATTGCTATTGCCAGGCTCGTTATAAAGGTCCCACAATAGTATGCGCCTATCATGCCCAAAGCGGTGCAATACATCAGCTACGTATTTATGCACTTCTTCGTAACCGGCTTCTGTGTTAATCACTCGCCCGGGATCTTGCACCCATCCGGAATTGTGGATGCCTACTTTTGGCTCGGGCTGTTTACCTGGCTTAGGGTTTGGATTCCAGCAATCATCAAAAAATACAAAAATGGTTTGGATGTGATGCTTGTTGGCGATAGCAAGGTATTGGTCAACACGATTTTTAAATCCTGCAGGATCTTCTTTCCAGGCAACGCTATGCAAAAACACCCTCATAGTGTTAAAACCAATACTTTCTGCCCAGCCTAATTGCTGATCGATAGTTTTTGGGTCAAAGGTAGCCGCCTGCCACATTTCCAGCTGGTTAATTGCCGTGCTGGGTATAAAGTCCGATCCGTTTATCCATTTATGCTGCGCGTACCACGCATTAGCTTTTTGTGCTGGCCAAACGGTTGACTTGGTTGTTTGAGCATGCAGATTCAGCCACGAAAGCACTATAAAAAAAGTCAGGATGTTATATTTTAATCTCATATCATTTTTATTTTCTATTAATAATTAGTTTGTTCCCGATGGTACTGCGATAGGTACCCCGGTTTTAACAGGTACGCCAAAATCAGGTGTTCCGTCAGCGTGCCAGAAAAATTGTTGCGCCCTTGGCGAACGGTCTTTTCCGCAACCCATACCGGGCTGTGGATTGGCATGATATAGGATCCAATCCTGAGTACCATCCGGTGATTTAAAAAAGGAATTATGGCCCGTCGCATATACCCCGTTTTCGGGCGATTGTTTAAATACCGGTTCCGCCGATTTCTTCCACGAAAGCGCGTTCAGCAGGTCACTTCTTTTATTTGCGGTAAGCATGCCCAAAGCGTAATAATCAGTCCAGCAACCACTGGCCGAGTAAATTAAAAATAGCTTATCAGCATGTTGCAGCATTTCCGGGCCCTCGTTCACATTTACATGCGGCGGGTCGGCCTTATCATTCAAATCTCCATGTATTTCCCATTGATAAGTGGGACTTGAAATTTTGATGCGTTTGCTTGCCACTGTATAAGGGTTTTTCATTTGGGCGATATAAATATTTTGCTGGCCGTTGGCATCGCCTTCCCAGCCTGCCCATATCAAATACAGCTTACCTTTGTTTTCAAAAACGGATGCATCAATTGCCCATTTGTCGGTCTCATCAGCTAATTTACCCTTAAATACCCATTCGCCCTGGGTAGGGTCTTGGGATGAGTTTTCAATTACATATAAACGGTGATGGTTATTATCGCCGTCATCGGCGGCAAAATACATATACCACTTATGCTGTAAATAATGCAGTTCTGGTGCCCACAACTCTTTGGAATAGTCAGTACCTGCCGGCGGCACCCAAATAACTTTACGCTCCGCATGCGCCAGGTCTGTAATGTCTTTGGTTTTCCATAAAACAAGCCTGCTGCCCGAGCTATTAGTATAGTAATAATAACCATCCTTGGTAATAACCCACGGGTCGGCACCTGATGGTAACAGTGGGTTGGTAAATGTTTTGCCGCTATTGCTTTGCGCCACGCTGCTGCCTGCTATCATCATTAGCAAGCAACATAAATAAACAGTTTTTTTCATATCGATCATTCGCCTGATGGTACCTTTATTTTTAATCCTTCTGCAATGGGTACACCAAAGTTTGGTGTGCCATCAGCATTCCATGTGAACTTTTCCATGCGCGGGCTTCTCGTATCCCCGCAACCCTGCCCTGGTTGATCATTCGCGTGGAAAACTATCCAGTCCTCTGTAGCATCTTTTGATTTGAAGAAGGAGCAATGCCCGGGTCCAACAGTATTGCCTGCAATATTTTTTGTAAATACCGGCGAAGGTGATTTCGTCCAGTCGGCCGGATTTAAAGGGTCGCCCCCGGTTCTTAGCGTAAGCATCCCCAAACAATAATCATCGGTAAAACAACTGCTGGCAGAATAAATCAGGAATACGTTGCCGCTGCTGTTGGTAAGAATCTCGGGTCCTTCATTAACAGGCGAGCCATTTTTTTCCCATGGCTGATCCGGCTGTGATATCAGCACTCTGTCACCATCAATAGTTACAGGGTCTTTCATTTTAGCGATATAGATCTGTTGATTACCGGGTTGATTATATCCCGCCCAGCCCGACCAAACCATGTACATATTGTTATTATAGGTTAAAATTGTCGGATCTATCGCCCAGCGATCTGTTGTTGGTTGTAGCTGTCCTTTAAATGTCCAGTTAGTGGTATACGGGTTGGCATCGCTTGTTTCAAGCACATAGATGCGGTGGGTTGTATCATTGCCATTATCGGCAGCAAAATACATGTACCAGTTGTTTTGCAGGTAATGTATTTCAGGCGCCCATATGTCATGCGAATAATTGCCTGTAGCGGGTGGCGTCCACACGGTTTTCACGTTTGCCTGGCTTAGTAAAGACATTTTTGGCGTTTGATATACCTTAAGCTCTGAACCCGATGTATAGGTAAAATAATAATTATTATCACTCCCCTCAACCACCCATGGGTCGGGGCCCGAACTTAGCAGAGGGTTAGTAAAATAGGTGACAGTTGGGGTTGTATTTCCACCACCTCCGTTATTATTCTTGCTACTATTATTGCCGCTTTTGCCACAGGTAAACATTAGCCCAATAAGTATTAATAATGCCCCAATTGGTATTTTTTTCATGATGTAGATATAAGTTTATGATGAAAATATTATGGGAGGATATCATCGTCATCCTCCCATAATGTATTAATAACCAGGGTTTTGTTTAAGATTAGGATTTACATCTATTTCGCGCTGTGGTATAGGGAAAAGTTCATTTTTGCCTACTACAAAATTTTTGAATCCGGCATCACGCGAAGCCAAAGCAGGTCCCAGATCACCCCAACGGGCAAGGTCATCCCATCTGTGGCCTTCGCCGGTTAGCTCGGTTATTCTTTCATGTTTTAATTGTGTAAGAAATTGAGCTTGTGGCAACCCCGGCATTACCGTTGATAATGGTGCTAAGCCTGCCCTTACACGTACCTTGTCGACATACTGATAAGCGCTTGAAGTGCTGCCGGTTGCATTTAACGCTTCTGCATACATCAGCAATACATCGGCGTAACGTATGAAACGGTAGTTATTTGGCGAGTGGAATATCTCAAAGTTTCCCGGTGCCGCAGCCTGACCATTGTCGTAGTCTAATAACTTGGCAAACCACACAAAATTATCGTTGGAAACATTAGTAGTACCATATCTTGACGCGAAGGTTTGGCCATAGATCTGAGTATAGTTTGGACCACGCACGTCTGTAGAATCATATAGATAGGTCGTAGCCAGTCGCGGGTCAACCCCGCCATTGGTAGTCTTCTCTTTTAAAAATTCGGCTATCGGCCAGCGCCTTGCTTCACCATCAGTATAACCAAGTTGTGGCGGCGCGAAAAACGGTGGTATTGATGAACCATAGTTCAGGTTATCCTCAGCACCGACATCTGTATCGTCATCATGCGTATCATTTGGGTTTAACGCATTGCCAAATTCAAATACCGACTCGCTGTTAAATTCCGTTGTTGAAAGAAAGTTATCCTGGTAGTTAGTAGTTAAAGTATAATTTCCGCTTTGTATAACAGCCTGTAATGGCGCTAAAGCCGCCTGATAGTTACGTTGCTGCATATACGCTTTTGCTAGTAAGGCATTTGCCGCGCCTTTGGTTGCACGGCCAACATCATTGCCAGTATAGCTTGCCGGCAATACTGCTGCTGCTGCTACACAATCCTGTTCGACCTGTGCCCATACGGCAGCTTGTGCCGACGTTGATGGTTTATCGGTTGGCAATGATGATCTCAATTCCAAAGGCACATTGCCAAAAAAGGTAGCCAGTTCGTAATAGAATAAAGCACGTAAAAAGTGAGCTTCGCCTAAATACTGATTTTTAAGTGTAGCATCCATTGTGATGTTAGGTACATTATCCAGTACCTGGTTAGCACGGTTAACACCAAAGTAGTTATCGGTCCATATGTCATACACATTTGCATAATTGTAATCCGATACTACAAATTGGTCAAAGTTGGCGATAATTGTAGGGTCCCCGCTTTTGCTCCAGCCTTCATCTGCACGTATCAGGGTCGCGAAAAAGTTCCAGCGGCATAATCCTTCGCGGTGAAAGGTACTATAAACAGCGTTCACGCCTAATTGCGCGTCGCCTGCAGTTTTCCAGAATTGTAAGGTAGATACAGCATCCGGATTTGCAATATTTAATGATTTTTTACAGCCGGCTATTCCTATAGCCACAATCGCCATAAATAATATGATTATTTTTTTCATCGTTTAAATCTTTTTAGTTAGAATCCACAATTTACTCCAATGGAAAATATCCTGCTTGGCGGCCAGCCACCATTGTCATAGCCTGGTTGTAACAGGTTACCCTCTACATCCGGATCAAGTCCCTTGTATTTGGTAACTGTAAGCAGATTTTGACCGCTGATGAAAACTCTTGCATTATCAACATGCCATTTATCAAGCAGGTCTTTTGGAAGCATATAACCCAATTCCAGGTTCCTGATGCGGCCGTATGAGCCATTTTCCAGCCAGCGTGAGCTTGCCTGGGTATTGTTGCTATTGATGCCTGCATCGGTAGCAAAACCTAAGCGTGGATCTGTAGTATTGGTATTAGTAGGCGTCCATGGACTGATGTTTGAACGGAAATTGGTGTTTTGGTAACTGTCCAAACTCTCTCGTACCGCATCAAATATGGTATTGCCAAACTGGCCAACAAGCTGCAGGCTTAAAGTAAACCGATTGTAATTGGCGTTAAACTGCAAACCGGTTTGTAAGGTAGGTAATGATGAGCCATCAAAAACACGGTCGTTACTGTTGATGGCGCCTGTTCCGTTAGGATCGGCATAAAACTTAATATCACCCGGTTTCGCGTAAGGCTCGATTAAATCGCCGTTGGTTCTTTTGTATGCATTGATCTCTGCCTGGTTTTGAAATATACCTTCATCTTTTAGCACATACCATGAACCAACCGAATGGCCGATCTCGGCACGGGTAAAGTCAGGGTCTTGTACAATATAATTCGCGCCGCCCTGGTCGCCAACACTTAACACTTTATTTTTAATAGTGGTAAAATTGCCGGTGATGTTCCATTTTAGCTTATGAGCATTATCGCGATAGGTTGCCGAAAACTCGATACCCTTGTTGCTGATAGAACCTGCATTGATATAAGGGTTGTCATTTGCACCAAGGTAGTTAGGCAATTGCTCAATTAACAATGCATCTTTTGACACGTTGTTGTAAACCGCTATTGAAACGGTTACCTTGTTATGCAGGATGGTCGCATCTAAACCAATATTAGTTTCGTGCCTGCTTTCCCAATGTACATCAGGGTTATATAATGAAGCCTGGTATGCGCCATTCTCAATCACATCATTGCCAAAAATAGCCCTTGGCGCGGTGTTGATATACCCCTGGTTTGCAAACGCGGGTATAGTATTAATACCTAATACACCATATGATGCGCTAAGTTTCAGGTCATCAACCCAATCGGCTTTAAAGAAACTTTCTTTGTTAATGCGCCATGCAGCCGCAATTGATGGGAAGAAACCGGTACGGTAGTTAGGGCCGAATCTTGAATCCTCGTCAATACGGCCGGTAGCGGTTAATAAATATTTATCATTAAAGCCATAATTAACACGGCCCAGGTAACTTATTATTTTCCAATCGGTGTTAGTTCCGCCTGATGCAGTCGGATCACCTGCAGCTGAATTAATGGATTGCAGATAGCCACTACCATCAACATAAGTAAGATCTGTACGACCGGCAGCCGTGTACACATCTTTTTCATGCTGCTCACTAAAACCAAATACACCATTAATATTATGAGCGCCAAAGGTTTTGTTAAAGTTTAAGGTATGCTCAAGTAAGGTGTTCGTAAATTGGCCTCTTGACTCATTAACCGTGCTTGATGCTACAGGAGTGTCGTACCTGATAGGTACGCCTAAAAACATATCATGTGTATAATCAAAGCTGGTTTCTAAACCCGCGTTAAATTTATAATAAAGCCAGCTTGTAAGGTTTAGCTGAATGTAGCCGTTGCCTACCAGTTTAGCATTATTAGTATGCTGGGTAGCTACCTGGTTAGCTGCCAAAATATTGTTGGCGTAAGTTATATCCGGGTACTGCCCCTGGTCGTTTGTACCATTGGTATAGCCTTGCGGGTTAGTTGAGGTGATCCATTTGGGGTCACTTACCGGGATAGTAGGCAAATCTGTCGGCAGATCAAAAAACGGACTACCTTCTGTTGGCGAATAGGTATTTGTGTTGGTTAACACTGCATTTTCGCCAAAAGTTAATATGCCTTTTTTAGTTTCCGTATTAATGCGCAAGCTGGCGCGATTAAAGGAGTTAGCCAGTAAAACACTCTGATCATCATAATAACTTGCCGAAACCAAATACTTTGACGTAGGAGAACCACCGGAAATGGCGATGTTATAGTCGGCATCATTACCTGCACGCTCATCCAATTTTTGCCAATCAGTATTAATGGATGGATTAAATGTACCCGGTGAAATACTTGCCGGTATCTGGTTTACTGGTGTACCTGCATTTATATATTCCTGGTATTTAGTTGCAGCATATTGGCTGGCATCCATTACATCCCATTGTTTTGGAAGGTATTGCTTACCATATTTTACCGAGAAGGTTACCTTGGCAGGGCCCTCTTTACCTTGCTTGGTTGTAATAATAATTACACCATTAGCGGCCCGCGAACCATATATTGCTGCCGCGGATGCATCCTTAAGTATCTGGATCGACTCTACATCATCATTGTTAATAGTAACATTTGCATCAGATAGCATCCCATCAATTACATATAACGGGGCCGAAGAAAGCAAACTTCCTATACCGCGTATTTCAATCTCAGGTGTGTTACCCGGCGCGCCACTTGTACGTACAGTAATACCTGGTGACAAGCCTTGTAAAGATTCGCCTACTGTACTTGTTGTAATTTTACTGGCATCGGCATTATTAATTACTGATACGGCACCTGTAAGATCCCTTTTGCGTACAGTTTGATAACCGATCACCACCACTTCGTTAAGCGATTTATCGGAACCGGTTAGGCTTACTTTAAGTGTGGTTCTGCCGCCTAAGGCTACCTCCTGACTTTCATACCCAATATAATTAAACACCAATATGCCATTGGCATCAGGTAAGCTGATTGAAAACCTGCCGTTAGCATCTGTTGTTGTTCCGGTTGTGGTGCCTTTTAGCATAATGCTTACGCCAGGCAAAGTTTCGCCTGTGGTTGAGGTTACCGTACCTGTCACTGTAACCTGTTGTTGAGTTACGTCCGTTGTTACCACGGGGTTTTTAACCGGTTCCCTAGGCGGGTCAGGGTTCTTTTTGCTGAGCACTATATGGTTATTCAGCATTTCATAATCAATGCCATTAGGCACCAGCAATTGTTTCAGGATATCTTCCAGACGCTCCTGTTTGGCAACAATAGATACCTGTTGTGTTGTTTTGATGATGCTTTTGCTAAAAACGAATTTAACATCAGCATCTTTTTCTATAGATTTTAGGGCGTCGCCCAGGCTGGAGTTATTTAAGATAATAGTTATTGGTTTATCAAGCACACTTTGCGCTTTCCCCGTACCGGCATAGGATATACCGGTGAACACTATTGCAATAAATACTTGGCCTAACGTTATTTTCATGATTCTACACCAAGATTTTGGTATGAGTAAAAAAAATTTCATAATTTAGATAAGTTTCTTTTTGAAAAATTGAGACAATAAAAGTCCCTTTTACCTGCCTTGCATGTATTAAAAGGGATGGACATGAAAGCAAGATGTGGTACCAGCACACTTGCTTTTTTTGTTTGATTAGGTTGGATATAGTTTTGGCATATTTTTTAATTTAGATTATTATTGATTATTGGTTTCTTTAATAATTACGGCTTTACCGCTTATTTCATAATTTACATTGAGCGCTTTATGAATCATCTCCATAATCTCGGGAAAGTTTAAGCCGTTAAAGTCGGCGCTCAACAAATAATTATCTATCTTTTGATCGGCTGTGCTTATGTTAATATTGAAAGCTTTATTTAAAACCGGGATAACATCCTTAACCGGCATATTATCAAATGACAGGCTTTCTTTTTTCCAGATAGACAGACCCTGCATTTGCGCTTTTAACTGTTCTTTAAAAATATGTTGCTTTTTGGCATAGCAAACTTGCTGGTTTGGATAGATCATCACCTCGTTGATAGCCTTAAAATCAGAATGATTTGGTGAAGTATTTGTATGTAGCAGTTTTACAGATACTTTTCCAGTTAACACCGTTACGTCCGCATAAGATAGTTCCTTAGAGTCGCGTATTCGAAAACTCGTGCCCCAAACTTTTGTTACCAGGTTACCGCTATATACTATAAATGGCTTCGCCGGATTTTTGGTTACCTCAAAAAACGACTCGCCGGATAAGTTAATCTCCCGCTTATTTCCGGTAAATGTTTGCGGATATTTAATTTTTGCTCCCGGCATCATCCAAACACAGCTTCCATCGCTTAATACCTGCTCAAAAATATTTTTGGTATTGTTGGTTACCGTGATCAGTTTAATACCATTCGCCTGATATTTAGCAGGCCTGATTAAAATAAAACAAACAATTAAGGTTGCGGCTATGCCCGATAAACTGTACGCCAAGTAGGTGAAGGCCTTTCGCTTTCCAGATTTGATGCCTTTTACTGGTGTTATATTATTTGCTATACGGTTATGTATGCGGTTTTTTAGTTCATTTCTTTCATCTGAAGAAACAAAAGAAAGATAGTCGCTATCATCCTGAAAGGAATTATACCAATTTTCCACCGATACTTCTTCATCCGGTGTACATTGGCCCTTTAAATATTTATCAAGTAAATAAGTAGGTAGTTGTTTGCTCATAAAAGGTTAACGTCGGAATGTGGTTTATATAAGCATAGTCAGTTAGACTTAGCTCATCCCCTACGCAACCATAAAAAAATTATAGAAAAAAAGTATTCAGGCTGGTTCTTAGCCTTTTGAGCGCTTTGGTAATCTGATTTTCAACCGTTTTTTCTGAGATACTCAGTTGTTTGGCAATATCTTTATTGCTTTGATAATGATCCCTGCTCAACTGGTACACCTCACGACACTTATCAGGTAATAATTGCACATTTCTTTCAATACGGTTTCTTAAATCATTAGCTATAACCGTTTCCTCGGTTGAGTTATCTAGTTCAGAGTAAACGATAGCACCTTTTACCTCAAAAGAATTTTTTACCGCTTGTTTATGCACATAGTTAATAACACGATACTTTACGGCAGAAAAAAGATATACCGGTAAATCAGATTTAATATTCAGTTCTCTGCGCCTCAGCCATATATCTGTAAAAAGATCCTGTACAATTTCCTCCGCAGCTTCAACAGATTTCAAACGCTTATAAGCGGCCCCAAACAGTTTATCCCAATATCGGTTATACAGTTCACTAAATGCGAATTTGTCATCCTCATTTATCAGCATGTTCAATAGTTTGCGATCTAAAATTCCGTTAAGGCCTTTCATGTCAGCTGGTTTATACAATGGTTAACTCGCAGTATTGGCACCTACAGTAATTGTTTTTTAAAATTGTATAAAAGAATTAACATTAACAATACAAGCGTTAATTATACATTTAAAATAATCTGATAATAATTAATGGGAGCAAATATTCTATGCCGTATGCCTTTCGGTTCTAGAGGCGGAAAATACCAGGCGCGCATTGAATACCGCAAATGGAATGCGCAGAGCAAGACAGATGGGCAGATATCCGAACAAGGCCCCAATAGGTTTTGTAAATATGACGACTGTGGACGGAAAAAAATTATAGCACTCAAGCAGCCCGAAGCGGGCATTATCAGGTGGATATTTCATCAACTCGCAAAAAATATATACAAGATCTCAGAGGTCAGAAGAATGGCCCTTGACAAGGGGGCTCTTATGCTCGCCGTCAAATTTTTCCAAGCTTATCCGTAATCCGGTCTACTGTGGCCTGATTTCGGTAACGCTGAGCTCTGAAAATGCATTGTCAAAATATTGGTATTAAACATAAAGAGCAAGTCAAAGAAATGAACTTTATAGAAAGAAAGATTTCGGTCAAACGTGCAATTTCCGTTTTGGCCAAAAATGGCATTGAGGTGGATGATAGCGAAGCTAGTGTCATCTTGGATTTTCTTTATCTGATAGCGAAGAATTATAGCAAAAAAGAGGAAGTAGAAAATACCCTTAACCCAAAGGAGAAGTCGAACACATCTAAATCGACTATAACAGATCCTTAAAGCTGCTTTTTAGACCATTTTGGATAAAAGGCTAAAGAGTTTTTTAGTAATTGTCGAACACGAATCGGT
>Ga0302309_10003713_pt1 | contig 11655 bp, 9 predicted proteins | sample III_Palsa_N1_1_FD_200453 | JGI IMG/M metagenome (GOLD analysis project Ga0302309, IMG submission 200453) | Peat permafrost microbial communities from Stordalen Mire near Abisko, Sweden - III_Palsa_N1_1 | ecosystem: Environmental > Terrestrial > Soil > Palsa > Peat permafrost | place: Sweden... | reverse complement strand
CACCGGTAACTGGAACGATCCCGCCACCTGGACACTCGTCTCCGGCACCACCAGCACCGGCTATCCCGGCTCAGGCGACACCGCCACCATCGGCAGCGCCGCGACCCTCACCGTCGACACCATCGTCCAGTGCAGCGCCCTCACCATCAATGGCGGCGCCACCCTTCAATTCAATTCCGTCCTCAGCATCCTCACCGTCAGTAATAGCCTTTCAATGACCGCCGCCGCCAACCTCAACCTGTCCCTCGGCGTCCTGACCGTCACCGGCAGCATGACCATCGGCGGAGCCTCCACCGTGACCGTCAGCCAGGGTGCTTTGAGCGTTATCGGTCTCCTATTACTCAACGCGCCCACCACTTCGACAGGCAATTCGTTGATCGACGTCGAGGGAGGGGCCTTCACCTGTGCAGGCGGTATGACCGTTACCGCCACGACGATGACCCGGACAGCCGAACTGCGGATCAATGCGGGCGCGGTGACCCTCGCCGGAGCAGTCGCTGTCCTCTCCGCCAACGCCCACATCAACTTCACCGGTCCGGGCACGATGACCGTCGCCGGGTCCATCGATATTCCCAATACCGCGAGTTTCACCGCCGGCAACGGCCGCGTCATCTACTTCGGTATTCCCGGAACCAACCAGACCATCGCGCCGCTGACTTATTATCGGTTGGTCATCACCGGGGCAGGCGCGGGCGACAAACAGATTTCCGGCGCCGTCAACGTCACCGACACGCTGGCACTGCTGACAGATACCCTGCTCATCAATTCCGGCGGCTCCCTCACCCTCAGCGACGGCATCACCATCGTGCGCAACGCGGGGCACATCGGCTCCGCCCCGACCTTTGCCGGCAGCGCCAATCTCGTCTATAACGACGTCGGTCCCGACACCACCGGCCCTGAAATGCCCGTGGCGACTACCACCCTGCAAAACCTGACTATCGGTGATTTCGGCGGCATCGCTCTTGGGGCCAATGTCACGGTCAATAACAACATCAATCTGCAACTGGGAGCGCTGATCACCGGCAGCTATACACTGACCCTCGCCAATCCGGCTGGCGGCGTGAGTACCGATCCCGGCATCACCCGCACCAACGGATATATAGTCGGGCCGCTCGTGCGCGACATCGGCACGTCGACTGGCCTGCGCATCTTCCCGCTCGCCGCCGTCACCGATCAGGTGTACCGGGAATTCGATCTCAACTATACGACTGCCCCCACCGCAGCGGGGACGATCACCGCCATTGCAGAAGACACCGCCGCGCCCGCCCAAAGTGGCCTCCCCCTCAATGACAATGGTGAAATAGTCGTCAATGTCGCTGCCTTATATTGGCAGGCCGATGCCGGCGCTGGCCTTACCGGTGGAGCCTATACGCTCAGCGTCACCGCCACCAATGCACCCGGCGTGGACGATCTCAGTACGCTCAGGATCATCAAACGCCCATCCACCGGCGGCCCCTGGATCGCCGACGGCACGGCCGGCACCAACAGCGGCACCACCAGTGTGCCCATCATCGTCCGGACCGGCATGTCCGGATTTTCCCAGTTCGCCATCGGCAGCGATGGCAGCAATACGCTTCCTATCGATTTGCAGTCCTTCACCGCCCAACTCTCCGGCACTACTGTCCTCTTAACGTGGGTCATCTCTTCCACCTTCCCCACGCAGTCCTTCATTATCGCCCACAGCACCGACGGCAATCATTTCACCGCCCTCGCCACCATCCCCGCAGACTCCGGGCTGACGCAGACCTACACCCAATCCCCCGCCCCCGCAGGCATCAACTACTACCGCCTCACCCTTATCGCCCCCGGCAGCGACAGCACGTATAGCCCCATCATCAACGTCAATGTCGGCAGCACCGCCGCGTCCTGGTCCCTCTATCCCAATCCCGCCACCTCCACGGTGACCATCCAATCCGCCACGGCCGCAACGGCCGCCACGCCCTCCGCCGCAGCCGCACCCTCCGCCGCAGCCACGCCCTCCGCCGGAGCCGCCATTGCCGGAACCACCACGGCCGCGCCCTTCCTCCTCTACGACGCGCAAGGCAAATTCCTCCGCACGCTGGCGGTCGGCGCCAACGACATCAGCACCCTCGTACCGGGGATGTATATCGTTCGTTCGCAGGAAAAAACAATGATTTTTATGAAGCAATAAACCCGGTTATGGGCGGCCCGCGTCTGCGTCTCCGCGCGCCCCTACATAATCTTTGATAGAGTAAACAACAACCGCCTGCACCACAGGCAATCTGATTTGAGTCTCATTAGCAAAAGACAGGCTGCTATCCGACCCCGAGATCCTAACAGTCGCATTGTCCGCGACTACGATCGCCACGGTAAGGTATTGCATAAATCCCGCCGGCCCGAAGGTAGGTTCCCAGAACCGGCTGCTTTTATTCGCATAGGCATCTGCCACCACGCAACGACGGTACCACCCTTCGCCCTCTCCCCCATCCCGCGCGCCCTCATCCGGACCCGCATCAAACACCAGTAAGTGCGCAAAGCGGGCTTCGATATGAATGACCATCCTATCCCCCGAAACCGTCACAACCGTTGTATCCAGCCGGATCTCCGCAGGCCCGCTCCGCGCCAGTTCGTCATGCAGCCCTTCGATCGTCTTGTTCCACGGGTACTGCCCACCCGCCTGGTAGTATTGTATGATTGCCTCATCCAGGTTGCAGCGGGCATCAAGAGAATCCGACACCATACTTTGATACAGCACCAATCCATAATCAGAGGAGAAGTGATTATACTGGGCCGGGTTAAAATAATAACCCGGATGCCCCGTCGCCATCGCATCGAAAAAGCTCCAGAGCCAGCGCGACGTCGTACCGGCCGAGGCGCTGCCGGGAAACAGCATAAGCCTGTCGGTGCGAACTCCCAGTCCATTAGCCAAGGCATATCGCCAACATCCCACCGCTGTATTCTCCAGGTTATTATCCTGCGCAAAACCCACGCGACAGCATAGCACCACCAGCAGGCATATCAGCCACTTCCTGATCATAAAAGAAAGATAATAAAGGGCCGCCCCGAAAACGAGGCAGCCCTCCGGTGAGAAAATTAACCGAACAGACGCGACATCGGCTCCTGCAGGATACCTAAGACCTGCGGGTTGCCCAACGGGATCTCATTGTTGAGCGTGAAAGAACCCTTTGCATCGAACGTGACCGTATTCGTCGAGCCGCTTTCGCCCGAAGCACGGAAGAAAGGCCAGAATCCGCTCTTGGCTGCTTCTCTGATCTCCGTTTGCTCGGACGAGCTGAAAGTGGCCGTGGAAGTGATCGTGACCGATATCCCTTCAGCAGCTACCAGCGCAGCCGCAATCCTTTGCAGGAAGCCTGTGCCGCCGAACGCTTTCTCCCATGTAATGGGGCTTTGCTTGTTCCATACCGTATTGTCCTTCGTGGAATAGGCTTTGGCCAGCGCTGCGCTCTCATACCAGGGCAGGAAATCCTTCAGGACCGGATCAGTGGAGTTTGGCTGGGCCAGGGGGCCCGCCGCGAACGTGGTGAATTTTTCAAAGTCGGCCTGGATGATCAATCCCGCGGAAATCGCTTTGGTGGTTATTTTATCATAACTGCCGCTACCGCCAAAAGAGAAAAGATCGAACAGGACCGAGCCGCTGGCTTTGGCCCAGGTGTGCTTCAGATCACTGCTGCCTGTTTTACTGTTCAGCGTAAAGCTCTTGCTCGCGCCGCCGGCCAATGCCAGTTGTAAAGCATCGATCGTTTTGTCCCACGCATATTTTCCGTCAGCATCCGCAAACTTTACGATGGCGAGATTGATCGGGTCGATAAAAAATTTGGTCAGGCCCGTCACACATCCGGTTTTTCCGGGTGCATTGACCATCGCCCATTGGCGGAAAACATCGGATACGGTTTTCGCAGTGAAGGGGCTCGGCTTGTTCTTTTCAAAATACGTCTGCCATTTCGTAAAATAATCTCCCATGCAGCTCTGGAAGTCCGTATCGCTCGTACCTATGAGCGCCCCCAGGATGAGATTATAATCGGAAGAAAAGTTATTGACCTGTCCGGGGCTGAAATAATTGTTCACGGCCGTAGGGGGCACAGCGTTCAGCATATTCCACAGCGACTGCGACGTCATAACAAAAGAGGAAGGTCCCTGGTAGATCTGAAATTCCTGGTCGCTCAGGCCAAGACCGGTAACCATTGCATTATACCATTGTGCAGTTAGCGTCTGCATAGCTTCATTAACTTGTGGCATGATAAAGGGTTTAAATTTTTAAATGTTTTTTCAAAAGCTTTTGATGACACAAAGGTGCGACGATGCCGGGGCCGGGATAAGAGGATAAATATGCGTTTGTAAGAACAAGTATTTATAAGTGTTTTTCTCCAATAAGCAGGTATTTATACCTGATTTTGACCATCGCGGCGAGCAGGGCCTGCTTTTTTTTCAACTCATTACTTACCTTGTTCTTCTAACAAAACTACCATTACCATGACCCTCACAAACCTTAACCTTAGCCGGATGCTGGCCGCAGGCCTCTTGTCCGTACTGATGATCGCGACAGGATGCCATGATCAACCTGCCGCCAACGCTGCAAACAGCAATAATCCCGCAGAGAAGAAGATGCCCGATAATCCTTCCAAGGTGGCCTACCTGTTCACTGAGGCCCAAAAGGATATCCGGGAATTTGACCAGATGTGTAAGGATTCTCTCAAAGGGATCATCCCTATCGAGGCCTATACCGTCCGCGCGGAAGATTTGCTGGCTGCATTAGGAATGGACCCTACGCTGGTGAATTCGGATACGTGCATGTATCACCACGTCCGGGTCTATTTGGGATTTAAGAAAGATCACGGCTTCAAGTTATTTATAATGCCCGTAGAAGGGGCTGATCTGAGTGGCCCTGATTCGACCTCTTGGAAAGGCGGCAAAGATATCCTGCTCGACAGTACCGGCAGACCTGGTTGCCGGGGATCGAAAGTCCACCTGGCGTCATCGGAGGAATATGTCCTCGATCTGAATGCACCCTGCCCTACCACCTGTTCGTCCACTAGCCCGACCGACCGGTAAAGACCTATGAACCGATAGAGTCCACGAACCCCGTAGAGAGCCATGAATTTCCCCGAAACCATCATTATCCTGTCGCATGTCCCCATCCTCCTGACGGTGGGATATGCTGCCATGCTGTACAAAAGGCTTGACGCAGACCTGAAAGTATTTTCATGGTTCCTCTTCCTGTCCGGGCTGATCCAGTTCGTGTCCCTGTACTTTTGGTTTCACCGCTGGAACAATATGCCGTTACTGCATCTGTATACGGCGTTAGGCCTGCTCAGTTTGGCCTGGTTCTATCAAAAAGTGCTCAACGGTTTTATCAGTGTCTGGATCATAGGGTCCGTCACCGCACTGTTCATCCTCTTCACTGTCGTCAATTCGCTGTTTATCCAGCCGATCATGACGTTCAATTCAAATGCGCTGACCATCGAGTCCGTGCTGATCACCATCCTGTCGCTGTTCACGTTCACCTTCCTGCTCAATGACAGTGTGCGGCAATCGGGTGGTCATGATATAACGAGCCTCAGCTGGATCAATTCGGGGCTATTCATCTATTACTCATCCGGCCTGCTGATCTTTTACTTTGGCGCGACCTTCACCCGGACATTCTCCAGCCATCTTAATCAGTATACCTGGATCTTGCATTCCTTCTTTTCAATGGTCATGTACACCTGTTTTTTTATCGGCTTATGGAAACGATCAGAAACCTGAACTTTTTGGATGCGCTGCTTCCCATGGCCATGATCATTTTTATCATCGGCATGGGCGTCATTTTGCTCAACCAGCATTTTCAAAAGAACCTGACCGCCCAGAAATTACAGCAGGAAGCCTTAAAGGCCGTACACCAGAATGACCTTCTTCGTTCCAGCATCTTTGCCCAGGAAGAAGAGCGTAAACGTATCGCTCAGGATCTGCATGACGAGTTGGGCTCCATCATTTCCATCATGCGCATGCACCTCATGATCATGGAGGGGCAAAGCGCCGGTGATTCCGAAAGCGCCGTCCCTACCGGAGACGCCCCCACTCTCGTGGGTTTGCAGAATGTACGGCGGCTGTCCGACAACGCGCTGGCCAGTATCCGCAGCATCAGTCATCAGCTGATGCCACCGCAGCTGGAGTCATTCGGGCTGACCGACACCTTGAAAACCCTCGTCGGACCCATCGGCAAGGCCGGAGGACTGTCCATCGACATCGGCGATCCTGAATCTACCAGGGACCTGTCCTGGATCATCAATCTCGCCCTGTACCGTATCATCATGGAATTGATCAATAATACCATCAGGCACGCGGGCGCCGGCGAGGTCACAATCAGCATCCACCGGGACAACCGTTATGTGATCTGTCATTATAAGGACGATGGGAAAGGGCTGCCCGAAAAGTACGGCGGTAAAGGGCTCGGGCATAAAAGCATCGAGGGAAGGGTGAGGGCGCTCGAAGGACTGCTGGAAATGGGCAATGGGCCGGCCGGCGGGTTTTCCGCTATTATCCGGATACCGCTGGACGCAAAATAAAACGCACACCCCCGGCCCCAATGCTGTCCGACCCTCGCACGAAGCTTCCGCTTCTGGTATCGGCCGCGCCCTCGCGCGTCCTCTCACAAAATAATTTTTTATGCAAACAAAGATTGCTGTTGGATTAATCGAAGACCAATTCCTTTTCCGCGAGGGGATGAAGGCTATCATCGCCACCTGGAACGAGATGGAGGTCATATTCGAATCTGCGGAGGGGTATTCCGTCATGAATAAGCTGCAACGCGCCGCTATCATCCCCCAGGTGATGCTCGTCGATCTTTCCCTGCCGCCACAGGGCCACGTCGAATTCAGCGGCCTGCACGTCACGCAGGCGTTGACCGCAGCCTTTCCCGACATGAAGATCCTCATCCTCTCCGTCCATGATGACGAAAATTTCATCAACCAGCTGATAGAATATGGGGCCCATGGCTACCTCGTGAAAGACAGCAACCCCCAGGAAGTCCGCGATGCCATAGTCACCGTCTGGCAAAAAGGCTCTTATATCAATGAACGGACATTGAAGGCGTTGCAACATACCATGGGAAAAAAACACCGGATCGCAAAGCCGGATTTACAGATCACCCGGAGGGAGGAAGAAATCTTACAGCTGGTCTGTCAACAATATACCGCCGAAGAGATCGCTCAAAAGCTGTTTATCAGCGTGAAGACCGTCAATGGCCATCGGAATAATCTCCTGCAGAAAACAGGATCACGGAATGTGACCGGGCTGGTGCTGTATGCTATTAGGAATAATATTGTCGCTTTACATTGATGGTCTGGGCCCGCCCCCCTACAACCCCTTGATCGCCTTCGCCACCCGCCTGGCGATCAGCGCGTCCCCCTTGTCCGAGGGATGCAGTCCGTCAAACGTCATATCCTGCGCCTCGGGCGGATACGGATATTCATCCGCGGGATCGAATGGAACGGAGACATAATCCGGGTAGGTATAATCGCGGTACGCCCCCGTCACCGGGTCCTTCAACCGCTTAAATCGTACCAGGTGCGGGATCGCCAGCCGCCGCTCATGATACAAGTCGATCACGCGGAAACCTTCATGCCGGCCAATGTCCGCCACCGCCGCAGCAACCGCCTCCAGCGACTGGCCGTTCTTGTCGCGATAAGAACCGTAAGCATTATTCTTAGCACCGTTAATGTATACAAAATCCGTTCGCGGCAAAGGCGTCACGAGTATAATCGGCGCAGCCGGACTCAGCTGATGCAGTTTATTGACAATAATCCGAAAACAGCCATAGATCGTGGAATCCCCCGTCGCCTGTTCGTAATCCGCCCACGTGCCGATCGGGTGCCCATGCCACCAGTCATTCGTCCCGAGAAATATCGTATATACATCGCCCGCGGGTATTCCTAATTTGTCGATCGACCGGGCAAAATCCGTCGTCGTCCAGCCGTTATGGCCCTGGTTGATGCAATGCACGTAAGGCAAGCGGTCCACAACATCCGTCAGGTACCCTTTCGTCAGCCGGTGCCCCGTCTCATCTAAATGGTCATTCAGGTAGGTGATGCTGTCGCCTATAGCCACCCAGGTCAACGGTTTGTGACTCGCAGCCGTCAGCGTACAACACAGCGCCAGAGCAAAAATTCTTTTCATAGCGGGAATTTGACCAAAAATAACCGAAATTCGGTTTCATTATCCTTTTCCGTTATGGCCACCGCAACCTTCGTGGCAACTTATGCCATCGCACTTACCCTCCTGCTGTCGCCACAGCAGCAGCCCGCGCCCCATTCCGCGCCCGCCCCGGATCAGGATCCGCCGGTATATACCATCCGCGTCCTTTGTCTTTATGGCTCCATCCCCGCCAAAGGCTGGATGGGCCGCGAGCCTATGTATGGTCCCAATACCCTGATCAATCGGACGACCAAACTGCATGGGGGTCATGTCGGCGTGGAGTATGCTGTGGGCAAAGTGCTCAGCTTTCAGCCGTTGAAATACACCGGTATCGCCGCCAGCGGGCACCTCATCACCAGCACTGATAAAAAGAACTTTAATTCCTGTTTTCGGATCTATTCGGAAACCCGCATGTGGAATGTCCTCGGTAATTATTACGACAATATCGACAGCCTGCGCCGGGTCGTGTTCGTGATTCCCGTGACCGCGGCCCAGAAGAAGACACTCGATAGTCTCGCCCTCCAATACACCCGGCAGACCCCTTATGACTATGCCTTTATGGGCATGCGCTGTGCCTCCGCCACATACGATGTTCTGCAGACTGCGGGTATTGTCCCCGAATTCAAACATGAGCTTTGGTATAATGTTTTCACCACCCGGGAGTTCCGTTACCTGCTGTACCAGGAATACCTGCGTAATAAGGATAAGGGGTGGCAACTCCATACCTGCAAAGGTTCCGTCAGCCGCAAATGGGAAAAGGATGTCATTTTTCCTTAAATTACAGCAACCAACACCTCCGCCATGCGTCGCATCAACCTCCGCCTCGCCGTCCGCCAGCTGCTCAAGACCCGCGGCTTCACCGCCCTCAACATCCTTGGGCTGACCCTCGGCCTCGCCACCTTTCTCCTGATCGTCCTCTACGTCGCCGACGAATGCAGTTATGACCGCTGGAACACGAATGCCGCACGCATCTACCGCGTCAATACCGACCTCAATCTCAATCAGCACGTCAGCTACATGGCTGATGCCGCCCCGCCCGTAGCCCCCACCCTGATAAAAAACTATCCCCAGGTGCAGCAAGCCGTCAGGTTACTACCCCAGCCGGGAACGCGTTTCAAAAAGGATGACCAGCTCATTGCCGAGCCGTATGTCGTAATGTGTGACCCGCAGATTTTCGATGTCTTCACCCTGCCCATGGTCGCCGGCAATCCCGCCACCGCCCTGCAGTCTCCTCATACCGTCGTCCTCACCGAATCCACAGCCCGCCGCTATTTCAATAGCACCAGCGTCGTGGGCCGCACACTGACCGATATCAGTGACAGCGTCACCCTGACCGTCACGGGTGTGATCCGGGACATGCCCGCGCAGTCCAGCTTTCATTACGATTTGTTTATTTCCATGCGGGGTAATGGTATGGAAAGCAACAACAGCTTCTATGCCTTATTTCCCATGTCCACCTTTATCCTACTCCGTCCGGGCGCCGATGTGAATGCCCTCCGGAATCAGCTCGGGTCATTTATGTTCAAATGGGACAAGATGTATAAGGAATATGAAAGCAAAGACTACTCTCTGCGTCTCGGACTGATACCCCTTACCGATATCCATCTCCGATCCAACCGGTCGGATGAACTAGAAGCCAACGGCAATATTCAGTACATCTATATTTTTTCCGCCATCGCCGTCTTTGTCCTGCTGATCGCCGCCATCAACTTCATGAACCTGTCGACCGCCCGTTCGGCTGGCCGTGCCCGTGAAGTAGGGGTCCGCAAGGTATTGGGGTCTGCCCGGAGTACGCTCATAGGTCAATTTTTGTCGGAATCCATGTTGATGACGTTGGCCGCAGCCATTCTCGCCATTGGGCTGGCCGTGGCTGTCTTACCCCTGTTCAATCAGCTGGCAGATAAATCGCTGACCTTTAACGCGACCGTATTGGCGTGGCTGCTGCCTTGTCTTGTGGGGATCGTCCTCGTCGTGGGTCTGCTGGCCGGCGCTTATCCAGCCTTCTTCCTGTCTGCCTTCCGGCCTGTGGATGTGCTGACAGGCAACCGAGGGGACCGATGGTTGCGAACGAGGTGGAGCGTGTCGAAGCAGCTCCGCCGAAGTTCTCTGACTGCCGGTTTCAAAGGCGGAGCGTTACGCAGCACACTGGTCGTCTTCCAATTTTCCATCTCACTGTTCCTGATCATAGGTACCATGATAGTCTTCCGGCAGCTGCACTATATTCAGAGCCGCGACCTCGGCTTCGACCGTAGCCGGATGCTCACCATCAAAGGGCTCCATTCGATGACCGATCCCCTTACGCTGAAAAAAGAAGTCATGCAGTTACCAGGTGTGTCGGGCGCCACTCTGTCTGATTTCCTGCCCACCAACCAGGAGCGCTGGCATAATTTCGGATCGGTAAAAGGCCACACCGGTATCAGCACCGAGGTTCAGTCCTGGATGGTCGATCCCGATTATATTTCCGCGTTGAAGATGCAGATTGTGGCGGGCCGGGATTTCTCGTCGCGGTTCGGGACCGATTCTACGGCGATCGTGCTCAATGAGACCGCCGCGCAGACCTGGGGGATCGCCAAAGACCCGTTGAATAAACAGATCGTCCTAAACGGCTACAATAACGGAAAGACAGTCTTCCATGTCATCGGGATCGTGAAGGATTTTAATTTTTCTTCGATGCGGACCAATGTCACGCCGTTGGTGATGATCATCGCCAACTTTGGCGGCTATCCCAATCTCCTGAATGTTCGGGTGGCTTCGGATAACCTGCCCGCTCTCCTCGTGCAGATGAAGGCGAAGTGGAAGGGGCTCTCGCCGTACCAGCCTTTTGAATATTCATTCATGGATGCCGACTTCGATGCCCTTTACCGGAGTGAGCAGCGCATGGGGCAGCTATCTATCCTCTTCTCTGCGCTGGCCATCGCCATTGCCTGTCTCGGCCTGTTTGGACTGGCTGCCTATGCAGCTGAACGGCGCACGAAGGAGATAGGTATCCGTAAGGTGTTGGGGGCAAACGTTACCGGCATCATCGCGCTGCTGTCGTCCGACTTTCTGCGGCTCATCGTCATTGCTATTGTGATCGCCACGCCGCTGGCTTGGTTCGCGGCCAACCGCTGGCTACAGAACTTTGCTTATCGCACGACCATCAACTGGTCGCTGTTTGTAGTGGCCGGCGGCCTCGTGCTGCTGATTGCCATCGCCACGACTATCATCCAGTCCGTCCGTGCGGCCATCGCCAATCCTGTCGATAGTTTGAGGGCGGAGTGATTTTTGCATATATTTAACCAAAGCATATTTATGGACACCCTTTACGAGTTCATTCACTCACCTAAAGGTAAACCCTATAGCATCCAAATCGTGAAAGGGCCTGGAAGGCTCGAAGTTCAGGTCCATCCTGTCGGCAGCACAGACCTGTTATATTCTTACCCATTGCAATGGAAATCCTACGAAAGCAAAAATGTCAAAAAAGTGAGGATATTTTGCTTTTTCTGGGCCGGCAAAGCATTTGAC
>Ga0302309_10003709_pt1 | contig 11665 bp, 10 predicted proteins | sample III_Palsa_N1_1_FD_200453 | JGI IMG/M metagenome (GOLD analysis project Ga0302309, IMG submission 200453) | Peat permafrost microbial communities from Stordalen Mire near Abisko, Sweden - III_Palsa_N1_1 | ecosystem: Environmental > Terrestrial > Soil > Palsa > Peat permafrost | place: Sweden... | reverse complement strand
ACGACGCCGATCACAACAATCAGCCCGACCACGGGCCGCTGTACAGCGGAAGCGGTTACGCCGGCAAACTGATCATCCAGAGCAGCAGTGGACGGCACTACGTGCGCTTTCGCCCCGATGGCAGTGCCAGCGGCAGCAACATCACCCTGGTGTTCTGCCAGCGCTCCAGCGCGGAGCACGCACTCAGCGTCGTGGTCTCCAATGCCGGCCGCGTCCGCGGCGCTCCGGCCAGCGCCAGCCAGGCTGCTGACTGTGCGCAAATGAATTGACCGGGATTCCTCACCGCAGAAAAGCAAAAAGCCGGCAATCTGCCGGCTTTTTGCTTTTCTGGCGCCCGAAGCTGGACTCGAGCCAGCGCCCCCCGAGTAGAGATTTCAACGTATTGCGACAGTTCGATTTACACAAAAACGCCTGGATCTGCACGCGATTATCAAGGACTTGGCGAGTTGATTTATACGGAATGGGGGTGCGCAGATACAGCTAAGAACCAAGATGTACACGAGGCCGGATGGAAGCATCGCAGCCGATTCGCCGCGATACGATCTGACGGACTTTGACCATAACGCAGCGCATGCGTGCACCCTAATGATTCCGCTGGATCGCTGCGAATCGCCAGTGCATGCAGCTCACCCCGAAACTGTCTGGGCGCTGGCCGCAGGACAGATGGTGTAATAGGGATATGCTGGCACTCACTCCGCAGGCGTAGCCGGCGCCTCGTCAACCTGAAAGGTGACTAAGATGGCATGCCCGCTTGCCCGCGAATTAACATGAGAATTCCACATCGGCAAGCACACGTTCTGCTCGCCGCGCTATTGTTCAGTGCAAACGCTGGCGCCGAAACGCCCGTCACAATTGTCATGTACGGCGACTCAACAACTTGGGGCAAGACGCTCCTGCATGGTGCGTATTCGCAGTCGCCGACGAATGAGCCGGGCGAGCTTCAACGCATGTTCGATGAAGCGGGGGAGCATGTCGTTGTCAAGAATCGAGGGGTCAGCGGACTGAGCTGCCTAGATTTTTTGCAAGGCAAGCCATTCCACGGCCTGGACGCTTGGGATGTCGAAATGAAGCGCTCAAACGCTGACATCGTTGTGATGAATGTGGGGATCAATGATGTATTGCTTCGTCCTGGCGCAGGCATTTCAGACTGCTACGCAAGGCTTTCGGCAATCGCCAAGGCAAACGGCAAAATCTTCGTGATCGAGACACCGAACCCCGTTGCCTATTTCTGGAATGCCCGCGTCGGTCGAGTTGCGGCGCAAGGGCGAGATGCCGGCCTGGTCGTAATTGACCAATGGACGGCCATTCAGAAGATACCTAATTGGCGCTCCATGCTTTCGGACGGCGTACACCCCGACGCAGCCCTGTATCAGCGAAAGGCTGCGATTTCGTTCCCGACACTGGACGGCATCGTTAAAAGCGTCACCAAGACCCGGTAACCCCTGCTGGTGATTGATTTATACAGCGGCCAAAAATGAGGCCCTGCATCGCTGCAAGGCCTTGGTATAACTGGCGCCGAAGCTGGACTCGAACAATAGCTCAAATGCCTTATGGGTACTTGCCATACATCTTCACAACATAGTCTTTACCCACTTTTTTACCCACAGCGCCACGGTGCTGGCTGGTGGAGCTCCGGTCATCGGTTCCACCTGACGTTTCGGGTCGGTGCAACACCTGATTCCCTGTCGGCTCGCTCATCTCTCAGCAGCGCATGCATTCCATTCGGCGGCTACGTGCCCCCTTGCGGACCACGGTATGCGCGACCCTCCCCGGTGGTCATCACGCCCCCACTAGGTCGCAGGCATGGGAGGCAACCCCGAAAAATGGCGCCACGACTGGATTTTTCGCCTTGGCGTGGGCGCGTCATCTCCGTCATCAGCAAAAAACGAAACCCGGCGGCAGCGATGTAGAGCAGCACGGCGGAGTGGTGACGCGCTCTTACTTATTTTTCTACTACTACTTTTAAAAAAGGTGATGACCGTAATGACAAGCCGCCAACCCCATGCCCCATAAGCCTCGCGGCGTCATCGGCCCGTTGATGACTTCGTGATGAAGGGGTGGGATGCTGATGACGTCGGTTGCACCTGCCTCGCCTCGGCCGAGGGCGGCGCCATCCATCCACAGGGGAGTTTGACATGCGCAATATCTTCGTCTCGATTCTGCTCGGGAGCCTTCTTGCTGGCTGCATCACGGTGCCAGCAGATCGCGTCTTTAATTCCCGAATCTACAATCTCTCAACTGGGGAGGTTATCCCTGCGGTATCCCATACAGATAGGGCTGGCAAGAGCGTGGTGACGGCTGGACCCACGACCTCCGGGGAAACCTTCACAGGCGAAGCTACATCCATTCAAAATGCAGTTGAAACTTCATCGTACGGTAGCTCGTCAGTTTCTAACCCGGGCGTACCCTATAGCACCTATGTAAGTAGTTCGAGCTATGCCGTTTCTCGCCCGGGCTATCAGAACGGAACCGCAATACTCGTGGGGAACAAGGGGACCGTGATAGATATCGTCTACCAAGTAAACCTTAGCGGCACTGGACAAGGTGAAGGCAGAGACAATAAAGGCGGCACCTACCGAATCCAATTCTAGCCTGCGCAGTAAATCCAAGACTCAGTTGTTGTCACGCATGACAGCTGAGTCCGCAATGGGATGCTGATGACTTCGCTCTCACCCGCATCTTTGCAGTCAAGATCGAGGGCAAGAGGAATACATGATGACTTTGCAACCCCCGCTCGTCATCGCGTGGGATCCTGTTCTAATCCTCCTCTTGATCGCGTCGGCGGTTGTCTGGTTTTTTTGGAAGTCACAGAGAAAGCGGAGGCAGCGCGGCGTTCAACCTAGGCGCACTCGTGAGCGCCGCGAACCAACTTTCGGTAATGCGGCAGATCACTCCGGGCATCTTCATGATTCCGCCGCCGATATGGAAAGAAGGGAGGCCGCCATCGGCCGAAGCGATTACGCCGCCACGTTTGCACCGTTCGTAAAGCAGGGTATAGATCTGGCTGCAGATGGGGATGCTGAGGCGCAGAACATCCTCGGGGCAATGTATGAGAACGGCCGTGGTGTACCGCAGGACTATGCCCAAGCAGCCGCGTGGTACCGCAAGGGCGCCGAACAGGGGTATGCCGGCGCACAGTTCAACCTCGGTCGTATGTATGCCACCGACGAAGGCGTGCCGCAGGACTATGCCCAAGCAGCCGCGTGGTACCGCAAGGCCGCAGAACAGGGGTTGGCTGACGCGCAGTACAACCTCGGAGTCTTGTACTACAGTGGCCAAGGCGTGCCGCAGGACTATGCCCAGACCGTTGCATTGTTAAGTAAGGCTGCCGCACAGGGGTTGGCAGTCGCGCAGTTCAACCTTGGGGCGATGTACCACAAAGGCCAAGGTGTGCCGCGGAGCTTCGCCAAAGCGGCGGCATGGTACCGAAAAGCTGCCGCGCAGGGGCATGCTGATGCGCAGGCCTCTCTCCGGGGATAACTTAACCCTCAGTCACGCAACCGGCGCGCGCGCTGACACTCCGTGCCTAACTCAAGCGGGATACATATGTCAGCTTCGATGCCATGGTCTCTAGTGATTGCTTGGGCAACGTTTTTTATGTTCGTTAGCACGCATCAGCGATTTGCCGAGAATTTCCAAGGCAGATCCCAAGAGTACCGTGCTGCGCTAACTGTTTCGATGCTTCTAGGCACACTTATAGGCCTCTGCCTAATAATCTATTACTGCATTCAAGTTGCATGGTATTGGCCCATAGTTCTTTTTCTTATTGGCGGCCTCATTGCGAGCATAGTCTTTGTGTTTTTGCTTCACACGCTAGGGACTCTAACAATGAGTCTCCTCGCTTTTATTGGCTGGCCGGCCGCCGCGGCGTGGGCTTTCTTCATCATTCGCGGTCTACATCACTAACTGTTCTGGGCCTTTCGTCATAGTGCCGAGTCATCCACGCGTACTGGATCTGACCACGCGGCGGCAAGACAGCCCGTGAGGGGCTGCTGCCTTCATCAGGCGCGCTCGGCGTCTGGAGTCCGCCGACCTATAGTCTTCTGTTCTTGACGACAGTCTCATTGTAGTGTGCAAACAGGGCTGTGGGCCCAGCTTCCTTCCAGTTGCTAATGTTCCGTAGCACGACGACACGCTTCTGTTGAATGGTCCCTCCTTGCCGTCGCTGCGCCAGAACACTGTAAGCGCCCGGCGCCATGACAAGAAGCTCGTCGCGGACGGCCTTATCTGACGGCTGCGGTTGGTAATCGCTCCCCAGCAGCAGCTTTACATCGGACACGGACACGGCATCGCCGTTAAATGGCCAGTTGCCCGCGTCAAACTCATCACGCATCCGCTCTGCCCAGCTCGCGCGCATAGCTTCCATCATGTTGCGCTTGGCCATCGTCTGTGGCGGCGCCGCGTTCGGATCGAAGCTAGCAGCGTCCTTTCCATACTTCAGGACAAGCCACAGCAATGCACCTGGCCTTTCGTTGATGAGCTCATAAACACGATCGCTAAGTTCGATCGGCATCCGCGGGGCGTCCGTTGAGATTACGTCGTGACGTCGATCACGGTCCCCGAACACTGCCGCATCAGCATGATTGCTACTTGCAAAGATTGTGGTGAAATTCTCGACGTTCCGGCCATCCTTACCTTTTCTCACAACGGTTATACAGTCGTCTGAGATAAGTGGCTTTAGATGGTTGGCCTGAGTTTGGGCGTCCGCTCTTTTACCCAACCACAACTCCGGAAATACGAGTATGCGCGCACCTTCGGCGTAGCCGTTGAAATCCGAACTCAGCTCGCGTGTTTCTACAATGCGGACATTGGCACTCCCGAACAGTGCTCTGGGGATCGCAAACGTAAGCGTGCTCTTCCCGCACCCTTCGTTCTTTCCGATGAGCAACGTCATGTGAGGTATCCGTGCTGATGGATTTGCATATAGATACGCACACTTCGTGAAATGTCGTTTAATACCCGTTGCCGTCTCGGCGCTTCCATTGGCGAGATGTTTTACGAGGTCGACAAAAGTCTGTGCGTCCTGCTTACTCGGTCTAGTTGCTTCGATGGGATACTGCCGCCATGTGTTCGCATTCTTCCGTCCATCACGATCAACAAAGGTGCGTCCTACACCAGGCTTGTAACCGACGACATCGACTACTTGGCCAGCCCCTTCCTTTACCAGCCCGCTAGCGGTTATCTGACGTCCCGATGAGATAGGCATGTAGCGTGCGAGTGCTGTGTCCAATGCCTCTTTCATCAACGGCTCGCCATCCTGAAGATATTTATTTTCGGCTTTGACAAAGATGACGTGCTCATCCAGATTGGCCCACGCTTGCGCCTTGGCCAGCCGCTCACCGTTGGCTTCCCGCGCCTCAACTACTGCTAGGAATGCGCTCTGCCCATCGGGGTTATCGCGCAGCCTTTCAGGCAACCATCCAACATTTTTTGCAAGCGTGATAAGTGCGCCTACGTCCGACTTGTTGAGTCCGTCCCATCGGCGGCGTTGCTCGTCTATCGAATCTTCAGCCCAACTTGCAGCGCCCTCGTCTGTGCGTTGTGACCACTCTGCCCACAGATCGAATCGGTCGTCGCGCGGCAGTCCTTCGGTACAGGACAGCGCAGCACCTACAGCAAGCCAGCGTGCGCGAATGGTTACGTACTCGGTGGGCAACGACGCCAATATAGATCGCAGCGTCTCCCGCTTTACGTCCTCTGGCAGATCATCGAACCAACGTTGCGGGGGCACGATCGCGAGAGTCATTCCCTTGTGGATAGATGTGGCCGGGGACGTCGAGCCGTCAATTACCAGACCGCTGGCGATGACGCGGTCGCAGGCGGCCTCAAACGCATCCAAGTTCACGCGGTCATATCGGCGCAACTTTCCGTCGACCGGCCTCCCAGATGGTCCATATTTTGGCTTCCTGTTAGTCGTGCCTATTGGCCGTAGTAGAGAGGCGGGATCAGCAGTGCGGCTTGGGTCCGCCAACAAACCCGCAACCTTGGTAGCGTCTTTGAACTTGAACGCAACGCGCTGCCACTCTTTGGGCGGCACGCCCTCATTGAGACACCAATACACGTGCAACCCGCCACCACTGTGCACGAGACAGTGACACCGTTCGCCGAACTCAGTCTCGAACCGCGCGAGTGCTTGTTCTGCACCTTCGATCGTGGCGTATGCCTTTCCCGGCTTGTCTGGGTTCACGTCAATATCGAGAAAGAAGGCAGTTAGGCATGCGGCGTTCTCTTTCTTCCTGCCCCAGCATGCCTTGCCACCCTCTATAGCCTCATCGTGGCGATGCATGAATGAAGCAACGGCATACCACACCTCGACTCCGCGGGCGTCAAGTGCCTTGATCCTGGCTGCTAGCATGTCGACGCTATCGAATGACTCATGCGCCATGCCGGAGCCGCGCGGATACGCGAGCATCCAAAATGGACCATTTACCGGTAGCAGTTCCGCGAGGAAATTTTCAGGCTCTGGCTGTTTGGCAGACGAGAGCATCGTGACGAGCGGCGCGCTATTCTCGGTCATGGTCGCCTCTGCAACTCGGCGTGGCATAGGCCAGATAAGACTTCCGCCACGCGTCGTATCTCATACAGCTTGCGCAGCTTTGGGTCGTTGATCTGCGCTGCAATGAACTTGACCGGATGCGCACCGCAATCAATCTCGACACCTTGGCTCTGTAAGAGGCTGAGGCGGTCGTGATAGTTGCTCGTCGCCTGTACCCTGAATGCGGCCAGCGGGGCCTCCAAGGCTATCAATAGCGCTTTCGGTAGCACGCGCACTATTGGCAGACATTGCCTTGAAAGGCATCGCTCATACGCTTCCGCATACGGGTCAGCTTGTATCTGCTTCGTGGTTGTCATGCCGACACCGCCTTCGCGTCACGCGCCGCTATGTGGTCACGTATGTAAGCATCGACCTCAGAATCCACCCACGCGACACACCTAGTCCCCAACGTGGTGGGCTTTGGAAATGATGGGTCATTGCGGACACGGCGGTAGATCTCGGACCGGCTCAGGGCCGTGCGCTGCATTAAATCTGGCAATCGAATGAGGCGGCAGGGGCGCTCGGTGCTGACGGCGCGCTGCATTGCGGGAGATGGCATCATTTTGATACTCCATAGAAGCCCTAGCGGCTCTGTGGAGTGTGTGACCACTGATTTCCCGTTGCGCGCAGCGGGAAAAATAATTACTTCTTGGCGAATTCCGACAACCAGTTTTGGACGGTTTTCATCTGAACCTTGAGGCGATGATCTTGAATCATGCGTCTTGCAAATTGCTTGTTATCTTCGCCTGCGATCGGCCCTCCGTACTTCATAATCAACCATTCCACATACACCTTTCTCTTCGCGTTTCTATGTTCTTCGTGTCCCTGCTCTGCGTTACGTTTGTGTGACTTGCTGATACCATCTCTTACACCGTCATCGTAAGCCGCTGTCATCGTTGCATGTATACGTGGTATCAGTTCTGCAAAAACTTCTCTCACAGTGATTTGTACAACCCGAGTCATTTGCTTCTCTGTCATGGGTTGCATCACCATTACCGAATCCTCCTTTTGTGCATCGCCACGACCTTCCCCGTGCTGTCTTTCAACGTATCTAGGTAGTCCGCCCATACCTGCATCATCTTGACTCGCTCTGTCATGTAAGAGGCACGGTTGTACGCGGCGCGCACCTTGTTACGCTCGGCATGCGCCAGCTGGCGCTCAATCACGTCTGGTGCCCAGCCCATCTCATTCAAGCGCGTGGAGGCCAGCGCGCGGAAGCCGTGGCCGGTCATCGTCTCGCTGTCATACCCCAGTCGGCGCAGCGCGGCATTGACGGTGTTTTCGCTCATGGGTCGGCTTGGTGACCGAGCGCCCGGAAATAGATAGCGATGTACCCCAGTGAGAGGATGCAACTCTCGCAGGATTGATACCGCCTGCTCGGATAGGGGCACCACGTGCTCATCACGCATCTTCATTTTCGCCGCCGGAATTCGCCATTCCGCAGCATCAAGATCAAACTCAGTCCATTCGGCCTTACGCAGCTCGCCCGGCCGGACAAAAACAAGTGGAGACAGCTTCAGAGCGCATGCCGTTGCGAACTGACCATGGAACGTTTCTATTGCGCGCAGCAAGCCGCCTATCTCCGCAGGATCGGTGATCGCGGCGCGGCTCTTAGAAACGATCGGCTGTAGTGCGTCGCTCAGATCGGTGGCCGGGTTTGACTTGGCCAGACCGTGTGCGATCGCGTAGCGATAGACCTGCGAGATGCGCTGCTTTTGCCGGTGCGCGGTTTCATGGTGGCCGCCGGCTTCGATCCGACGCAAACATGCCAACACGTCGGGCGGCTCAATCAACTTGATGGGTAGCTTGCCAAGCCACGGGAACACCAGAATCTTAAAATTGCGCTCGGCTTTCTCAAACGTTGTCGATGCGAGTTTACGGCGCTGCCCCTCCAGCCATTCACGTGCTACCACCTCGAAACTGTTTTCTGCATCTAGTCGAGTACGCGCTTTTGCGGCCTGACGATCCGCGGTCGGGTTTCGCCCCTCCCTGACTACCTTGCGCGCCTCAAGGTGGCGCTGGCGCGCATCCGCAGCCGACAGCTCGCCGTACAGGCCATAGGAGAGCGTCGTCTCCTTGCCTGCGAAGCGGTAGCGATAGACCCAATGCTTCGCGCCAGTGGGTTGCACCAGGACGAACAAGCTGTCGCCGTCAGCGACGCGGTACGGCTTAGGGCGCGGCTGCAGTGCCTTGATTGCCTTGTCTGTCAGCATCGCCGGGCCTCAGATTGTGGGTAAAAAGAGACTCAGGCGATCCGCAGCCTGCTCTTACCCGCATCTTTACCCTCTCAACGACCGAGATGCAATGGGATGCACTGGAATGCTATGGGCACAAAAAACCCCGCCGTAGCGGGGTTTCCTTGGTTTCGCGGGACGATATGAGATGTCCTGAAACCTGCAAATGGCGCCCGAAGCTGGACTCGAACCAGCGACCCCCTGATTAACAGTCAAGTGCTCTAACCAGCTGAGCTATTCGGGCGTGAGCTGCGTAGTTTGTCGGGGCTGCGACCAGCTGTCAAGCCATTGCGGGCGAATCAGCGGGCTGAATTATCAGCTAGTGATGACCCGATAGCACGGCACGTACATCGCGCCGCCGGGCAGCTTCATGCGGTGCTGTTCGACGAACGCCTGCAGCAGTTTGTCGAGCGCACGCATGATGTCTGCATCGCCGTCGATCTCGAACGGGCCGGACTGCTCGATCGCCTGCACGCCCTCTTCCTTTACGTTGCCCGCGACGATGCCGGAGAAGGCGCGACGCAGATCCGCCGCCAGTTCATGCCGCGGACGATCGCGATGGATCTGCAATGCACGCATGGCCTCGTGGGTGGGACGGAACGGCGTCTGGAATACCAACGGGATCTGCAATGCCCAGTTGAAGAAGAACGCATCCTTGGTGTCCAGCCGATTGTGGCGCACCTTATCGATGCCTTTCACCATCGCCCGCGCCACCGAAGCCGGATCATCCACAATGATCTGGTAGTGCTGCGCCACTTCGTCGCCGAGAGCCAGCCGCAAGAAACGGTCGATCTGCTCGAAATATGCAGCCGATTGCCGCGGGCCAGTGAAGATCAATGGGAACGGCGTACCGGCGTTGTCCGGATGCAACAGGATACCTAACAGGTACAGGATTTCCTCGGCCGTGCCGACGCCACCGGGGAACACGATGATGCCGTGGCCCATGCGCACGAACGCCTCGAGCCGCTTCTCGATATCCGGCATGATCACCAGGTGGTTGACAATCGGATTCGGCGATTCTGCGGCGATGATGCCCGGCTCGGTAATCCCGATATAACGGTTGTTGCGTCGGCGTTGCTTGGCGTGTGCGATGGTTGCGCCCTTCATGGGGCCCTTCATCGCGCCCGGACCGCAACCGGTGCAGATATCCATTCCTCGCAGACCGAGCTGGTAACCGACCAGCTTGGTGTACTCGTATTCCTCACGCGAGATCGAATGGCCGCCCCAGCACACCACCAGGTTGGGGTCGATGTTCGGCTTCAGGATACGCGCATTGCGCAGGATCTCGAACACGCCTTGGGTCAGCCCGGCCGAGCCTCCCAGGTCGATGCCGATCTGTTCCAGCTGGGTCGAGACGTAAACGATGTCGCGTACCACCGCCACCAGCAACTCATTGATACCGCGGATGATCTGGCCATCCACAAACGCCTGCGCAGGCGCATGGCTGAGTTCGATCTTGATGCCGCGATCCTGCTGCAGCACCTGGATATCGAAATCCGGGTACTGCTCGAGGATCGCCCGTGGATCGTCACTGACGCTACCCGAGGTCAACACCGCCAGCGCGCAGCGGCGCAGCAGCGCATGCAGGCCCGAATCACTCGCACCGCGCAGGCGCACCACTTCGTTGCGGGAAAGGATATCGAGCCCGCCGACCGGCGAGATGCGCGCGCTGACGGTGGCTGACTTGTCGCGCGTGGCGGTGTTTGTATCGTTCATCCGAATCATTCTCCTGACCGCGTGGTTCGCGGCATATATTCCGTCATCAATCGTGTGCCGACCGGATAGCTTCACGCGCCGCTCCAGCACCGTCAAGCGCGCACAAAAAAGCCGGCGCCCACAAGGGCGCCGGCAGCTGTATCGAACTTCCGATGAATCAGAAGGTGTACTTCACCGTCAACTGCACGGACCAGCGCTGGGCCAGGTCGTCACCGTTGTTGATATAGGTGGGCACAGCCAACGGGCTGTAATGACCGTTCTGGCTGTAGTTGGTGCAGGTGGCCACACCGCCGCAATCGATGTTGTAGATGTACTTGCCGGTCGTCGGATCGACTCCGTAGAAATCGGCCAGTGCGCGACCACCCGGGAACGCCACACGCTTCTCGATGCCCCAGTTCTTGTTGAGCAGGTTGGTGAAATTGTAGACATCCAGCTTGATCAGGCCCTTGTTGTCCTTGAAGAGACCCGGGATTTCCTGACTGAAGCTCAGGTCGAGCTGGTTGATCCAGCCCGCGCGATCGCCATTGCGCTTGGCAATCTGGCCCTGATGATCCTTCAAGTAGTCGTTGTGCTGGATGTAGTCGTAGAACTCCTGGATCAACGCCGGATTGGTGCCTGGGCGGAACTCCACCTGACCCGGCTTCGGAATGAAGGCCAGATCGTTGGTGAAGGTGTCACCGTTGGCATCATTGCCGAACGACCAGCTATACGGATATGCGGAGTGGCCATCGAAGAACGCGCTGGCGCTGGTCACATAATCGCCGAAGAAGTGATGCTGCCAGTTCAGTGCAGCGATCACCCGCTTGGGCACGGAGTAATTCGACACACTGGCCACGTTCTCGTTCGAGTTGGCGACGTAGTTGTACTTGTAGTTCGACGACGCCACGCTCGACGTGCCCGGATTCACTTCGGTCGCGCGACTCAGCGTGAAACCGACCATTCCGGACCACTCGTTGCTGAACGACTTCTTCAACTGCAGGGTCAGGCTGTCGGCCTTGCCGCGGTTGCTGTCCGCCAAATTGATCGTATTTGCGCTGAAGGCCGCGTTGGAGCTGTAGACCGACTGCTGGCCGGTGGCCTTGGGGTCGCCATTGACCAGCTTGTAGTAGGTGTTGCGGCCATCCGGCAACTGCCCGGTGGGTGCGCCCAGGTTGATCGCCTGATACCAGATCGCATCGCG
>Ga0302309_10003702_pt1 | contig 11682 bp, 8 predicted proteins | sample III_Palsa_N1_1_FD_200453 | JGI IMG/M metagenome (GOLD analysis project Ga0302309, IMG submission 200453) | Peat permafrost microbial communities from Stordalen Mire near Abisko, Sweden - III_Palsa_N1_1 | ecosystem: Environmental > Terrestrial > Soil > Palsa > Peat permafrost | place: Sweden... | reverse complement strand
TTCGCAGAAGGCGATGCTGTCTTCCTTGCTCATCTCGTCGAGACCGGCGGCGCGCCATACGCGCTCCGGTGTTTCGACGATGAATGTGGAGGTTTGATCGTCGAACCGGTAGGCGTGGGCCTGGAACCAACCCCATTCGGTTTCTTCGAAGGCGAAGGTGAACGCTTCGAAGAGTTTTTTCGTGCCGAGCCAGACGAAGCGGCAGTCGCGCATGTCGATGTCGGGCTGGTAGGTCGCTACATACTTCTGACGAATGGCGCTGTTCGCGCCGTCGCAGGCGATGATCAGGTCGGCCTCGTAGGCGGCGTCGTCCGTTACCTGGGTTTCGAACACGAGTTTGACGCCGAGCGCTTCGCAACGCGCCTGCAGGATATTCAATAGCCGCTTACGGCCGATGCCGCAAAAGCCGTGACCGGACGAGCGGATCGTCTCGCCGCGGAAATTAATCTCGATGTCGTCCCAGTGATTGAAGGCATCGAGAATCGCGTCCGCGCTCGGTGCGTCTGCCGCGCGCAGGTTGCCGAGCGTCTGGTCCGAGAACACCACGCCCCAACCGAACGTGTCGTAGGGCCGGTTGCGTTCGATGACCGTGACGTCATGCGCCGGGTTACGGCCTTTCATCAACAGCCCAAAGTACAGGCCGGCCGGTCCTCCTCCAATACAGACGATGCGCATGCTGCCACTCCGGTTGCAATCTGTTAGGTAATTTAGTCCTCGATATTTTAGATGTCAAGTAAATCGTTGAGGGAGGTGCCAAGGGATCGACGGGCCGGTGACAGGAAAATATTGGCATCGGGTACGATGCTGGTTGTCTTGATTCCGCGCGATATTTCTGTGCTCTTCCTCCCCTGTTGGTCCATGAACAGAAAACTAGAACGTTCCTGTCTCGTTGCCCTCCGCATCAGCCGTTTCGTAGGAGTCTTTGGCCTGATGGCCGTCGTGCTCAGCCGGCCAGCGGGCGCTGCGACAAACGATGTCGCCGCTGACCGCGCCGCGTCGATTGTTACCCAACTGCGGGATACGTCATCCGTCAATGGCGTGACGGTCTGCGGCCCACGTATCATCGAAGGCGACGTCGCATCGGGTGGGCTGAACGGACACTTCCTGATCGCGACAGACCCCGGGACGCAAACTGGCATCATCAAAATGACCGGACTGGGGGACCTCGACTTTTCCATCGGTGCCACGAAAACGGGCGTCTGGGTTCGGGACGGAAACGCGACGATACGCGACGCCGATTTCCCCGGCTTCCGCGCCGGCCTCGTCAGTGACATTTATTGGGCAAGCGGCGGCCTCGCCAATGCATGCTGGCCTGCAGAGGTGCGATACGATGGCGAGGAGTCGCAAGGCGCAGACGTGGTGGACATTCTCGAGGTCGTGCCTCAAGGCGGCAAGGTCACGAAGGTGTGGATCTCGCGCGAGTCGCATTTGCCGCTCAAATGGACGCGTCGTGACGAACCGGCCGTGGCGACCACATCGTATGCGGCATACGGGAGCGGTGCGCTGCACGCCGTCCCCCTTGGGCAAACATTCGTCGACCGTGACGGCACGCGTTGGGCGTTACATACGAAGCGGGTACGCTCTACAACCACGCCGGCTGAAGTGGCCGCCCTGTCGGCAAAACCCCAAACCCGCTTGACCGACTACGGAATCGACTCGGCAACCAGTACAACCGTGCCGATGCGGATCGAGGGCCAGCTCTTCGTCGACGTGTTCCTCGACGGCAAGGGACCCTTCAACTTCATGGTCGACACGGGGGCCACGCTGCAGCTATCGTCGAAGACCATCGCCCAGCTCGGACTAAAAGCTTTAGGGGAAGGGAGCGACACCGACATCGACGGAAATGCTTTTGTTGAGCGCATTGTGAAACTGCCGGAGTTTCGTCTTGGCGACGCTCGTATACATGGCTTGTACGGCAAGGAAGCTGATTTGGGCGGCGGGGCCAGAGGCGGACCCATGCCGCTGGATGGCGTTATCGGCACCGAGCTATTAGACCGATTCGTGACCACCTTCGACTATCCGCACCATTCGCTCACGCTCGCACTTCACCCAAACCTGAGTGTTTCCGACGACGCGCGTTTTAGCATTCCCTTTATGCTGGACCACACCTTTCCGGTGACGGCGGGTCAGGTCAATGGCGTACCCGCCCAATTCTGGATCGATACCGGTTCGAATGTGGCATTGATCGTCAACGGGCCATTTGCTTTGCTTCATGCGGGACAGATGCCGAGCCGCAAGTATGATGGCGGGTTGATGTCTGGCTCGTCCGGTAAGGGATCGCCTGTGTTTATGGGCCGGCTCGCATCAATCGAGGTCGGTCAGCTAACCGTACCGAAACCTGTCGCGCTGTTCCCTGCTCTGGACGTGGGGCTGGTAAGCGACACAGAGACCGCCGGCGATCTTGGCGACGATGTATTCATGACGTCAGCTTTGACGTTCGACTACCAGGATCGCAAGGCGTGGGTAGTTCCCGACGAGACGGCGGCGCCTTCCGTGGCGAAAAACATTCAAAGCGGTATGAGAGTGGAAATCGATGCGACCGGCGACGCCGTGGTCGGAGCGATTTACAAGGATTCGCCCGCGTGGGAGGCCGGACTCAGGAAGGGCGACCGGATCACTGCGATCGACGGGAATGCGGTGTCGCAGGATCTGGTGAATGCTACGAGGCGGAAGATCTCTTCCGGTGAACTGAAGTCGATGCGGTTGTCGGTGCTTCGCGACAAGGTCAGCTTTGACGTTGTCGTGCAACCGCGGGATTACATCCAATGATAAGGACCATGCTCGGCGCACAGGACCGCGGTGCGCCCCATGGCTCGTTAAATCACGTAACGCGGGGTAATCAAGCTCGAAATGCAATCGAAATTTGTCCGATCTACACTGATGCTCCTCTTAAAGTAGGACCGAAAATGCTCAAAAAAGGGGTAATCTGCGCCGCGCTGTTGTCCATGTCGATGACGGCATTTGCGGAGAACTGGAAGGTATTTGAATGGAACAACGATACCGTTCTCAGGTACGACACCGAGTCGATCACGCATAACGGAAAAATCACTGCCACGTGGGTTTCCGCCACTTTCGCGCAGCCTGCCGTACGTCCCGGATATAGCGTCCCGCTCACCAAACAGGTCTCGCACTGGATCTACAACTGCGCCGACAAGACGACCGCCATCGGCCAGGTCGTGTCTTACGGTACCGACGGTAACCAGGTAGATTCAAACCCTGGCGATCCAAACGATTTCCGTAGCGTAACGCCGCACTCGGTTGCGGATGCGATGATGAGAACGGTGTGTTCACGCTGAACCAGGCGCAGCAGTAAGTGGCCAGGCGTGTGTCGGGCAACGGGCGAACGGCGGTTCACCACCGCTGCGTCGCCGCGCCGCCCGCCGTAGCGATCATTCCAGCCGCAACGCCGGTGTAATCTGCCGTGGATCCGTGCGCAACTCGAGCAAAGCGGGAATACCGGCCGCCTGCGCCCGAGCGAAAGCGTCAGGAAAATCCTCGGTACGCTCGACCACTTCACCGAAGGCCCCAAACGCGTGAGCTAGCGCAACGAATCCGGGATTCTGCAAGCTGGTGCTGGAAATCCGTCCAGGATACTCACGCTCCTGATGCATGCGGATTGTTCCGAGCATGCCGTTATTCACTACGATCACGATAACAGCCGCGCCGTACTGCACCGCTGTCGCGAGTTCCTGCGGATACATCATGAAGCAGCCGTCGCCGGCAAAGCACACAACCTGACGTTCCGGATGCTTGAGCTTGGCGGCAACCGCCGCAGGCAGCCCGTAACCCATCGCGCCGCTAGTCGGCGCCAATTCCGTTGCGTGCTGGCGATAGCGATAGAAGCGATGAACCCATACGGTGTAGTTGCCTGCGCCATTGCTGACCAAAGCATCGTCAGGCAACACGTCGTTCAGATGAGCCACCACCTGCGCCAGATCCACGCCGCTGTGATCGGGATGCGGCGGTTGCGGTGTCGAGTGCGCGAGGTAAGCGTCGCGCGCGGCCTGGGTCCACGCGGACCAACTCACGTTGACACCCGGCAGCGCGTCTAGCGCCTTTGCAAAGTGGCGCATGCCGGAGTTGATTGCGAGATGCGCCTGATACACGCGGCCGAGTTCGTTTGCATCGGCATGGACGTGAACCAGCGTCTGCTTCGGCACAGGGCTTTGCACAAGCGTATAGCCGCCAGAACTAACTTCGCTCAGGCGCGTGCCCACGGCGATCAGCAGGTCGGCCGCCTTGACGCGTTCAGCCAGTTGCGGTGAAATCCCGAGGCCGATCTGCCCTACGTAGTTATCCGTACGATTATCGAGCAGGTCCTGACGTCTGAACGAGGCCGCCACAGGCAATTCATAGCGGCGCGCAAAGGCTAACAACTGCGCGCATGCCTGCTCGTCCCAGCCGGTTCCGCCTACCACTACCAGCGGCTGACGCGCTTCGCTGAGCAGCGTTTGCAAGACGTCCATGTCTCCGGAAGTGGGTGCGGCCTGGACCGCCTGCGAAGGATGGGCGTCGTTCACCACACCTGAGCCGAACAGAATGTCTTCGGGCAGCGCGATTACCACCGGGCCCGGCCGCCCTGACATTGCGACGCTGAAAGCGCGTGCCAGTACTTCGGGAACGCGCGCCAGGTCTTCGATCTCAGTCACCCACTTTGCGATGCCGCCGAACATGCGCCGATAGTCGACCTCCTGGAAGGCCTCGCGCCCCAGAAAACTGCGCTCGACTTGCCCGACAAACAGGATCATCGGCGTCGAATCCTGGCTGGCGGTGTGCACGCCGATGCTGGCATGCGTAGCGCCTGGGCCACGCGTCACGAAACAGATGCCCGGACGGCCCGTCAATTTGCCATAGGCATCGGCCATATTGGCCGCGGCCCCTTCGTGACGGGCCACGTAGGTGCGGATTGCAGTCGCGTCGCGCAGGGCGTCGAGCACCGGCAGATAGCTCTCGCCAGGCACACAATAGACGGTGTCGACGCCATTGAGGACCAGCGCATCGACCAGGATTCGACCACCGGTTCGGCCAGGCTGCGGAGTCAAGTCAGACATGTAATTCAAGCTCCTTATTGCGGGTTTCGGGCATGGCCAGCGCGGCGATGAAAACCACCGCGTATGCGGCGGCGGCCCAGGCGCCGATCGAAGCGCCGAGACCGTATCCGGCACTGGTGATGCCGACCGCGGCCGGCACCAGTGACCCGGACGCGCGGCCAAAGTTATAGGAGAAGCCACCCGCGCTCGCGCGAATCTGCGCGGGAAACAGTTCGGAGAAACAGGCGCCCATGCCGGAGACGATGCCCGACTGGAACATGCCGACCAGAAAGCCCAGCATCAGCATGGTCAGGCCCACGACAGGCAGGTAGGTGTAGCTGAGAATCGCCAGCGTGGCGCCGAGTGCGGACAGCACGAAGGTCCTGCGGCGCCCGAGCATATCGCTCAGATAGGCCGCGCCGACATAACCGCAAAACGAACCGAGGATGTTGATCGCGAGGTAGGTCGTGGTGTTGCCCACCGACATGCTGTGCGTTTGCCTCAGGTACGTCACCAGCCAGGTGAGGATCGTATAGTTCCCGCCTAGCGCCCCAGCGGCCAGCATCGAGGCGGTCAAGGTGCGGCCAATCATATTGCGCGAAAACATGAGGCCGAGATTGGTCATGATGTTGGTCTTCTCGCGCACGGCGGCAGTGGCCTTGAACGCTTCGGACTCCGGCACGTTGCGGCGCATCCAGACCACAGAGAGGGCCGGCAGCACACCGACGAAGAACAGCGCACGCCACGCCAGCTCAGCAGGCAACAGGCTGAAGATGACGAAATAAGCGAGCGCCGCCAATGCATATCCGATGGGCCACCCGGCCTGCACCGTGCCGACTGCGCGTCCGCGGATGCTTTTATCGACCGCCTCGCCGATTAATACCGCCCCCGCCGCCCATTCGCCGCCGAATCCAAGCCCTTGCAGACTTCGCGTCAGCAGCAACTGGTGGAAGGAGTTCGTGAAAGCCGACAAGCCCGTAAACACGGCGAACCAGACGATGGTGATCTGCAGCACACGCACCCGGCCGATACGGTCGGCCAACAGTCCTGCAATCACACCTCCAATGGCCGACGTGATCAGGGCCGCTGTGCCGACGATACCGGCCTGCGATTTGGTCATGCCCCACACAGTGATCAACGTCGGAATCACAAAGGCAAACAATTGGACATCCATGGCGTCCAGGGCCCAACCCATCAAACATCCCCAGAACGTTTGCCGTTGTGGGCGTGTCATGCTGCGATACCACGCTGTCATTGCCTCTCCTGGCTTTTGGTTGCTTTATTGCGGCACGGTTTCTGCGGGCGCTACTTCTGCGCTGTCGACATGATGCCGCTGCAAGGACGCCGCCACGAAACCGGAGGCCTTCATTTCCTCGACGAACTGCGTGAGATAGCGCGTGGCCTCGGGCCGGTTGCGCGGCGTGGCCATGGCCTGGCGGATCACCATGAAATTCCCGTCCAGCAGACGCAGTCCAGGCAGGCGGGCCACGTCCGCCGCGAGCCGCTGCTTGACGCCTGCTGCCACTTCATAATGCTGCGTGAGCATCATGTTGGTCACCAGTGACGGAGCCGGCGCCCGCACGAGCTGTGCGTTCTTGATGCGTCGCGAGAGATACAGATCGTAGACACTGCCGCCGCTGATGGCGATGCGCACGCCGGCCCGGTCCACATCGGCGTTGGTGAGAATCTTCGAATCCTGAGGCACCATATAGACGCCCAGGATGATCACGTACGGCGGCGTGTAGTCCATATACTCAGCCCGCTCGGGATCGATACCGACGAATCCAACGTCCCACTGCTGCGCCTGGACGCCTGCCGTGACCTTACCGGCCGCGTTGTAGATGACGAAGCTAACCGGCACACCCAACCGCTTCGCCAGCTCGCGCGCCAGATCGACGGAGATGCCCTCAGGCTGGCCGGTGGCCGCATTCATCGTAGCCAACACGGGATTGCCGACGTTGATAGCCGCGCGCATCGTCCCGGACGGTGCAAGCTCCGACACCACCTCGGCAGACGGACGGCTAGCCTGTGGAGAGGTCGTGCAGGCAGCAAGCGCGGCAACGCAGACCACACAGGCAAGCGCACCGAGCCGCGAAGCCATCCGCGCACTGCCGCGCCGCCGCGTTGCGCGTGGCCGTTGGCCTGCCATGTCAGTTGGTGTCTTAAGTTCGATAGGTTCGTGCATCATGAGTAGCGGTCCATATCAATGGTGAAATACTTATGCGGACAACGCGGCGCAGTCGCCTGGTGAGTCCACCAGGCGACTGAAAATAGCGACGCCGCTTCAAGGCTAGCTTGCCGAGATTTCCGTATGAATGCGATCATCGTAAGGACTCGCCAGAAACGGGAAAATCCGGGTGCGGTAATCGCGAATTGCCTGAGACGCGTTATGTGCATCGTAAGCCGCGCGGTCGTCCCACGTCTCTACTACGGTGAAGTGATTGTCCGTGCCGACCTGCAACAGGAGTTCGACATTGCGGATGCCGTGTTCCTGGCGGGTGGTCGCGAGATACCCCCGCATGATCGGCAGCGCCTGACTCACTTGAGGACGGACGATGTCCAGATGCACCACGACAACGACAGGGCCATTCGCCGCATCGCTTGCCGCATCGGCTAGCGCCACATTGGCGCCGCCTGCGCAGAAACAGCTCATCAGCACCAGCATGACCACGCGAATCAAACGCTTCATTGCCCCTCCACCCGTTTAAATATAGAAGAAAACTGTTTAGCGTTGCTACTTGAAGTCTTGCTTGCGACGTACCCGAATCCTCCTGCCCGAACGTGTCTTCAGAATGAATGACGGATACCGAGTTGAAACCCCGTTTCATCCTGTCCGGTTCCTGGTGTCAGGAAGGTGCCTGTCGTGGTTGCCGCATCGCCCATTTTGAACTGTGCGGTATGCGAGTTGTTGATCCGCGATGCAACCGCGTAAAGCGTCGTGCTCTTGGACAGTGAGTAGGTCGAAATCAGGCTGAACTCCTCGGCATTGTTATGCAGCGAAGAGTCGTCCTGGATATACGCATAGCCGGCGCCTACCGTTAGCGCGGGATTGAACTGGTAGTCAGCAGAAAGACTGTAGGTGTTGTGGTAGTTCCCCGGCGTATTGCCGACCGCACCCACCGTCGGATCGAACTTGCCACCGGGGCTGCCGAGCGCGTTGCCCGTTGTCGCGGACACCACGTCGTTGGTGCGGAAGAAACCCACGTAGACCTTGCCCGATCCGTAGTTGTAGTTGCCGCCCGCCATCAACTGCTGGACCCGGTTGGTCTGCGTGGCATTCACCGCGTTCAGGTATGCCACGGCGAGGTACACCGGTCCCTGCCAGCTCTGCACCGCTGCCTGGAAGATCCCGTTGCCGCCGGTATTGCCGGCCAGGCCGCCAAGCGAATAGTGGACTTCGACCTGGGTATTGAAGAAGGTCGGCGCAAAATACGCGATGTCGTTGTCGACCCGTGCCTGCCACTGCGCGAAGTTATTGAAGCCCGAACCATAGGTGGCCGCGCCGAACGCATCCATGTTGCCGCTGTAGAACCACATGGCGGTTTCCTGGCGACCCACACGGAAGCTGCCAAAGCGAGCATCCGACAACCCAACCCAGGCCTGACGATCGAACATGCGAAACGAGTTCTGTTGTGCACCGGTGCTGGGATCGAAGCCGCCCTCAATGTCGAAGTTGGCCTTCAGGCCGCCGCCGAGATCTTCGACACCCTTTACGCCGTAGCGGCTAGTGGACAGGCCGTTGCTGCCCAATACTGTTAGTGACGTACTCTTGCCGCCCACGGTGGACGATTGATAGCCAATGTAGTTATCCAGCACACCGTAGAGCGTCACGGAAGATTGCGCGAATGCCTGGGGCGACGCGACCATACCTAGCAATGCACCGGCGGCACCGAACCTGATCAGCTTTTTCATTGGGTCTCCTTGGATACTATTATTTTGTTAGTCATGTTTAGTATCGGATCTAACGCCGATTTATATTCGTCTTCTCATGCGGGCCGCGCGCATCGCCGTATTGGCTGGCTGAATTCTTGCCGAACGGGTATGCGCTAGCAATACGTTTGACGCATAGCAGCTATGAAATTTTGCGGGTATGGCTTGAGCGACCGATTGGCCATACCGGGTAAATACCCGTATGTGGCAACGCGTCGGCGAGCACGCCGGGCAGGAGGCCGAGCGGTATCAGACCAGTGTCGCGCCGGCCCAGGCACCGCACTTCACGAGATGCACGATCTGCTGGCGCACCGTTTCCAGCACCTGGCGCTGGCTAGGGATGGGCGGCCTGTTGCGTGCGGAAATAATGGCGACGTCCCGGATGATCTCGGGATTGATCAGCGGCACGGCTTGCAAGGTGCCTTTGCGCATCTCCTCTTGCACCGATACCAGAGGCAAGATCGTGCAGCCGCAGTTTTCTGCCACCAGTTGCTTGGTGATATAGACGGAGGCGTCGCACTCCATGCTGAGATTGACCGACCTGGAAAAGCGGGCCGTCAGCGATTCCGCGAGAACCCTGAGTCCGTGGGGATGCGCGGGCAGAACCAACGGCACGCCAGCGAGACGTTCAACCGGAAAGCCTTTGCCGATCGGGCCGAATTCGGGTGGTGCCACAAAATACAGCTGCTCGCGCAGAATGACATCCGCGCCCAGCGACGCGTGATTTTCCGGCAGATACACGATGGCCGCGTCAATCTCGCCGTTCGCGATCCACTCCCGGATGTACCCGCCCAGGCCTTCCTTGAAGCGCATCTTGATGCCGGGATATTCCTGTTTCAAAGCCTTGCCGATCGACCCAAACAGGATCTTGGCAATGGTGGGCTGCGCGGCCAGCACGATGCTCGACGGCCCTTGATGCTCCGGCGAAGACAGATCGGCGGTGGCATGCTCGAGTAGCTCCTTGACCTCGGTCGCGTACTTGACCAGACGATGCCCTGGCTCCGTTAGCACCACGCCGCGCCCACTGCGATAAAACAGACGGATATTCAACTCCGCCTCAAGGGTCGAGATTTTCCGGCTCAACGCCGATTGCGACAGGCCGACTTCAATGGCTGCCCGCGAGAAATTGCCGCTGGTCGCCACGCTGAGAAACATCAATAGATCTTCGGAGGTCATCTTGCAGTCCAGGTCAAACCCATGCCTTCTACCCGCTTCCTCTTGCTGGTGCGCGCGTGTCGGCGTGCGCGCTTAGGCGTCGTGCGACATAGTTGCATGATCGTGGAAATCTCACACTTAGCTTTCACCCGATATGACGCGGCGCGGCGACGTTAGCTCTAAGGGTTTGCGCCAGGTGTTAGGTTAACGAAGGGAATATATGGCGGCTTTGCCATTCTAGTGACAGCTTGCCGCCATGAATTCTGCGCCGCCCACGCGTCATCTGCAAAGCGTGCGTATTATCATCGATTCGCGATCGCGGTTCGTGATCAGACCTGCTGGTGAAACAGAACAACCGAAGGGAATTCCGCTCATGATCAACGTCATTCGGACGGCAGTTTTCATCGTGCTCGCCATGCTCACGCTCGACGCATTTGCAGCGCCGCTGGTTCAAACTCAAAGCGGCGAATTGAGCGGTGCCACGGAGGGGCATGTCCTCTCCTTCAAGGGCATTCCTTACGCGGCGCCACCGGTTGGCCTGCTGCGTTGGACTCCACCCGCGCCGCCGACGGCCTGGCAGGGCGTGCGCGACGCAACGAAGTTCGGCGCAAGCTGCGAGCAGCCGCGGCGCAATTCGAAAGCGGTCATTCCCTGGACTGCGGAATATCTCGCCGATCCGCCGTTTAGCGAAGACTGTCTATTCCTGAACGTCTGGACTCCCACGTTGCATCCTGCGGGCAAGCTGCCGGTTGTCGTATGGATTCACGGCGGCGGGTTTTCTGAAGGCTCGGGCGCAGTGCCGGTTTACCGGGGCGATCATCTTGCGCAAAAGGGCGTTGTAGTCGTCACGATCAACTATCGGATGGGCCTGTTCGGTTTTCTCGCGGATAAATTGCTCGATGCCGAGCAAGGCAGTTCCGGCGAATACGGCATGATGGATCAGGTCGCCGCACTCCAATGGGTGAAGGTCAATATCGCGAGCTTCGGCGGCGATCCGGCCCAGGTGACTATAGAAGGGCAGTCGGCCGGTGCGATCTCGGTCCATCACCTGCTCGCCGCGCCGTCGGCCGAAGGGCTGTTTGCGCGCGCGATTGCAGAAAGCAACTCGTGGGGCGATACGACGCTCATCCCGCGCGAGCGTGCCGAAGCGGTTGGCGACAAACTCTCTAGCCTGAGCGGCGCAACGACGCTCGAGGCGCTTCGCGCGCTCCCTGCGGATCAGCTCCTCGCATTGCAGACGGATCCGCGTCTGGGCGATCACGTGCGCTTCTTCCCTGTCGACGACGGCAAATTCATTCCTGACGGCGCGAAGGAGCGCACTGATGTGGAGGTGCTGCTCGGGTCGAATCGTGACGAAGCCAGCGCCTTTAGCCCGACGTGGCAGATCAGTACGACCCGGGCGTACCAGGCAATGCTTGGCGATCGCTTCGCGCCGGTGTCTGCCCGATTCGCCGCGCTTTATCCGGTGAAAAACGATGCGGACGTATCGGCGACGGTGCGGCGGTTATTGGCGGATTCTGCTTCGGCAGGGGTGATTGCATGGTCGCAGGGGCGCGACGGTCAGGCG
>Ga0302309_10003697_pt1 | contig 11691 bp, 9 predicted proteins | sample III_Palsa_N1_1_FD_200453 | JGI IMG/M metagenome (GOLD analysis project Ga0302309, IMG submission 200453) | Peat permafrost microbial communities from Stordalen Mire near Abisko, Sweden - III_Palsa_N1_1 | ecosystem: Environmental > Terrestrial > Soil > Palsa > Peat permafrost | place: Sweden... | reverse complement strand
TGATTGAATTAGTGAGCCTATAATTCGGGTAATATCGTGGGTTAATTTTTTCAGCTGATCGCGGTTGGCGAATTCTACATCTTCTTCGGCGAAATCCAGTTCCAATTCAACTAAGGATGCAAAATTGACTAATTGCTCGCGCAACATCTTTAGTTGGTTGCTGAATCCTCCACGCAGTTGATTTAAAGCCACTTGTTGTGATGCTTTGGAGTTAGATGCGATCAGATCGGCAACTGCTTCGGCCTGGGAAAGATCCATTTGTCCGTTTAGGAATGCGCGAAGTGTAAACTCACCTGCTTTTGCAGATCTTGCGCCTTTTTTGATCAACAGTTTAATGATCGACTCAATAATATATGCTGATCCGTGACAGGAGATCTCCACCACATTCTCGCGGGTATATGATCGCGGAGCAACAAATAAAGAAACCAAAACCTCATCTAAAGCCAAGTCATCATCAATGATACTACCGAAATGAATAGTATGTGATTCCTGCTTTGTTAGATCCTTGCCTTTAAATACGCTTTGCGCAATAGTAATAGCATCCGGACCGGAAAGGCGTATAACACCAATAGCTCCGCTTCCGGAAGGTGTGGCAAGGGCAACGATGGTTTCTTCTGTATTTGTCATTGAGTCATTTCGCTTCGCTATCATTGGGTCATTAGTTTGACCAAAATAACTGCTATCAATTCTGTTAATTCTTTAATCCTTAAATTCTGCTCAAAAGTCGTGATTTAAGCGCAATGTTGCTGCCATAATTTTGTAAGTATAAATCGGTGGGCATCGGGCAAAAGCTCGTTAACTTATGCTATTTTAGCATTATATTTATAAATATTAAATACCTAAGCCTTAAAATATGCCTGATATAAAAGAGAAAAAAATTTCCTACTTAACCCTGATAAAAAAAATATGGGGAAGTGAAGAACATGAAAATTACTTAGATATAAAAAGTCTAATTAATTACATTGGCAAAAAGAAAAAATTAGATAGACAAGTAGATCTTAAAGATTCAAAATTCTGCTTTCTTGACAGTTACAGTATTGGTAAAGATGACGATGTCATTTCCGGCTATATTTCAAGCGCTAGGCACAAATTTCGACCTAACTTACTAGATCAAAAAACTGGCGAAGAGCGATTAAGTCCAAAGAAAATCACCGAAGGTGAGAAAGAAAAAACTCATTTTGCTATAAAAATAGTCGAAGAAGAAACGTTCTTATTAATAGAACAAAACGGAAATGGCATTTCGCCAATTCAGTTAATGTCCTATTTAAATAAATTTTTAAAAGAGTACCTTAAAAGTATATCTGTTCCAAGAAATTTCAGCATTGCGTTTCTTTTAGTTGGAAGAGATAATTTTCTTGAAATATTGTCCGATTTAAAAAAAGTAAAGTCAGCTGATATATTTTTAAATAAATCCTTACTTGGAGATAAATTTTTAAATTTCTCTAATCGCACTATCGCACTAAAAAATAACTTAGTTTTGTCTGCGACTGCCGAGCCAAATCAAAGCATGAAAGAGGCGGCAATTGACTTTTTTAATACATTTAATAAAAACACTAGTGTTTCTAGGGTTAGAATTAAGGGAGTAGATAATAGTGGTGCAAAAGTAACCCTTGATACAACTTTTATTGAAAAAACGGGGAGCCTAAATATAAATTTAAATGCAATCACCGGAGAACCAGAAACTACGGAACTCATTTCAGGTTTAAAAGCTTTGACTAAATTATTATCTTAAATGAAAACATATATTATAGTAATATATGATTATTTCAAATCGACTGATACGTATCAAATTATATGGAATTTTATTATCTGTGCTATTTTAGCAGTTAGCACTTTTTCTATGTTATATAACTCAAATAACATAGAACCAGCAAAAAGTGTTATAAATAACTCAGTTAGTATATTAGGAATACTTGTTGGCTTTTCTATCTCAATGTTTACGCTTTTAAATACCTCTGCGAATCCCAACATTGATATGATAAAAAAAACTGAAACGGGAAAATACTCTTTTGGAAAACCTATATATCTATTTGATCTATTACTAGTTAGTATGATTTATGTAATAATCGGCGAAAGTATTGTACTAATATTCAACTTATTGTTTTCTTTTTTCTTCTGTCTAGAAACATTAAAAGGAAAAATAGCATTTGGCTTTGATATATTTCTAATAACACATATCATTTTCACTAATATTAAGGCGATCACAAACTTCTATTTTATCCTATCCAAAAAATAATTTAACACTCATGGTAACATTTTTTGAAGCTTCGCTCGATATTATTTCCGTTCATCATGTTGGTAATCCTTCGCATAATGAATTTTATGCTTTATCTGACAAGCCATTGGAGCTTAAGGATGAGGTGATCCCGACCCTGCTGATGCAGTATTTTTTAAAACCTTTTGAAAAAGCAAACGAGGTTTATCACCTGATGCACAGCAGTGGCGACTTAAATTTAAACGAGCTGCATCATTTTGTCACGCAGGTGTTTGAGGATAAGGAAAAGTTTCATGAAGTATCGGAACAGATAACGAAGTACCTACATAAGGTATCAAATCACCCAAATATAAAAACCGGCGAACTATACGTAGTTTACTTTAACAAGGTGCAGATTGAAGGCAACCCGCTGGATGTGATCGGTATATTTAAGTCAGAGAATAAGGAAACTTACCTGAAAGTTTATCCGCAAGATGGTGGCTTTAATGTAGATTATGAGGAGAATGCCATCAACATTAACAAACTGGATAAAGGTGTTTTGATTTTCAATATTGAAAAAGAGAACGGTTATAAAGTGGTAGTGATTGATAAAAGCACCAGCAACCAGGAAGCTGCAGTTTATTGGAAGGATGATTTTCTGCAATTAAAAATCCGCAACGACAGCTTTAATCAAACCAGCAATACGTTGGGTATCTACAAAAACTTTGTGACCCAAAAGCTTGATGATGAGTTTGACATGAGCAAGGCCGATAAAATTGACTTGCTGAACCGGTCTATGAAATATTTTAAGGAGAAGGAAACCTTTGATATGGACGAATTCGCGGGTGAGGTGATTGGTAACGAGAAAGCTATTGAATCGTTCAAAAACTTTAAGAGCCAGTACGAGCAGGAGTTTGATTCGCCGATTGCGGATACGTTTGAGATCTCGAACAACGCGGTAAAAAAACAGGCTCGGGATTATAAAAGTGTGCTAAAATTGGATAAGAACTTCCATATTTATATTCATGGTGATAAGGAGCTAATTGAGAAGGGCTTTGATGATGGCAGGGCGATGAATTTTTATAAGGTATATTTTAAGGAGGAAGCGTAACACTTTATACAATACTATCTGATTTAAATTATAAATTTAATATATGGCATCATCATTTGGTAAGACTATACGACTTTTCTTAATTGAAGGCAATACGAATGGTCTAATTTCTGCTGAATTATCCAATTGGACAGGGAAAGCATTCAAAATACCAAGAATACAAGTTAAAGATTATTTATCCAGAGAAGAATTTAGGAATCCTGGTATCTATATTTTATTAGGGAAAAATGACAAGAACGAAGATGCAGCTTACATTGGTGAAGGTGAACCTGTAATTGATAGAATTAAAGATCATCTAAGCAAAAAAGACTTTTGGAATGAAGTAATTTTATTTGTAAGTAAGGACAAATATCTTAATAAGGCCAGTATTAAATATCTTGAAAACAGATTGCACGGAATAGGAAATAACGCTAATAGATATTATATTTATAATAGCAATATACCGACAATGTCTGGTGTATCAGAAGCTGAACAAGCTGAGTTAGAAGAATTTTTATCTAATGTAAAATTGCTTACTGCAACTTTAGGTCATAAAATATTTGAAGATATTGGAGAAACATTAGATAAAGGAGAAACTCAAAAAACTACCTTTATTTGTAAAAACAATGCAGGAGCATTAGCTTCAGGTAGCCCATCAACTGAGGGTTTTATTGTTTTTGAAAATAGTACTTTTATTAAAGACTATCAACCATCGCTAACAGAAAGCATAAGGAACGAAAGAGCTAAAATGATTATTGATGGAACCTTAGTAGCTGAAGGTAATATATATAAATTAATTAAACCATATACATTTACTTCCTCATCAAGAGCCGCAGCAATGATTTTAGGAAGATCTGCGACAGGGCCAGGAGAATGGGCAACTGATAAAGGAATTACCTTGAAAAAAATAGAATCGCAGATATAAAAACTATTAATTCTCGTACGCCATCCTCATAAACTTCAAAACTTCCTCATTAACATCCTCAGCGTTATAAATTCTGAAATGGTGGTTAAACTGGTAAGCATCACCGGGCACTTGCGCTATTTTTTGGAAGCATAGGTTATCGGGGTATTCTTGTTTAAATGGGAATACTACGTGTATAAAGTTTTTCCCTAACTGGGTTACCCACGCAATTCTGCGGTGTGAATTGGCAATACCAATCATGGTTTTGGCAGGATGGATGGTTATTGGAGCAAGATTTTGGTATTCGTTAATGAAGTGATTGAAGAGCAATAGGGTTTGCTCGGGTTTGCCGGAGAGGAAGGTGGAAAGGTCGTTATCTGGTTCCATAATTATCTTGATTATTTATAAAGATAATAATAGTTTACTGCGCGTAGAAGATTTCTCCTCGTACCTCGTCGAAATGACAAGAGGGTTTAAAACTTCTCTTCTATCCCCAGTCCAAATAATGCAAAATCGTATTTAACTGGGTCTGTTGGGTCAAATTCTCTTAGGCGTTGGGTGAGTTCGACGGCGGTTTGCCAATCGGTTTGTTTGCGGGTGATGAGGTTAAGTTTACGGGCCACACGGTCTACATGCAGATCGCAGGGCATGATGAGCTCGGCGGGTTTTAGTTGGTTCCAGATACCGAAGTCTACGCCGCAATTGTCTTTGCGGACCATCCAACGCAGGAACATGTTTAACCGTTTACAGGTTGATTTTTGCGATGGTGAGGATACGTGCTTTTTTGTGCGGTGCGGAAAATCCGGTAGGGAAAAGAAATAGGAACGGAAATGATTAAGCGCAATTTCAACTTGTGATTGCGTGCTTACAGATACTTTATTATCACTTGGAATGACTGTTTGGGTTGGAATAAAAGCTGATTCTAAAGAATCATGATTTTCATAATGATAGCGAAAAAAGGCTATAAAATAGAGCGTATCAATATCGTTAAAAGTACGATGTTTAAAATAGAGCAGCTTTTTGAGGTCGGTGTCCTGATGATTGATGATGAAATCGTAGGGAGCGCCATCCATCAGTTCAATAAGCTCTTTGCATTTGTTGATGATGGTAACGCGCTGCCCCCAGGCTAAAGTTGCAGCCCAGAAGCCCATGATCTCGATGTCCTGCTTTTTAGTGAACAGGTGCGGGATGGAAACCGGATCATTTTTAATGAAATCAGGCTGATTGTATTGGATGACTTTGGAATCGAGGAAAGCTTTTATGTTATCAATCATACCCTTTAATTATTGTCATTGCGAGGGACGAAGCAATCGCGAACCATGCAGGACGGACCTGTAAAGCATGAGATTGCTTCGTTCCTCGCAATGACATTCAGAAGAAATTAAGCTAACGCTTGTTTCAAATCTTCTAATAAATCTTCAACATCCTCTACTCCTACGCTCAGGCGCAACAGGTTATCAACCACGCCGGCTTTGTCGCGTTCGGGTTTGGGGATGGAGCCGTGAGTCATGCTTACGGGGTGGTTGATCAGTGATTCTACACCGCCTAATGATTCGGCAAGGGTGAATACCTTGAATGATGAGGCTACTCGGAATGTTTCTTTTAGATCAGCACCTTTTAATACGATGGAGATCATACCACCAAAATCCTTCATTTGCTTTTTGGCAACATCATGATTAGGATGATCGGTAAAGCCCGGCCAGTATATTTTTTCGACTTTAGGATGCGTTTTCAAGAATTCGGCAATGATTCGGCCATTCTCGCAATGCGCTTTCATACGCAGGTGCAGAGTTTTTATGCCACGTAATACCAGGAAGCTATCCATAGGGCCGGGGGTGGCTCCGCAGGCATTATAGATGAACCATAGTTTCTTATAAGTATCGTCGTCGTTTAGCATTAAGGCACCCATTACCACATCGGAGTGACCGCCAATGTATTTGGTAACTGAATGCATTACAATATCCGCACCCAAATCAATCGGGTTTTGCAAGTATGGCGAAGCGAAGGTGTTATCAACCACCAATTTCAGGTTTTTAGCTTTGGAAATTTTAGCTACGGCCTCAATATCCACAATACGCATGGTTGGGTTGGTCGGCGTTTCTATCCAGATCAGTTTTGTGTTTTCATTTACGTACTGGTTGATCAATTCAGGATCAGCCAGATCAATAAAATGAAATTTGATGCCGTAGTTGGCGTAAATCTTGGTAAAAATACGGTATGAACCACCGTATAAATCATTACCGGTAATTACTTCATCACCCGGTGCTAATAGTTTCATAACGGCATCGGTAGCACCCATTCCACTTGAAAAAGCAAGTCCGTATTTTGCATTTTCTAATGCCGCCAAACAATTTTCTAATGCATTACGGGTTGGGTTGGTGCCGCGAGAATATTCATAGCCCTGGTTATCACCCGGCGATTTTTGCCAGTAGGTAGATGTTTGATATATCGGCGTCATTACTGCGCCGGTTGATGGATCGGGCTCCTGCCCTGCGTGTATTGCTTTAGTTGCGAATTTCATAACCCCCTCCGCCCCCTGAAGGGGGAACTTTTTGATTAACGATGCTATATCAGCATCTTGTTTATAAATTTATTTTACAGATTATTCCCCCGTTGCTTTTCAAAAGCTCCCCCTTCAGGGGGCTGGGGGGTTAGTACGCTCGCGCGAACAACACCCTTTGGGTTGATGGCTTACCGGTTAGGATACATTTGCCTTCTTCCTGTTTGTTGTTCAAAGGTATACAACGGATTGTTGCTTTAGTTTCATCTTTTATTATTTGCTCGGTTTCCGGTGTGCCATCCCAGTGTGCTGAAAGGAATCCCGGTTTTTCATCTAACAGACGTTTGAATTCTTCGTAGGTATCAACTTCGGTAGTGTTTTCAGCACGGAAATTTGATGCTTTTTGATAGATGTTAGTTTGGATATCTTCTAACAATGCTTCGATATGTCCGGCTAAACCTTCCTGATTAACGGTTTCTTTAGTTTTGGTATCGCGACGAGCCAGTTCAACTGTACCGTTTTGCATATCGCGGCTGCCGATGGCAACTCGTACAGGTACACCTTTTAATTCATATTCAGCGAATTTAGCACCCGGACGGTGGGTATCGCGTTTATCAAACTTAACAGAGATGTCTTTTGCTTTCAGCTCTTTGGTAAGTGCATTAACAAAGGTTGTTATATTTTCCAGTTCTTCATCGTGCTTATAAATCGGCACAATTACAACTTGGATAGGCGCTAATTTTGGTGGTAATACCAAGCCAGCATCATCAGAGTGAGCCATGATTAGCGCACCTATTAACCGGGTTGAAACGCCCCATGAGGTAGCCCAAACATAATCAAGCTTGTTATCTTTTCCTGTGAATTTCACATCGAAAGCCTTCGCGAAATTCTGCCCTAAAAAGTGAGATGTACCTGCCTGTAGGGCTTTGCCATCCTGCATTAACGCTTCAATGCAATAAGTATCCAAAGCACCTGCAAAACGCTCATTTGCAGTTTTACGGCCTTTTACAACCGGCAATGCCATCCAGTTTTCGGCAAACTCTGCATATACGCCCAGCATTTGTTCGGTTTCGGCAACTGCTTCATCAGACGTTGCATGGGCAGTATGGCCTTCTTGCCATAAAAATTCACTGGTGCGTAAAAACAAACGGGTGCGCATTTCCCAACGCATTACGTTGGCCCATTGGTTAACTAAAATAGGCAAATCGCGGTAAGATTGGATCCAGCCTCGATAGGTATTCCAGATGATGGTTTCTGATGTTGGGCGGATGATCAGTTCTTCCTCCAATTTCGCATCTTCATCAACAATGATATTACCATCACCATCATCTTTTAAGCGATAATGGGTTACTACGGCACATTCCTTAGCGAAACCCTCTACGTGGCTTGCTTCTTTTGAGAAGAATGATTTTGGGATAAGCAGCGGGAAATAGGCATTACTGTGGCCTGTGTCTTTGAACATCTTGTCTAAAACAGCCTGCATTTTTTCCCAGATAGAATAACCGTATGGTTTGATAATCATGCAACCACGAACCGGCGAATACTCGGCCATATCGGCTTTTATCACCAGATCATTATACCATTGCGAGTAATCTTCCTCTTTACTTATAACCCCTTTGCTCATTATCTTAAAATAGAATTGTGAAAACGTATGAATGCCAAATTTAGAAATTTAAACTTATTTAAGCGGATGTTTTAGCATTGATTATTGCTAAATGAATAAAGCTTGGTGTACAACTCACACAATTAAGCATCGCACTATTTTATTTCAAATTCATAAGTGCCGGAAGTTATTTTATATTGATCATTTATATTCAACGATTTACCCTTTTGATAAACTCTTTTGCCATCGGTTAGTGGAAATATAATTGATGCGGTGGAGTTAGCAGGAATGGTAATATCATATATCACCGACTTTCCTTCACGTTTCCATGAGGAAATTACCTCACCATAAGGACCAATATGTGTGGCTTCAAAATGATCAAGACCTTCTACAAAATGCGGCGCTAACAATATATTCTTAAACCCGGGTTGGCTTTCATCAATCTTGATGCCTGCCAGGCTTTTATACATCCATGCTCCTATCTCGCCGAACATGATGTGGTTTAATGAAATGTCTCTTGGGGCATTGATGTTCCAGTTCTCGTACAAAGTAGTAGCACCGTTTACTATCCACCAGCCCCATGATGGCGCGGTATCCTGTGAAGCTAACCTGTAAGCGGTTTGCGCTTGTCCGTTATCACTCAGCGCACCTAGAATTGCTTTTGCACCTAAAATCCCCATATCCAGATGGTAATTATTGGCGGCAACCGAATCGGCCAGATTAGCGGCTACTTTGTTTTTTAAGTTCTCGGGCACAATACCCCAGTAAAGCGGCACGGCTTGTTCTGTTTGGTGACCGTCGGCGTAAATACCTGTTTTAGGATTGAGGTATTTTGCGTTTATGGCATCCTTTATTTTTTGGGCTAGTGCCGAATAGGTTAAATAATCATCATTTTCACCTAATAGTTTAGCCGTTTTTGCCAGGATGTTTACATCGGTATAATAATAAACCGATGAAGTTAACTCAACAGGTGTGGTTGATTTTACAGGTGCCCAATCACCGAGGCCCCAGGTGGTGAGGCCGGTTGTGTATAGGTAATTGATGTGATCTACATAGCGTTTGATGTTGCTGTAGTTATCGCTCAATATTTTGGTATCGCCATAAAATAAATAAACATTCCATGGGATAATGGCGATGGTGCTTGTCCAATCCGGACCGTTACCCCACTCGTAACCCCAGCCATCTGTTGGTATTATGGAAGGCAATACGCCGTTAGGCTGTTGCTCGTCGCGATGATCGGCAAGCCATTTTTCATAGATAGTGATACTATCGAAATTGTACATGCCAGTTTCGCTGGCTATCTGGGCATCGCCTGTCCAGCCGTTTTTTTCGCGTTGAGGGCAATCGGTTGGGTAACCCATTAAATTTGACAGGTAGGAAGCGTTCGTAGCTGCCCATATTTTATTGATCAGATTGCTTGATGAATTGATGCTGCCAACTGGCGTTACATCGCTATGCATAAAATAGCCAACCAGGCTTTCTTTAGTTAGTTTGATAGGCTTGTTACTTCTTACCTCTACATACTGAAAACCTTTGTAATTAAAATGCGGCATAAAGGTTTCTTCGCCTTTACCGTTTAGTTTGTAAATATCTGTACCGTAAGGATCATAACCCTTTGTTAAGGAATCAAGGAAGTAATCGATATTTGATTGATCGGGATAACCATTTTTGTAAAGACGTTCGGCATGTATAAGTCTTACTACGGTGTTGGAATCGCCATCTAAGGTTATCTGACTTACACCTGCTATGTTTCTGCCTAAATCAAATACGTAGGTAGAATCATTAATCTTGTTCATACTTTTCGCTGCGATCTTGTCGACATTACGTATGGGCTGCATGGCTTGTGATACAATGTTTCCTGATGGCGATTGACGATTGGTTATGCCACCCCATTTACTATCGTCATAATCAGGCATGTCCCAACCTATTTTTTCTAAACGGGCATCGTAATGTTCGCCGGTGTAAATGCTGTTGAATACGATAGGGCCTGTAGATGTTTTCCAACTTTTATCAGAAGCAATAGTTTCTACAGAACCATCGGTATAGGTAACGCGAATATCCATACAAAACGTTGGCCTTGCACGCCAAGGGGCACGTTCGTAATCCCATACACCCTTGGATTGGAAATTATACCAGCCATTACCTAAAATTACCCCGATGGCATTTTTTCCATTTTGCAGTTGGGTGGTAACATCATAGGTTACATACAGATTACGGCGATCGAACCGGGTATACATGGGGTCGAGGCGGTGATCGCCTATTTTTTTGCCGTTGATGTAAAGTTCATATAATCCTGCTACGGCTATGTAAGCCTTTGCCGATTTGATTTGTTTTTTGGGTTGAAATGTTTTGCGATAATATGCCGCTGGTTTGATGTGGATGTTATTGTCGTCACTTATCCAGGTGCCTTTCCAGTTTTGCACGCCCATCATGCCGGTTTCAAAGCTGGCTGTTAGAGCTGGCTTAGTTGGTTTGCCATTTTTATCCCATAAGCAAACTGTCCAGTAATATTTGGTGAAAGGTTGTAATGCTTTGCCCTGATAGCTAACCAAATTTTTAGCCAAATTGGTTTTTGCAGTATGCCATGCGTTGCCTTTTCCGCTTTTTACCTCGAGTGAATCTGTCCCAACAAAAATTTGATAAGCTGATTGAATAGCTCCAGCCCTGTCATCTTTTAATTGCCAAATAAATCGAGGACTGGTGGCATCAATACCAATTGGGTTTGTGAGATACTCGCATTTTAAATCTGTAGGCTGGGTAGACTGAGCAAAAGTATTGAACGATAATAGCGTTAAAATGGATAGGTAGAACAGAGATAATTTCATAGTATAAATGGTAGCTTGCTAAATGCTTTGACCATGCTGAGCATCAAAGACTAAACGCTGCCACCAAATATGAGAAATAAAAATAAATAAAGTGCTGACATTGTTTTGTCAGTTCTACTCACCCGGCTACGCTGCGCTGGCCGACCTCTCTTTCGCTGCGCGATAAAGAGGTAAAAAAGCTTACTTAGTATTCCACTTAAAGTTTTTGATGCCGATAACAGCGAATACAACAGTGTAACCCAAAGTTACCAATAGCGCGTTGGTGGTATCCATAGTCCATGAACCGGGAACCATGCCTGCTGCCATAATGGTTTGAACCGTACCGTATGGAGACCATTGGGTTAATTGCTGCATCTGTGGACCAAGCCTTCCTGTACCACCAAACATGCCAACAATAACGAATGTGAAATAGATTAACCTGGATGTTGAATTCACAGTTTCAGGATTCTTTATTAATCCAACAATTACCTGTCCCAAAGCAAGGTACACCGCCCCGCCTATTATAGCTGTAAAATAAGTTAATAAGTAACCCGTAGTAGTTAAAGAAATTTTGTCGTAATCAAACCCAACGATAA
>Ga0302309_10003696_pt1 | contig 11693 bp, 9 predicted proteins | sample III_Palsa_N1_1_FD_200453 | JGI IMG/M metagenome (GOLD analysis project Ga0302309, IMG submission 200453) | Peat permafrost microbial communities from Stordalen Mire near Abisko, Sweden - III_Palsa_N1_1 | ecosystem: Environmental > Terrestrial > Soil > Palsa > Peat permafrost | place: Sweden... | reverse complement strand
ATTCCATCCTCGATATTTTTGATTACTCAGTCTGGTGGTCAAATATTACCGGCGGGTTCCATATGCGGACCATTTTTAAAACAGGTATTGACCTTCATTTTATTGTTTGGAACCTGGTATTCATATTTGCACTCTTCGTGTTCTTCAGGTTAATTAAAACTGTGCCGGAACGCCAATGGCGAAAGCCCTGTCTTAGCCTTGAATAAACGGCTGAACGATTGCGGGTGCTCAAAGCCCATCGCATACGAAATCTCACTCACAGACAACTGCGTAGTAGATATTTTCTCCTTGGCTTTCTCTATCATCCTGTCCTGAATATGCTGCAGGGTATTCCGTCCTGTTAATACTTTCAGCAAGCCGCTCAGGTAGTTGGGTGAGATGTTTAATTCCCCGGCTAAATACTGAACGCTGGGTAGCCCCTCGGTTAATAAGTCATCGTTATTGAAATAGCCTGTCAGCAGGGCTTCCAGACGGTCGAGAATCTGGTGGTTCTCCATCTTCCGGGTAAGGAACTGACGGTGGTAAAAGCGATCCGCGTAATTCAGCAATACTTCGATCAGGGAGATGATAATGTCCTGGCTGAAATTATCGATGTTCGCCAGATATTCCGACTGAATATTTTGCATGACGCCGATAATCATAGCCTCCTCCTTTTCAGAAAGAAACAAGGCCTCATTGACCGCATAGTCAAAGTATTCATACCGCCTGATGGATTTGGCCAGGGGCGTATTCCAGAGAAAATCCGGATGGATATACAGCGCCCACCCTGACATGAGAGGCGCCTCCGTTTCTTCTGTGTCAGTGGCACCCATCCACCCGAATACTTGACCCGGCGCCATAAAATACATGATGCCTTCGTCATAGGTATATTGATGCTGACCGTATTTGAATTTTCCATTGCAATACCGTTTCAATGAAATGGAATAAAAATCAAACACAAGGCTGCCGGGCACTTTACCCGGTGACCGTGTCAGGTCATCCAGGTTAAGCACGCTGATCAGGGGATGCTCCGGCCTGGGTAAGCCTCTTAACTGGTGTAGCTCACTGATGGTTTGAATCCGCAATGGTTCTGTGCCTGCCATAGAACAATATACTTATTATTGATGATAAACAGCGGCGAATTCCTGGGCGAATGCCGCCAATTTTGCTTTTCCCAACACAGGTTTATGCCGATCATAGTCCTCATATATTTTTCCGTTATGGGTGCTGGCATTCATTTGTACAAAACTTTCGGCAAAGCTCGCATTCATGCCAAAGGCTTTGTATCCGCTGAACAGTCGTTCGTCGGTAATAATGATCCATTTCAAATCGGGCTTCCCGAGAGCTGTGCCTAAAATAGTCGCCACTTCATTGCAGGTAAGATCTTCGCTGGCGATATAACGAACTTTTTGGGCAACCACCGGCGATGTAAGTTCTTCCACAATCGCAACAGCAATATCTATGGAAGAAACCAGGAGCACCCTGTCGGCTGCGCCATAATTGGAGGCAATCACCCCTTGCGTTTTTATGCCATGAATAAAGCTGAAGAGATTTTTGTAAAACCCAACCGGGCGCATAAAGGTAATGGCTATGTCGGCCGGAAGTTGCTTCAGGACATTTTCTGCATAGTAATGCATAGCAATGAGGCCATTGCCTTTGTCGGTATGGGCGCCTATACTGCTGAGATAAACAACACGTTTCACCCCCGATTGTCGAATGGCTTGTACATAAATATGCGCAATGTTGCCTACCCGCGCCAATACATCCTGTACCGTATTATTGGGGTCAGCGAAGTCGCCGCCCGGCGCCATCATACAATACACGGCATCTGCACCTGTAAAAACAGCGGTCAGAAAATTAACGTCTTCCATGCTGCCGATAGCGGCTGTGGCACCCATGGCTTCGATAGCTGCCCGTTTTTCGGCGCTATGGCTGATAACTGTGACCGAATGTCCTTTTTCAACCAATTCCTGTGTCAATGGTTTGCTGACGTAGCCCAGCGAACCTGTAATAACTATTTTCATGGCTTGTCTTTTTGTACAACAAAGGTAGACCGGTTGCAAAAAGACAAGGTAACAGTATCTACGAACCTTGTAACACAATCTCCGCCGCCGCATGACCGTTATTCATCGATTTGGCGTATCTTGGAAAACGAAAATCAGTTGCCGATGAAAAGGTCTATTGCTCTCGTTTTATACTTTCTCAACTTCTGTTACGCCATAAACGCACAAACAACCGTCGCTCAGCCCGGATCCACCGGCTCCGCCGCTCAGCCAGGATCCACAGCTTTCACCGGCGCCGCTACGCCTAATGGTTTCTCCGTACTACGCGGCATCAACGTCAGCCACTGGCTCAGCCAGGTCAGCAATGGCCACCCCATTAAGTATGACGACCAGGACGCTACCTGGCTCTCCGCAATGGGCTTTGACAACGTCCGCCTGCCCATTGACGAAGTCGAACTCTGGGACAGCACCGGCGCACCTATCGAACCCAACTGGGCCATCCTCTACCAGGGCATCGATGCGAGCATCAAACATCACCTCAAGACCGTTATCGATCTCCATATCGTCCGGGCGCATTACTTCAACGCTGCCCATGAAGGCAAGGGGAATATTTTGTTCTATGATACGACTGCTCAGCGTAAGTTTTATGATCTATGGCGGCAGTTATCCTCCCATCTCGGCCATTATGCCGATGACCAGGTCGCTTATGAGATCCTGAATGAGCCTGTCGCCAAAGACCCGGCCCAATGGAATGTCGTCATGAACCACGCCTATAAGACGATCCGCGGTCTTGAACCCCGCCGTACCATCGTCATCGGATCGAATATGTGGCAGAGCGCCGCCACCTTTCCCGCCCTGGATGTACCGGCCCACGATCCCAATATCATCCTCAGCTTTCACTGCTATCTGCCGATGCTGATCACCCACTATAAGGCCAGTTGGGTGCCCACCGCCGCCTATGACGGCCCCGTCAAATATCCCGGCGTGCCGGTCGATAGCAGCTATGCCGCCAGCCACTATCCCGCAGCGTTAGTCACCGCCATCCGAAATATGGGTGGGTTCAAGGATTGGGATCGCGATGCCATTGCAAAGACCGTGAACATCGCCGTCCAGCGCGCCAAACAACTCGGTCTCCCGGTCCAATGCGGTGAATTCGGCTGTCTGCCTACCGCCGGCCGCACGATCCGCCTGCAATATTATCGCGATATGATGTCGATCTTCAAACAGTATAATATCGCCTTCGCCAGCTGGGACTATCACGGCGGTTTCTCTGTAGTCGAAAACGAAAACCTTCATCCCGACCTTGAACTGATCAGCATCATCACGGGGAAATAGCCACCGCCGCCTCACTCGCGCATCCGCCCGCCGCCTCACCACCCGCCCCGCGCGCCGCCGCCGCCGCGCCTCCTCATTCCACCACCGGGAACGCCGAAATCCTTAACCTCGCCGCTCCCATCGGGATCAACTCTATCTCCCGCACCGGCGTACTCTCCTTCACCGGGCTCTGCGGCAACACCCCGCACAACCCATATTGGTCTACCATCCACTCCGGTATCACTTTGCCTTTTGCCCTGATCATCAATGGAACGCTATCCGCAGAGAAAGGATAGCCGCTCGCCGGCATCGGTCGCCTCACGACCTCGAACTGGTCCGCCACCGGCCGCTTGTCGAGCACCAGTCCATAATTCCACAGGCTCGCCGGGAAGATCTCATAGGCAGGCCATTTCGACGGATCGGCCCCCGTCTGCCATTTGGAATCCCACATCGCCGCCTGCCGGCTGTCCACCAGATGATACGACTCGGCAATCTTCAAGGAAAAGGTCAGCGGCCCATAGTTGACACTCACGCTGTTCTTATTTTTCGCCCAGGCCCGTACGGTGACTTTCATCGGCAACGTCAGTTCCACCACATCCCCTGGCCGCCAGGTCCGCTCGATCCTGATATAATCGTCTCCCGCAGCATTCACCGACTGCGCCTCGCCATTCACACTCACCGTCGCCCCCGCAGCCCATCCCGGAATCCGCAGGTATAACGGAAAAGTGACGGCCCCGGCTGCACGCCCAGACCGCCCCGCTTCGGCGCCAGAGCCCCCAACGCCCTCCACCTCAATCTTCACTTTCCCATCAAACGGATATTCCGTCGTCTCGCTCAAACTCACTAGCCCACCGGACGCCCCACCGCGCGCGCCAGCCCCGACCCTTACCCGAAGCGTACTACTGCTATACATCACCGCAGCCACCCCATCATCCGGCGTCGCCATCCACAAATGCTCGGCATAATATGGCCAGCCCTGTGAATGATTATGCTGACAGCAACGGCTGCTGAAAGGGTTCATCATCAGAAAAGGTCCCTCGTTCTGGATGCCGGGTGAATGATTCATGCTGTCGCTGACCACCATATTCGGCGCCGTCAGATAACGCAAGGCCCTGAAGTCGGGCATCACGGCGGCCGGATACGTATTAAAGGCCACATCTTCACAATTGTCCGCCCACAACGGATCACCGGTAATGCCGGTCAGGATCTCATCGGAAGCCATCTGTTCGACCATGCCGCAGGTCTCTACCGCCTGACGGGGATCGCTATATCCCTTCCGCGCATTCTCATCCGCACCGAACATCCCGCCGGGAACTTGTCCATACAAGCTCCGAACAAGAAAAAAATCATGATACGTCGCGGCCAGCCCGGCAGAATCACCGCTCTGCATAAAATAGGTAGCGGGTTCGCGAAAACATTGCGCAATATTGACGTTATGCCAGTTGGGCAGGCTGTCGGTTAACGCCCAATTGGCTGTATTTCGATGGATCTTTGCCGCCAGTTCCAACAACCATTTCTCGCCCGTGAGATCATACAGCCAGTAAATACTGTACAGGTTATCGCCGCCCCGGCTGTTCTCCCAATACAATTTCAGCAGCTGGTTATCGGGCACCGTCAGTTGCCATTTGAAATATCGTGTCATGAAGGGAATGACCCGCGGATCATGAGTGTAGTCGTAAAAGGACTGCATGCACCAGAGCATCAGCATATTCGGCCAGAGGTCCGGCGTTTGTCCTTTATTATCCTGGTGCTCGTTCTCTACGACCCGGGGACCGAAATAGCCGTCAGGAGTCTGGCTCTCGAATACCTTGTCCAGCCATCGCCGGGTCTCGCTGATGATCGCCGTGTCCCGCAGGATATAGCCGAGGTCGCCATATCCCTTCAGCCAGTAAGGCACTTCCTCCCAGCCGTGATCACCTTTCCCGTTACCGCTGTACCAGGCGTTGTTGTGTTTGTCCAGCCATGCGCTGATGCCGCCCAATTGCCCCGTCAGCCCGTCCCGTTGCAGTTGCAGATATTTTAGTACCCAGCCTTCCGGCCGGATGCTGCCGATCGGTAGTTTGATCAGGCTCAATGGCCGCAAAGGCAACCGGTTCCCGGTGTAATAGCGATTGCCCGGCCCCGTCAGCGGCCGGTTCACGACACTAACCTTCGCGGCATTCCCCGCGCGCACATCCCCTTGCCGCGCGTCCCCCGCGCGCGCATCCGCCGCCCCCTGCTGCGCCCAACTACCCATCGGCGCCGCGACCAGCCAAATTCCTATGACCTTTGCAAATAGTCTCATGATTCCCGTCTTATTTATACACCACCCCCTCCTTCATCACAAACCGCACCTGCCCCATGGCATGGATGTCCTGCACCGGATCACCCTCCACCGCCACGATATCGGCCCACTTCCCCGGTTCGAGCGTACCCGCCTTGTCACTGATCCCGATCAGCTCTGCACCATTGACGGTAGCGCACTTGATGGCCTCCAACGGCGGCATCCCGGCCTCGGTCATGTACACGAATTCCATCCAGTTCTTCCCATGCGCATACACGCCTGCATCCGTGCCGAAAGCAATCTTTACCCCCGCTTTATACGCCTTCGCAAACGTCCCCTGAATGATCGGCCCGACGGCCAGCGCCTTACCCGCAATCACCGCAGGGAAAAAACCCGGGATCTTCGCCGAATCGGCTACCGACTTGCCGGCAATGATGGTGGGTACATACCAGGTACCGTATTTTTTGAAGAGCGCAATCGCCTCGTCATCCATGAAAGTGCCATGCTCGATGGAGGTGACACCCGCACGGATAGCGCGTTTGATGGCTTCTGCCCCATGGGCGTGAGCGGCCACTGACATCCCGTAGTCTTTGGCTGTCTGCACGATAGCATGCAGCTCCTCATCGGAAAATTGCGCACCCAAACCATCCTTCTCCAACGAAAGCACTCCGCCAGAGGCGGTGATCTTAATCAGATCTGCTCCCTCCTTATACATCTGCCTGACGGCCTTGATACAGGCGTCCGGTCCGTCGCACACGGTCTCGGTATAGGAAGGCTCTGCGTAAAGCCCTTCCCGATAGCCATGAGTGGGATCGCCATGGCCGCCGGTCGAAGAAAGGATCTTGCCCGCCGTATACACGTGGGGTCCGACCACGAGGCCTTTCTTAATGGCATTGCGCAGGGCAATATTGACGCCCGTGCCGCCGACGTCCCGCACGGTGGTGAAACCGGCCATCAGCGTCGTCTTGGCATAGACGGTGGATTGAAAGGCGATATCCGCCTCGTTCATGGTAAATCCCCTGAGCTGAGAGTTGGCGCTGAACTGGTCTTCGAGATGGACATGCGAGTCGATCAGCCCCGGCATCACGGTCAGGTTCTTGAGATCGATCACCTTATCCCCCGCCATGGCAGGGACATACCCCTTCTGCACCGCGGTGACGGTATTGCCGGTCACGATGATAGACATCTCCGTCAGCACCTGCCCGGCCTTAGGGTCGATCAGCTTGCCGCAATAGACGATGGTCCGCTGGGCGAAAAGCATCGCCGGAAGGCAGCCCAATAACAATAAGCATATTTTCTTCATAGCAGTTATTTTTAAAATTTTCGCCTCGCCCCAGCCTTAGCCCGAAAACCGCCGCACCTCGCCGCAGTCTTAGCCCCAAAAACGCCCCGCCAGGACCCGCTGGCTACAACTGTACCGGCTTCATCCTCGTTTTTTACTGTTATTCCATCCGCACTCAGTACTATTCTTTTTTGATCCAATTGCCCCGGAACCGCCAACGTCTTCCGGGCCTTTCGACTTGCCCGTATATAGGGTATCACAGAACCGATGACGATGATGACCACAGCCACCACCAGGACAGTCAGCAGATTCGTCCAGGTAAAAACAGAATGACCCTTTTCCGACCCATTAGCGACCATCAGGCAGACAAGAGCGACGATGAGGATGCGCAACCCGATCTTTCTCCGAAAATAAAAGTATTTGTAAAAGGCAAGGTAATCGTCGATGGTTGTCCGGAATTCTACTTCCATGCCGATAAGATAAGAAAATAAATCGGATCCCAAAAACGCCGGCCCGGCGGTGGCCGGTAACAAATTATTTTTACCTTCCCGTCCTATTTTATCTCCGTCGTTTGACATGATCCCGATTCCCGCCATTAATTGCTGATCACTAAAAAAAACAACAATGAAAAAACTCATCCCCTTTCTCTCCATTTGCCTCTTTTTATCCGCCTGCACCACTAATAATACCCCCGAAACGGGGGCGGCCAGCGTCAGGGACACGCTCAGCTACGCCTATAAAGCCAGCTACTCCTCCGACTTTACCGTACCCGCCAATCCCGTCAACGCGCAGAAAGTATTGAAGGTTTGGAAAATGTTCGAGACTGCCGACATCCAGGCCATGCGGCCCTATTACGCAGACACGGTCATCTACGAAGACGCGAGCGGCATGCGTTTTCATGGTTCGACGGAAAAGCTGCTCGCCTACGCCAAACAAGACATCGCAGGCCTGGATTCGATGCGTTTCGATATCAGCGCATGGCAAAGTTCCCATTCCAATGACAGGAACGAGGATTGGGTCAATATCTGGTCGACCGAGAGGAGATACCCCAAAAATGGCCATCCCGACACTGTCCTGATGCAGGAAAACTGGAAGGTCAGGGACGGCCTCGTCGTCTACTTTAATCAATACCTGGCTAAATTGCCGAAATAAAGCTACAAATTCACGTACCCCGTCCACGTCTGCGTCGTATTCGCACTGAAATACCCCAGTGCCCCACCGGACAAATTATTATTGGGGTTGGCGGGCGCCACGTCCGTGAACAGCACTGCCGCGAACGTCCCCGTATTCTGTTGCTGCGCCAGATCCCGGAAATAATTGTAGGTGTTCTCATCGACGCAATACATGTTCAGGGAAAGATAGTCGCCGGCCTGCAGGTGTGCACTATCGTCTGCCAGCGGCTGATGGATATAGTTCCCGGCGGACAACCGGTCATCGAATACGAAGATCTTGTTCAGCGGAGATCCATTGATGGTCTCGGCGAACTGGTAGTAATGGCCCACGCCGGGCGGGTCCTGGAAATTGGGCACGGCCTCGATGACGCTCTTCTTCAGCCGGCTCACTTGTTCGAAGGTCACGCTGTCCAGGTTCACCGGCTGCGGCATGGTCGATGTGCCGGTATAGCTGCCGCCATTCACGCTGACGCTCAGGGTATAGGTATTGCCCGGTTGCCCCACCCAGTTGCCCTGCGTGCTGTAGATGCCGGGCGCGGTCTCCGTCAGTGAATCGTACAGCCCCGCATTGTCGGTGATCGTCACCCTGGCCCCGTCGACGGTAGGGAAAACGTTGTTGGCGCTGAACGGCACGGTCGTCGTGATGGACACCTGGTAAGGGCCGGGGCCATTGGTCACATTACCCTCGATCACGATCTGCGTGGCGGCATTGGGCACGGAAAGATTGATCACCTTGGTGCAAGCGGGGCAGAACATCAGTACCATCAGCAATCCCCCCAGCGCCACGATTGCGGCCCGAAAGATCATCGACGTCATTTGATAAGTGGTCATATTTGAAGTGGTCATACAATTAAAATTTAAAGTTCCAGGTAACGGAAGGCACCAGTTTGTACAGGGTATACTTTACTGCCTGCGTCTGTTCGGGGTTATTAGGGTTCTGCTGGAAGATGATCGCATATGCATTCGCGCGGTCATAGGCGTTGTACACCGAAAAGGTCCAGCTGCTCTCCGATTTGGCCGTCTTCGTAGCGATCACCGTCGCCGCCAGGTCCAGCCGGTCATACGGCGGCATGCGGCTGGCATTCCTGTCGGTGTAATAAAAGAAGACCTCCCCGTTGTTGATATACTTGCCGCTCGGATAGGTCACCGACTGCCCGGAATGATACACGAAATCGGACGACAACGTCCATTTCGGGCTGACCTTATAGATACCCACGACGGAGATGTTGTGCGGCACGTCCTGGCTGGCATCATACCATTGGTTGTTGTTGATGCCGTCGATCTGCAATTGCGTGCGGGACAACGTATAGCTGACCCAGCCCGTCAGCGCCCCTTCCTTCTTCTTCACGAAAAGTTCTACTCCATACGCCCTGCCCTTCCCATACAGTAGCTGAGACTCCACATTTTCATTCGCAATCAGCTGCGCGCCGTTCTTATAGTCGATCTCATTCTGCATCGTCTTGTAATACACCTCCACGGATGTCTCGTATTTGTTATCGGCCAGGTTTCGGAAATACCCGATCGATTCCTGGTCGGCGATCTCCGGCTTGATGTTATTGCTGCTCGGCACCCACAGATCGGTCGGATTGCTGGACGTGGAGTTTGTCAGCAGATGGAGATTCTGAATATTGCGCGCGTAGGACCATTTGATGCTGCTGACATCGTCGAGTACCCAACTGGCGGAGAACCGCGGTTCGGGGTTGATATAATTCTTTACCACGCTGTGCCCCATATACACAGAAGAATCAATCGCATCACCCAGACTATCGTAAGTATAGAAAGTTCCCGGGCCCAGTATCGCAAAAGAAGTCACCCGAACCCCGTAGTCGATGTGCAGGTTGTCTGTCGGTGACCACCGGTGGGATATATACGCGTCGCTTTCGAGGCTGTATTTCTTGGGCAGGAACAGCGAGTTGAAGCTGCTGCTCTCCCCGGCATTGAGGATGCCCGGTGCCAGCGCATGGTGGGTGACGCTGATCCCTATGTCCAGCTGGTTGGCCGTATTGATATAATATTGCAGATCCTCTTTCAGGCTGGCGTCCTGGATATAGCTGCTGATGTTGACGTCATTGTTATTCTGGTTGTCGTTGATCAGGTAGTTGTACTTGCTGAAGACAAGCGAGGTATTGGAAAACAACCGGCTGTTGAAAATATGGTTCCAGCGTAACGTTCCGGTGGAATTGCCGTACTCCAGGTTGAATAGATTATTGATGCCGAGGTTGTCCTCGCCGTTATATCCCGACAGGTAGAGATGGTCCTTCTCGCCGAGCTTGTAATTCACCTTTGCATTCAGGTCGTAGAAGTACAGGCTGCTTTTGTTGAGGTTGGTGTCCTTCGATAGCCGTAGGAACAGGTCAGCGTATGTCCGGCGAGCGCTGACAAAAAACGATCCCTCATCCTTCACGATCGGCCCCTCGATATTCAGTCGCGAATCGATCAGCCCGATACCCCCGCTGACGCTATAGCGCTGGTTGTTGCCATCATTCATCCGGATGTCCACGACCGATGACAGCCTGCCGCCATAATCGGCCGGTTCTTCGCCTTTGTATACGGTGACGTCTTTGATGGCATCCGAATTGAAAGTGGAGAAAAAGCCCAGCAGATGGTCGGGGTTGTAGACGACGGCCTCATCCAGCAGGATCAGGTTCTGTGCGGACGTCCCGCCCCGGACAAAAAATCCGCTGCTGCCGTCCCCTGCCGATTGCACGCCGGGCAGTAGTTGTATCGTCTTCAGCACGTCCTTTTCGCCAAAGATGACGGGCACATTCGCGATCTCCGCCGTCGTCAGTTTTTGAACGCCCATCAGCGGCTGCGTGACATTGGCGTTCTTCCGGACCGAACTGACCACGACTGCCTTTAATTGATTCGTATCAGGAATGAGTTTTGCGGACAGTCGCAGGTTGCCATTCAACATCACAAAAAAAGTATCTGCCCCATATCCGGCAAAGCTTATCACGACCCTATATTTTCCCTCAGGCGCCGTCACAGAATAAAAGCCGTAAGCATTCGTCGTCGCACCGGCTGCCACGCCTGTCCCCTGACCTGGGTGCGCCCCTTCACCGCCCGCCGCTCCGCCGTCTGCCGCCCCCCGCGCTACACTCACCGTTGCCCCGATCAGCACCTCCCCCGATGTCGTATCCCTGATCGTCCCGCTGATGGAATATTTGGCCTGGCCCCGGGCCGCGGCGACCGCCAGCAGCAACAGCAACAGGCCGAAAAGTCTTGGTAATGGCATGGATCAAAGTTTTTTGATTTGTTGCCGCAAAACTATCCGTACCCACCCCACGGCAGGGAGAATTCAAAGTGAAGAGGACAAAATGGCCCGTCAACCTACCATTCCATCCATTGCAGGAATTCGGTGGCCTTGACCTTGCTGATAATGATCCGCTCAGGTACGGGGCAGGAGGTGGAGACAGACAGCCGCCGGTTGAAGTAATGTTGTACGTTCTGGATAGCCTCCCGATTGATGATGAACTGCCGGTTCGCGCGGTAAAACTGGCGGGGGTCCAGCATGCCCTCCACCTGATCCATGGTATACTGACAGGCATAGGGATGGTTGTGCCGCGTGACCAGGCTGACCAGACCGTTGGCGGCATGGATATAGGCGATATCTACCGTCTTTACCGGCACGATCCTGTCGCGCAAATACACCAGCAGGGTCCGTTTGTAGGGCGTATCGA
>Ga0302309_10003693_pt1 | contig 11709 bp, 11 predicted proteins | sample III_Palsa_N1_1_FD_200453 | JGI IMG/M metagenome (GOLD analysis project Ga0302309, IMG submission 200453) | Peat permafrost microbial communities from Stordalen Mire near Abisko, Sweden - III_Palsa_N1_1 | ecosystem: Environmental > Terrestrial > Soil > Palsa > Peat permafrost | place: Sweden... | reverse complement strand
GATTATTCGCGTTTAATTTTATTTTTATCGGCACTCATGAGGGCTAACGCCGTTTTATTGTGAAAATGCACAACTGCCATATGGCGTAAAATTTTATGTTTTTGTATGCGATTAGGAGTTTTGGGGAAAACATTCAGTTCGTCAATTAACTATATACCAACTATTTGCCTGGAAAAACCCGGACTTTCCTGCCGTATTTTTGCTGTTATCTTAATGGTGGTTGATGGTGGATTCATTGTGGTTGATGGTGGATTCATTGTGGTTGATGGTGGATTCATTGTGGTTCCTGGTGGATTCATTGTGGTTCCTGGTGCCTACTTCGTCGTTAGGTTCGGCGGCCGAGGGCTGTGCTGGTGCGTATTTTTTTGATCGAGCCAATATTTACTTCATTGCATCGATTTGGTTTAATCACATTGTCTTCCTGATTTTTTCCGGGATTTATTTTTATTCGTTTGCCGGCGCGAATCTTAAGGAATCCGGTATCAAATATGTTGTGGTTTTATGGAAAAAAGAAATCGGGATTTGCTAAGGTTACTCCTGGTGTAACGTGAGCTTACTCCAGGTGTAACGTTACGAAAATTTATTATACTGATCCTGAACGGTTTGGGACCTAAAAAGAAGGGTAACGGATATAAGTATATAATGGTTGCAAAGTTTGCTTCCGGTCAGCGGGGACACGAGTTGCCTTTGCGCTTTAGGCCGGGTCTTCAGAGTTGAGTAGGCAAGGGGAGTTTCACCCCAAGCCTCTCACAGAACCGTACGTGACAGTCTCCCGTCATACGGCTCGTCTAACTTATCTTTGTGTTAGGTTCATCCTCGTTAAAGTTGACCATATACGCCGATAAATTAGCCAACCCCTTTGCTCCATTTCCATTACAGAAACTTCATCACTACTACCCCGATAGGTATCGGGGCCATCCTAAACAGCTTCGTTATTCGGCCTCGCCGGTATTGCCGGCTTGTGCCTTTCACTTGGCATCTGTTTAGGACTTCCCGTGTTCCGTATAAAAGCCTGAATAAGAGTCATGCCATCCGCCAGCTGGCGGACGATTGCCTTATAGCCGGTAAGCAAGTTGCTGCTATAATCTTCACTAACACGCGAGAACATTAGCTTTTGACAATGAGTAATTCAATCTCATCACCTCATCGATGGTTCATTTTCATTCATCTCTCTTATTCGTACCTGACTACTCCTACGCAGCCTTTTCCTCTTTTCGTTCAACACCAGTTCGTTACTGAACCAGCACCGAGAGGCGGTTTACAGCCCTCGCTTGCACAACGACTGTGGTAGACCTACTCCGAAGGAGTCCTTCGGACTACCATCTTTTATACAACATTTACTTACCTTTATAATTAGGTTCGTAATTCACGGCACACCTCGCGCCTGAATAGAAATTTAAGTGAGGACCGGTGGCGGCAGTTAAGAATTTTTCGCAACCATACGCGCCCAAACGCATAGGCTTCGTTTGCCTGTGTCAGCGGGACGCTGACAGGGAGTTGGGCTCAAGCGGGACGCTTGACCCGGCGGGGTTCTTTTTATTTTTCTCAAATTCCTTAGGTCCTCCCCCAACTAAATCCTGCTATAATCTAGGAACTATCAACTCCTCATCTCACATCTCATATCCGCACATCTGCACATGGCGTTCTCAATGTATTTTTGGCACCTCAAGATCTGAATTAACAAAACCAGGTCGTTTGGTAATTGTAATATACCCTTCGGCTCCGCTCACCTTGTAGGTTACCACATCGCCTAACACGGTTTTGCCGTCAACAACCCCGATCGCATGGATATATGTGCTGTCGTTGTAAATATCCCAAAAACCCTTATATAACTCTTTCATCGCGGAAACAGACCCGATGATTTTAACGGAAACAACGCGTTTATTGCTGTTCGTCATGATGTTCAGTGTTATATTTTGTGGGTCTTGTGCTACGGAATTCCTTGCAAACACAAACTGTTCATCGGTCGGTGTTACCGTTTTTGATACTTGCGTACATTTCATTTCATTTAGTAGGTACAAGCGAATATTTTCAGCATATATTACTTTAAAAGTCTCAATGAGGCTAAAAAATGGGTTGGTTGTTTGCCTTGCTGCATATTCTTCTACCGCTTTTTCTCTTTCACTTCCATAAATGGCCGCCATTTCCGGCTTCCAGGGGTTCGGGTGTAAAGCAAGTAAACAATGCAGGCTCCAGGTTTCGTCCGGATCTACTTTATCACAGTAAACCACCTCGTCTAATTTTTTATTTTGCGTAATTAAGGTAAGCTTTTGCGATTTTCCATTATTAACAATATTGTCCGGGCTTTCGGCAGGCTTATATAAAGTAAAAAAAACGTTTTTTATATCATCCCACCGCCCCTCAATATTAGTTGAAGTAATAACGGTATCAGACTGAGGGGTCAAGTGGCCTAAAATAGTAACATTGATCGCTTTTGAGTGATCACGTCTTACTGAACGGTCAATTCCGTACCCTTTTTGCAATTGAATGTCCGCGCGAAAATAGGGTGTAGTTGCCTGGATCATCCAGCTAACCTGGTAGTCCGCAATCCCATATCCTACACCTAATCCGGTCGAGACATGTTGGATAATGGTGTCCAGGTTTGCTTTTGACCATCTGTTCTCTAAGCCGAGCACCGATTGGGCACGCAGCTGAAATACCGACAAATATAAAAAGATGATTAGGGTAACTATTTTTTTCATCGTGATAAAATTTTTATGTTGCAATATACATTTTGCCAAACTTGATGTCAAGGAAGATTTTGCAGTGCTTGAAATTAACATAGATCCCCGGTAGCCTTAGACTTATTGCTGTCCTGTGCATTCAAGTAAAGGACTGCACAATCCTGTTGCAAACGGAGATAGCCAACAACCTGCATTGGTGATGAGTCGTAATATTTCGGCTACGCTATAAGGTCACGGATGGACACCCTATATGGTGAATTATGGCCGTTCGGGGATGATCGAAATCGGGTGTAGTTGCCTGTGTCAGTCCATGGACCTGGGTAACTATGATGATCAAAACACATTGTGCGACAGAACGGATCACTTTCATGAGTGTGGCTTGGTAGGGCTAATATACAAAGTTCAACGCATTGTTTGGATTCCATTTTTTACGGACTTCTCGCAAAATAGCGAATTTTATCACGGTCGATGGGCAAAGATTTCGGCTCTTACTGGCCAGGAATAATTGAAAGTTTTCGATGGATCAGGTAACAGCTGGCCGCGAATATCGCGACCGCCGCAATGCAAGCGACCAGGTAATCAGGCATTCCTATTGCACTTACTAAGCCTTGTCTATATCGCGGCATAAACAAAAACGACGTGGCAACAAGATTGTTGGTGAGATGAATTATTATGCAGGGAATGAGAGATTTCGTTTTATAGTAAATCCAGCCTAAAAACAAAGCGCTAAAAAACGCGGGAATTGCCTGCCATGGATTAAGGTGAATAGCCCCGAAAAAAATTGCGGAAATCGCAATCGCCCAGTAAGGCGGATAGTTTTGCAGCAAGCCCCTTAAAATAATTCCGCGGCAAAGCATCTCTTCTAAAAGCGGGGCTGCAATGACCCCAGTGACAATTGAAAACACGTCTTTTGTAAAGGCTTCGTCGAAGAATTTTTGGTCAAACTTCGACATTGGTATCCATGACGAAGCTTGCTGTAACGGGATAGTAAGCGCGACGGTACTTATAATGATAACCGGGATTAGCTGCCACTGGGCTTTCGAAAAACTCACTTTTTGAAAATACCCCTGTTTTTTTTTGCTTTTTTTTATGACGTAGTTGAGGGTTAGTAAAAGCGTGGCGATATATTCCAGTAAAAACAAGAATGATTTTAAAGATGGCGATTTAACAAGTATGGCGTTTAGGCTGATTTCTGCAATAACCGCAGGTATTGCAATAAGTATGCTGTTTAATATAAATACTAAAAAAATGATGAACGTCTCTTTTAAATCCGGATAAGCATTGTTTTGCCTTGTTCCGGCCTCGTTCATCAGTTGCGATAATAGGTATAGGTTTATTTTGCATCATCAACCAATATTACAAACAAAATTGGATTAAAGCGAGCAAATTAGTCGCCTATCGTCTTGCCCGACAGTACTTTTTATTTTTATCAAATTCCTTAGCTTTGCCAAATGAAGACAAACCTATCGCTGCTTTTTTCGCTGGCCGGCCTGTTAATCACCATTAACGCAAATGCCCAGCTAACCCCCGCGCCAAGTTCCGGCCAAACCATTGTACAGGATTTTGGATTGGGCAAAATAACCCTAACCTATTCGCGGCCGAACGTTAAAGGACGCAAGATATTCGGATATACCGAGCCTTATAACACGGTATGGCGCACCGGGGCGAATTTCGCCACTACCATCACCTTTACCGACGATGTAAAGTTAGACGGACATCCGGTAGCAGCCGGCACTTACGGGCTATTCAGCATACCCGGCGAAAAGGAATGGATCATCATTTTAAACAAAACGGCCAAACAATGGGGCGCCTATAGCTACAACGCAAATGATGATTACCTCCGTTTTACAGTAAAACCCATTGCCATCGACGAAACTGTGGAAACCCTGACGCTGCAGTTTACCAACGTATTTCCGACCACTGCCGACCTTAACCTGAAGTGGGAGCATACCGGCCTGGTGATTCATTTGACAACAGATATCGATGCCAAAGTAATGGCCAGGATAGACTCCGCCATGCAAACCGATAAGAAGCCTTATTATGATGCGATAATTTACTACTGGAACAACAATAAAGATATGAACAAGGCGCTGCCCTGGGCAATCGCCCTGCAGCAAGTTCCCGGCTTTCCACCCTACGTGCCTAAATTATGGCTAGCCCGCGTGGAATTGAAAATTGGGGACAAGGCAGCTGCCATTAAAGCGGCACAGGAGGGTGTTGATGCTGCAAAGGCAGGAAATAGTACGGAATATACACGTTTGAATACAGAAGTGTTGACGGCGGCTAAGCAATAACGGATCAGGGTTGAGTTTATGTTAACCAATGAATATATCAAGTCATCATTACCCAGGGTTTGAGCTTGCGAGCGTAGTGTCGCGTCAGCGGGACGCTGACAGGGAAATGGGTTCAAGCGGGACGCTTGAACCGGCGGGTAGGGACGCTTGAACCGGCGATACGTTGTCGACGGTTTCGTAGTTCCAGTTGTAAAAGGCGCCGCGGGCGGGGCCGATGGAGACGAGTTTACCGTTAACATACAATTTATAATGGTTATCCGCCGAAATATGGATAATGAACCTGGAAGGTTTATTGGCGAGTTCGATACTTTTCCGAAAATAATAAACGCCATAGGCCGTACCCCTGTCGAAGGGGTTATTCAGGGCAATCCATTGGGCGTTCCAGCGCCGGTTATTTCGTAAAGTGTCATTTGCCTGGGAATAAGTGTTTTGACAGAGGCATAAGCATATGGCCAACGAGGCTAACAGGTGTTTCATACAGATAATTTTAAAGACGCTTAGTGAGCAGTGATGACCTGTGGTCAGATCTTTTATCATGCGTTTAAGTTTACAATGGATGCTGCCTTGAATAGATCAACGGGTTTTGCGCGTCGTCATTCAACAGATCGCCGACCTTAAGCCTTGCAAACTGCTCGTCGGATAAAATATTTTTTATGCCATTGAATGTGGCGCCATCGGGCATATACGCACAGGTCATGGCGCGCCGGTGGCCGCTAGTCATGTTGGCTCCTGCCCCATGAATCGTTAAGCCGTTGTGGAATGAGCACGAGCCTGCCTTCATAGGCACTCCCACTGAAATAGCCCTTTCAAACTGGCGATAAAACTGGAAGACTGAATCCATATTCTTACCGATCCCGGGGTTTTCAAAGCCTGTGGAATGATAAGAGCCCGGGATAAAATACAGGCAGCCATTTTCAGGCGTCGCGTCATCCAAAGCCACCCATATCGACAAGGCCCTTCGATCAGAAAATGACCAGAACGGCGTATCTAAATGCCATGAGGTAGGGTTCGCCCAGGGTCGTTTTACCAGGGCCTGGTCATGCCAGATGCGGATGCCATCACAACCGGCCAGGTCGGCAGCCATTTTTCCGAGGTTCTTATTCAACATCAATTGTTTAACCTTATCATTGGTTTGCCATAGGTTGAGCACCTGGTCGAATACTTTGCCGTAATAATCTGCGTCGTTGTTTATTCCGTCGTCTTCGCCGGTTTTGGTTTCCCTGCCCGGCAGCTTTCTGCCGCCGCGCTCTTCCAATGCCCCGGTTACTGTTTCGCGCCAGGATGCGAGTTCTTCATTATCCAAAAAGTCCTCCATCAGCAAAAAGCCGTTTTGGCGGTATTCCGCTATTTGCTGTTCCGTAATTTGTGTTCTCATCTTAAGTTAAGCGGCTTATTAATTGATCGGGACAAGATAGTTGTGGCGGCCGCCGGCGGAGTAATGCTATTTGATATATTGCGTTTACTTTTTGCCGTCAGTTTAAAAATATGACCGATATTTAAACCTTTGCCGGTTAATGCTGATGTATGCACGATTTTTATAAATATTTACCAGTATCGACAGAGGACCAGGATTGGGGATTACAGATACTTCATGCAGGTTACCATCACTACAAACCCGGGAATGAGTATCCCGACAAAGACCACCCTTCGCATCACCGTTTCGACAATGAGCATGGGAGGATATTGCAGGAGTATTCACTCATATACATAATCGGGGGCAAAGGCGTCTATAGCTCACCGAAAACGGGCAGTTTACCTGTTGAAGGCGGTTCGGCGATCATCGTTTTCCCCAACGAAAGGCATTTATATCGCCCCGACCCGAACACGGGCTGGACGGAATATTGGATAGGATTTAATGGCGTCAACATTAATAAACTGATAAAAAAGAAGATATTCAGTCCATTGAAGCCTGTTTTTACCATCGGTTATAACGAAACTATGGTGAACCTTTTTATGCAGGTAATAGCAGCGATAAAAAGCGAAAAGCCTGGTTACCAGCCATTGGTTTGCGGGGCGACCATGTACATGCTGGGCCAGTTGCACAGTTCGGCAAAACAGCAGCTTTTTGCTACCGGCGACGAGGAAAATATTGTAAACCATGCGAGAATGCTTATCAGGACAAACCTGCAGTCGGGCATTGGCCCACAGGATATTGCCAGCCAGCTGAAAATAAGCTATTCCCGTTTTAGAAAACTCTTTAAGGAGTATACCGGGATGGCGCCTGTACAATACCAGATTCAGTTAAAGTTAGAAAAAGCGAAGGAAGAGCTTATCAACAGCTCTAAGCCGGTTAAGGAAATCGCATTCGAATTGAATTTCGAATCAAGCCAATACTTTTCAAGCTTGTTTAAAGAAAAAACAAATTTAACTCCAGTGGAATTCAGGAAAGGTTTGAAAAGAAAGATTAAAATTGAGTGCTGATGGCGTGTGGGTGCAAACAAGATTGGTGGTTAATTTTATTACCTGCGATGGTCACCGTCTGATGGCGGGATACCTATCCGCGAAGCATGAGGTACCGTGTTCTTTTGGCTGGGGCGTCACGTCGCGCCCGGGGGAGCAGGTAAGAATTTTTCGCAATCAAACACGCCTAAACGTATAGGCTACGTTTGCCTGCGTCAGCGGGACGCCGACAGGAGTTTGGCTCAAGCGGGACGCTTGACCCGGCGGGAATAATTTAAAGGAATAAGAGAATTGTAAAAGCTACTACAGACTGGTCTGTTCGACGAGAATTTTTTATCTTTGAATATGCGAAAAAATGCGATCCGGCAAGACGTTGTTGATACCGCATCCCGTTTATTTTATAAACAGGGTTACGCAAATACGGGAATTAATCAGATCATAGAAGAATCGGGTGTTGTCAAGTCGTCATTGTATGCAGCTTTCCGATCAAAGGAAGATTTATTAATGGCCTACCTGGAGACATCAGGGGCCGCGACTGATGAAGCACTGAAAGCTGCTGCGGAAAAGTTCGAGGATCCCAAAGATAAAGTCCTGGCTGTATTCGATTACCTTGCTGAACTTGTTCAGCAAAAGGAATATTATGGATGTAATTTTCTGAATATTATTTCTGAAATACCAAAGGATGCGGAACGCGTGCGAAATCAGATAAGGAAACAAAAGAACGGCGTGAGAAATCTTTTTGCCAATATACTTCGGCCCGTTCACAAAGAGGATTTGGCAGATGAAATTTATACGCTTTTTGAAGGAGCCCTTATCGGTAATAAGGTTCATGATGAAGTTTGGCCGGTAATCAGCGCGCGGAAAATTGCGGATCATCTGCTTAAGTAAAAATAAACTCGCTGATAATCTACTGTTTATCATTAATTGAAAAAAAGTAAAAATAAATAAAAGACAGACTTGTCTGTTTTTTATTTATTTATTTATCTTTGAACCATGAGAAAGATACCAGTCAGAACGGCAATCATTAAAACAGCATCCAGGTTATTTTACCGGTTTACAGCCAATCGATGGAGTTAGTACCGCGCCGATTGTCTGGGCTAAAAAAATTGTTAAAAAACTGATATAAATTTTTACCTGGTAACAAAAACAGACTTGTCCGTTTTAAATCACTTTTAATATTTTATTTTATTATAGACGAACCATGAAAACATCAACAGTAAATTATCGTAAAGAAAAGGTCGAAGATCTCAACATCTTTTATCGTGAAGCAGGTTCAGATGACGCACCTATAGTATTATTGCTACACGGATATCCAACGTCATCACATATGTTCAGAAATTTAATTCCCATACTGAGCGAAAAGTATCATGTAATTGCACCGGATTTACCGGGTTTCGGTTTCACTGATGCACCGGGTTATAAGGAATTCGCTTACACTTTTGACAATCTCACCAAATACATACAGGGCTTTATTAACCAGTTGGGCCTTAAGCGTTTTGCTATATATGTGTTTGATTACGGTGCGCCTGTGGGTTACAGGCTGGCTGTTGCTAACCCTGAGAAAATTGCGGGTATCATTTCTCAAAATGGGAATGCTTATGTAGAAGGCTTAAGCGACGGTTGGAACCCGATCCAAAAATACTGGATAGAGCCTACTGAAGAAAACCGGAATAATTTAAGGACGATGACGACTGCAGGTACAACACAATGGCAATATTTTACGGGTGTGAGCGACCCCACATTGATTGCACCGGAATCCTATTCACTCGACCAGTTCTTTCTTGAACGGGATGGAAACGTAGAACTGCAATTGGATCTCTTTCGGGATTATGCCAACAACGTGGCGCTGTATCCCACATTTCAGCAATATTTCAGGGATAAACAACCACCACTGTTAGCTGTATGGGGAGACAAAGATCCTTTCTTTCTTCCGGCAGGCGCGGATGCTTTTAAACGCGATATCCCCAATGCTACCGTAAAGTTTTTTGATACCGGACATTTCGCCCTGGAAACTCACGTAAATGAGATTGGACAGGAGATATTAGATTTCTTAGCTAAACTTCCTTGATAACAAATAGTATTCAGGTCATCATTGTCAGGGTGGAGCCGCCGGAATGACTACCCTGATTTTTAAATATAAACAGCATATGTTAAACAAAAGAAGAAATATGGCGCAAGACGATCTTGCTACACCGCAACGGCTGAATGCATTTTCAGATGGCGTGTTTGCAGTAATCATCACGATCATGGTTTTTCTACTCAAACCACCTCAAGAGCCCACATTTTCGGAGTTATGGAAATTGTGGCCGACCGCATTAAGCTATGGGCTGAGCTATTTATTTGTTGCTATCGCCTGGGTGAATCATCACTATTTACTAAGACATGCTAATCATGCGACGGTGCCGTTGATCTGGAGCAATTTCGCACAATTGTTCTCCGTATCACTGGTTCCATTTTCAACTGCCTGGATCGCACAGACCAGGCTGGCGCCCGTGCCTGTATTTATTTATGCAACTATATTCCTGCTGGTAAATATTACCTATCTAATTTTGGTGTGGGAGGCATTATGCACCGAACAATCATCGGGAATAACCATGAAAACCATGCGAATTATGAATGTGCGGTCATTTTTTACCATTGGGCTGTTTATTATCGCTATGATATGCGCATTTAAATTTCCTTATTGCAGTTTGGGGTTGATATGGTGTGCATTGCTTTTTTACCTGAGACCTGCACCTCCGGAAATAAGGATCAAAATTTGAGGACTGCAATTAAACAGATTGGTTAATATATAACTTAAAACAAATTATTATGAAAAATTCAATAGCAATTGTAACCGGCGCGAGTGCCGGAATTGGCGCGGCAACCGCAATCAGGTTGGCCAAAGATTTCTCAGGCGTGGTATTAGTTGCCCGCCGTGAGGAAGAATTAAAGGTTACTGCAGAAGCTGTAAAAGCGGGAGGTGCTGAGCCGCTGGTTATTCCCGCCGACTTAAGACAGGTTGAGGCAGCAGACGTGGTTATCGGCAAAACCATTGAGAAATTCGGGAGAATTGATGCGGTAATAAACATTGCCGGAGCCGTACCTCAAATTCACCTGTTTGAGATGACCGATGAACAATGGAACGACGGCGCGGAAATGAAGCTTCACGGGGCTCGGCGGCTAACGATCAAAGCATGGCCTTACCTCAAAGAAACAAAAGGTTCAGTTATCCTTACTTCCGGCAATTCAGCTGAGGACCCAAAGCCCGGGTTTGCTGCCGTAGCAACAATAAATGCCGCTATCGTGGCGCTTGCAAAGGCATTTGCAGAGCAAGGCATATTGGACGGTGTCCAGGTGAACAGTGTTTTACCGGGGCCGGTAATGAGTAACCGCCGTATCGGTTTTCTGAAGAAATGGTCGGCCTCAAATCATATGACGATGGAGGAAGCAAAAACAAAGTTCCTGGTGGAAGCTCATATTGAACGTTACGGCGAACCGCAGGAAATTGCTGAATTAATGGCTTTTATCGTATCTCCGGCAGCCAAATGGATGACCGGAACAGCTGTAAGAATGGATGGAGGCGAAGTGAAGGGCATATAGTGCCAGAATGGGGAGAGTTGCGGATATCTGCCAGCGGTGGCGCTAATTGGCATTACGCTTTAGACGGGGCGGCAGATTAATGTCAGATTGAAGTCCGACCTTATTTTGCTGATCATCAGCTTTTTTTGAATAACTTTGATTCACACAATTATAAAATAACAATGGCTATATCGTTCTATGATCTTGATTACATCATCGAAATTAATGAAAAGCGTGTAGAACAATATACTTCAGCGTACCAGCAGGTATTATCTAAACTGACCAATATTATTTTGGTTTATTCTGCGATAGCTATTTTCTTGATACCAATTATCCAGGAAGTCTTTACGCCCGGTAAAAGCATTATATTATATATCTGTTTCACCGTATTTGCGGGACTGTTTATCACCTCGTTAGTATTTACTGTAAAACTTGTATTTCCAATTGAAGTGGCCTATTTAACCGAACCTGGAAAATATTACAAAGATTACCGCATTCAATATGAATTGACGGAATCAGATCAGAATAAAGTGGACAATGCGTTAAAAGCCTCTTATATCGGTGAATTGGAAAAGGCGGTTGAAGTTAATGACAAAGTGTTTAAACGTAAAAGTTCCTTTTACTATAATGCGTTGATCTTCGCGCTTATGTCAACAATTCCCTTTCTACTTTGTTTGGGTTATCATATATTTCAGAAGGATGACAAAATCCAAAAAATAGAAATAGTAAATCCAAAAATTAATCGTAACTTAGATAAAAAATTAAACAAT
>Ga0302309_10003691_pt1 | contig 11713 bp, 6 predicted proteins | sample III_Palsa_N1_1_FD_200453 | JGI IMG/M metagenome (GOLD analysis project Ga0302309, IMG submission 200453) | Peat permafrost microbial communities from Stordalen Mire near Abisko, Sweden - III_Palsa_N1_1 | ecosystem: Environmental > Terrestrial > Soil > Palsa > Peat permafrost | place: Sweden... | reverse complement strand
ATGGGCTTGAAGGACCCCATCGGCAAGCGCTTTAAAATGGGCGATATTAACGGCACCATAATCGGGGTAGTACAAGATTTTCATTATGCTACCATGAAGGAAAAGATCGGCCCCGCACTGTTCTGGTACCAGCCCAAATGGTTAAGCACCATTTATGTGAAAACCACCGGTCGCGGCGCGCCCAAAGCGATAGCCGCCACCGAAAGGGAATTTAAGCAATACAATGGCCAGTACCCATTCGGTTTCGCTTTCCTGGACGATATATTTAACCACGTCTACCAGGGCGAGCAAACCGAGGGAAAACTGTTCAATTATTTTGCCGGCATAGCCATACTGATCTCCTGCCTGGGGTTGCTTGGTTTGGCCACTTACACCGCACAAGTGCGCACCCGCGAAATAGGGGTAAGGAAAGTATTGGGCGCAAGCGTAAGCCGCATAGTCGGCTTATTGGCGCAGGATTTTATCATGTTAGTCGTGATCGCCATTTGCATCGCAACGCCGGTCGCCTGGTTTGCCATGTATAAATGGCTCCAGGATTACGCCTACCGCATCAGCATCGACTGGTGGATGTTCGCCGCCGCGGGTATCATTGCGGTGTTTATTGCCTTTATAACAATCAGCTTTCAAACTGTTAAGGCTGCGTTGATGAACCCGGTGAAGAGCCTTAGGTCGGAGTAGCTTGCCCCCCCAGCCCCCTAAAGGGGGAGTGAAAACGGTTAACGGCGAGCGGTGAATTCTGAGCGGTGAGTTGTGTGAGCGAACATAAGATCACAGGCTCAAAAGGAATTGTACACGTAGCGACGCAATGCATTGCGTCGCTACGTACGTGCTTTTGGCTGTAGGAGACGCAAAATTTTGCGTCTCTTATCGTTATCTCTTTCTTACGCAACCCTTTTCTTCTTCTCAAGATCAGGTAAAAACCAGGTCACCACTCCGATGAGCGGAAGAAAGGCGCAAACCTGGAATACGAATTTGATACTGGTGTGGTCGGCGAGCGTACCTAACAAGGCAGAACCGAGCCCACCCATGCCGAAGGCCAGGCCGAAGAATAATCCTGACACCATCCCGACTTTGCCGGGCATCAGTTCATGCGCGTAAACAACAATTGCGGAGAATGCCGAAGAAAGGATCAGGCCTATGATGACAGATAGTGCGACCGTCCAGGCGAAATCCACGTACGGCAGCAAAAGCGTAAACGGCGCGACGCCTAATATCGAAAACCAGATGACATATTTCCGGCCGAAACGGTCACCCGCAAAACCGCCGATCAACGTGCCGGCAGCAATAGCCGCAAGATAAACAAACAAATACAGCTGGGACTGCTGTATAGATACATGGAATTTGCCGATGAGGAAAAACGTAAAGTAGTTGCTCATGCTGGCCAGGTAGAAGAATTTGGAAAAAATAAGCAGCAAAAGCACGATCATCGATAGAGTGACTTTTCGTTTCGATAAGCCGTGATCGGCAGCTGATGTACTGCCTTTTTTAGCCCGCATTTGCAGGTGATTGCTATACCACCGGCTCACCCCGGTAAGGATTACGATAGCCAGCATAGCGGCTAAGCCAAACCACATGATATTGTGCAGGCCGTAGGGCGCAACAATGAGCGCCACCAGCAAAGGTCCCAGGGCGCTGCCGGCGTTGCCCCCCAATTGGAAGATCGATTGGGCCACACCCCGCTTCCCGCCAGCTGCCACATGCGCCAACCGCGAGGATTCGGGATGGAAAATGGACGAACCAATGCCCATTAGTGCGACTGCCAAAAGGACCGTTTCAAAATTATATGCCCGCGATAAAAACAGCACTCCGCAAAGCGTAATGGCCATACCCACCGGTAGGGAATAGGGGCGTGGCCTGCGGTCGGTAATACTGCCTACCACCGGCTGTAATAAAGAAGCAGTTACCTGGAACGTTAATGAAATTAAACCGACCTGCGAAAAGCTTAATTTAAAATCCTGCTTCAGCAAGGGGTAAACCGAGGTGATAATGGACTGCATCATATCATTCAGGAAATGCCCGGCGCTGATAGCGAACAGCACGGCGAAAACGGTTTTCTGAACGATTTGCCTCGGTTCTTCGGTTAAAGTTGATTCCATTTACAAAAAGTACTTATTGATGAAAGGATTGATTTTGCAAAGTTGATATTTTAAACAGGAAGCGGAAAAGGTATGCGCTATGATTGCATTTAGATGATATTAAAAGTCCGGAAGTCCGGAAGTCGGGAAGTCCCGAAGTCCGGATCCCTATAGCTATCGGGAGAAGCGGCGACAGACGTTTCGGCAAAAATGGCGTTAGGTCACATAGGGAAAGAAGCGAAGCTCCTGGTTAATAGTTTAATGGTCGAACCCTGCAATCTCCAGTCCAACTAATCTCTAATCTCCAATTAACTAATCTCTATCCCCCAAATGCCATAGCCTCGTCAATTCTGGCAAAACACGCCGGCTTGTTTCCATGTTTTGTAACAGAATGATTACTTTCGTCCCCGATAATAAAACGGCTGTTTATACTAATTTAACAATTTGATTTAGGCAGTCCAGCGCTTTACCCCATTTCATGAATTGGCCTGTAAAAATTTTCCTTTTCGTTTCCTTAATCCCTTTTGCGGTTAACATTTACGCACAGGACGCCAGGCCGGTGCCGCTTCGCACCATCCCTGTTAAGCCCCAAAATGGCGATTCCACCAAAAAAACAGAATACTCAGATTCGATCATGTATCATGGTGTAAAGCAGATCGACGCTACCGACCTGCTTGATGGGCTGTTGCACATTAAACCAAACAGGAAGCCTGATTCCGTTACGTCGAAGCCAACATTTTCTATTATACCGGCGGTCGGCTACACGCTTGTTTCCCGCTTCGCGATAGTGGTTTCAGGGAACTCGGCGTTTCGCACGGGTCCGGATTCGAGGATATCCACCGTTACCGCCAGCACCTCGTTAACGCAGAACAGGCAGATAACGCTGCCTATTCTAACCAATATATGGAGTAAAAACAACGACTATAACTTCGTGGGCGACTATCGCCTCTATAAATATCCGCAAAGCACTTTCGGTTTAGGCAGCAACTCCAATATCCAGAACGAAGACCCCATGGATTATTCGTATTTCCAATTTTACGAAACCGTACTGCGCCACATTGCCGGGAACATTTACCTCGGCCTTGGCTATATCATTGACGACCATTGGAACGTTACCGATAAAGGCGATCTTAACGGTTCGGTGTCTGACTATTCGATCTACGGGAAACAGTCGAACTCCCTCGCCTCGGGTTTTACTTTCAATGGTTTGCTGGACTCACGCGACAATGGCATAAATCCTTCAAAAGGCTCTTATGTTTCGTTCGCGTACCGTGATAACTACACGTTCTTAGGAAGTAACACCGATTGGCGCTCAGTTACTTTTGATGCACGCACCTATATCAAGTTTCCCGAAGATTCCGAAAATGTACTGGCCCTTTGGAATTACGAATGGCTGATCATCAGCGGCCGGCCCGCGTACCTCGACCTGCCCAGCACCCAATGGGACCCCCAATCCGCAACGGGGCGCGGTTATATCCAGGGCCGTTTCCGTGGCGCCGACATGGTGTACGCCGAAGCCGAATACCGCTACCGCCTTACGGACGACGGCCTGCTTGGCGGCGTTTTCTTTTTAAACGGCGAATCGCTGTCGGCAGCGCCCGGCACCCGCTTGCAGAGCATCCAGCCCGGCTTCGGCCCCGGTTTGCGCATCAAGCTCAATACCATATCCAAAACCAATGTCAGCATCGATTATGGCTTCGGCCGGCAGGGCTCAAACGGACTGTTTATTGATGTGGGTGAGATTTTTTAATTGCTCCTCATTGGAGACGCCCAGGTTTAACGGGGGTGTTTCTATAGCCTTCTGAGCCTTCCAACAAACAAAGTTTGAGCCTTACAGCAAACCGTCGGATCGCCATTATGTCGACCTTTGTATTGTAAAAACAACAAAATGAAGAAAGTGATCTTAATAACAGGCGCTTCGGCAGGTATGGGTAAAGAGTTTGCCCGGCATTTGCTGCAGGATGGGCATATGGTTTACGGCGCTGCCCGGCGCCTTGATAAAATGGAAGACATCAAAAAGCTCGGCGTCAAGGTGCTGGAAATGGATGTTACCGATGAATGCGCTATGGTTAAAGGCGTTGACACCATCATCAAAAATGAGGGCCGGATTGATGTGCTTATCAACAATGCCGGTTTTGGCTCCTACGGCGCCATTGAAGATGTGCCTATGGCGGATGCAAAATACCAGCTTGACGTAAATGTTTTCGGCGCTGCGAGGCTTATTCAATTGGTGATCCCGCACATGCGTAAGCAGCATTTTGGCCGTATCATCAACATATCATCCATCGGCGGAAAAATAACCACACCGTTGGGCGGATGGTATCACGCCAGTAAATTTGCCCTTGAAGGAATGAGCGACAGCCTGCGGAACGAGGTTAGTCAATTTGGCATCGACGTGGTGGTGATCGAACCGGGGGGCGTGCAGTCAGAATGGAGCGATATTGCCTACGAAAACTTAAAGAAAATATCGGGCAACACGGCCTACAAATCCTTTGTCGAAAGATTCGGGAAATCCTTCCGGCAAACAGTCGATAAAAATGCAGATCCTATCGTGATCGTCAACCTTGTGCGGAAAGCCATCGACGCAAAGAAACCCAAAACGCGGTACGCCGGTGGCTATATGGCAAAGCCTGCTCTGTTTATGCGCTGGCTGCTGCCCGACCGTCTGTTCGACAAAGTGCTGATGAGCCAGTTGGGATAATTATAAGTCTAAAGTCTTAAGCCTAAAGTCTAAAGTCTGGAATCTAATTTTATTTTGTTATCATTAAGGCTTACATGGTCGGTCATTCACACATATCCGTAAATAACCTGCTTTACTCCTGTGTAGATAAAGTGCAGCGCGGGAACGAGCAGTTTGTGGCCGAACATTCGCTCGGGTATATTATTTCGGGAGAGATCAGCATGCAAACTGAAAACGGGCCGTTAAGAATCCAGGCCGGCAGTATCGGCATGGTCCGGCGCAACCAGTTGGTCAAATCCCTTAAGGTACCACCACCGAGTGGCGAATGCGTAGCGATAAATATCCAGATCGGCCAGGATTTCCTGCGAAAGTACGCCGCAGATCATAAAATAGAGCGCTGCCATAAATACGCCGGTGAGTCCTTATTATTACTGCCGCCCGACCCGTTTTTGAAAGGATATTTTGACTCGCTCTTGCCTTATTTTACACAGGGCAAACAACCGCCTGAATCACTGGCCCAAATCAAAACAAACGAAGCAGTCGAACTGCTGCTCAACCTGGATACTGTCTACCGGGATTTTCTTTTCGATTTCAGCGAACCGCATAAGGTCGACCTGGAATCGTATATGAACCGGCATTATACGTTCAATGTGCCCACCGCTCAATTTGCAAGGTTAACCGGCCGCAGTTTGGCAGCTTTTAAACGGGATTTCGAAAAGATTTTTAAAACGTCGCCCGGTCAATGGCTGCAGCAAAAGCGCCTGGCCGAAGCATGGTACCAGATAAAGGAGAAGGGACGCAAACCAACGGACGTTTACCTCGACGTGGGCTTCGAAAACCTATCTCATTTTTCGTTTGCCTTTAAAAAGGCATTCGGGATAGCTCCGTCAAGGGCTTGACTTAGTTGATTTTCGCAGGAAGGCATCCATCTGCGTACCCGTCCCGTCAAAATCCTCCCACATTAAAAAATGTTGGCCTTTTTGTCGAAAAGAAGATCGTGATATTTTTGGCCTTTGTAAACCGGAGCGCGTAACGCTGCTCGGCCTGTTCCTTCATTTTGATATTGTCCCAGCCCCTTCAGGAGTCCAGCGACAGGATAGTGCGGTAGTCCGGCGATATCTTAAAACCCATCAGGCCACTCCTGCACCGCACGGCCAACAACATCTCACCGCACCACCAAAAGCCACCCCGACAACTTCGGCATCCCATTATGCAGGTCGATCAAATAATAATAAGTACCCTCGGGTACCAACCTGCCGTGGTATCTGCCGTTCCATGGCTGGGTATAGCCATAGCTTTGGAACACCTGCTGTCCGTAACGGTCAAACACCATAACCGTGCACTCCGGGTAGGTAAATAGGTTTTTGATGTCCCACTCATCGTTTATTCCGTCGTTGTTCGGCGTAAAAGTATTGGGTATCGTAAGCCTTTGATAAACCCTGATAAAAACACTACTGGTATCATCTCCGCAGTACGCCGATTGGGCGTGCAAAGTATAAACAATATCGTCGGGCGGGGTGGCTACAGGCTGCAATACATTCGGGTTGTTAAGGTATGTGGCAGGCGTCCAGTAGTAGGTAACACTATCTCCTGTCACCGTGCCGTTTAATTCAGCAGAATCGCCTGCAAGCAGGTGTTTATTCGGCCCGGCATTGGCAGTAGGTTTACTTACCACCGTTACCGTAACTTCCCGTGAAATGGGCTGGCAGCCGTTATCCAGCTCAACGGTATATTGTGTTGTTTGGGTAGGGGCTGCAGTCACCGTGGGCTCGTTCGTAGTATTAAGCCCGGTTGATGGCGACCATGTAAAAGTCGTTGCATTCTGGCTTTGCGCCGCAGTTAAAGTCGCGGTAGTTCCCTGGCAAATTACGGTATCGGGGGTTACCACCGGCTGTATGTCCGGCAACACCGTTACCTGGGTTGAGGATGTCGACTGGCACCCCAGGAAGTTGATGGTTACCGTGTATAGGCCGCTCTCAGCGTTTTGAGCGGCTTTATCAATAATAGGGCTTTGCACGGTGGAGGTAAAGCCATTCGGGCCCGTCCATTGAAAGGTGTTGCCTTCAAATGCATAAAGCTGCAGTGGTTGCCCCTGGCATATCGTCGTCGTGGGAATGATGGGCGTGGCAAGCGGACTTACCGCAATGGATAATGGCTGCGAATAAATGCGGCATGAAGGTGAAGCGTTGGCTGAACTTACAACGCCCATCCGGTATTGATAATCACCCACCGCCGGGTTAGTTAATGTGGTGGTATAGGTTGTGCCCGTGGCCCCTGCAATATCTGTCCACCCATTTCCATCGTTCAAATTTTGCTGCCATTGATAAACTGGGTTATCATACCCTTGCTGCGATCCCACGAATTGGTACGTACCCGTTGAATATGGACATGTTTGCCGGCTGGTCGTGTCGCCCAGCGTAACAAAACCATCCCGGATGAGGGGGCCGCAAGGGCTCAAAGTAATATCGTCAACAGCAAAATCATTGCCGTTGCCTTCCTCCGATTGATTATCGGCCAGCTCGATCAACACGTCCGATCCATCCGATGGCGATGTAAAAAACGTTCCGTATTCAATCCACTCGGCGTCGGTGGTTTCGGGTATATCCCCGGTGTTGATCGTTTTCAAAACCTGGCCTTTTGCCGATTTTATCGTAAAAGTCAGATTCGGCAATACCCAGTCTGCCGTAGCCGGGGTAAGCTTTAAAACATTCATGATGTAGGCCGAGAATTGGTAGATTGTATTTGGGCACAGCGTGCTGCCGGAAACCGTTTGGGTGTAAACCACCTCAGGCGCTGCAGGTCCGTTGATGAGCATAAAATAGCCGCCCGTATTGCCGGTATGATCGTGGGAAATGTTCTGCCAGGTTTCTGCGTGACACCTGGTTATACCTGACACGAGACCGTAAAAGCCGCCGTCTTCATCACAGGGATCGTCGGAGTATTGCAAAGTCGTCATTCCGCCTGGAAGGGGAGGTCCCACGCCATCTGAAAGGTTCTTGGTAGCGCCGAAAGTTTGGTCTACCACCGGGTCGCCAAGGCTGCCAGTGCACACTTGCGCCATAGCCGGAATACCCGGGAGGGTAAGCATCATTAGCAAAAAAAATGAAATATAAGGCCGCATTGGTTTCAGCATCTGGAGATCGGTATCCAAAACTTCCCCTGCAATATAAGGAAATCAAGTTTTTAATATCACACCGGCAACTGCAAACTGCTACTGCCACTGCTGCTCACTCACCACTCACGCCAACACCCCCCCACTCACTACTGCCCGCTGCCCATCGGCAACACAACCGTAAATTCCGTCCCTTCGTTCTCCCGGCTTTCCACCTTTAATTCTCCGCCATGTCCCTTAACCACCATGTCGTAGGTTAATGATAGCCCAAGCCCTGTGCCCTCGCCGGTTGGTTTGGTTGTAAAAAACGGCTGCATTATTTTATCTTTAATCGCAGCCGGTATTCCCGCGCCGTTGTCCCGCACCCTTAGCCCGCCAAGTCCCTTAAGGGGAAGGAAGAATGTTTCCACTTCGACCGTTGGATGATAGTTGGGGCCGGCTGTTTTTGATTTCTGACTTACCGCATAAAAGGCATTGTTAAACAGGTTAAGTATCACCCGGCCTATATCCTGCCCAACCACGTTTACCTTAGGCAGTTCAGGGTCAAAATGCGTCTTCATTTCGGCGTTGAACGATTTATCTTTTGCGCGAAGCCCATGGTAGGAAAGCCGCATATATTCATCCGCAAGCGCATTCAAATCCGTAGGTTCTTTTAATCCGCTACCCGCCCTGCTGTGTTGCAGCATGCCTTTCACAATAGCGTCGGCCCGTTTGCCATGGGCGCCTATCTTTTTTTCATTCTCGATAACATCTTCGGCAATAGCGCTTACCTCTTCATAACGCCCCGCCAATATTTCCTCTTTCAATTCGCATAGCAGTTCGGCGTTCACTTCCGAAAAATTATTTATAAAGTTGAGGGGGTTTTGTATCTCGTGGGCTATGCCGGCCGTCAGTTCCCCAAGCGAAGCCATCTTTTCCGATTGGACCAACTGCGTTTGCGCCGCTTTCAATTCCTGCAGCGACTGCTGCAATTCCGCTGTTCTTTGGTCTACCTTTTGTTCAAGCAGCCTGTTCTCCCTGGTTAAACTGCGCCCCCGGTATTCAACGATCACCCATATACCGGCTATAACCAACAGGCCCTCCAGCGAATAGGCCCACCAGGTATTCCACCATGGCGGGTTTATAACAATGCTTAGGTCCCGTTCTGACCAATTGCCATCCACATTAACGGCCTGTATGCGTAAATTATATTTGCCCGGCTGGATATCGAAAAATGCCGCACTGTGTTCGGCGCCAAGCTCCTTCCATACATGGTCGAAATTTTCCAACTTAACCCGGTATTTTTCCTCGCCCGCGGTGTTGTAATGAGGCGCGATAAACTCAACCGAGAAACTGTTCTGGTCGTGCGCAAGTTCAACGTTTTTTGTATTGTATCTTACAAGGGCCGTCTTGCTGTCTTTTATGGTTGTATTATCCAGCTGGAAACCGTCTATAATAACTTTAGGCGGTGTTATATTTTTTATTTCCCCCGGAAAAAAGTGGAAATAACCCTCCAGCGTCCCAAAAAACAGCTCATCGTTTTTTCCCTTCAGGCAACGGGTTATCCAGCTGTTATCCACGTTTACCCCCCATGATTTACCATAATATTGCAGCGATGTCCGTTTAGGGTTAATCTTTATTATTTCGTTGCCCGTACGTATCCAAAGGTTCTTTTGGCCGTCTTCCAATATGCCAAATACTTCGTTCAGGTAGTCGCCGGTAACGGGATCCTTAAACGGAACAAGCTTGTCATTAACCCGGTCATAATAGCTCAAACCCCTGTAGGCGCCCACCCACATCACCCCTTCGCTATCGGTATAAATGTGCCATACCGGCAGCATAGGCATATTGTCCTGGAGCTGGTAATGGCTGAACGTTTTGCCGTCTTTATTCAATCGGTCGAGGCCGGCGAAGGTACCCAGCCAGATGGTATGGGCGGCATCCTCGTACAGGTAGTCAACAATGTCGTCGCCCAGGGTCTTTGGGTCCTTCCCGTGCATATAATGAATAAACTTTTGCGTTTTAACGTCCAGCATGTCCAGCCCCTGTCCCCAGGTGCCAACCCAAATGTTATGGTTGTGGTCTATCAGCAGGTTCCGCGCGCGGTTGCTGTTAATGCCGTCGGGGTTGTTTTTATTGTAGCTATAATAAGTCGCCTTGTTGGCCACCGGGTCAAACCTGCATAAGCCGCCTCCCAGGGTAGCTATCCAGAGAATACCATTCTCATCCCCGCACATATTGCCAATCGTATCGTGCGCCCAACCACTGCCTTGCGGGTTGTCTATGGACCATATTTTTTCCGTATGATGCACCAGGTCTTTTCGTACCAGGCCTTTGTTCGTGCCTATCCATAAAGCGCTTCCGTCCGGTTCCTGGTAAAACGCATTGCCGTTGGCGCCGTCAAGCTTTTCAAACGGTATTTCCGTTTTTGAAAGGTTGACATTGTAAATGGCTGCAGGAGGGAAGCCGATCGTCCAAAACAAGCCATCACTGCCGGTGAATCCGTGTACAAAAGAGTATTGGATCACGCCGCCCGCAGTGTCGCGCGAAATGACTTTGCCTTCGGATACAAAGCCGCCGAAATGAGCTGTCTTACGGGCCACTGGATCGTAACGGTAAAGCCCGGCCGTGGCGGAGCCCATCCAAAAACCGCCTTTTATGTCCTCGGCGATAAAGGTGATATGATCTTTTAAATAGCTTTTGCTTACCGGCAACGACGCTAATTGATCAGGATGAGCAGGGTCATATGGTAAATTGATAAACTTACCGGTTTTGCGGTCCATTTTATTGAGCGAATTTTGCTGCGTACCCACCCAAAAAGTGCCGTTATGGTCCTCGTACATGCACGATACCCGGTTAAGGTTATCATTTGCAGCCCCAGCTCCCGCCGGGTAATAACGGGTGAATGTGTTGCTGGCAGGGTTATAAAGATTCATGCCGCCGTCGCCGGGTGGTTGGGGCGTTGCAACATAATTGGTACCGCTGCAGCCAATCCAGAACCGGCCCTCGTGGTCCACATAAAAAGCGCTGATAATATTACTGCTGATGCTTTTGGCATTTCCAGGCTTGCAAACAAAGTGCCGGAATTTGCCTGTCTGCGCATCCATCAGGTCGAGGCCGCGCTGCGTACCGACCCAAAGGTTTCCCTCACGGTCATTGATCACTGTGTTCACCGTATCACTGGCCAGGCTGTTCGGATCTTTCGGGTTGTGCCTGAAATTGCTGAACCTGCCTGTTGCAGGGTCAAAACGGTCGAGACCGTCGCCCATGTGGCCTATCCACAGGATGTTATCATTGTCGGCATAAAGGCAAATGCAAGGTGAGTTTTTGATGGAGGTTGCAGCCTGCGGATCGGCTTTAAATATTTTAAACTGCGTACCGTCATACCTGAAAAGGGCCGCTTCCACCGCACCGCTTTGGTAACCCACAGCCCAGATAATTCCCTGCTTGTCCTGTACGATCCCGGTAAACGACAGGTATTGGCCAAGGTTTTTAGTGACGGAGTTCAACTTGATATCTTGTGCCGGCGCAGCCTGCAGCAGTAAAACGAATAGGGAAGCTAATAAAAAGACACGTACTATCTTCATTATAATGGTCGCAGATGGGAGTTAAATATACTAACTTATAGTAAAAAGTAATTAAAAGAGGGTTAATTGCGGGATTATTTTTTCGGCGCCATAGCAGGACAGGAGTTACAAGCCGTTCACGGGATAAAGAAGAAAGGCAAAATAAGAAATTGGATCGGGGTGGATGTTGTTTAAAACAAAGGGAAAGATTTTTAATTTTTGGCTTCGTTGACGTTAACTCAATCAACAAAGCAACCATCCAAACAACCAAAAGAGTGTCCCCGAAGGGATTCGAACCCCA
>Ga0302309_10003688_pt1 | contig 11727 bp, 11 predicted proteins | sample III_Palsa_N1_1_FD_200453 | JGI IMG/M metagenome (GOLD analysis project Ga0302309, IMG submission 200453) | Peat permafrost microbial communities from Stordalen Mire near Abisko, Sweden - III_Palsa_N1_1 | ecosystem: Environmental > Terrestrial > Soil > Palsa > Peat permafrost | place: Sweden... | reverse complement strand
AAATCACGAAGTCTTCGCACGTCGTCTGCGTTGAGCGCAGAAACACTCACCGAACCCGGAGAAATAAGGCGCGCGAGGTTTCGACCTCCCGGTCCCTTCTCAACCTGATCGGCCTTGTTCAGTACCGTGATCCGAGGGGTCTTGTCGACTCCAAGCTCACCTAAAATTTTCTCGGTGATTTCGAGTTGTTCACGAGCCTGCTTGGCACTCGCGTCAACGACATGCACCAAAAGATCCGCTTCACGAAGCTCTTCAAGAGTCGAGCGAAACGACGCAACGAGCGATGGCGGCAAGCGATCGATGAAACCGACGGTATCGATCGCGACGATCGGGGGATGACAGTTCGGATCCAAAGTACGAACGCTTGCATCTAAAGTCGCAAAGAGTTTGTTCTCGACGAGAACATTACTATGAGTCAGTGCATTGAGAAGCGTGGACTTACCGGCGTTGGTGTAACCGACGAGCGCGACTTTCAAAACGTCCTTACGACCCGAACGCTGAACGATACGTTCGCGTTCGATTGCGCTGAGACGTTTCTTTAACGTCGAAATTCTATCTTTGACGAGGCGTCTGTCGACTTCGATTTGTTTTTCGCCCATCCCACGGTTTCCAGAACCGCCGCCGCGTTGACGTTCAAAGTGGGTCCAGAAATGGGAAAGTCTCGGCAGGATATATTGAAGCCGGGCGAGAGAAACTTGAGTTTTCGATTCTTTGGTACGGGCGTGCTGAGAGAAGATTTCAATGATCACCCCTGGGCGATCCAAGATCGGCTTCTGGATAATCTTCTCGAGATTGCGCAGCTGATTCGGCGAAAGTTCGACGTCAAAGATCACAGCCTCAGCTTTGGCTTCGATCATGAGCTCTTTTACTTCTTCGACTTTACCCGCGCCGATATAGGTCGCAGGGCTGATGCGGCGGGTGTTCGCTAAAATCCGTCCAGCGGGTTCGACTCCGAGTGTCGTGAGCAGGCGGTCGAGCTCATCGAGCGAGTCGAGATCCATTCCCACGCAAACGACATTCAGTTTCTTTTGGCCACCGGCTAGATTTGGAAGAAGTGTTTCAGTCGTCTCAAGCATGCGCTATATTTATCTCAAACAAATGGAGAACTCAGTTTGTGCAAAACGCGATCGTCAACGTGAACGGGCAGATCATATCCTCAGCGGACGCCAAAGTCTCGGTTTTTGACCGAAGTTACCTCTATGGCGATAGCCTTTACGAGGTCGTTCGGACCTACGACGGAAAGTTCTTCGGCGTGGACGAACATTTGGAAAGACTCGAGGCTTCCGCCAAGCTGTGTCACATGACGCTGGGGCAGGACCGAAAAACTTATATTCGCGAAATCGACCGTACTTTCGAAGCATTTCGCAAGACGCACAAGGGCACTGAAGCTTACTGCCGCCTTGTCGTGAGCCGGGGCGTGGGCAAGATCGGTTTTGGTCTCAATTGCCTGACGACTCCCACCCAGTATACGATCATCGTCCAGCCCCTGGAACTTCCAAGTCCCGAACAGTTCGAAAAGGGCTATAAACTGAAGGTTGTGGACCGGATCCGCAATGACAAGCGCGCCCTGGACCCTGCGATGAAATCCGGCAATTATCTCAATTCCCTTTTGGCTTATCTCGAAGCGACGAGCGCACCAGTCACGGGCAGCAAGGCCAAATCGGCTATGCTCTGGAAGCTCGACGGATACAACGACGCACTGCTTGCAAACGCGGATGGCCACATCACCGAAGGCACGACCTTCAATATCGGTTACATCAAACGCGGGATTTTCGTCACCCCGCCTCTCGACATCGGAATCCTGGACGGGATCACCCGCCGCTTTCTCATCAAGATGGCTCGCGAGATGGGCATGGAAGTTCGCGAAGTTCGCTTTCCCAAGGAACGCCTCTACGAAGCTGACGAGGTATTTTGGATGAGCTCGATTCGTGAAGCCTTCCCCGTCACCCAAGTCGACGATCACGTGATCGGAAACGGTAGCCTCAAAGGCAAGCCTGGCCCCATCACCCAAAAACTCTCACAAACTTTCAAAGAGTTCGCGGCGGCCAGAACTTCGATCAGGTCTGCATCGTGAAAAAATCAAAAGCACCCATTCTGGAACTTCGGAACACGGCTATTCATGCAGCACTCACCGCGGGCGCCGTGCTTAGAAAACACTTTGGCAAGAAGCTCGACATCCATGAAAAAGGCGTTCTCGGTTTAGTCACCAACGCTGATTTTGAAGCTGAAGAAAAATCTCTCAAGATCTTGTTAAAGAAATTTCCGGACTTCGGTGTAATCGCTGAAGAATCTCCGGCTAAGAAACGCGAGTCCGAAGGCCGTTGGATCGTAGATCCTCTGGATGGAACGACGAACTTCGTCCATCGCTTTCCGATGTTCTGCGTTTCGATCGCTGCCGAGTGGGAAGATGAAATCGTCGTCGGAGTCATCTACCACCCGATCTTAAAAGATCTCTATGTCGCTGTTAAAGACAAAGGGACCCGACTGAACGGAAAACTCATCACGGTTTCTAAGACCAAGAAGATCAGTGACGCTCTTCTCACGACGGGTTTCACCTACCAGAAACAAAAGCTTCTTCACCGCGAGATGGGAGCCTTCGAACGACTGAGCGGACTTGCTCGCGCGGTTCGTCGTCCCGGAAGTGCATGCCTGGATTTGGCCTACACGGGGCGTGGAGTTTTTGACGGTTTTTGGGAGCGCAATCTTTCGCCTTGGGACGTGGCCGCAGGCTCTCTCATCGTTCAAGAAGCGGGCGGAAAGGTCACAGATTTCAAGGGGGAGAAGTTTTCCGTCTACTCCAGAGAGATCCTAGCCTCCAATGGCGCCCTCCATAACTCCCTCAGGCAGACCATTTCGCCCGAATTTTGCCCGATTTAGAGTCCAAAATAGAACCCTTCCCCTCTGAGATTCTTGAGGTACAATAAGGAGATAGGTCTAGGAGGGACCCCCTGATGAATTCAAATGAATCTCCTTGGGTTTTTTTATTTTCCAGATTTTCGTCCGAAGCACTTCTGTTTGAAGCATTGGTGATCTTCACACTTCTGGCCGTCTACGCCGCATTCTTTGTTCTCCGTAAGCGGAGATTTGGATCCGTGAAAACTCAGATCCCAGCAGGCGTCGTCAAAGCTTATCTCAATGAATTAATTGGAGACGCAGAGTCGCTTCGTGCGCAACTCTTTGGACTCCTCTACTCCGCGGGTGTTCCTGCCGCTGAACTTGCTCACCTCCGTGGCACAGGCTCAGGAGTTTCTGCAGGCGCGATGCTCCAAGCAACTCAAACGGGTGGTGGTGATCCTGCCGCCGTGCAAGCTCTCGAAGCGAAACTCGCTGCACAGGCCAAACAAATTGAAACTTTTCTCGCAGAAAAAATGCGCGTCGAAAAAGAATTGGAAGAAGCCCGCACCAAAGGCGATTCCACCTCAAGCCAAACTTCGAATGAGCTGAACAAGCTTCAAGAAAAGATCGGCCTCCTCGAAGGAAAACTCGCTGAGTACAGCGTGATCGAAGATGACCTCGCAAACTTGAAGCGTCTTCAACAAGAGAACACTTCCCTCAAAGCTCAACTGGGTGGCAAACCTGCCGGCGGCAACGTAGTTGGACCTGCAGCCGCACCACCTGCTCCGAACATTACCGCAGCTCCCGCAACGCCTCCTCCTGCAGAAGACGCTTTGACTGACGCCCTCGCTGCACTCACGACTGAAGCCGTCTCGAGCAAGACTCCGATGCCAAAGAACACCGTCTCCGATATCGGTGTTAAAGGCCCAGGCGCAGAAAAACCGGCCTCCCAAGAACTGCAAACCGACTCCTCTGGTGGCGATTCACCTCTCGAAACCTCCGCTGGATTTGAAGGTCTCGTGGATCAGGTCGAAAAGAGCCTGGAGAAACCTATCGAAGCCGCAGCTGCAGTTCCCCCCTCGACAACCGAGATTGCAGGCGCTACGATCGAAAAATCTGATGCAGACCTTGTCGCCGAATTCGAAAAAATGCTCAAAGGCTGATCGCTCTAGCCCGCTGGTTTCGTTCCTGACTTCTGGGCCGAACCTTAGGCCGACTTTTGGGTCTCTTTGCCAAGTCTCTCTGATTTTCTTCGCACTGCTTTGTGCTTCTGGCAATTCCGCGTTTGCTGCCAAACCCCCGCTTTCTAGTGTTTTGCTCCAAGAAATCCGAGCCAACCACACCAACTCTTTTCAAAACCTTCTGACCCATTGGGAAGTCGTGTACGGAACGGATGCTTACCCAGCGCTCGTTCAAATCGCGCGCGACCGCACCCACCAGGATACAGAGCGTTACATCGCAATCATGGGCATGGCTAAAATTGGCGGAACCCATACGGCGCCTTCGCTGACCCCGTTCCTTCAGGATCCAGCCTGGATGGTCCGGAACGCGACTCTTCGCGCGCTCACAGCACTCAAGAATCCCGATACCTCAAGTGCCGTTCTCCCCTTGTTGAAGGATCCAGCTCTGGTCATTCGAATGGAAGCACTCAGTGCGATTGAAATTCTCAAGCCCGCCGGGTTTGAAGAAGCCTGCGCCGCAAGCCTACGAGATCTCCAGAACTACCATCATGGCGTCGCACAATGGGTTCCTCAGAAGTCCCTCGAGCTCTTGATCCATCATCAGCCCGCCGAAGCTTCTCGCCGAAAACAAATCTCTCTGCAACTCATCTCACTCGCTCAACATCCGATCGATCCGGAACTTCGTGCTCGAACGATTTTAGCTCTCGAAAAAGTCAGCGGCCAAAAGGTCGACACTCGAATGTCTTTGGATCAAGCTCTTCGCACTCTCAAAACAAAACTCAATTAAGCATGTAGACCGGCGTGCATCGTAAACCCAGCTAGTCAATTTTTTGACTTCCGTTTTTCTAGAGATGTCATCGAAACTTTCCGATGAGTTAGGGATGGATCTCAATCGGAGACGCTTTCTTCAGAAACTCCTCGCTATCGGAGGTTCAACGGCCGTTGCGGAATCTCTTTTGGGACTGACTGCGTGCTCGACCTCAAACATAAAGGGATCTCGCTTGCCTGCGAGTTCGGAGCAAACAAAACAATTGGACGACTCCATCTGCATTGTCGGAGCAGGAGCCTCTGGAATTGCGGCTGCGCACTTTCTAAAAAAGAAAGGCTACACCCACGTAACCGTCCTAGAAGCTTCCGATCACATCGGCGGGAAGTGCAATACGATTCAAATTGCGAACAAAGACTATGACATGGGAGCAGTCTTCACAACATCGTCCTACGATGAGGTCCGAGCCTTAAGCCTCGAATTCAACGCCCCCATCGTCCCGCTTCAAGGTCATACAAAGAAAAATATCGTCAGCATCGACACCGGAATGGCACGCGCCCGGCGAGGTACTGAAACCATAGACTTGGGACTTGCAGCATTGGAGTATTTCCACGCTTTGGAAAAATATCCCGATCTTATCCGTTCCGGCTTTACAAAGCTTCATCCGGATCTGTGTCTGCCTCTATCGGCATGGATGAAGAAATTCTCGTTGATGCCCGCGTCGCTGAACGAATTTTTTGGTTTTACGTTTACGCCTTTTGGTTACGGTTTTGTTGACGAAGTCCCAGCGGCCTATGCACTCAAATACTACGAACCTCGCTTAGTGACGTCACTCCTCTCGGGCGACAATCTCGGAATGGTCAGAGACGGATATCAAAGCCTTTGGCAGAAGATTGCCGCAAACCTCGACGTTCAGCTCTCCACTCCTGTCCTAAAGATCAGTCGGTCTGCTGATGGGCCAGTCCTGGTTGAAACCGAACGCTCTTCGAGCTTCTACGACCATTTGATTTTGACGAGCCTACCTGAAGATACGCTAAAATTCCTCGATGCTACTCCCGAGGAACGAAGTGATTTTTCGAAGGTGAAACGTTATTTTTACTACAGTGTTGCAGTCGAGGTTCCCGACGGCTTCGGCAGCGCAGGTTTTCTTCCCGATAACTATGTTCAATCCCGCTCGAAGCATCCTCTCTGTTGGTTCAAGAGATGGACTGACGGAAATATCGCGATTTTTTACGCGCTCTCAGAGGAAGATGTCTCGACTGACGAAATCGTCAGAACATTGGTCACAGATGCCACTCATTATCAATGGAACTTAGGAGTGGTTCACGCGGCGAAAAAGTGGAAATACTTTCCGCACTTTCAGACTCAGGATCTCGCCGATGGGATCTATGACCGGATCGAAGCCCGCCAAGGAACCTTGAGAACCTATGTCGCCGGCGAGCTCATGAATTTCTCCACGGTCGAAATGGTCAGCCGCTACGCGAAGGATCTGACTCTTCGACTTTTCTAGTCTTTAGTCTGAGTAATTCAACAGCGAGAAAATGTCATAGCCCTTGAGCTTTTCGCGACCCTTTAAGAAGTCGAGCTCAACAACAAATCCCAAGCCCACGATCTCACCACGAAGCTCTTTCACAAGATCAACGGTCGCGGCCATCGTTCCACCGGTCGCAAGTAGATCGTCGACGATCACAACACGCTGACCGGGCTTAATCGCATCACGGTGCATTTCAAGAGTGTTCGTTCCGTATTCGAGCGAATAGTTTTTGCTAATCACTTCAGCGGGAAGTTTCTTAGGTTTTCTCACCGGGACAAAGCCTGCGCCCAAACGATAAGCGAGAGCAGGTCCAAAGATGAATCCCCTCGCCTCAATGCCGAGAACGAGATCAGGTTTACTATCCATGAACTGTTCGGCGAGGCCATCAATCAAGGCCGCAAGCCCACGACTGTCTTTCAGCAAAGTGGTGATGTCGTAAAAGAGAATCCCAGGCTTTGGAAAGTCGGGCACGGTGCGAATCAGATCTTTGAGAAATTTAGAATCGTGTTGGGTCATCTTGCAGCCGATCATGCCATGAACTGGCGGTATCACCAAGACTGCGTGTTCCAAAAAAAAAGGCCGGGATCACCGCATTGGTGGGCCCGGCCTTTCTCAATTATAACGCAATGCCTATCAAAAAAGGACTAAGTCCTTTTTATTTGGCGTTCAACTCGTCGTCGATGATTTCAGAGAAGTTCTCGATAGGAACCGCTCCGCTGACCAACTGACCGTTGATGAAGAAAGTAGGAGTTGAACGAACTCCAACTTTTTCGCCGTAAGCAGAGTCTTTAGCGACTGCATCAGCATACTTATGAGATGCAACGCACTCTTCGTATTTCTTAGCATCTACGCCGACGTCTTTTGCATGCTTCTCAAGAGATGCAGCATCAAGCTTGTCTTGGGTCTTGAATACAGCGTCGCCCCATTTCCAGAACTTGTCTGCGCCTTGCTCAGCTACGCACATCGAAGCTTCAGCAGCAGGTTTTGCATCTTTGTGCATTGGGAGTGGGAATTGCTTGAAGTACATCTTGATCTTGCCGTTGTACTTCTTCTTCAACTCAACAACAGTTTCGTTTGCACGAGAACAGAAAGGACATTGGAAGTCAGAGAACTCCACAATGGTGACCTTCGCGTCTTTGTTGCCCCACATTGGAGCATCGCCTGGATCAACGTTGACCTGCATCTTCGGTTTAGCGAAGTACACTTCAACTGGATTGCTCTTGGTTTCTTTTGCGATGTAAGCCTGAACAAGCTCCTGCTTCTTCATTTCCTTTAGGTAGCTGTTGATGCGCTCTTTCACTTGATCATTAATCTGCGCTTCAGGAATGTGCTTATCAGCAACAAACTTCTTATAATCCTTGTCGGAGATTTTGATATCGCCGCCTTGGATTTTCTTGGTGATGTAGTCCGCTTGGCTCATGCCAGCTTTCTTCGCATCAGCGCCGATGAAAACGTCTTCCATCAACTTATTGAGGCGTTCCATCTTCAAATCATATTCGCGCTTCTTTAAATCAAAGAAGTCGAGCTTATCGTCGCCGATAAGTTGTTCTTCAGTGATGTCTTGGCCGTCGATCTTCGCAACGACACCTGGCTTTGTCGGTTCTTTAACGACGATGTTGGCCTTTGCCTTTGCTTGCTGATCGGTGCATGAAGCGACGACGATCAGTCCTGCAACGGCCGCTAGAGAGACCGCCCAGGTTTTGGATTTCAAAATTCGTGTTTGAAAGCTCATGTCAGAGTTCCTTTGTTTCCTTAATTTAGGACTAAAATCACTTCGGGATTAAGGCCTTATCGTAAAGCTGAGTTGCTGGGGATGCAACCATAAACACATTGCCAAATTTTCCGGCGAGCCCTGAGACGGGCGCGAGTCAGTGCAATGGCTAGAACAATTTGTACTCCGCTCCAGATCCAGACGTACAAAGAGTGCGTCCGAATTTTGTCGAAACAGACGAGAAAACCTACAAAACTTGCTGCGAACAACGCTTGAAGGAGAACAGGAAAAGGGTACTGAGGACGCTCAATCATGGGAGATTGACACTTCGGGCAAATATGATCGTCCTGCCGATTCAAGCTCCCGATTTTCACAACGAGCGCACCAAGTCATGCAAGCGAATCACGCCCTGCCAGTGCCCCTGAGCATTGACCACAGGAAGAACGCTGATCTGAAAAGGCCGGTTTTCCATCAGGTCCAAAGCGGCCTTCGCCATTTCATCAGAACTGATCGTCACCGGATTGGCGGTCATGACATCCGAAGCCTTCAACGTGAAAAACTTCTCACGATGACTAAGTGCGCGACGAACATCCCCTTCGGTGATGATTCCGAGAAGCTTTGTTCCTTCGACCACGAGGACTGCTCCGAGACGTTTCTTCGTCAAGGTCATCAAAACTTCATCGACTGGTGCCGAGGCTTTCGCAAGCGCGACGTCTTCACCGGTATGCATGAGATCCGAAACTTTCAACGTCAAGCGACGACCCAAAGCTCCGCCAGGATGATTTTGCGCAAACGCTGCGGCATCAAATCCCCGAAGTTGCATTAAGGTAATCGCGAGTGCATCACCTAACGCCAATGTCAGCGTCGTGCTCGTTGTCGGTGCGAGATTATGAGGGCAGGCTTCGGCATCAACAGAAGCGTCAATCCATACATCACAAAGTTGAGCTAACTTCGATTGAGCGTTGCCTCCCATTCCGATCACCGGAACGCGAAGACTTTTGAGCGAAGGCATTAATCGTACGAGTTCGTCGGTATTTCCCGTGTAACTGAGGGCAAGAACCACATCGTTCTTCGAAACTAAACCGAGATCTCCATGCAACCCTTCAGTCGAATGAAGGTAAACCGCGAGAGTGCCGGTACTACACATTGTAGAGGCGATCTTCTGCGCAATCTTGCCGGACTTACCGATGCCGGTGACCACGATCTTGCCCCCTTGTTCGAGGGCCTTTTGAAAATATTGAAGTGCAGTCTCAATGGACTTTCCAAGGGATTGGCCGAGCTCTTTGCTCTCGAGACGATCCACACATTTGAGAATCGCGTCGGCTTCGAGCTGCATCACCCGCTTCACTTCGGCGAGAGCGCCATCTGATTTCAGGGGTGGGCCTAAAGCAGGTTTCATCCTTCTTTAGTGCCCCTAACGTTGACAAAGCGCAACGGATTTCTGTAGGCTTTTCGGGAGAGGACGGACACTGTGGTGAGAATGAAAAAGCTGGCGCGAAGTTTAGTCCTGCTTTTAGCACTCGCAGGGATCACAGGCGGTTTGATGTCCCTCAACGGCTGCATGCAAGCCTATCGTCAGACCGTCGGCGGCGATACCGAGCAGGTATTCACGCGAATCTATCTCACTGACTTTAATACTGCGTGGCAGGGTGTGCTCGAATCGATGAAGCACAACCGTCTGGATATCTCCAATCGCGAAGCGGGTTACGTCCAAACGAAATGGACAGATAACACCGAAGAAAAAAACATGGCCGACTCCTACAGCGGAACTAGCGCTTATCTAAAAGCGCAGTACCGGTTTCGCGTGAATGTCAGCAAAGGTTTCTACAACGGAAAGCCGTCCGTCAAAGTGACTGTTCAACGTGAACAACTCGTTCAGCGAGATGTCCTGGAAGGCTGGCGCCCGACGGAAACCGACTCGATCGAAGAAAACACTCTGCTCTATCGCATCGGTCGCATCATTTTTGTTCGGATGAAAATTGCGAAACTCGAAGAACAAAAAACTCAAGAGCAGATCAACAGCACAAAGTTCTAACTCCTCTAAATTCCTTTGCTGCTCCAATGTCGCTAAATTCCTTTAGCGCTCCAGTAAAGCAGCGCAGGGAACGCCGCAACCCATGCCCACACAAATCGATTTAACCCGAATACGTAAAACGTCACGAGATGAAAGAGTAACGCGATTGCGAGATACACTTCACAAAAGGCCGAATTGATCATCGCTATTGGAAAGCTGCATTCAAAAGCGATCAATCCGCACGACAGCGCAAACGCTGTATTCGGACGAGCCACCCAGTTTTTTACGGACTTAGGAATCTCGTAATTTCCGCCGTTCATCAATAGGGCGAGCGCTTTGCCACTTCGCCATTCCTTGTTTTTGAGTTTTACAATCCCGGGAAGAAAATACGAAAGACCTAGCTGAACCGCGATGTACCCCAGGCCTACCTTCGTCCACTGCGGCCAAATCGAAGCAGCACTTAAAGCAAGCAGCACTACCATCGTCATGAAATCGCTGCCACCATTATAGGTTCCACGCCAACGCCAACAGACCAGGAGCGAACTTAGGGTAACGTAAATAAGAAGACTACTTCCGAAAGCCATTTCAGGCGAAGCGATCAAGAGGCCAGCACAAACCGCCCGTAAAACCAGGAGAGCAAGAAAACCCCGATAAGAAAAGACTGGAGAAAGGAGAACCTGAATTAGACGCGGATAATCCAGTCGAAGAGTGCTCCAACTCCAAACACCAGAATCAGCAAAACTTTTTCGAACTTGCAAAAGCTCAATCGTTTGAAAAAAAACGGCGAAGCAGACAAGCCTCTCACTCCAAAGAACCACTTCCGAAGCTGTCATTTCACAGTCCTATCGAAAGGTCCGTGAATCCGAGAAACTAGAACTTCATCCCCACCCAACATGATTCTCAATTGAAAATGAAAACCGTTTGGAACCTGCGATTGAACTAAGTTTTTGACGAGTTGATACGAGACTGTTTCGGCATTTTTAGATTCCAGAAGGAGACGCTCAATGACCGCCTGCTCTGCTAACCTGAGATTTCCTTCCGAATTGAGAAAGAGCGATCCCAAATGGCGCCCGACGTACTTTTCTCGATAGCCGATCCACTCTCCTAGACTTTCTAAAGTGTGACCCGATCTATAAGCTAATGTTACAATTGGCCCCACGTCCTCGAAGAATCTCCAAGTCGGTAAAAGGGGTCTTAAAAGAAAACCGAGGCTCATTCCACAATCCTAACTCAAATTTTACTAACTACTTCATTCTAAACCCCATTAACGTAGAGCTAATGGAAATCACGCCAGTCAATACCCGCCGTCCGAAGTTCTTTCGAAAAAACTACCTGATCTACCCTCGTCCACAACTTTCCATCGTAGGCTATCTCGTGGTTATTTTTTGGATGGCGATGGCAATCCTTTATCTCGGCGTAACTCAGACGATTAGCGCGATCGACGTGGAGGGTCTCCGCATCAGTGCCGCGCAGGCTGATCTATTGACGCAGCTTCATCAAGCCCGGTTGTCTTCCCTCAATGAATTCTTTGCAGGCTTCACTTTGATATCTACATTCATCATGGTCGCCGGCGGTATTTTTTTGAGTCACCGTGTAGTCGGCCCCGTCTATCGAATCCGTATGATTCTTGAGCAATGGTCTCGAGGCGAAAAACCGTTCCCTTTGAAGTGCAGGGACGAAGATTTT
>Ga0302309_10003687_pt1 | contig 11730 bp, 5 predicted proteins | sample III_Palsa_N1_1_FD_200453 | JGI IMG/M metagenome (GOLD analysis project Ga0302309, IMG submission 200453) | Peat permafrost microbial communities from Stordalen Mire near Abisko, Sweden - III_Palsa_N1_1 | ecosystem: Environmental > Terrestrial > Soil > Palsa > Peat permafrost | place: Sweden... | reverse complement strand
GCTTCGCAAAAACCCGGATCGGCGATCAGAGATACTGGGAGCGGCTGTGACGCTCGGGCTGTTGACGGCGGTGCTCGCCATGGCGATCGGATTTATCGGCATGCCGCACTGGTTGGCGCAGTACGACCCTCGCGTCATCTTTTTTGCAAGACTGTTTCTGCTGAACACTCCTATCTCAGCTTTGTTCCTGATCGGCCGCGCTGCGCTGGAGAGTGATAACGACTTCACTTCCTCCAATGTCTCTTTGATTGGGCCTCCCCTGGTGACGGTCATCGTTCTTGCCGTCTTGTGGATGCTGCATCGACTGGATCCCGTTACGGCAGCATGGGCTTATGTTCCCGCGGGGCTTCCGTCGTTTTACCTGATGATTCGGCAACTTCATCGCAGGTTCCAGATCAGGTTTAGCAATCTGATCCGGAATGCGAAGCTGCTGATGAGTTATGGCATTCGCTCGTATGGAATCGATCTCTGCGGAACCATGGCTCTCTATGTCGACCAGGCGCTGGTCATCAGGATTTTAAAGCCAGAGATGATGGGAACGTATGTTGTTGCGCTCAGCCTTTCGCGCATGTTGAATGCTCTGCATACGGCTGTCGTTATGGTGTTGTTCCCCAAAGCGGTTTCCGCTAAACCTGAAGAAATTATGGAGATGACGGGTAGAGCCGCACGACTGACGACATTCTTTACAGCGGTGTGCGGTCTGGGGATTGTGCTTATAGGGCCGCAGTTGCTGAGCCTCTTCTATGGCACGGAGTATCGGTCAGCATCATCTATCCTGCGGATACTGGTTGTTGAGGTCGTCCTGTCGGGAGCGACGCTTGTACTCTCCCAGGCCTTCATGGCGCTCTCTCGGCCTGGTATCGTGACCATTCTTCATGTGATTGGCCTCGGCCTCACGATCCCATTGATGCTTGTGCTGGTTCCACGCTGGGGTACGACGGGAGCGGCCTGGGCTTTGCTGCTCTCCACCTGTGCACGCTTCAGCTTTGTCATGTTCTCGTTCAGGAAATTCCTCGGATTTCCATGTCCCCGAATCCTGCTGAAGCTCTCAGACCTGCAGATGATCCGTGGGATGCTTCTAAAGAGACTTCGTCGATCGCGGACGAATATAGTCGAGGCATCTATTTGAGGCGTTCGCTCAACATCTTTGTCCCGCACTGTTCTGGCCTGCTTACGGATCATCGTTCTCATGGTGACGGTCTGGTAGCCCATGGGTTCATTCAGCGCCTGGCTGAGCGTGGGCATACTCTCTATGTTGCCGCGGAGTCTGTCGATCTGGAGCAGTCTCTACCATCAAATGTGCACATCAGGCAACCGGCGGGAGAAGCCAGGGGTGGACTTGTCTATCGTCTGCGCTACATGCAGGCGGTCAGGGGTTGGTACCGTGAACTCCGCAAGCAGGTTCGCTTCGACGTCATTCACCAGCTCAATCCAGTCTTTACCGGGTTGAGTCTGGCACTTGCCGGAGCTTCAGAGCCGTTGATCCTGGGACCCTACGTGGCAAGCTGGCCCGAAGACCCGGACTCCAACATGGCTGGTGGGGGTGTAGTTGCCAGCGTCGTCTCTGGCGCTAAATCCTGGATCGCGGGAGCTCAACAGCAGAAAGCCAACGCCCTTTTGGTCACAACACTAAAGGCGGAAGATCGCATTCCCTCCGCTTCGAGGCTGCGAGATCGTATTTACACCTTACCGCATGGCCTGGATACCGACTTCTTTTCTCCGATCCCCGGTCAACGTGGCCTTGGAGTTGAGGACCAGGACATTCTCTTCCTGTCTAATCTGGTCGAGCGGAAAGGGGTCTTTGATCTGGTAACTGCCTTCCATATGCTGGCGAGCGATCTGCCGCATGCAAGACTCATTATTGCGGGTGCTGGGCCCGAGATGGGGAAGATCAGAGCTCTCGCGGAGACCCTGGACCTGAGCCAGCGCATCGTTTTTGCTGGAAAGCAGACGCGTGAGCAGAGTGTGACACTGCTTCGCGAGTGCGCAATCTTCTGCCAGCCTTCTCATGGAGAGCCGTATGGGATGTCGGTTGCGGAGGCGATGGGGTGCGCAAAAGCACTGGTTGTAACGAGAGAGGGCGGACTGGGCTATCTCGTGGATGACGATGGTGGACTGCGTGTGCCTATGAAGCGTCCAGAGGAGCTTTCTCACGCGTTACGGAGCCTGCTCGAGAATCCAGCCAGACGATCAGCAATGGGAGAGCACAACCGATACCGTGCAGTCTCCAGCATGTCCTGGGAGAAGGTTGTGGATCGTCTGGAGGACGTTTACTGGAGGACTATAGATGCACGAGCGGAAGTTAGTTCCTCCTGACCCACATCGACCGGAACAGGTACGAGTGAGTTGGTCAGAGAGCTAGTGTGCGAGGTCAAATTCCAGGATGGAAACGTTAACGGAAGCAGTCAAGGGGAGATTTTTACTTACATCCAGAGATATACCTTCAGCAGGTAGGTTCGGGTCCAGACTAAACAGATGGGCGGATCGGATGTGGCTGCGTGTGTGGAGTGTGACAGCCACTGGCTGAATAGTGATCCCTTTCCGTGACTGCTGGTCGAACGATGACAGTTCAAGCCAGAATGCCAGATAAAACAATCCATTTCTCTTCTGAAAGAGAAGGTGGTGAAGTCCCGGTACAGCCGGGCCAAGTTCAAGTTCTACTGGTGACGGAGAGAAACGCGGACCTGGATCTGAGAGCAATCTGACAAGTCGCTGGACAGCGTAAAAGGCCGGTTTTCGGGACCCGTCATCCCGTAGCAGGCCAAAGGATCGTTCGTTCTGCGGAACTACATCGTTGCCGTCTGCGAGCTCGTAGAGGTAGGTTCGCTGTATGCCGTGAAGCGCCTGTTCGAGAAAGATGCGTGGCGTGTAGACGGCCTGCAACGATTCACCGATGGACTGCTCCACGCGCATGTCGGTAAGGTATCCCGTCTCAGTGGTGACGACGGGCTTATTGCCCCAGGCTTTCTCAGAGAGTGCAAGATTCCATGAGATGGAACCGTAACCGTTGTCGCCCCAGCCGGGCGTGCCGGGGTTATGGCCTCCGAAATAGTTGTGCATGTTGGCTTCATCGAAGTCGGGAGCCAACCCGGGGACTTTCTTATAGCCGTCCGCCGTTACAAGGGACGGCCCGACGATTGTGATCCTGTGCGAGGAGGGTATGGACGCTGCGGTGACCATCAGCCGGGGCATGTAGCCGGAGAGCTTTGCCGCCCAGTTGCTGTCGCCTGAGCTATCGTACTCGTTCGGGGTCTCGAAGCCTTCCACAGCACCGGAGACCTTCTCCGTGAAGCGAAGCAGTTGTGCATCCGTATCGTCTGGCGATGTGATGAAGAGACACCTGATACCATTCGCAGCAAGTTGTGCGTGGCGTCGGTAGTATTCTTCCCACGTCGTGTTGATCAGGCCGTCGCGTGTATGCCGAATTCCCAAGTCACGAAGTGCAGTGAAGATGATGGGGAAGTTACCGTAGAGGGTGTTCCCGTTGTGAAGGTGGACATTGATGCCCATCGAGTCGACAAAGTCGTCCGCGTTTGAGGGCATTTCGATGGGTAGGGTCTGAGCCGCGCAGCTCGCAACACAGCTCAACGCAAGCAGCAGAGGCGTGGCGAGAAGAGTTCGCCGGAATCGGATTGGAGCTCTCCCGCCAGATGATTCTACGATCAACGCCTTCTCCAATTCAGTAGGTTTGGCCGCGGAGAGGTTTCTGGAACAGGATCACTGTGGTGGTGCGTCTGCTGAGCCAAAACGGATACGGGCGAAGTCAGCCTCGGGCATGGCGGAGTGTCTGGCGAGGATATCTGCAACCTGATCATGACCGGCATAAGTCTTCTTGATAAACCAGCATTGATACTCGCCGGCTCCGGGCTTGTTTCCATGGAGCGCTCGCCGGAGCACTCCGCTCGATGGAACCATCCAAAGATCGTAGTTGCCAGAATCGTGTATGCCGGTGATTACGTTCCGTGCGAGATTGGGCCAAACGCGTTTTGTGTAAGGTGTCTCCCAGCCGGGCTTAAATCTGCAATCATGTTGTGCCTGGGGGTAGTAGAGCACCAGGAGGTCGGGAGATACAGCAGCGATATCTGACGGTGCGAAGAGATGGTGCGCAAACTCTGGTGTGTTAAGCCCCCAGAGATCTGTTGTGGGCCAGTGAGAGAAATAGGCGACACGCCCTGCCTCGCTGAGGGCGAGCGAACCATTGGGGTGTACGTCATGCAGTTCCTGAGCGATCGAGACAATGATGTTCTTATAACCATCCGATATGAAACGAGAGAGCCCGGACGCCCACGAGAAGCTCAGCAGAAGGAACCACAGAATGGTGAACGCAGAGATAGTGCGTGTGGGTGTGGTGCGGAGACGATCCCAGTTGATGGCCAGAAGTACGGCACTACAGACGAGCAGATATGCGAAAAATCTGTCGGCAATATCCTGGTCGAGCCGCATTGTGAGATAGAAGAGCGTAGGAACGATGCCAAGAGCTGTGAGGATCAGCAGATTGGTTCGCTCTTTAAGCTTCTTGCCGAGCACAAGCGCGAGGAACACAATGTCGAATGCGAGATACTTCAGAATGTCGATGTTGCTGGTTCCGAGGGCCACACCAAGAATGCGAGGAGTGTCGGATTTGACGAGGAATGGCAACGGCAGAATTTCACCGAAATACTTCCATCGGCAATAGAAGTAGATCAGGCCCGGGACTACAAACAGGAAAAAATAAGCTACAAGCCTCTTCACAAAATCAGCGCGGCCGCTGAAGAGCCTGAGGGCAATCATGGGAAGCGCGAATACGACGCCATCGGGTCGGAAGAGGCACAGCAGGAGACAAGTGAAAGCCAGAGCGCTGTCGTTTCCGCGATAGAAGAAGTAGGCGCAGGCGAGGATCAGCGCTGTAAATGGCAGGACCGAGAACCCAGCCAGGGCTGCTCCCAACTGAGGAGCAAGCATCACAAGCCCAAGGGGTATGAGCGTGGACTTCCATCCGAACCGCCTGTTTGTGAGCAGAAGGATCAGGTAGGCGATCGCGAATGCGGACAACGCGTTTAGCAGGGCCGTCGCGTAGAAGGGCTGCACATGAAGCAGCCGAAATCCGGCGAGGATGGCCATCCAGAGGAAGTCGGTTGCGCCTTCGACTCTGGGGCCTCCGATATAGTAGGTAATCTGCCCGGTTGATGCCCAGTTGTCGCTGTACTGAAAGAGGATTGTTGCATCTTCTGCAGGCACGAGAAAGATGGGTCCCACCAACATCAGGATGAGTCCTGCGATAGCAATCCAGGGAAGCACAGTGATTGCGAATGCGGCTATTCTGGATTCGAATATCCGGTTCGAAGAAAGCGGTGAAGTCGTCTGCACGGTTTGCATAGGCCTCATGGTTAACAATCGGGAAGTCAAAGCTAAACGTGATGGGGCAGACGCTGCGTGCTTTCTTGCGGGACATGCCCCTTGAAGAACAGCTGATAGATCGTCTTTATAGATTAATCAAAGGAAAGATAAGACGAGTATCGCTTAAGAGAGTGCGAACTGCAACCGTGGCGAGCAAGAGATGCAGGCCGTTGTCAGGTCTAATTAGAGGAGGGAGAAAACGTGACGATGGTAATTCGATCTGTAACTGCGAGAGATGTTGTCGAGGTTACTGTGTCGCCTGGCGAGTTGGTCATGTTTCCCTCGTCATCGAGTGTATAGACCGTTACATTGCCTACAGGGGTCTCCGTGGCGATCGAGACTGTTTGAGGCGGAATTGAGTAGGTCTCGTAAGGGGACACTTCATCGGCACTCTGAACGCCTAACCAGATAGCCATCATGTACGTTCCGTCACTCTTCTGAAAGAGTACATGCTGCACATTATTTGTCTGTCCTGTAAGCGTGTAATCGAATTTTCCAGGTGTAGCGAAGCTCTGATCGTTGAAGAGGCTGATGAGATTTTTGATTGCCGTGTAAGCAGGCTTGGGTGTGAAATCGCTATGTACGAGACCAAAGCCTGGTGAGTCGACGTCATCGACAAATTCATATAAATACGTACGCATCACGTTCATCCCGAGATGCATAAAAAGAGTTCGTGTAATGTACCGCCCCAGAACTTCATCCGATTGTGTGCCACTGATGTATCCAGTTTCGGTAGAGATGACGGGAGTTCCTGGCGAGGTGAGCTGAGCGATGCAGATATTGAATGCCATTGATCCATAGCCGCCACAACCAAAGAATGAGCCGCCGTAAGAGGCTGTTTCCGGGTTGCGCGGGTAGTAGTAGTCATGCATGTTGGCGTAATTGTCGTAAGCTGCCAGGCTTCCTTGCAGTCCAATCAGTGGGAGTTCGGTTAGTGTCGGCGCATAGACAGGCACTGTGGCTGTGTTGGGGTTGCCTTTGACCGTGCTGTAGAGCATCGACATGAAGTTCGCCAGCACGGGACCTGCATCGGTATTGTCCTCATTGGGCCCTTCGAATGCTTCGATAGAGTTCGGAGCATTCGCGTAAATCGCGTTGATGTTCTGTGGGGCGTCCGCCGAGGAGATCAGCCAGTCTGCTTTGATTCCAGCGCTTGCAAGCGTCTCTGCACTGGCATATTCAAACGGTACGGCGTAGGGATCGATTCCGTTCCGGTAGTGATGGACCCCAAGGGCGATGATGGAGGTCAGGAAGTCCGGGAAATCCATTACTTCGGGTGTATTGGTAAAGTGAAGGTGGATATTCACTCCCACGGAATCGGTGAAGTTATAGGCGGTGAGTGCCTGCTCACCCTGCCCACTGTTGATCCAGAGGGAGGTGGTTGCGGATCCAGTCTGGCCGAGATCATCTGTTGCTTTGCAGGTGATTTCTACCGCACCAGAAGTCATACCTGTGGTGTTGAGGGTTGCCGAGCTTCCGGTGACACTCAGATTGCCACCTGAGGTTGAGAAGCTGACCGTTGTGGTGCGACCGGCTGCGCTGGAAGCAACTGCCGTGATATAGGCCTGGTCTCCTGGATTGACTGAAGAAGGTGCAACGGAGCAGGTGATGGTAGGTGGGGCCGAGGCGGAGACAACAACAGACACAGGGGAAGAGGTGCTGGCTGCCAGGGAGGAGGAGCCGGCAAAAACTGCTGTGATCGAGTGCGTTCCCTGGTTGAGTGTTGAGACCGACAGCTGCGCCTGACCTGTGGTGGTGACGGAGGAGGTGCCGAGTAACGAATTGCCATCCATGAATGTTACGGTGCCGGACGATACCGGTGAGGTTGCCGAGACGGAGGCTGTCAGGACGACAGCGTTTCCGGCGATGATTGTAGCTGGTGTTGCTGTCAGGACCGTGGTGGTTGCCAGCAGAACCGGGTTGATCACGACTGAGGCAATCGCGGAGCTGGTCTGACCCAGGGCATCGGTGGCTTTGCAGGTGACTGCGACAGTTCCAGGGGGAACACCGGTAGAGCTGAATACAGCGGAGCTTCCACTGGTAACGAGTGTTCCGGCGGAGCTTGAAAAGAGTATAGCCAGGGGCTGTCCTGACGAGCTTGCGGCGGAGGCCGTAATAGTTGTGGTGCTACCTGTATTGATCGAAGAAGGTGCCGCTGAGCAACTAATAGTGGGTGGAGCAGGACGAGGTGTTATGACTACAGGGACTGGTGTGGACGCGCTTACTGCCAGGGAGGAGGATCCGCTAAAGACTGCTGTGATCGAGTGCGTTCCCTGGTTGAGTGTTGAGATCGAGAGCTGCGCCTGACCTGTGGTGGTGACGGAGGAGGTACCGAGTGTTGTTCCGGCGTTGGAGAACGTCACGGTGCCGGACGATACCGGTGAGGTTGCCGAGACGGAGGCTGTCAGAACGACAGCGTTTCCGGCGATGACTGTAGCTGGTGTTGCTGCCAGGACCGTGGTGGTCGCAAGCAGAACCGGGTTGATCACGACCGAGGCTATTGCGGAGCTGGTCTGACCCAGGGCATCAGTCGCTTTGCAGGTGACTGCAACAGTTCCAGGGGGAACACCGGCAGAGTTGAATACAGCGGAGCTTCCACTGGTAACGAGTGTTCCGGCGGAGCTTGAAAAGAGTATAGCCAGGGGCTGTCCTGACGAGCTTGCGGTGGAGGCCGTAATAGTTGTGGCGCCACCTGCATTGATCGAAGAAGGTGCCGCTGAGCAACTAATCGTGGGTGGAGCAGGGCGAGGCGTAATGACTACAGGGACTGGTGTGGACGTGCTGGCTGCCATGGAGGAGGAGCCGCTAAAGACTGCTGTGATCGAGTGCGTTCCCTGGTTGAGCGTTGATATCGAGAGCTGCGCCTGACCTGTGGTGGTGACGACGGAGGAGGTACCGAGTAACGAATTGCCATCCATGAATGTTACGGTGCCGCTCACACTTCCCGAGGTTGCTGCAACGGTGCTGATGAGAGTGACAGGTGTTCCTGCTACGGCAGAATCAGGTAGCGCTGTGAGTGTGGTGACAGTCGTACCGAGTGCAGGAGAAACAACAAGAGAGAGCGATGCGGAGTTGCCTGTAGTCAGGCTGTTACCCGGATAGGTTGCCGTCAACGCGTGTGTGCCCTGAGCAAGTGGGGAGGTGACGAGGGTTGCCGCTCCGGATGAGATCGGCGCTGTTCCGATGACAGTTCCTCCATCCATGAAGCTGACGGAACCAGACGGAGTGCCGGATGTGGCGGAAAGAAGGGCGGTCAAAGTAACAGGCTGCCCCGCAATGGCAGGCGATGGAGAAGCAAGAAGCATCATTGTGTCTGGCGATTGAGCGGCTATGACGTTGACGACAGAAGTGGCGGTTGCAGACTGATTGAAGTCATCGGTGGCCTGACAGGTAATTGTTATCGATCCTGGAGGTACGCTGGCCGTGCTGAGCATCGCAGAGCTTCCACTGACATTCAGCGTTCCCGCAGAGGCGGAGAAATGAAGCTGGAGAGGACTGCCGGAGGCGCTGGAGGCACTCGCAGAGATCAGGGACTGTCCTCCCTGAATGACCGCAGAGGGTGAGGCGGAACAGTTTACAGTCGGAGGCGAAGATCCTGGAGACGAAGATGTTGGAGAGACGACCAGAGACACAGATGGCGAGACGCTGGAAGACAGTGTGGAGTTGCCGGAGTAGTTGGCTGACAGACTATGCGTGCCTTGTGACAGATTGGCTATGGTTGTCGATGCAATTCCGGTCGGTGCAACGGCAACTGTAGCTATAGCTGCAGCACCGTCGTAAAAAGTTACATTCCCTGTCGGTGCCTGCGAAACAGAGGTCACCACGGCTGCGAGAGAGACAGAACCTCCAACGTAGAAGGGACCGGGGGGAACATTCAACGCAACAGAGGTCGCGACAGCAGAGGTTTCTACTGCTATCGATGTTGTGGCAGAGGCGGTCTGTCCAAGATTGTTGGTGGCCTGGCATGTAACCGTAGAGCTGCCAGAGGTGCCCGTTGGAGTCCATTGGGCAAAGCTGCCGTTCGAGGTCAGAGTGCCGGAGGATGCCTGAAAGCTATAGTGGAATGAGCTTCCAGACATTCCTGTAGCTACTGCGGTGATAGATGCACTTTGTCCGGGGACCAGGGCCTGCGGCAGAGCAGAGCAAGCGATCTGAGGGGATGCTGATATTTTTTGGAAGACATCGGATCCGCAACCGGTAAAGAGGGTGCAAGTGCCCAGCAAAATGCCCACGGAGCAAACGATGCGGCTTCGCGCATGCTGAGTTGCCTTTGAGAAAGCAAACCCTGGGAACACTTTGAGGAGAGAATGAATTGAATTATTTATTGTCACAAACTCCGGTATGAGGTCAACATATCCGGGAGCGGACGCAGGATGAATTCCCCAAAAGTGTTAGCTGCTGTGCAGCTGCGTCTGGGACAGCGATGGGGAGAATGCAGTCTGAGTATCCGAACTGCTCATGTTTGATCTACTGCTGCTAAGAGATGGCGTTCGCAACTCCTCTGAATTGACACGGCAATGTCCAGAGACGCGCAGCTCAGCCCAGATGCACTGCGGCTACGTGCGATCGGCGACGTGAGCCATAGTGACTATCTCCCCACTACCCTGAAGGGCCAGAGGTTCACGGTTCGAATCTGAACGCGCGCCTGATCGGGTAAAGGCGCGGATGAGGCCAACAAAAAGAAGACCCAATCCAAAGCCTACCCAGCAGCCTATGATGAAGGTCGCAAAAGTCGTCATTTGATATCTACCTATCGCGAAGATCTACACAACGGTCCGATACCTTCAGAGATTGAAAGTTCCAGCCGCGTGAAGCTCCCGGAACATGCATCCACAACTTATATGGTCCAGTAGCTATAGAGTAGCGAACAGGCACGACGTTAGAAATACCACCGTTGGGGGATCAGCTTACAAAAGACTGCTATAGGCGGATGCTACGGATCAGGATCCGACGATCCTCGGCAGTGACAGCGCGCCCGTACGCTGTTTCAACCTTTGTTTATCGCCAGTCGCACGTCTGCTAAAGCTCTCAATTGCTTCGTTGAATTGACGCTCGAATGACGAGACATCAAATTTTTCGGCATGTTCCCGAATTGTCTGGCTATTCCAGACACTCATCTCCAGCTTTTTTATGCCGTCGACAAGCGAGTCAGCGGTCGGTTCGAGAAAATGAACGCCGTTGAGTCCGGGGATTACCGTATCCAGAGCACCGCCGGCGCCGTAGGCAATGCAGGGCCGGCCTGATGCACTTGCCTCAAGTGGAGTAAGGCCAAAATCCTCTTCTCCGGGGAAGATCAAAGCACGGCAGCTGGACATTAAGCGTGTTACCTCGGAGTCAGGCTGCCTTCCAAGAAATTCTGTATTCTTACTCGACAACTGCTCCAGTCGCTTGCGGTCCGGCCCCTCGCCAACGATTTTCAAGCGACGACCTAGCTTTTCGCATGCCTGCACCGCAAGTTCGATTCGCTTATAGGCGACAAGGCGAGAGACGACGAGGTAGTAGTCCTCGACAGTGTCGGCACATACAAATCGACTCACCTGGATGGGCGGGTAAATCACGATTGCCTCTCGGCCATAGTATGTACGGATCCGCTCAGCGACTACCCTAGAGTTTGCGATGAAGAAGTCAACCTGTTTTGCTGCATTCAGATCGACCTTCTTCATTTGGGCGATGATCAGCTTGAGGATGTATTGGGTTATTCCACCAAAATTCTCCCTGCCAAAATAGTCGCTGTACCTCCAGATCCATCGCGTGGGAGTGTGACAGTAGCAAATATGAACGGCTCCCGGCGCCTTTCGGACCATCTTTGCGAACCCATAACAGCTGCTCACAATCCGATCATATTGAGACAGGTCAAGACTGCGTGCCGCATACGGATAAAAAAGAAAGTAGTGACGGTAAAAGCGCTTCATAGCCGGAAAATTTTGCAACCAGCTTGTTTTTACTTCCCTTTGTTGCATATAAGGTGACAAGCGCTCCTTCACAACGACGGTACTGACAATGTCAGCATCTCCCAGGCATCGTGCCAACTCTTCTGCAACGCGTTCACCGCCGCCGGCCTGAACGAAATTATCGTGAACAAACACTGTTTTGATCATGGGAAAAAGATCTCATTTCAAGGAAGCCTGGTTTTCAAGGGTGCAGACGTTTGCGGCAGACAACGTGATCGGGCTGCGATGCGATCTAGATGCCTTTCATCGCAAAAGCAGCAGTATGAAGAAGAATCGCCAGGTCGAGAAAAAAACCGCGATTCTCGATGTAATAGAGGTCGTATTCAATACTTTCGTGGATCGCAAATTTTCGATCCGCGCTAAGTTGCCAGATTCCAGTCAGGCCCTGTTGCACTTTCAACCT
>Ga0302309_10003680_pt1 | contig 11737 bp, 10 predicted proteins | sample III_Palsa_N1_1_FD_200453 | JGI IMG/M metagenome (GOLD analysis project Ga0302309, IMG submission 200453) | Peat permafrost microbial communities from Stordalen Mire near Abisko, Sweden - III_Palsa_N1_1 | ecosystem: Environmental > Terrestrial > Soil > Palsa > Peat permafrost | place: Sweden... | reverse complement strand
TGACTGACCTTGTTGAAGAAGCTGTATTAGCCGAGTTTAAAGCCATAAATGACCGCGGCGGCGTATTGGGCGCCATGGAAACCATGTACCAGCGCAGCAAAATACAGGAAGAATCGCTTTATTATGAAACCCTTAAACATACAGGCGAATACCCCATTATTGGTGTTAATACCTTCCTCAATAAAAAAGGGTCGCCAACTATTGTGCCTTCGGAAGTGATAAGAGCTACCGAAGAAGAAAAACAATTACAGATAGCTGCACTGCACGAGTTTCAGCACCGCAACGAACAGATCATCCCGCAACTATTAAAAAACCTGCAACATACAGCAGTTGCCGGGGAGAATATTTTTGAAAGCTTGATGGAAGCCTGCAAGTATTGCTCACTGGGGCAAATTTCGCATGCTTTGTATGAGGTAGGGGGGCAGTACAGGAGGAATATGTAGGTTAGTGATTAGTGATTGGAGGTTGGAGATTCGGTGGGAATTTTGCTCATTACTGAATATTATTTTTAATTTTATTTTTGAAACATGCACAAGCCTTATTACTAATGGAGATAGAATATCAAACAACTAAAAAGGACTTTGTTGAATTTAATAAGCTTTATTATAAAAATGCACTTCAAAAGAGATTGCCAGTTGTAATCGCGCTAATATTTATTTGCGCTTGTGTTTTTGGCGCAAAACCCTTTAACTGGGAAACGTTTTTGATTGGAACGACAATTTCCACGATTGTTATTTTGGGGATTTACTATTTTATCCCAATCTTGAGATCTTCGGTGGGTTTGCGTAAGGTTTTGGCCAAAGAGAAATCAGCTTCAGAGAAAAAAAAACTAACTATTGTTGACGAGGGATTATTGATAGAATCTGAAAATAAGACCTCCACGTGGAAGTGGGAAGGTATTGTTTCTCTCCAATCGAACGAATTATTCGTTTACATTTTCGTTGTTGATAAAAGATACCTGCTTTTCCCTAAAAGATATTTTTCCTCGGAAAGTGAGGTGATTAATTTTATGGGGTTGATACAAAGCAAGATTACAGCAACAAATGGAGTAACCAATTTCCCGTTTAACAGAATTGTTAAAAAACCAAGTTACTCAATAGGTCTCATTTGTTTAATTCCGGTAGTTGGCGCTATAGCAGGGGTAATATTTATTGTAAACGGTATTAGTAAATACAAAGACAAATGGTTCATAATAATTGGCTTTTCGGGCATTGTTTTTACTATGTGTATTTCAGCCTTTCTTTTTTATTATCTTAATTTAGGAAGGGTAATGAGAAGTGGCTTTGCCGGAAACTCCCAAATGCAGTTGAATACTTTGATGAAGGATATAGAATTTTATAAAATCAAAAATGGGGCTTATCCCGATAGTTTAGAACAAATAAGTAAGGATGATCCTATGGCCTGGATTGATGATCCTCTTCAATCAGGTTTTGGTAATAGCGAAAATATTAAATTTAACTACCAAAAAGTCGGCAACCATTATTATTTATTTTCATCAGGAATTGACGGCATTCCAAATACAAAAGATGATATTTACCCGCAGGTTGCCCCGACGGATAGCGCCAAATTTGGATTGATACGGAAATCATATTAGGTCAAACCTCACCTATGCTTCAGCGCCGGCAGGGAGGCCATCATATCCCAGAGAAAATGCACGATCATCAGTACCTTAATGTTCCGGTATTTTTGATAATGATAGCCGAAAGCCAAACCGAATAAAGTGGTAAAAATCAGTTCGCCTGCATTTTTATAGCCTAAATGCACCGCTGCAAACAATAATGAAGAAATAAGTATTGGCAGAAATTTATTCCTGAGAAGCAGTGATAACCGGCTGATCATATAACCCCTGAAAATAAATTCTTCGGTTACCCCTGCGGTAAATGCCGTGAACACCAGCAAAACCGGGTACTGCCGCATCGACGCGTTCATTTTTAGCATCGTTACATTTTTTTCGCGCAAGCCTAACCAATAGGGGATATGCGCTATTGCGCCGTCTGCAAAAAGTATTAAAAATAAAATAGCAGTGGATGCGATATAAAACCCGAAATTGTTGGCTTCTTCATCCCACATCAAAAACCGCTGTACTTCAGCCTGCCTGGCATATAAAAACATTAAGCCCAGCACGCCCCATATCAAAAACCGCGACAAAGTAAAACGGTAAGTAAAGCTTTGGGCAGGTGAACCAAATACCATCGAAAGAAAAGGCGATAGCAGGAATGGCAGTAAAATGCCTAATACTATTAACGCATAATATCGCCGGGTAATAATATCGGTTTCCTGCATAAATTATTCCCTATCCGGCTTTTTCATCCTGTCCCTTATTTCTTACTTCTAAATTCTTGGCTCTTGACTCTTGGTTCTTGACTCTTTCTTCGACCTATTTCTCTTTCCCAACAAAGTCATTCATCACCGCTTCTCTTATAAGTGCGGGGGGTAAAATGCCCTGTGAGAGGATAAAGTCGTGAAAATGCTGCTGGCTAAATTTATCGCCCAGTGCCTTTTCGGTATCCTTGCGCAGGTTCACCAATTTTGTAAAACCATAAAAATAGCTGTTGGCCTGTCCGGGCGCCCTTAAGGTATAGCGTTCAACTTCCTGCTTTGCAAAAGCGTGCGATTGTACCACATCCTTCATCAGCAAATCCAGCGCTTGTTGCTGGGTAATAGTACCGGCCTGCAATTCGGGGTCTAAAAAAGCGCGGGCGGCACGCAGCAGGCGATAATCTAAGGATACCAGTTGACCCTCAACCGGCATGTAAGGCCGGGTAATATATTCCGAGTATAATCCCCATCCTTCTACGTTGGTGGAGTTAAAAGCATAAAGCGCCCTTGCCTGCGAAACGCCTTCTTCTACCATCTTATCAAACTGCAGTTCGTGACCGGGGCGCGCTTCATGGGCTATGATGGTCCACGAGGCGGCATCGAAGGTAAAATCATCATATTTATCCACCTTTTCGCCGGGACCTGGCGGCATATTCAAAGGCAATACAAAAACACCACGCTGGCCCGTATTATTTAAAAATGGCGGCGGCACCATGTGCGGCGCGGGCGATTGCGCGGTTTCAGCTTCCGAGGCCAGCCTGATAATGGCAGGCCTGCTTGGCAAAGTAACCAGGTGGTGTTCGCGGATGATGACCTCAATATCGGTAAGGTGCCTCCTGTACAGCGGCATAATGGAGTCGCCGATGATCTGGTCTTTTTTCAAAAACTTCATCACATCCCTGTAATCGGCCGAAGGCAGGTTATACTTTTTTGCTAATGCCTCTGCCAGCGGTTTCATCTGGTTCTGAATATCAGTAAAAGCTGCATGGGCCATTTTTGCAATTTCGGCAGGCGGGATGTCAATGCCGTAACCCTCTAAAGCAAGTTTATATTCCTCCGGCGGAAGCCTGAAATCGGTGCGTGCTTTTGGCAATACATTAGCTGTAATCCAGGCATCATAAGCTTCCAGTTGTTTTTTTATAGCAGCATAGGACTGCTCCCAGCCGGTAAGCTGGTATTTTTTAAATAATTCTTCAATACCGCTCACAATGCTGGCATCATGTGAAAGCTCAACTTCCATTTGCTGTTTTGACGGGTAGATCATATCCGGCTTTAGCATTTGTTTTGCAATGCGGTCTTGCAAAATAGCTGTGGTAGGCTGATACCCATTGGCCATCCCTGCATATTTGCTTAAGCGGGTAACTGCCGCATTGCGCCTTTCGGCGGGAGTTTGATCGTCTAATAAAGTTTGTAAGCCGCTAAATACTATTTCCGTAGCATTTATGAAAGATACTTTCTTGTTTAAGTTAAAGTCATCCTGCCTGAAACCAAGTTCCGACTTGTTTACCAGGATATCGATATCCTGCCTTACGGCACTATTTGTTTCCTTTTGTTTTGCCTGTCTTAGTAAGGCCACCGCGTCCTGGTCTTCTTTACGTTCCGCCATTAAATTAGTCAGCGTTGGTACAGATATCAGCGTATCGTAATAGGCAAACCCCTGTTGCGAGCCAAATTCCGGCGAATATTTTTTATCAAGATCCAGCATCATTTTGGTATAGCTGTTTGATTTTACTATCCAATCCTTGCCATCTCCGGAGCTGGTTTGGGCGTTGGCTGCAAAGGGTAGCGCAGCAGTAAAGACAATGGCAGCGAATTTTGCGGTTTTGTTAAGGCTGTTCATTTATTTGGGGTTTCATTTCTGCATAAAAATATATTTAAAAAGGGTTAAAGCATAATTTATAGTAAAATGGTATGCAGCAAAAGCTCAATTTTTTAACACAGAGAGCGCAAAGTGTTTCACAAAGGCCACAAAGAATGGTATGTTGGAGATATAAGTGGTTGATAATTATTGCAGGAGTAAACATAAAGAGATTCATAATAAATTTTGGATTAATTTTTTCTCTCCGTGGCCTTTGTGCCTCCTTTGCGAACTTTGTGGTTAAATCTTTTCAAGATAACCCACCGAAAACTTACCTTTAAAAATTAAGTTTGCCCCTAAAGTTAAAACCGTTTTTACCAAATGATACCAGAGATAACGGAAGATAAAACTTTCACAAAAATTAAAGCGGAAGCAATCACAGGTCGTAAATGCACTTTCGAGAACTGTAAGTTTATTAGTTCTGATCTTTCGTATGCCGACCTTTCGGGAATGGTTTTTATCGATTGCTATTTTGAAGGATGTAATTTATCGCTCATCAAATTATCTGATACCGGGTTACAAAACATACAATTCAAAGAATGCAAGCTAACAGGCGCCGATTTCAGCAAAAGCCGTGATTTTTTGTTTGAAGTGAATTTTAATAACTGTATCATGGATAATGCCATCTTTTACAAAAAGAAAAATAAAGGCGCAAAATTTACAGATTGCTCTATGGTTGAAACAGATTTTACCGAAGCTGACCTTACCGATACCCAATTCACCAATTGCAACCTTAACCGTGCATTTTTTAATCGTACCATTTTAAAAAACGCCGATCTCCGCACATCTTATAATTTCATTATTGATCCTGACGCTAATAACGTAAAAAAAGCCCGGTTTTCGGTGCATGGGTTGGCGGGGTTATTGGTGAAGTATGATATTAGGATTGAGGGGTAGATAACTAAAAGAATTACGAAAGATGCGAGTTAAGCTTTTGATGCTATTATGTATGTTTTATTCCCCGTTTCCGCAGGGTCTCTCGCAGAGGACCCTGCGCTCCGGTGAGCTTTATGGAACGCAGGGTACTCTGCGAGAGACCCTGCGGAGACAGCGTCCCGCTGATACTATCTTTCAATCAGCACAAAAATTAATCAATAGCTACAAGGATTTCATTGCTGGTTTCGCCGATAATCACATCATTTTTAAAGACGGAACCAAAATGATCTGGAATGATGGCATTAAAAATAAATCATCGAAATTGATTTTAGCTAAACCTGATCTTAAAGATATGTTTAATCAAAAATATAGCACAGGTGTATTAAAACAGCCAATCCCAAAGGACTTTGATCCCGGAAGGATCAGGAACGAACCATTCTTTTTAAAGATGTATGGCGCTAATGAAAGTGAAGTAAAAAAACATTTAACCGAAATAATATGGTGCCCTAAATTAGTCGGTCAAAAAATTATTGTGACAAAAATTAACGGGATCGACAAAAAATTAATACAAATTTCAAAGGAGCTTGATCAGCACCCTGAACTAAAAAAATACATCACCAATATTGGCGGTACTTTTACCTGGCGAAACATCAGCGGCACCAACAGGCACAGCATGCATAGTTTTGGGATGACCATTGACATAAATACTGCTTATTCCGACTATTGGCAATGGGCCTGCAAATGCATCAATGAAGATGCTATTATTAAATATAAAAACAGGATACCGCAAATTATTGTGGATATATTTGAGAAATATGGGTTTATTTGGGGAGGCAAATGGTATCATTACGATACCATGCATTTTGAGTACAGACCAGAACTAATCCAATAAAAATGAAAGGCATTTCAATGTTTATAGTTCTTTTACTTTGCAACAGCTTTACGTCAACCGATAGCCTTTTAACCCGCTTTAAAGTCCCTGAGGGTTACCAGCAGGTAAAAGCTGAACCTGGCAGCTTTGCCGCTTACCTGCAAAGCCTGCCGCTTAAACCTGCGGGTACGCAAACAAAAACCTATAAGGGCGCTATTGCGCAAACAGATATTTTTACCGCTGCCGTTGTAGATATAAGCATTGGACACGAAGACCTGCAGCAATGTGCCGATGTGGTAATGCGCTTACGGGGCGAATACCTGTACCAGCAAAAAAAATATAACGACATCGTGTTCCACTTTGAAAGCGGTTTCCGCTGCGACTATATCCACTATGCGGATGGCTACCGTTATCATAATGACCGCTGGGTATTAAAAGCGAAAAAGGATTATGGCTATGAAACTTTTATGCGCTATATGAACCTGGTTTTTGCTTATGCAGGCACTTTATCCTTACAAAAGGAATTAAAACCTGTTCAAAATGAAAATGACTTAAAAGCGGGGGATGTTTTCATCCGGGGAGGTTCGCCCGGTCATTGTTTTATAGTAATGGATGTGGTGGAGAATAGCCGGCATAATAAATTGTTCCTGTTGGCCCAAAGCTTTATGCCCGCCCAAAACCTGCAGGTATTGCAGTACGATAATAACCCCTGGTTTAATATCGATAAAAAAACAGGCATCTGGTACGGGGAGCTGATCGATAAAACGTATTTGAAAAAGTTTGATTAAACTAAAAACTTCACCAATTCACCACCTCACTAATTCAATCACTGCTTCTTAAAATCCAAATCCTGGAAATCAAAGCTAAAATCTGTTAAGGGCGATACTGGTTTCAGTTTAAGGCCGTTCGGGTTCCCGTTTTCATCAAACGAAAACATGGCATAGGCATCGGCTTCCATACTGCGGTAGTTCCATCTTATTACGAAGGTATTTCCTTTATAAGGCAGCACCTGCCCTGTTAATTTGGGGGAATGTTTTGCGCTAAACCATAATTGGCCATTTTTTATGCTGATCACCGCATCACCGAGCCAGTTATCATGATAGGTGCCGGTAAAAGGAGCAAAATCAATTTTTGTTCCGTCATGCTGCCTTGCATCCACTTGTTTCCAAACCGCTTCCATTACTTTATCAGCACCTTCCTGGCTGCCTTTTACCTGGTCCGAATATGTTTTTACCCAATCCCTTCCGGTAATACCAAGATAACTGTCTTTAATTTGATTGGTAACAGCACTAAAAGCAGCCCCCGACATCTGGTTTGTCAATACAATAATGGCTAACTTTAACTCGGGCAGCAGGGTGATCTTAGTCACCATGCCATCAATGCCGCCGGTGTGGTTCACTTCTTTATAGCCTTTCACATCACTCAAAAACCAGCCTAAGCCATAAGCGGCAAAATGAGTATTATAGGGGCCATTTGCACCAACGGGCAAAATGGTTTGCGGTGTCCACATTTGGATATGTATAGCTTCGCTGAATATGCGTTTGCCATCACCGTATTTGCCATTGTTCATTTGCATGATCACCCACTTGCTCAAATCGGCAACGCTGGAATATATACCGCCTGCGGCGTTACCTGTTGTTGTTAAGTAACGGGGTATAACCACTACTTTGCCATCAACGGGTGAGTGGGCGTCAATAACATTCGAATAATCTTTTATCCTTTGGTAGGCCGCCGCGCTGTGGTCCATTTGCAGCGGTTTCATAATACGCGTTTCAATAAAATCTTCCCAGCTCATGCCCGATACCCTTTTTATCAGTTCACCTGCAACCTTATACAGTTGGTTATCATAATCAAATTTACTCCTGAAACTTGATGCCGGTTTTAAATACCGCAGGTTATGGATCATATCCTCAACAGTAAAATCGGTTGAATCCGGCCAGTCCATTAAATCGCCTGCGCCAAGACCAAGCCCGCTGCGATGTGTGAGCAGGTCCCTGATGGTAAATTCAGAGGTAACGTAAGGATCGAACATTTTAAACTCGGGGATATAGTCGGTCACTTTATCGTCTAATTTCAGTTTGCCTTCGTCGGCCAAAATGCCTATGGCTGCAGTGGTAAATGCCTTGCTGTTTGATGCGATACCAAACAGGGTATTTTCATCCACTTTTATATGGGTATTAAGCGAAGCATAGCCATAGCCTTTTTCATAAACTATTTTATCATCTTTCACTATCGCTACCGCAATGCCCGGCACATCAAAAGTTTTCAATGTACGTTCAACTAAGCGGTCGACAGAATCGGGGGTTATTACCTGGGCATTTGCTGTGCTAAATGCTGCTAAAAAGCATAAAAACAAAGCAATAAATTTTAGTTTTCGACTGAGAAAAAGCTTGTGTGATGACATAATAAATTAATAATCTAAGAATTAAACATACAAATAATTAGGTAAGCTTAGAAGAGACTTTGGAAGTTTTTAAACGGCGAAGCCCTCAATGAGGCCTTAAAAAAATAAACAACATCGAATTAAACTTCGAAAGTCTGGTCCAACGATGATTTGGTGCGATTAACTAATCTCTAACCTCCAATAACTAATCTCTATTTCAATATCTCCCCCACCGGCAAAAGCTCTTCGTCAATTTTCCCATCCACAACTGAAACATAATACGTATTGCTTTTATCATCAACAGCCACCGACCGGATATACTTCTCATTTTCAAAAACAATCCCTGCAAGGTCGTCAATGGCATAGCCTGCATTGAGTTTTCCTTTTAAGATATTGTCAAAATATAATGGTTTACGTAATGGTTCGCTGTGGTAATGCGGGCAATGGCTGGTTTGAATAAAGCCCAAACCTTTTACAATTGATAAGTCCCTCGGCCTTGAATCGGTAGTGCCGCCCTGGAACCAGCATAAGGAACCGGCGCTGCCGCCTGCCAATATAATCCCTTTATTATAGGCTTTTCTTAACACAGTATCAATGCCCTGGGCCTTCCATATCGCCATCATGTTAAGCGTATTGCCACCGCCTACAACAATCGCATCCATGCTCAGCAGGTTTTCCTCAAAGGTTTTTGGTTCGGTATATGATTCCACAAATGACATTTGAACATAGGGCCGCATAGGCAGGTCCTCGCAGGTTTTATGCCAGGCAACGATGACACTGGCATTGTCAGCAGATGCAGTAGGCAAAAAGCATATCCTCGGGTTATCTTTTTTTGTCAAGGCGATCACATAGCGCATAAATGGCTTGGTAAAACCTCCGCCATAAGCAAATATAGTACGTGTAACTTCTGGTTTTGTATTCATCTGTGCTCTCCCTGCAAAACAAATGGCTGTTAATAAAATAAAAGTAAAGATTTTTTTCATCGTGGAAATTATTGGGGCACAAATATATATTATTATGACCAATAGCATTTTACATAACGCAATCTCCCCATTATTTTATAAGTATGAATAGGATAAACCATGGGGGTAAGCCCATCCAGTAAAATGCGGGTAACATATTTATGCGCATTTCTTAATCATATAATAAAATTAGCTGCTATAAATTTGTGTAACATATCTGTAACATCCACAAAGATTGTACGTCTAAATGTTACCAATAAAAAAAAGAATAACCGGGCAAAATATCATCTGTATAATAATTACCCGTCTGTAATAAAATCAATAAAAAAACATGAAAAAAATACTGATAACACTAACTGCGGTAATCGTACTTGCTGCGGGCTGCCAGCAAAACCCGCCGCCACAAAATAATGTAACCATCGAAAACTCTGCACCTGCCGGTTTTGATGTGAACAAACTGGCGCAATTGGTTAAAACAAGCACTGATCCGCAAACGCTTGAAAAAGGGATTAACGATCCCAATAATCACATCAATAACCTCGACCTGGATAAGGACGGGAATATTGATTACCTTAAAGTTGAAGAAAACGGCCCCAACAGGCTGAAAGTGGTGGATGATGTGAGCGATGCTGATTCGGTAACTGTAGCCAGGATTAAGATTGACCCGGATAGTACAAATCAAACAGCCGACCTGAATGTAACAGGCAATCCCCAATATGCGGGTGATAACAATTATTATCACTCTTCTTTTTCGTTTACCGACTTTTTGCTGCTTAGCTATCTGATGCGCCCGCACGCCTATTACATGCCGATGTACCATTACGGGTATTACCCGTCATACTATACACGGGTACGTACAGTAAGCGGCTTCAGGCCAACTACTTCACCGGCAATGTCATCAAGGACAAGCCGAAGCAGTTTAAGTAATCCAAACAGGTCGCAGCGGTCATTTAGCAGCCGCAGTTCACAGCCAGTACGCAGCGGTGGTTTTGGGCACAGCAGTTCCGGGAGATCGGGATTTGGCCGCAGTCATGGATTTGGACGCAGGAGATAATGTAGACACGAATTTATTAAACACGAATTTCACGAATTGAGTCGGATTTTCACTAATTCCAGCAAATTTATGAATACTAATTTTCACAAATTTATTGGCACGAATTTTCACGAATAAGAATGAATTTTCACGAATTTTGGCTGATCAAAGTCAAATTCTATCTTAATTAAAATGAACAATTAACTTAACATCTAAATTTTAAATATAATGAGCATATTCGACAGGTTATTCCGCATAGGGCAGGCTGAAGCCAACGCAGCGGTTGATAAATTGGAAGATCCGGCAAAAATGGCCGAACAGATCCTTCGCGAACTAAGATCAAACTACCAGCAGGCCATACAGGGCGAAGCTGAAATAAAAGCGCTGGCCCTGCAGCACCGTGCAAGCGAGCTGCAATATCGTAACAGCGCCGATGACTGGGAAAAAAAGACCAATGATTTATTAGACCGTATTGAAACCAAGCAATTAGACGAAGCGAAAGGCAATGATTTGGCCAATAAGGCCGCCGAAGCCCACCAGGCAGCAGCAGATGAAGCCGACCAGTTTGCAAAAATGGCCGATAAAGAAGAAAGCGCCCTGGCCGTAATGGACTTAAAAATAAAACAAATAAAAGACCAGATAGCCCAAACAGAAAGCCAGGCACAACTGATCAATTCCCGTGCTAAAACTGCGGAGGTTTCTGAAAAGATTAATAAAACGCTATCAAGCGTTGATACCGATGGTTTAATGGCCACCCTGCACCGCATGGATGAAAAAGCATCCGCCCAGGAGTTCCGTGCCGCTGCTTACGCGCAGATAGAGGATTCAACTTTATCAACCGAGCAGGAGATCAACAAGGCTTTGGGTACAGGATCAACCTCAAATGCTCTGGAAGCTATTAAAGCTAAGAGAACCAAATTGTTGAATTAGGCCTCACCCCATACCCCTCTCCAAAAGAGAGGGGCTTAAAACTTTGCAGCTCAAGTCCTCTCCTTTGGAGAGGATTTAGGTGAGGCGAAATGACATATTAAAATACCACCATGTTTTTAACAGACGATAATAAAAAAACTTTTAAGGCCCTCATCCTTTTAAATGAGATGGTGAATGGCACCCATAAATTTCAAACCGTTGCCAACGGCGACGACAGTGTACTTGAACCCTTGTTTATTGAGCTGATGTCCAAAGGATATGTACAAACCCAGGGCATCAATTATGAAATAACAACCAAGGGGCAGGAAGTATTTGACACTTTCATGAAGCGTTATACCGAATACCTTAAGGTATATGATATTTTTTCTTTCGTCGATCTTGAAAAGGGCGAATTTGCTTTTGCCCGTTATTTTGATTTTGATACAGATGAGGCCTGGGCCGATTTTACAAACGATGAACGTTTTGACGACCTGCGGATAGCAGTGGCCTTGTTTAAAAAGCTTGA
>Ga0302309_10003679_pt1 | contig 11738 bp, 20 predicted proteins | sample III_Palsa_N1_1_FD_200453 | JGI IMG/M metagenome (GOLD analysis project Ga0302309, IMG submission 200453) | Peat permafrost microbial communities from Stordalen Mire near Abisko, Sweden - III_Palsa_N1_1 | ecosystem: Environmental > Terrestrial > Soil > Palsa > Peat permafrost | place: Sweden... | reverse complement strand
TCGCTTTGGTGAGGAGCTTCATGACTGCTACTTCCTACTGGTGATTGGTAACTGTTATCGACTTTACCGGACGATTCGTCCGGCTGTCAAGCGCCATCTGCACCCGTTTAAACAGTTCCGGGGAGACGATCTGCAGGGTCAGCTCCTCGCGCGCGACCAGGGCCTCCTGGCGGCGGCTGCGACGTTTATGGCGGCTGTCCGCGGCGGATGCCCTACCCTCGGTCTGCCCGTAGATCACCGCTCCCAGGTACCTGCGGTTGCGCACCATGGCCTGGATGGTCGAGGGGTTCCAGGAACGGCCGCGCGGGGGCGCCACGCCCCGGATGTTCAAGTCTGCTGCGATGCGGCGAGCCGATTGGGTCAGGCTGAAGGCGAAGATCTCTCGCACGATCGCCGCCTCCTGGGGTTCGATGGCCCGCATACTGGCCGTATAGCCGTAGCAGCGGCCGCCTGTGCTCTCATTCGCCAATGCCCTACCCTCCAGTCCCCGGCGCGTCCGGTAGCTCACCTCGCGCCTATAATGCTCTGCCATCGCCGACTTAATGCTGAGCATCAGGCCCCAGCCGTCCCGGCGCGTGTCATCCCCGGTCGCCGTCACCAGATGGATCCCGAGGTCCTCCAGCTCCGCCGAACGGCTTCCGAACTCACTACGATTGCGCCAGAGGCGCGAGAGGTCCTCGGTCAGTATAACCGTGACGCCCCCGGTCCGCGCCGCCGTGAGCAGCTCCTGGTAGCCTGGGCGCTCAGCGGTGCCCCCTGAGATGCCCCGGTCCTCGAATCGGGCGACCACCGTCAGTCCAGCGGCCTGGGCGGCCCGCTCGCACACCCGGTACTGGTCCTCGATCGAGGCGTCGCGCTGCTGGTCGGTCGAGAAGCGGGCGTAGATGGCGGCGTTCACGGCTGGCCGACCGGCTCGGGCGAGTGATCGGGTCGCTCGTAGAACTCGTTAATCGCCAGCCGCACCCGCTGCCGGGTCGCGTAGTTGGCGTGCGCCACCCCACCCGCGCCGCGGGTAGGCCAACGCTCGACCAATACCGGGAAGAAATCCAGGCGGTCGCTCGGGCCGAGACCGTTCAGGAAATTCTTTGCCGCCTTGGCGATCACCTCGCGGGCCAGTAGGCGGTCGTGGTCGGTAATCATGACTGCGGGCTCCAGGACGTTGACGATGGGCGGACTATACGTCCTCTAGATCAGGTCGTCAAGGTTTTCTTCATCCGGCACCACAATGTGCACGATAGCGGGCGCCGCGCCTCGATGCTGGGCGTTCAGCTCCGCGATGTGCGCCTTCTGCACCTCGCGGTCGTGATGCTGGATCCGCGCGTCGCACTCGTTGGCGAAATTCTCCAGCTCCACCTGCACGACCATGTCCAGCGTCCCGCCGACCGTAGCACGCACGGCGCGACTCACTGTGCGCAGACCGGCATAGCTGATGTCAAAGACCAGATGCTCGTACTCGCTCATTTAAAGCCCGCCGTTACTAGGACGCGTACGGGCTTCCAACCCTCCATGGCCAGCCGCTTCCGGGTCCAACCTGTGCCGTACGTGTCTTCGTCGACGACTGCTTGATAGACCGCACTCGGACTCGTCGAGAGACGGTACATGATCGATAGCGTACCGTCCTTATCGCGCTTACCGAGCGCCCAGAGGAATTCCTGGTGGACTTGCGGTCGTGGCTTCACGGTACATCTCCTCCCGGAGCGGTGATCCAGATCGTCACGAACGGGATCAGGTTGATGCACACGCGGCGGTCCGCGGCGGACCAGTGCACGCCGACCCAGGCCGAGCCCCAGCGGTACAGGAGCCCAGCGCGCCAGCGCATGCGGCAGTACGATGGGCGACAGTTGAAGACCACGCATATGCTGGAGGCCTTCGGACCGCACTGGCACACATTGCGGGTCACGCCTTCTTCCCCTTCCATTCATCGTCGCGCTCCAGCGTCACCTTGAAGTAACCACGACTGGCGCAGTGATAGACGATGAGGCCCTCAGGGGATGCGAACCCGGGCGCGGCGACCGAGCCTAACGTGCGCAGACGTTCGAGCTGTGTGCCGACGGTATCGAATCCGGCACGGATCTCCAGCACCGGCACCACATGGCAGCACGCCGGCCTGTTCGGGTTCTTGTCGTTCCACCGCGCGGTATTGAAGAGGCTGAAGCGGCGCTCTTTCAAGCCGTACCCGCGACCGACACCCTGGCCCCACCACTCACCGTAATGATAGCCGGGACCCAGCTTCGTCAGGTCCTCCAGATTGTCCTGGACCCACCCGGCAAAGCCGTAGTTGTCATTGTCCGGGGTGATGATCCGATTGCGCGACTGCGCGTGCGAGAAGGTGCCGTCATCGTTGAAGACGACGCACGCGTTGGTGCCGTCGATCTTCTCGGTGATCACAATCTCCCGCTTCAAGCGGGGGATCTTGGCGAACTCTTGGAATTCCATCTGCGTATTCTCCTATTTGGCTTACAGCTCGGTCTTTGGGGCCGGCGTTTTGGTGATCGTGACATGCCCCTGCAGCTGCGCTTTGCGCCGCAGGGCCAGCAGCTGCTTGCGAATGGCCGGATCCTTCTTCGCCGCGCGCTTCAGGTTATTGACGCCGGGATTGAAACGCCCCTGCCGGACTCCCTTTATCTGGTTACCGGCGACCAACTTTTCGGGGTCGTAGAATAACGATGCATGAGGCAGAACCTTTGGGGTCTCGCGCCTCGCCAACCACTTCTCGCGGTCGGGATAGTCCTGACCTGGGAAAAACAGTTTCTTCTCCTCCATTAGATCAGTTCCTGGTTGTGCTGATCGCGCAGATAGTGCAGTGCCAAGGCGACGACGTGGGGGATCGGCGCAGCGCCCGAGACGTAACGGCGGATCTGGCGCGGGTTCATGTCCAACAACGCGGCGATCCGCTCGTGCGTCCACTCGTGCGCTTCGAGCACCCGGCGGAACTGGTGACGGCTCATCAGTTTCATCTACCGCTCCCGACTGAACACGGAAGGCGCCGACGGCGGCGCGCCACCGTAGTACTTCAAGCACGCGGCGTCGTCACGATTCGGCGCACCGATTCGAACCCCAATCTGATAATTGTGGTTGATCACACTCGCGGTGTCGATGATCGAGGCAGCCTGCCACACCGCAGCGATGCGATCGTGATCGTGGTCGAGGAGCCACGCCGTGATGCCGTAGTGAAGCGCACCGTACCCCACGCCCCAGGCGATCGTAGCGGCCTGCGAGGGGTGCGCACCGATGATAGCCTTGGTGGTCGGGTCCCCTTCGCTGAAGCACGGATTCTGGGACGCGCCGTGTAGTGTCTGGATGACATCCACGAGGTGTTCGGCCTGGAAGGCGACCTCCCCGTACTCATCGGCTGTCGTCAGATCCGGTACGCTCGCGCAACCGGCCAACCCTCCGATTAGCACTGCCACGAGGAGCACCGCTGCTGCGGCAAAGCCGCCGATCGCGAACTCAAACCATCTGCTCTTGACCATGATCGTTCTCCCTAGATTAAATCACTGAAATCTTCGACCGGCTTGTCCCACTCACTAGGCGGCCGCACGCTGCGATGTTCGCGCGCCGCGGCCGCATACTCACGTTGCTCGCGCTCGTGCGCGGGGCAGAAGCTAACCCAAGCCGTGCGGGTCGACGTGCAGCCGCATGAAATCTTGATGAGGGGCTCCCTCACTTGACCTCAACGAACTTGCCGTCAGTGAGCGTGTACCAGACGTTGGCCTTGATGCCCTTCGTCTTGCCCACGATCGCGGAGCCGACCGCAATGATGTTCCAGTTGTCATCACGTTCCACCAGGAACAGGGCGCAACCGTCGCCGCCCATCGCTCGACCAAACTTCCCCGTGGCCGATGCCGCGCCGCTGTCCCCCGTGGCCGATGCCGCGCCTCTGTCCCCCGTGGCCGATGCCGCGCCTCTGTCCCCCGTGGCCGATGCCGCGCCGCCGTACCCCGTGGCCGATGCCGCGCCTCTGTCCCCCGTGGCCGATGCCGCGCCGCTGTACCCCGTGGCCGATGCCGCGCCTCTGTACCCCGTGGCCGATGCCGCGCCGCTGTACCCCGTGGCCGATGCCGCGCCGCTGTACCCCGTGGCCGATGCCGCGCCGCTGTCCCCCGTGGCCGATGCCGCGCCTCTGTCCCCCGTGGCCTTTTCACCTTCAGGATTGGAACGAGCAAAGGTGAAGTCGACCGCCGCCTGAATCAGTGCGGGCAATGTGATGGACGCCTTGATCCGGATAACACTGGAGGCGACCTTGCTGTCATCTGCGTGACGCACGATGGTTCCGGTCTGCTCAACCTCTGCATACTGGCTTTCGGCCGGTGCGTAGTAGCGCAGTACGTCAAGAGGGTATTCACAGGCGTGAAATCCTTGCTCGCACGCGGCCACTGGTCCGTCGTGGGTAAAGGTCTCGCCGACCTTGAATTGAAATCCGCGGCACTGCATGTTTGAATCAAAGCCCTTGTAGGACTTCACGACTTCGGTCTTCACTTTCTGTTTCCTCAATTTGGATTTGGTACTCATCGCGGTGTCACATCCCTGGTCATCGGGCTGCCCGCGTGACCCCAATACGTCATGCACATGGCGCGTCCGTGGCGCTCGGTGTACAGCGATACGTGCTCCACATCAATCGGGTGAGTCTCGAAGCGTAGCCGGATCATGTCCTCGTGCGTGAACACGGTCAGCTCGATGGTGTCATTGTTCATGATTGCTCGAACACCCCGCCACAGGCGCAAGTAGGTAGGCCAACTTCATCGATCCACAGCTGCGTGGTCCGGAACGTGAACCCGCAATCCGCGCACATGCACTTGAGTAGCCGACTGCCGGGCTTCTTCGCGCCATCGGCGCGTGCACCAGGGATCAGCGGCGCGCCCGGGAACTCCGGCATTGCCGCGAGCCACTTCTTGATGGTCGCGATCAGCGCCTCACCGGCGCCCGCGGAAGTCATCTTGCCAACGAGTCCCACCGCCAGGGCCAGCTTCTTGAAGGCGCCCTTGTGGCCGCACTTCACGCCGACCGAGGCGTGCACCATCTCGTGCACCAGGGTGTCGACGGCCTCGAGCGCGGGCAGCTCCGGTGAAATGAACATCTCGACCGACTTGTCCGCGCTCAGCGTCGGGCTCCAGCACTGGCCGATGGCGTGCTTGCCGCCGCGGCTGCCCTTCGGGAAGCCAACTGAGACGCGATACTTCTCGGGCCACACCGCATTGTGCTCGGCGAACAGCGGCCGGATGTACTTCTCAGCCACTTTGGTCAACCATTCTTCGCGATTCATGCTCGGGCTCCCAGTAGTTCATTTAAACATCGAACGATGCGTAGACTACTGCGGACCTAAAGTCCTGTCAACTTCTTCTCAAAAGTTTCTCCGCCTCCTCCAGCTCGCGGCGGATCTTGACTTCCTTGCGAATGTATGCTGTGGCGGCTCGGGCGTTGGCCCGGCGCCTAAAAGGCGTGGCGGCACGAGGCCGCCACACTCTCAACGGTAGCGCAGCGGCTACCTCAGCTTCCCGCTTGAGGTTCCGGGACATCGACTGCGGGCGCTACAGGGATACTGGGCGGATGGCCGCCCGAGTGCTGCATGGCCAACTGCTTGGGTTCCACCGGGCTGGCCGTCGGTGCGGTCTCCGCCTGATGGGCCAAGCGCTCGATCTGGGCCAGCAGATCCTCCCGGGTGGCCGGGGTAGCTGCTGTGGCCCCCAGGGACGGCACAGGCGACGTGCTGACCCCTCCCACCCCACCGGTGGACACCTCCGAGGGCGTAGTCGGCTCAGCGGGCTTCTCCTGGGCTGCGGCAGCCGCGTCCCACTGGCCCCCTGCGACCACAGCGGCCGCCACGGCGCGCTTCAGGTCGAAGGATCCCTGCAGGTACGGTACCAGGGGGTTGGTGGCCTGCACGATGCGGGCCGCGGGATCGGCCTGGAGGCTTGCCAGGAGCGCCAGGGCCATATGCTCGGTGCGATCGGGAAGTGCCATGGTTAGCCCTCCTGCCCGAAGATAAAGCCCATGGCTTCTTCGAGCGTACTGAATCGGCGCACCTTACCGAACGGCTCGCTGCCGAACGGCTCGCACCCCGGGGCCACGTAGTCGTTGCCGACCGGCGGCGCGGCTGGCGGCTCTTCGGGCATCGGGTCCAGCTCGAAGTCCTGGGCCACGGCCTTGGTGTTCGCCACGTAATGGGTCTTCAGCACCTTGTTCAACAGCTCGCGCAGCGTGATCTGATGCGTGAGTACGGGGGTCCGCGGCGATAGACTATGACTGCTGTAATCGCATCCTGCCATCGCTTTCGCGGACGGCTCCTCCAGCTGCAGAAATGCTGGAGCACCATCAGGCGGCACGATCGTGTACAGCGTCACGAGCTGGTTGAGCGCGTCCGGCTGCGGTACGTTATGCGGCTGTCGAACACTATCGCGCAAATAGTTCAGCGTGCCGCTGGCTTCGATGAGCCTCTTCACCCCGTCGGCATCCACTGCGATGTTCCGCAGCGCCCACAGTAAGATACCGAACCCGATCGCCAGGATGGCGACCACAATCCAAAGTGCAAGTAACATGTTAATAACCTCTGTCGTGATTGGAAACTGAATCTGCGATGCGAATCTTCTCGGCTTCCGTGCGTTGCACCGCGGCCTGCACTTCAGCGTCGGCAAGTCTCGTCGGGCGATAGCGGACCGGTGTCCACCCATCATACCAACGGCACTTCCAGCAAGGAGGACAATCCTTCCCCTGTTCGGGCGGAAAGTCAAGTTGGGAGATCTCTTTATCGATCGGTGATTGCTCGCCTTGTTTGAGATCGTCGCTGTCGATCACGCGCCTCAGCATCGGCTTGCGCCACTCGCGCAACGTGGGTAGTTCGTCCTTGATCTTCTTCAGCTGCATACGAAGGATCTCCCCCTCATAGCTCGACAGCCCACACACGCGAACCGCTTTGTGGAAGCTCCAGTTGTTCGCATCCATCACGCGCAGCACCGTCAGCTCCTGCGGATTCAGCGCGCGCTCCAGGACATCAGCGGTCGAGGCGGCCGAGGCCTGCACCAGCGTATCGTCCTGGATGCTGATCGAGTCAAGAAGAGGCTTGGCGCGCGAGGAGCGGTTGTCGCTGCGATACTCGCGGCGCGCCTTCTTAAGCGCGCGGATGAACCACTCCTCCAGATCCTCGGTGGCCGGATCGTGCGCGTCGCGAGTCTCCCAACACCACAGCAGCGCGGTCGACAACACATCATCGGCGTCTTCTTTGGAAAGACCGCGCAGCAACCGGTGCGAGCGCTGGGAGGCGGAGCGGGCCAGCTCGACCACGAATGTCTCAGCCGCAGATGTCATGCCGCTTGTACCTCGTCGTGTGTAAGCAGGAGCACTCCGCCCACCGGCGGCGAATCACCGCCGCCCTTGGCCGTCTTCTTGGCGGGCGGCTTCGCGATGCTCAACCGCGAACGCGCGAGCGGTAGCCAGGGCAGCTCGGGGTGCCCGTCCATCTCAACGAGCGCCCAACCGCTCAGTAAGTGCTCGAAACACTTCAACGTGCCGGAGAGGATGCGACCGGATCCTGTGAGGGATACCCAGTGCACATGTTGACCCAACCTCATATCAAATCCTCAAAACTCTCATCTACTCTGCCGCCACCATCCTGATCGGTATTGATCCGCAGTCCCCAGCAGCCTTTGAAACTCTTCCATACGTTATCGATCTTGCTGCGCTTCTCTTCGCGCCGGAAATTCGGGGTAACCCGCTTAAGCTCCGCGATGAACCGCGTAATGGTGAGTGTCTGGAACCCTGAGTCTTTGCACCACCGCACGTACTCGGGATACAAACCAAACGGTCCGCTGAACGCGGACCACGCCGTGCGATCAACGATGCACCGGTCGGCCACAAACTCGCGCACCCGGTCCTGCTCATCGCGATAGGCGAGACTCGCCTCCACAACCGATGCGGGCGGCCTCAGCTTGAAGTTGTACCATTCCTTCGCACCCTTGACGATCCAAGTAAGAATGCCCTGGCGCTCGGCCATCAGCTTCATGGTCAAATCCATATCGCCAACGCGTGTAGCCTCCCCTCGCGCCACTTCCTCCGCGCTACCGTACTTGTGTGCGTAGTCCACCAGGAGCAGTCGGCGCCATACACCGAAGTCCTGGCCCTTGATGATGGGCTTATGGTTGGTGAGCAGCTGGAGTTTAAACGTCGGCATGAACGAGAAGAAGTCCTTGAACATCCATCGTCCCGACATCATATCCTCGCCGCTCGCGCGCTTCAGGAATCCTTCGCGCAGCACAGCTCCCTCATCGGACTCCTGGGAGACAACGCATCGCCTTCCAAATAGATCGGCAATCTCTGTTGGATGCCGGTCCGATCCAGTACCCGTAAGCAGATTCGGAGCGGCGTCATGCACGTAACTTCCAAGCACATGATGGAGTAGCCGGAAGATTGTGCCTTTTCCATTGCCTCCTCCACCAATGTGGAGTACGACTTTCTGCTCTCGTGTCTCGCCCGTAGCACAGTATCCAAACCACCGCTGAAGAAATCGTGCACGCTCGTCGTCGAGCACTTCAACCAGGAATCGTTCAAAATTTGGGCACGTGGATCCTGGAAGATAGTCCGTTGGAGCAATGTGCGTAATCCAATCGGCTGGATCGTGGGGTCGAAGCTGTCCAGTTCTAAGGTCAATTGTTCCATTTTGCACATTCAACAAGTAGGGGTGAGCGTCGAGGACTGCAGTATCAAGCGTGAGCATCTTCTTCACGCCGCCAATGGCCGCGTTGATACGCGCCATATCTTCGCTGGTCTTCATCCACTTGCGCAGACGTTCGGCCAGCTCTAACCACTGAATGATCTTTTTACCATCGGGGAGCTGTAGCAAGTCTCGCTTCGCCGGGCATTGATCCCGGCGCGGGTGATCCCGGTACTGCTTAACCAGATCCGGAGCAACCACGGCCACAATCTCGAAATTCCTGAACGCTTCATCTGCTTCCTGCCTGATTATTGAGGACAGAAGCGCCGCACATCGCATGGCTTCACTGTCGTTCTGTACCCATCTCTTACCGTCGTAAACGTAGAAAATGCCCGCAATACACCTCAGCTTCGACTGGAACGCGTTTTGGATACGCCTCGCGTTCGCAAGGTCCGTGCAGAGGTCTTGCGCGATCGGGACTTCCGCCGTGGCAGCCCCAGCAAGCGGTTCAACTGGTCCTGGTAGTCCGTCACCACCTTCTCGACTATCACCTGTAACAACTGGGAATCGTTCAGGATTAGAAATTGATCGCCAACCGAGCGCCTTCGCGAGACTGAATATGTGGCGATAGTCTGATCGAGGCGACTGATTTTCATGCGCCTGCCACCATGTTTGCGGATCATCTGCGTTCTCCTGATTGGGGGCAGCCATGCTGAACCACTCGAACAGCTCCTGCCCGGTGCTGCCGAGACTCAACAGCGCGTAGCCGATCTCACTCCACACATCGTTACTCGCGGCTGAGTCAACGAGGGGTTGGTAAATCAAGGCCTCGCGCAGATCGCCCATCTCCATGGGGCTTATCGATGACAGCACCTCCTCACCATTTGCGTCTTGGGCGGCGGTGTGCTGACCATCCGCTTTGACGCCCGTGACGGATGAGGAGGTGCCGAGCTTTACGGCTTCTCTTTCAGCGAACGCCGAAAGCGCCTTAACCAGTGATTCGAATTGCGTACTGCCAAGTGTAGGAATAATCCACGGCAAATTACTCTCGCCGTCCCACTGGTACAGCACACCCGATGGATGAGAGCCTGCAACCACGCACTGTTGCCCGTCACCGAGAATCTCAATGCGCTCCGGCTTGCCCTGCGAATCTTTGAGGCCCCAGTCGATAATGATCTTTGAGATGGGTTCGACGCACTGGAAGAGGAGGAGGTGCTTAAGCGCGCCCGCGCGCGAGCGTCGTGGTAGTGCTGGTTCATTCGAGCTGCGCGCGATGATGTCATCGATCTCAGCACACAATTCGAAGTCGTCGACATCGACGTCGATAGCATACACGCCACTCTTTGGGCCGAGCCGCAGGCACATTGAGTAGCGCCTATCGTTTAACCAGTGCTCAAGGTTACCGGAAGTGATGGACAGCTGGGTCCAGGTGAGGATTCCATACGCGCGCCCCTCGCCGTCGTACATGGACGGGATCTTGCCGAACTTCTTGACCTTCGAGCCCGCAGTGGGCGTGGCCAATGGATCAGGGACCACAGGCAACAGATTATCGCCCAAGCCCAGTATCAGATCAAAATGCTGCCAGTCCTCAGGACGGGCGCCAATCAACGTCGTCATCAAGCGCGCTTCGCGTCCTTCAGGAACTGCACAATATGGGCCGCCAGCTCTCGGGTCAGATACCGCCATTCAGCAGATGAGCCGCCCGCGATGCGCTCCATATAGTTTAAACATCTGGCCCGCTGGCGCTCGTACTCTGCCTCCATGATCAGAAGCACAGTCTCATCGCGTGTGTCCAACGCGGCGCGACTCGCCTGGACGTATGGTCCCATCAGATGGTCCCTCACATCCATCAGCAGATCGCGGACCGAATCGTGCTGCATGGACTCGGGGTTGAAGAGACCGCCCGAGGCCATGTAATTGGTGATCCGCGCGATCAATAGCGAGCCGCTCATGACGGGAGCACCTTATTGTCCGGCCCGATCCAGCGCATGTCGTGCACGAATCGATACTTTGGCGGCCGCTCCTGCGTGCTGATCAGTAATCCTGATCGCTCAATCAATTCAGCCAATCGCTGACGGGCCGGTGCACGAAACGGCGCCACATGCTCTTCACGATGGCTGCGCGGGTAGTACGGCGCCGTATCCACGCACATCTGATGCCGGACCCCGTCCGTATCGACGAACATCACGTCGTGCCGCAGATACAGCTCATCGGCGGTGATGTTGTACTGCGTGGCCTCGCGCATCACCAGCGTCTCGCGCAAGTAGCGCTGATGATCACCCGCCGAGAGTAGTGTGTACGGTACGAACGGCTTATACGGTGCGTCGCGCCACAGTGGCTCAGTGGACACCAGCGCCTTGGCTAGTAATGTGGTACCCACCGCGGCCGCGGCCGCGGCGGAGGCCCCCAGGAACCCGCGGCGAGTGATCATGACTCGCCCCTCGGGTACGTATCACAGCAGATGCGGCAACGCTCGCACGATTGTGTCTGATGAGACTGCCGGTTATTCACGATTAAGCCGCCGCTATCGACCGGCATCCATATCCGTACCTCCGGCGGCTCGCACCACTTGTGACCGATGGTGGCGCACAACAGCTCCTGCCATATGCGGCGCAGCGTGTGTAGCTCACCGCGCTTCGGGGGCGTGCTGACGATTGTACGAATCATGCTTATCCGGTTATCGCCCCTGCGGCAGGCTGTTGATGTAGGCCATGTTGAGCAAGTCAGTCATGAAAGCGCCTCCAGAGCGTGAGCGAGCTGCTTCTGGGCAAATTTGACGCTGCCGAGAATCTCATCGGCCGCCATCGCACCCTCTCGCAGTCCGACCTTCGAGCACATGGTAAATAGGACTGGCAGCGCAATTGCCGCCGCGTCAACCGCCTGTTTGATTCCGATCAGTTCCTCGCGCGTCATGGCTTCACCTCTTGATTGTCTGTGAAGGTTTTGGGTTCTAACCGGATAAGCATGGTACGAATCATGGATCAATCCTTGTGACGTGGTAGCGCTGAAGCGGACGCTCACCGCGCCACCATTTGTAGCAGCGTACCAGCTGCCACCACCGAGGGCGCTGATAGACGCCTGCGAAGGTGATGAT
>Ga0302309_10003676_pt1 | contig 11748 bp, 7 predicted proteins | sample III_Palsa_N1_1_FD_200453 | JGI IMG/M metagenome (GOLD analysis project Ga0302309, IMG submission 200453) | Peat permafrost microbial communities from Stordalen Mire near Abisko, Sweden - III_Palsa_N1_1 | ecosystem: Environmental > Terrestrial > Soil > Palsa > Peat permafrost | place: Sweden... | reverse complement strand
TGTCGTCAAGGCAAGCCTTGGCTTCATTGTCCACACGCGTCGGACGCTTGTGGTCGCGATCGAAGGAGACCGTGCAGAGGCTCGTGGTCACAATCGGTGCAGCCGCGACCACAGGGGCGGTAACCGTCACTGTCGTCATCTGCGAAGCCGATTGGCCCTTGTCGTCAACCGCGTTACAGGTAACCGTGATCGTGCCAGGTGCTACACCACTCGTGGACAGAGTCGCCGTCGAGGTGTTGCCGCTGATCGAACCAGCAGTTGCGCTGTAGCTATAGGTGAGAGGACGGTTCTGCGGGCTCATGCCGGATGCAGTGATCGTCGAAGGATCGCCGACGTTGACCGTCGAGGGATTCGCCGAGCAACCAACCGTCGGCGGCTGGAAGGCCGTGACAGTGAACTGCGCCGAGCAATCCGCGAACTGACCAGGCTTCAAGCCTTGCGATACATGGCCCTTCACGGTGTAGGTTCCGGCTGCCAGCGTCTTCGTATCAACGCTCGCAACACTCGAGGTCCCTGAAACCGGTCCGCTATCCGAGGCCCAGGTGTAGGTTACCGGCTTCTTCTCGTTCAGCATGCCGGGGGTACCCGTAACGGTTACAACGTCTCCCGGATAGATCGTTCCGGTCGGCGCGGTCACAGCGCAGGCATAGGTAACAGGCGGCGGAGGAATAATGTGGCCAAAGTGCATCAGGAGGCCCGAACTGAGCTCAGCTCCGCCAAGGTTTGCGCGCCCACCCAGAACTCCGGTTGTCGGAATCGTGGTTGCCGGACCATAGTCCACATGGGTGTAACGATAGTCGGCCTCAAATAGACGCAGACCAAACCGGTGGTTGAACCACGGCAGGTCATAGTCCATGCCGCCGCCAGCCAGCAAGCCTACGCCCCAGGTATACGGCTCATGCTCGAACACCAGCGGGTTATCGTTATTGGGACCACCGATGCGCACACCCCCGACCATGCCGTGAGCGAACAAGGTGAAGTTCTGCATCGGTGCACGGAAGATCGGACCTGCATAGCCCGCAAACAGGCCATCATTCTGACCACTGGGGTTTGCAATCATGTTGACTTCAGCGCCCACATACTTGTTGAAGTAGTATGCCCCGCTCCCAATGGCTCCCTCGTCAACAGACGAGAACGGAAGACCGGCCGGCTTCACCTGACCATGGGCGCCAAAATACGAATAGCCCAGGAAGATGTCGACGCGCGACGGGTTAGGCCCGCTGGGGGCAGTGGTGCCAGCCGCGGGCGCTGTTTGCGCACCTAGGCTTGCAACTCCAAAACTGACCGCACTTGCAGCCAGCAAGAACCGGCTGATACTGCGAAACGGGCGATGAGACATACGAATTTCCTCCACTCGATCTAGCTAAATACTTAAAGCTGCTGCGGACTCGACTTCTAACTACGGTCCGTTCCCTATTATGAATTCCCAAAAAGTGTACCGCAGATGTCTCCTAAGTCCAGAAAAATCATTGCGGTGACTCAATTTAACTATCCACTTCTTAGAAACCTCTTCTAGCAATGTTCACGCTAGCCAGCCCTAAGAACAATCCTTAAGCTATTTACCGGAACCCCGGAAGTTAACTGTCTTAACCTCCAGTAAAGCCAAAATTCTCACATCCACATGGCACACAATCTTGAGCAATTACCTCTCTCAGTCCAGATTGAACGTCTGCCTTACCGTTCCACGGCTGGCCTGGATCTTCTCCTGCAACAACGTGATGGCATACAAAAGCTGCTCCGGCCGCGGCGGGCATCCCGGCACGTAGACATCCACCGGAATCACCTGGTTCACCCCTTGCAGCAGGGCGTAGTTATTGAACACTCCGCCCGACGTCGCACACGCGCCCATCGAAATCACCCACTTTGGCTCCGGCATCTGCTCATAAAGCCGGCGAATCACGGGCGCCATCTTCTGGGAAACCCGTCCCGCAATAATCATCAGATCGCTTTGCCGCGGAGATGGCCGGAAAACTTCTGCCCCAAACCGCGCAATGTCATACCGCGATCCGCCCATCGACATCATCTCGATCGCACAACAGGCCAGTCCAAATGTCATTGGCCAGACCGAATTCTTCCGCACCCAGTTGATCGCTGCATCCATCGATGCCAGCACAACACCCTCAGGCTGATCTTCACCCCAGCTGACTTCGGCTACCTTCTCGCGGTTCTTTCCAAAACTATCCAGCGTGCCGAAGATATAGCGGTCGTTATGCTGAGGCGTTCCCGTAGGCCGCCCATTCGTCGTCGTTTCGTTTAAATTGCTGCTCATATTTGGAGTATACGATTCCAACTTCCATCACAAACTGATTCCCAGAAACTTCGGGGCCTTTTTAAAGCGATCAATTTGTGTTCAATTGCTGGGATGCATCTCATCTCCCGCTGGTTGGCAAGTTGCAGGAAATTTTTTCTACAACCAGCCCAGGTACTGCGGGAACCCCCGTCGGCAGATCCAGCTTCACACGAAACCGCAGCTCCTCAATGCGCCCCAGGGCCGACGGCGCAACCGACTGGTCCACCTCATACGGAGTCTCCTCCAGATGGCTCGCAACTGCCGCAGCCATCTGCGCCTGGTCCGCAAGCCCCGGCACCATTCGCGCGTCCAAAATTTGCAATACGCCCTCTGGCTGCTCCGATACGATCTCCGCGGTCTTCGACGAACTCGCCGCATCATTCGCCATCACTCCGCCATACAGCCCTGCCAACCGCCGGAATATCTCACCGCTCGGCGCATACCGAAACCTCCGCGGGTTCCAGGCCACCGCATCCTGCGCTCGAAAACTCCAGTCAGTACTAATCAGTAATGGGCTAACCGAACGATACGGAGGCGTCGCCAACTCAGCATAATCGTGCATGTCCCGTGGCTCATCCGCTGCCAACACCCGCACAATCCACCCCGACCGTAGCGGCTCCAGATAGAACTTCAGCCCCCTCGCAAAAACCTTCTCGAAGCCCTCACCGGCCTTCACATCCCCATCGAACACCACTCTGCTGCAACGCGTCGGCGTCTTCGCAGCATGACCCACCTGCGCACTCAACCCAACCGTCAAACGCGACACAACCGCAGCAGCCCCAACCCATCTCTTCCAACGCAAGAAACTCTCCCTCGGCATGGCCGCTGCGCTATAGCGCATTCTCCGCAATCGCATTCATCAGCGCATCTCGCAGCGTCGTCTCCTGTCCGCCGTCCAGCTTCCGCCCATCGTGTGTCAGATAAAACACATCGATCGCCGTCTCGCCTTCCGTATCGATCAGCGCCACTTCGACATTATGCCCCAGCTCGCTCAGCGTCACACTCATCGCCCGCAGCAGCCCCGGAACATCCTGCGCCACCACCTGCAGCAGCGTACTGTGGGTTGAAGCCGCATCATCAAAATCAATCTTCGTCGTCACCGAAACTCTCGGTGCCCGCCGTTTTCCACGCCTTCTCCCGCTGAGCATCTTCTCCACCGAGCTCTTCCCAGCCACCAGGTCTCGCACGCTCGACACAAACCGCTCCCGTTCGCTCACATTCAGTTCCAGCGTCTTGAAGGTATCGGTAAACCGAAAGCTATCCACCACCACTCCAGCCTCGTTGGCGTACGCATCGGCCGTCACAACATTCATGCCCCACGCCGCCAGCACTGCGGCCATGCTGGCAAACAACCGCGGCCGATCCTGCGTCACCAGCGTAATCTCGCTTGTGGAAAGCCCATGCTGAAACGCAATCTGAAACGGCTCCTGTTCAAACCGGATAGTCATCTCAAAATGTTGCCGGATCGCCTCCGCCGGCCGCGTCTTCAGATACCGCTCCGGGAAACCTTCCAGAAAACGCTCCACCTCCGCCGTCTGCCCCGGCAGCATCCCCAGCAATCGCACAATGCGTTCATCCCGCCCGCTGGTATGCACCCGCTCCTCATCCACATTGCGATCCAGTTGGTTCGCCGCATTCATCGAAAGCCGCCACAGGTTCTCCGCCTTCCACGGCGTCAGCGCATCCGGATGCACCGCCTGAATATCCGCGTAGGTAAACAGCGTCAGCATCCGTAGCAACTCATGCGTCTGCATCCGGCCCGCAAAACTTCTCACCGTATCGGCGTCAAAGATGTCCCTCCGCAGCGTCGCCGACATCTCCAGGTGCGTCTCGATCAGCCGCATCACCAACCCCGCGTCATACGCGTCCATCTCCAACCTGGCTAACACGCTCCTGGCCATCCGCGCGCTCTCCACCGCATGATGGTCACTCGCACGCCCCTTGCCCGTGTCGTGTAGCAGTGCCGCCAGATAAAGCAACCCGGGATTTTGCAGTTCCCGCAGCATAGACCCGAACTTCACCCGCCACTCAGGCGCATTCTTGCCGGGATCAGCTCCCAGCCCGTGCAGCGTATCAATCACCACAAACGTATGCTCATCCACCGTATACCGGTGATACGCATCGCGGATCACCAGCGCGTCGATCCCATGAAACTCCGGTAAAATAAGCTCCAGCAGCCCCAGCGCATGCATCGCCCGCAGCGCCACACCGGCTCTCTCCCCAGTCAGAATCTCGCTCAACTGCCGCCACAAACCCGGCCCCTCTTCCAGCGTCGCGGAAAGCCGCGGAATCGCCGCTCCAATCCGTTCTTCGCTCTCCGCATCCAATTTGGCGCCGGTCTTCGCCATGGCCGCGAACACGGTCAACACCGTGTCCGGCTCAGTCGCTGGATCGACTTCCCCGGCAGCATCGAGCGAAAGCCGCCCATCCTTCAATCGAAACCCGATCGTTGCGCCCAGCTTCACGCGCCGTGTCTCCAAAGGCATAAGGTCAACGCCGATGCTCTCAAACTCCCGCAGCAGGCGCCGCTCCACAACACGTGCATGCCGAAAGTACACCTGCATCCAGTAAGCCGCATTCACGCCGCACGTCTGCCGGCCACGCCCCAGCCCAATTCCCTGCTCGGCCGCTGCATCCTGTGAGCGCCAATCCAGCGCGTTGTCATCGCGATCATTCCTGTAGTGCAGAAAACATCGCGTAGCCGCCAGGAACGCCATTGCCTCTGCAAACTCGCCGCCATTGCCCTCCGCACGGGGAGCCGTTTCCTTCAGCATCTCCAGCCAGCCACAAACATTCGCATCCCGCAGCCCACCTGGGCAATCCTTGATATTCGGCTCAAGATGAAACAGCGTGTCCCCATACTTCGTATGACGCTCACGGCACAGCGTTACCAGCTCCCCGCGGATAGCCTTCACGTCCCGTACCATCATCTTCCCGCGAACCTTTTCGTCCAGTCTCGCGAACACCGAAGCATCCCCCGTCAGCGGCCGCCGGTCCAGCAGCGACAAGCCAAACTCCGCATTCTCCGTCGAAAACCGTTCGCACTCGGACACCTTTCGCGTCACCGGAGAGACGCGCATCCCGCAATCCCAAAGCGCCTGTGACACCCGCCGAATCGCATCCTTCGCACGATCCCCCTCACCCTTCTCCGCGCAAAACAGCAGATCCAGGTCCGAGCAGGGAAACAACTGCGCACGCCCATAGCCGCCGATCGCAACCACCGCGATCCCCTTCGCCAGCGAAGCATCCCCTGCAATCTCTGCCGCCCACAGCCGCTCGATCAACTCATCCACCAGCGCCGACCGCGCCAAGATCGCGGCCATACCATTGCCATCGGCCTCGAAATCATGGCGAATTACCGCCATCCGCCGCCCATACTCCGCGCGCATCGTCGCGTCGTTAGCAATCTCCCGGCCTGTAGCTTCGTCGTTCGTCGTCCTCACCCCCCAAGCCATTCGGTCTGGATCTACAACGTCCGGCGATGTCAAAGTCCTCGCTTGTCTGTTATTCCGTCGCTTTGTCTGTCATTCTGCGGCGCAGCGATGGAATCTGCAAGCTCCTCCGCTGCGCCACCAAACCACAAAATCTACAACGCAATCTCTCCCCGCTCATCATTCCGTATCCGGATCGCTTCATCGATCTTCGATACAAAAATCTTTCCGTCGCCGATCCGTCCCGTTCTGGCCGCCGTAATAATGGCCTGGATCGCCTTTTCGACCATCTCCTCGGCAACCACCAGCTCCAGCTTTATCTTGGGCAGCAGGTCCACCGCATACTCGCGACCGCGGTAGAACTCCGTGTGCCCTTTCTGCCGTCCATGGCCACGTACCTCAAAGATCGTAATTCCCAACACGCCCAGTTCAACCAGCGCTTCCTTTACTGCATCCAGCTTCGAAGGCTGAATAACCGCCTCAATCTTTTGCATCTCTGCCTCTCGTCGTACGATTATCTAATTTCCGGCGGACTCTCAGGCTTCGTTCCAGTCATAGCCTTCTTCGCCATGCTGGGAAATATCCAAACCTTCGCGCTCGTCGGCCTCGCTCACGCGTAGGCCAATCAGCTTATCAACTACGAACAAAATTAGCAGCGTCCCAACAATAGAAAGCGACCACGCAACCGCAACGCCAACAAGCTGGTTCAGCAATTGACCGTGGTTTCCTTCCAGAAACCCCGTCGCCTTGCCCGCTCCGAATATCGGATTGATCACTGAATTGGCAAAAAGCCCGGTCAGCACCGCGCCCAGCGTTCCGCCCGCGCCATGTACGCCAAAGGCATCCAGCGAGTCGTCATAGCCAAAGATATTCTTCACCTTCACCACCATAAAGAAGCAGAAAACGCCCGCAACAAGCCCAATCCACAACGCGCTCATCGGCGTTACGAAGCCCGAAGCCGGCGTAATCGCCACCAGCCCGGCTACCGCGCCCGAGATCCCGCCCAGCACCGAAGGCTTGCCATTCCGCATCCACTCCGCCGCCGCCCAACCGATAGCTGCCGCGGCCGCCCCGAAGTGCGTTGCCACAAACGCCGAGGTCGCCAACCCGCTCGCGCCCAGCGCAGAACCCGCATTGAAGCCGAACCAGCCCACCCACAGTAGGCACGCTCCAATAAAGCTCAACACCACCGAGTGTGGCATCACCTGCTTCTGCGGATATCCCAATCGCTTGCCCAGGTACAGCGCCGTCACCAACGCGCTCACGCCCGAGGTCACATGCACGACCGTCCCGCCCGCGAAATCCAGGCACGGAAACCGTCCGCCGCCCGCGTTCAGAAACCCTCCAACGCCCCAAACCATGTGCGCCATCGGGCTGTACACCACAAACGCCCACAGCACCATGAACACCAGCATCGCCGAAAACTTCATCCGCTCCGCAAACGCTCCTGTAATCAGCGCCGGCGTAATGATCGCGAACATCAACTGGTAGATCATGAACGTCTGCCCGGGAATCGTCGGAGCATAAGCAAGCGGCGTCAGCCCCACACCGCGCAAAAACACATTGTGCAACCCGCCAATAAACGCATTCCCGGTCCCAAATGCCAGCGAGTATGTCACAAAGGCCCATAGCACCGTGATGACCGCCATCATCGCAAAGGTCTGCATCATCGTGCCCAGAATGTTCTTCTTCCGCACCAGCCCGCCATAGAACAGCGCCAGTCCAGGCCCACTCATCATCAGCACCAGCGCGGCGCTTGTGAGCATCCATGCGTTATCGCCCGCACTCTGCGCCGCAGCGGCTGCCGCCGTATTCGCCGCCGCAATCTTCTCCAGCGCGGCCAGCCGGTCCGCGGTAACCGGGGCCTGCGCCAAGGCAATCCCCGCAACGGAAAACCCGCCCGCTACCATCGCAAGTGTCCGGAACGCCCTTACTCTTTTCCCTGAAACCAGATTGAACCTACAGCGCATGAAACGAACATCCTTTCGCATCTCGAAAGACGCCGCCGGCAGGAAACCATTGGCATGTACCTATGCATCTGTCGCGGCCAGAAGACACGCCATAAAGGCATGCTTCGCGACGGGCGAACTATCTGCTTGAACCTGTTTCGTCTACTTTACAATATCTTTACAATAACGCTCTCGGTCGTTTATAACTCCCGCATCCGTTATCCTGTTCCCACGACTTCCTGCTGGAAGCGGATCTTCTGCAAACCCTGAGCGTCGCGATATTCGCCCGAGCACTCAACAAATCTGGACGCTTTACGCTTCAACCTGTCAAAATGGAAGCGTCCATCTAACTATTCCGTACGTCATACCTCGCCCAACAATCAAGGGCATTCTGGAGCATTAATGAGCACTGTTAAAGTCGGGAACAAGCTACTCGGCGCAGGTCAACCCTGCTACATCATCGCCGAGATCGGCATCAATCACAACGGCGACATCGACCTCGCAAAGCGTCTCATCTCCGTCGCTGTCGCAGCCGGCTGCGATGCCGTAAAGTTCCAGAAGCGCACCGTCGACATTGTCTACACCGAAAAGGAGCTCGCCACCCCGCGTCCTAATCCCTGGGGCGACACCAACGGCGACCTCAAGCGCGGACTCGAGTTCGGCGAAGAAGAGTACGACGAGATCGCCAGCTTCTGCCGCTCCGTCAAAATCGACTGGTTCGTCTCTCCCTGGGACGAAAAATCAGTCGACTTCATGGAGAAGTACGACACCCCCGTCTACAAGATCGCCTCCGCCTCGCTCACCGATGACAACCTCCTTCGCCATGTCCGTGCCACCGGCAAGCCTGTCATCGCCTCCACCGGCATGAGCACCTACGCGGAGATCGACCACGCCGTCGAAGTGCTGAGCAAGAACGACCTCATCCTCATGCACACCACCTCCACCTACCCGGCCAAGTATGAGCAGCTCAACCTCCGCGCCATCCCCGCGATGGCCGAGCGTTACGGCGTCCCCGTCGGCTACTCCGGCCACGAGACCGGCATTCCCACCACCGTCGCCGCGGCTGTCCTCGGCGCCTGCTGCGTAGAGCGGCACATCACCATGGACCGCGCCATGTGGGGCTCCGATCAGTCCGCCTCGCTCGAGCCCAACGGCATCAGCCGCCTGGTCCGCGACATCCGCCTCGTGGAGCAATCCATGGGCGACGGCATCAAGCGCGTCTACGAAGAGGAAGTACCGGTCATGAAGAAGCTCCGCCGCGTAGGCGCAGCCGTATAACCCGACACTCACCCCCAAAGGCCCGGTCCACAAGATCGGGCCTTTGCTTTTCACTAAGAACTGACAACTCCTATGCCATTCGACCCCACCACCCTCATCACTCTCGAAGCCATCGCCTTTGACGTAGACGGCGTTCTCACCGACGGCACGCTCACCTGGTCCCCCACCGGTGAAGAGTCCAAATCCTTCTCCTTCGCCGACATCATGGGCATCTCGCTCCTCCGCCGGCTCGGCATCAAAATGGCACTTATCTCCGGCGAGCCCTCCCCGCTCGTCGACCTCTACGCCAAAAAGATGCACATCCCCTTCGTCGTCAAAGGAACCCGCGACAAAGCCACCGCCATCCGCGACTTCACCGCCCACTTCAACATCCCGCTAGCCCACATCTGCTTCTTCGGCGACGACGTCAACGACCTCTTCGCCATGGACATCACCGGCCTCTGCGCCTGCCCTGCAAACGCCGCCGCAGAAGTCCTCGCGCACGTAACCGAACACGGCTTCGTCTCCCCGCTACCCGGCGGCCACGGCGCCGTCCGCAGCTTCGCCGACGCTATCCTCGCCGCCCGCAACCTCCGCGGTCGCGATGTCTTCCAGCTCCGCCCTCCCGAATAAAGTTCGGACCGCTTTGCGAAGACGGTGTCTACCCGCAGTCATTCCTATCTCAGCGCAAAAGCTATCACTGCGTCCGACGTCGCAGTTCCGAACATCCCATGTCCGCCCGCAGCAATCACAACATACTGGTGTCCATCGACGCTGTAGCTCATCGGCGTCGCTTGTGCCGGCACGCCAATATCAGCCTGCCAGAGCTCCTCTCCCGTAGAGGAGCGAAACGCACGCAGAAGCGGTTGGCGGGAAGCTGCAGTAAAGAGCAAGCCGGAAGCGGTCACCAGGTCCCCGCCCAGGTTGGTCGTTCCCGTGCGCTCCCCTGCCTTCACCGTGCCCAGCGGAACTTGCCAAACGGACTTCCCCGTGTTCAGGTTCAAGGCCACCACAGCTCCCCACGGTGGCGCGACGCAGGGATTGCCCGAAGTTGGCGCTACCAGGGGTTCGCGAAGCATCGCGTAAGGTGTCCCTTGCTGGGGCCCGGCTTCAATACCAAAGTGTTCCGCCGATTGTATTTTTGCTCCTACCCTATGCTTGAGCACATCGGATCTTTTCGCATACATATCGGCCCACAGACCGATAACTGCGATCAACACAAGCAAACAAACCGCATTGGCGGATCGCGGCAGAAACGATCTCCGCATGCTGGCCAAAAGCAGAAAAAGCGCAATAACGGCCACAAAGAAAAGCCCATATCGCAAAATTCTGCGATCAGCCAACGCAAACAAGAGCCGTTGGTTGCCGTGCTCACCGCGCTCCAACAACCGTCTACTCCAGCTTATGTGCCTGGGTATTAAGCGGACCGAAAAGGCATACCGATTCGTATTCGCATAAAGTATGCCCGAATTCGGATCGAATGCAGCCGAGCCCCAATTGACGCCCCCGAGATTTGCAGGAAACAGAGCTGAACCGCGCAGGGAAGGTGGCGTATACATACCGTCATAACGCAGTCCGGCAAGCAAGTCCCGGCACTCCCTATCATCCTGCGGAGAATCTCCTAACCGGTCGGCACTTCCAATCGTCAGCGGCGTCAGAGAATCAATCCGCTGGAACGGTTGCGTGGGCCACGTCTCTTCACCGGGAACGTCGCTAGCCGGCACCGGACGCTCTTCTACAGGGTAAAGCGGCTCACCTGTAAGCCGGTTCAGAACAAAAACCAAGCCTTGCTTGGTTGTGATCGCCACTGCCGGAATCTTGCCGCGAAACATAAAGAGCAAAGGTTCGGCAGCAACATCGTAGTCCCACAAATCATGATGGACGACTTGAAAACCCCACACCCTCCGACCCGTGGAAGCTTCAAGTGCCACAACCGAGTTCGCATCGCGATTGTCGCCCGGGCGCATGCCGCCATAAAAGTCCGGGCTCGCAGCGCCGGTCGGCAGGAACACCAGGTTGTTCGCCGGATCCGCAGCAATCACAGACCATGTATTGCCTGCGCCGGTCCGCAACTGTTGCGACTGCGCCCACGGCAACGGCTCCCAACTCCACACCAAAGCGCCCGTATGAACATCGAACGCACGCACTACACCCGACGCAACGTTCACCTTGATGTTATCGCCGATCAAAGAACCGACGATCACCAGGTCATTGACCACCGTCGGCGGCGATGTATTGAAATAGACTGCGCCCTCCGTATAGCCCACCACATGGGTCAGGTCGACCCTGCCCTCTTGACCAAAATCCTTGCATGGCAGCCCGGTTGCTGCGTCCACGGCAATCAGCTGTGCTTCCATCGTCGCAACGAAGATTCGAGTGGCGCACGCGCCTTTGGTTGAGGTCGCGACATGGCCCGCTTGCGGCCACGCTGCGACACCACGAGAGGTAAGCAGGCCTGCCGAAAGATTCCGTGTAACCTTCGGATCGAACGACCACACCATCGCGCCGGACTTCGGATTTAGCGCATACACATCGTCATATGGAGAAGAAAGATAAAGTAGCCCATTGAAAATGATCGGCGTCACTTCAAAGGATGCATGCTCCGGAGATGGCCGCCCTTTGCCGAGAGCGCCCGTGTGAAATGTCCACGCCGGGACTAGCCGGGAGAGGTTCTCCGGCGTAATCTCCCGCAAATCCGTAAAGCGCGTGCCTCCTGCATCTCCTCCATACGTTGGCCACTGCGAGGTAAGCACCTGTGCCCCGGCTACTGCGGCAATAATCGAACACAAAAATAGCAAGCACACATGGAACACGAGCATGA
>Ga0302309_10003673_pt1 | contig 11751 bp, 10 predicted proteins | sample III_Palsa_N1_1_FD_200453 | JGI IMG/M metagenome (GOLD analysis project Ga0302309, IMG submission 200453) | Peat permafrost microbial communities from Stordalen Mire near Abisko, Sweden - III_Palsa_N1_1 | ecosystem: Environmental > Terrestrial > Soil > Palsa > Peat permafrost | place: Sweden... | reverse complement strand
CGGTCGGTGGGATCGATGCCGAGGGGATTGCCTTCGGCGGGGGCGACGAGGGAGAGTTGGGTGCGGCCGAAGGCGGCGTCGGTGCCAGGATAGCGGAAGTACCAGACGAACTGCTGGCCGGTGACTTCGACCTGCATGGCGGAGAGGTCGGCGCCGGTATAGCGCTGGGTGGCCCAGAGTTGCTGCGCGCGGAGGGCGAGGAAGGCGAAGAGAAGGGTGAGAGCGGCTAGTGGAAGGTATTCGATGAAGAGCTGGTGGTAGGGGCGGGGGGTGCGCTTGTGGATCGCTATGCCGGTGAGGAGGATGAGGTGAGCTAGAGCGAGGAGGGCTAGAGCTATCCAGAGATTGAGGAGGAGGTGGGCGTCGAGTGCGTGGCCGTGCGCGGCGGCGTCGATGGGCAGGTTCCAGAAGCCGTGGGTGGGGGGTGTGGCCTGGGGTGCCTGCATGGGTTGATTGTAGTTGGGCGGTGCTGTTAGAGCTTGGATTCGCGGACGATGTTTAGGAAGAGATGGTGGACGCGGGTGTCTTCGGTTAGCTCGGGGTGGAAGGTGGCGGCGAGGAGGCGGCCCTGGCGGATGAGGGTGGGAGATCCTTCGCGGGTGGCGAGAGTTTCTACGTTGGGGCCTGTGCGCGTGATGCGGGGGGCGCGGATGAAGACCATCTCGAGCGGGCCTCCGGGGAGAGTGGTCTCGGAGGTGAGGATGGCGGAGTCGTTCTGGCGGCCGTAGGCGTTGCGCTCGACCGCGATGTCGAGTACTCCAAAGGAGGGCTGATGCGGGTTGGACACCTCTTTGGCGAGGAGTATGCAGCCGGCGCAGGTGCCGAAGACGGGTTTGGTGTGAACGAAAGCGTTGAGGGTGTCGTAGAAGCCGGCGCGTTCGAGGTGTTTGAGGAAGGTGGTGGACTCGCCGCCGGGGATGACGAGGGCGTCGAGGGAGTCGAGTTGGTCTGGCTTCCGGACGAGGGTGGTGATGGCTCCGAGGGCTGCGAGACGGCGGGCGTGGACGTCGAATGCGCCCTGCAGAGCGAGGACGCCGATGGCTGGGGTTTTGGGATCCACCCTTTGATTTTAGAGCATTGCACGGAGCGAGGCTGAAGACACGGATGCACGGCGCAAGCGATAATGCTGCGATGAGTGCAATGAGCAAAGCGGCTGTGTATCCGAGCCTGGAAGATCGCGTGGTTTTGGTGACGGGAGGGGCGAGTGGAATCGGCGCGGCGATCGTCGAGGCATTTGCGAGGCAGCGGGCGCAGGTGGCGATCCTGGATATCCAGGACGATGTCGCGAAGAGGCTGGTGGCGCGGCTGACGGATGGCGGACTTCGCGCCCCCACGTATTTTCACTGCGACGTGACCGATTTCGGTTTGCTGAAGCGGACGGTTGACCAGGTGTTGGAGTGGTGCGGACGCGTGGATGTGCTGGTGAACAATGCGGGGAATGATGCGCGGCAATCGCTCGAGTCGGTGACGCCAGAGATGTGGGATGAAGGGATGGCGATTAACCTGAAGCAGCAGTTTTTTATGGCGCAGGCGGTGGCGCGGTCGATGCGACAGATGAGGAGGGGATCCATCATCAATATGGGATCGATTGCATGGGTCATTCCTTCGAAGAATGTCCCGGTGTATGTGACGGCGAAGTCGGCGATTGTGGGGATGACGCGAGCGCTGGCGCACGAATTTGGCGAGGACGAGGTGCGGGTGAATTGCGTGATGCCGGGGGCGATACTTACCGAGCGTCAGAAGCAATTGTGGCTCACCGAGGATTATGTGCGACAGGTGCTGGCGCACCAATCGTTGAAGCGAATGATTCTGCCGGAGGAGGTGGCGCGGCTGGTGTTGTTTCTTGCGGCGGATGACAGCTCCGCCATTACGAATCAGAGTTACGTGGTGGATGGTGGCTGGGTTTAGGTGAGGCGGAGGCATGAAAAGGCCCGGCCACCTTGGGGTGAACGGGCCTTCCTCTTTGCAGGTTCGATGGAGAGATTACTTGGCATTGCGTGCGTGTGCACGGAAGAGTTGGTTGACGGTGCGAACGAAGTGGACGGCGCCTGGGGGTGTTGGCACGCCACCAGAAAGGATCTTCTCGTAGGAGACATCGTGACCGTAATACGTTTCGGTGTCATTGATGTTCTGGTTGACTACGTCGCCGTTGAGGTCGACGCCGGCGAAGAGGCCCTTATTGCGGGAGTAGGTGAGGAAGCCAGCATTGGCCAATTCGGTGGTGGATGCCTGGGAGTCACGACCGACGGGGCCGGCAGCTACGGCGATGTCTGCGCCCAGCTTGAGCTTGTCATGCAGGAGACGCTGGGCACCCTCGTGGGTAACCGCTACGAGGACAAGATCGGTAGCCTGGCCGCCAACCTGGAAGCCGAAGCTGGCACCGGTCAGTTGAATGAAGGCAGGAGCGCTCCAGCCACGGCGGGTGCGGCAGCTGACGACGCCCTGGCCGTATTCGGCACCGACGACGAAGGCAGCTTTCTTGAAGCTGGGGATAACCGCGACGCAGGTAGCATGCGAGGCGACGCTGTCGGGAAGGCCGTGATCGGGGGTATCCATGAGTTCGTGCAGAACTGCATGGGCTGCCTCGATGCGAGCATCGAGTTTGGCTTGGTCAGCGGCGTAGGCGTTGGAGCTGATGAAGGCGGAAAGCAGAACTAAAGGCAGCAGTTTTCTCATGTCGATCCTTTTGAGGCAGCGTGTGGCGAATATAGCAACACATACTGCGATGCCTCGAAAGGGAGGTAAGTTGTTCCGCTATATGAGTTGCTCAGCTGAGGTTGACGGAAGCTACCAGCCGCGGGTCTGCATGAGGTCCTTCTCTTCGATGGCAGCGGCAGCGAGACCCTTCATGCTGCCTATGATGGCCTCAGAGGCTTCGGAGACGATCTTGGGATCGTCATAATGCAGGGTTGCGAGGACGATGGCGCGGGCTCGCGAGATGGCCTCGGCGCGCTCGTCGGCGTTGTCTTCGATGTCAAGCGGGATGGCGCCTTCCTTCATGAAGATGCCGGAGCCGACGAAGATGGTTTCGGCGCCGAGCTGCATCATGAGGGACGCGTCGGCTGGTGTGGCGATGCCGCCCGCGGAGAAGTTGGGGACGGGAAGCTTGCCTGCCTTGGCGACCATGCGGATGAGCTCGTAGGGGGCGCCATGGACCTTGGCGGCGTTGTAGAGCTCTTCGTCGCCGAGCACGGTGAGGGCCTTGATCTCGCGGGTGATTTGGCGCATGTGCTGGACGGCGTGGACGACGTCGCCTGTGCCGGGTTCGCCCTTGGTGCGGATCATCGCTGCGCCTTCGGCGATGCGGCGAAGAGCTTCGCCGAGGTTGCGCGCGCCGCAGACGAAGGGGGTGGTGAAGGCGTGCTTGTCGATGTGGTAGACCTCATCGGCTGGCGTGAGGACTTCGGACTCGTCGATGAAGTCGACGCCGAGGGACTGGAGAACCTGGGCTTCGGCGAAGTGGCCGATGCGGGCCTTGGCCATCACCGGGATAGTGGACACGGCCATGATTTCCTTGATGAGCTTGGGGGAGGCCATGCGGGCGACGCCGCCCTGGGCACGGATCATGGCGGGAACGCGCTCGAGGGCCATGACGGCGACGGCACCGGCCTCTTCGGCGATGCGGGCCTGTGCAACGCTCATGACGTCCATGATGACGCCACCTTTGAGCATCTCGGCGAGACCGGTCTTGAGTCGTAGTCCTGCACCGTTGCTGTTGTGTGTGCCGTTTCCCTGGTTTGCCATGATGTGCTCCTCTGGCGTGGGGATAAGCTCCACGCCGCTACTCTCCAAGTTTAGCAGTTTGGGGTCGAGACGATGTAGTGGGATCCGGGGCTAGAGGCCGGATTGTTCCTTGGACAGGACGCTCTCCGCTTCTTCTGCGGGCGTACTTTCGACGGCGGCGGTTTTGTCGCGGGTGAGGCGCTTGTCGGGCGAGCGGGAGAGCTCCATGAGGTACTGCTGGGCGCTGAGGGCCGGAACGGTTTTGGGGGCGCGTTGATAGGAGCCGTCGGCGTCCATGAGCCGAGCCTTGAGATTGTCGCGGAGATAAGAGTCGAGAATCTCGTCGCGCAACCGGCGCTTGAGGGCTGGATCAACAACCGGGAAGACGACCTCACAGCGTTCGTAAAGATTGCGGGTCATCCAGTCGGCACTGCCGCAGAAGATTTCGGATTGAGGGCCGTCATCAGGACCGCCCTTGGCGAAGAAGAAGATACGGCTGTGCTCGAGAAAACGGCCGATGATGGAGCGCACGCGGATGCGGTCGCTGAAGCCTGGGACGCCGGGGCGGAGGGCGCACATGCCGCGGACGATGAGGTCGATTTCGACGCCGGCCTGGGAGGCAGCGTAAAGGGCGTCTATGGTGGGGATGTCGAGCAAGCCGTTCATCTTGGCGATGATGCGTGCGGGTTTCCCGGTCCTGGCATGCTCGGCTTCGCGGGCGATGAGGGCTAGCATGTCACTCTGCAGCGTAACCGGAGCGACCAGGAGAGGGCGGTAGGCGTTGGGGCCGGCTTCCCAATCGGCGGTGAGATAGCGAAAGACGCGGAGGACGGCTTCGGTGAGTTCGGGGCGCGCGGTAAGAAGGCTGATGTCGGTGTAGAAGCGCGCCGTGACCGGGTTGTAATTCCCGGTGCCGAGATGCGCATAGCTGCGAACGATGCCGTCGGAGTCGCGGCGCACGATGAGGGCTAGCTTGCAGTGGGTCTTGAAGCCGAAGATGCCGTGGAAGACCTGCACGCCGGCGTCTTCGAGCTCGCGCGCCCAGCGGATGTTAGAGGCCTCGTCGAAGCGCGCCATGAGCTCGACGACGACGGTGACGTCCTTAGTTTCGGCGGCGGCTTTGAGGGCGCTGAAGATGGTGGAGTCGGCGCTGGTGCGGTAAAGGGTCTGCTTGATCGAGATGACGTTGTTGTCGGCGGCGGCCGAGGCGATGAAGTCTTCGACGGTGCTGTAGCTGTCGAAGGGATGATGCAGGAGGATGTCTTCGTTGCGGAGAGCGGCGAAGATGTTGGTGGGCGGCTTGGTGGATTGATCGAGGTGCAGGCGGCGACCATGGAACTCGGTAAACTTGAGCGCGGGTAGCTTGGCAGCGCTGTAGAGACTCATGAGACGCGAGAGATTGATGGGTGCGGAGGTGCGGAAGACCTGCCAGGGCTCGAGCTCGAAGTTGATGCGCAGGCGTTCGGCGATCTCTTCGGAGGCGAAGGCGTCGATCTCCATGCGAACGGCGTCGCCTTTGCGGCGATTGTGCAACTCTTCGGCGACGGTTTCCAGCAGGGAGCGCGCCTCTTCCTCCTGCATGTAGAGATTGCTGTTGCGGGTGACGCGGAAGGCTGTGCGGTTGAGGATGCTGTAGCCGCGGAACATGGTGTCGATGTGGGCTTCGATGAGCTCTTCGAGGAGAAGGAAGTTGCGCTGGCCTTTGCGCTCGGGGAGGGCGATAAGCGAAGGAAGGGAGCGCGGGATGGTGATGACGCCGAGGATTTTTGGGCTTGTGCCGGACTTGAGTTTTCGTTTGTGGCGTAACAGAAGGGCAAGGCAAAGGGCTTTGTTCAGGACGCGTGGGAATGGGTGCGAGGGGTCGAGGGTTACGGGAGTGAGGAGGGGGTCGACTTGCTCCTGGAAGAATTTGATCGCGAACTCGCGATCGGGCTTGCGGAGCTGTTTCCAACTGAGGACAGAGATGCCGGCACGCTTGAGCTCGGGGACGAGGCGATCGTTCCAGCAGGAGGCTTGATCGTTGTTATAGAGGTGGAGGTGATCGCGAACACGCTCTAGTCGCTCACTGCGCGTGAGCCCGCCAGCGTCGATTTGTTGCGGAAAGCCGAGGCCCTCTTCAAGGCGCTGCAGGACGCCGGCGACGCGGATCTCGACGAACTCATCGAGATTGCTGGCGGTGATGGCGAGGAACTTTACGCGCTCGAGCAGGGGATTGGAGGGGTCGTCGGCTTCTTCAAGGACGCGGCGGTTGAACTGGAGCCAACTCTCGTCGCGATCGATGAGTCGGCCGCCGGGGGGCGCTACGGGAGATTTGGCGGAGCGCCGTGGTGTCGTGCCAGAGGGGATCTTCTTTTTAGCGGTTTGTTTCCGGACAGCCATGCGTCTTACGAGACTAAATCAGGGCTGCGCGGGAGAAGGTTAATTTCCAGCACAGCCCTGATTTTGTCGTGCTTAGAAGCAGTGTTATGCGTGCTGGTGCATCTTCCAGCCTAGGTAATTGGAGGCAGCCTCGTAAACGGGGCTGGCGACGGTGGCGAAGTTGGCGGCTACATGGTGCTCGAAGCCGTTTTCGCAGATGTAGCGAAGGAGTTTTTGCATGTTGGGGATTTCGACGACGCCGGCGCCGCCGAAGGTGTTGAGCGGGTCGTCGGTGAAGGCGCCTTCGCCTACGTAGCCGGCGATCTTGCCGGTGAAGTCGTCGGTGGAGAAGCGGGCGAAGCTCATCGCGCCGGCTTTCACTGTGCCGTCGAGGGTGCCGTGCGTGTTTTCCTTGCCGACGGTGCCCGCGATGATGAGCTGGTAGTCCATCTTCACGCCTTCGCGGAAGAAGTGCTTGGGAAGGTTGGAGCAGTGGAAGCAGACGGCCTTGTCGGGGTTATCGCCGTAGTTGTTGTTCCAGTCGAGGAGCGCGGAGGGCGTCTCGCTCGCGAGCGTGAGGGCGTACATGGAGAGGGTTCCGAGGACGTCGACTTCGCAGGCGGAGGGGATGAGCTGCTCGCTCATCATCGACATGACGGTGCAGGGAACGATGCCGAGGTACTCTTCGATGGAGGTCCAACACTGCACGGCAGAGACGGTGAGCTCGGAGGCGGCCATCCAACCGTCGATGACAGCGCCTAGCTTGGCCATCTTCATGAGGGCGGGTTCAGGAGTGTCACCGACGGGGATGTACTTCTTGATGGCGGCGAGCTTGGCCTGGACAGCGTCGTCGTTGTCTTTGGACTTTTCGATGCGGCCCATCACTTCGGAGAGGTCGAGGGTTTCGACGGTGATGCCGGAGCGCTCGAGGAGCTTCTCGGAGTAGCGGACCGTATTGAAGGCCGTGGGGCGCGCGCCAATGGCGCCGAAGCGAACGTTGCGCAGGCCGCGCACGATGCGGCAGACGGCGGCGAACCACTGCAGGTCTGCTTTGAATTCGTTGGATTCGGGAGCTTCGGTGTGCAGGGTGGTGAGGGAGTAGGGGATTCCGTACTGCTTGAGGTTGTTGCAGATGGACATCTTGCCACAGAAGGAGTCGCGACGGAAAGCGATGCCCATTTTGCCCGGGGTGTCGGGCGTGGCCTGGATGAGGACGGGGACGTTGAGGTTGGCTAGACGGAGGGCGTCGGCGAGGCCACGCTCTTCGCCGAAGTTTGGCAGGGTGATGATGATGCCGTCGATTTCCTTGGCGTGCTGTTTGAAGAGCTCGGCGCACTTCTTGGCATCTTCGTAGGTTTCGACCGCCCCGTGCGCGGTTTCTTCCGGGGTGAGCACGATAGGTTTGATCCCCACTGCTTCAAGCGCTGCAATCATTTCCAAACGTCCGCTGGTGGCAAGGTGGCTGGGAAAAAATCCACGATTGCCTACGACGACGCCCATTGTCATTTGACGGCCCATCTCGTTCTCCTCATTTATTGCTGAGCTTTGCTCATGTTTCATGGCTGAAGCTTTGTTGATGTCATCCGGCCACGACCGGTAACGGGTGGTGCAGAACATTGGCGATAGTACGAAAGCGAAACCTAGGCTGGAGCTACTTCAATATGGGAGCGCATTTCGCTCGGGGTTATTTTGTAGCCTTTCCATCCGTAATAGGCGATGAAGAAGTAGCACAGGAGGGGCATCAGGAGTGAATGGTGAATTCCGTAATGGTCAGCGAGGTAGCCCATCAACATGGGGAAGACTGCTCCACCAACGATCGCCTGCACAAGCAAGCCTGAGCCGCGTCCGGTGAGCGGACCCAGTTCTGCGACAGCCAGGGTAAAGATTGTGGGGAACATGATCGAGTTGAAAAGACCGACGGCCAGGATGGTGACAGCGGCAAAGTGCCCGTGGCCGAGCAACGATCCACCCACCAGGATGGCCGCACCGAAGCCAGCCCACATCAAAATCTTGTTCGCAGCGATCCGGCGCATGGCTGCCGAACCGATGAAACGGCCAACCATCATCCCGCCCCAATAGAGGGTGACGAGTTTTGCGCCATTCTCCAGCGAAATACCGAGGATATTTGGATCCGCGAAGTACTTTACGAGGAAGCTACCGATGGATACTTCAGCTCCGACGTAAATAAAGATCGCGATCGCACCGAGGTAAAGGTGACGATGATTCCAGATGCTGTCCTTTTCGAGGTCCAAGCCGCCGGGCCGGAAATCCTGTGTCACTTCCAAACGGGGAAACTTGTAGAACGCGATGGCTAACGCCAGAATCAGCGTGGCGCTTGCAATCGCGATGAAGGGAAGCTTGATGCTGGCTGCCTGGTGCGTGCGGTAGGCCTGTAGGGCTGCTCCCTGGAGTCTGCCCGCCTGAGGGAGGGTTGCGATCTTTCCAAGGATGAGAGCACCGCCGACATAGGGAGCCACAGTATCTCCGAGGGTGTTGAAAGCCTGTGTGAGGTTGAGGCGGCTCGATGCTGTCTCGGGAGGACCAAGGATGGTCACGTAAGGATTTGCCGCGACCTGCAGGAGCGTGACGCCCGCAGCTAAAACCACTTCTGCTACGAGGAAGAAAGAATACGTGGCCGCTGTGGCTGCCGGAACGAATAGAAGCGCTCCGAGGCACATCAGCCCGAGACCGATCACCATCGTAGCTTTGTATCCGACCTTCTCTACCAACTTGCCGGCGGGAAGCGCAAAGACAAAGTAAGAGCTGAAGAAGGCTAGCTGAATCAACGAGGCCTGAAGATAGCTCAACTCAAAGATGGATTGCAGGTGCGGAATGACCGCATCGTTGAGCACCGTGCAGAATCCCCAGGTGAAGAACAGGGTGGTGACCATCGCCATGGCACTGTAGTTGGTGGATCCAGGAAGCGCGCTGGAGGACCGCAGGGTTGTCGTTGCCGGATTTAGCGCCATTGCTCTTGTCTTTTCTCCTGTTGCAGCTGCCACGCGAGAGATTCGGCCCGCAGACGGTATTTCCCGATTGGTGCGATCCAGAAATCGTTTACTGTAAGTCGGGGATCATCATACAGTAACGCCATAAGAATCTACCATCCAGCAAGGACGATTGGGAAGAGCTTTGATTAAAGCGAGTTAATACCGGATTGCGGAGCTTGGGCCCGCCGGGGGTACGGCTGGCTCCAGCGGAAATTTACTCTTGGCCGGGTTGGAACGCATCCTATGTACAGATAGTTGCAAGATATGGAGAGGTCGATGAAAAAGCTGATCGTTTCAGGAATGGTACTGGCGGGATTGCTGTCGCTCGGGGCTGCAGAGGCGCAAACCGTTGGTCAGGATATGAAGGATGCGGGTCACGATACGGCGCATGCCAGCAAGACAGTGGCTCATAAGACCGTTCATGGGACCAAGGTGGCTGCGCACGATACGGCGCACGGGACCAAGGTGGCTGCGCACAAGACGGCCGACGTGAGCAAAGAGGGGTACCACAAGACGGTTCACGGAACAAAGAAGGTCGTGCACAAGGTGGATGGAAACCCGGCTACGTAGTAGTAGCGGTGGACGGTGCGTGCGCGGGTGCGAGGACGGTTGCACAGGCGACTACGAGGGCAATCCAGTACAGGTCTGCGCCCAGCAGGTGAAGTACCTGCAACCAGGTGGGCGCGAGCAGAAGCACGTCGGCTGCGCCTAGCAGGAGTTGCACGCCGACGAGGACTACGACCAGCTGACCGAGCTTGCTGCGGATTTGCAGGGCAATCCAGATGGCGCAGCCCAGAGCGAGGATGGCGGTCGCGGGGTGAAGCCAGCGCATACGAACCAGAAGCGGTGAGTGTGCGGCGAAGTCCTGCAGAAAGGCGGCTTGCAGGGAGGTGGGTGGAAAGAGTGTGTCGGCAAGCGCCGCTACGGAGCCGGTGCCGCCGACGAAGAGAGTCGCGACGAGTGAGATCCAGGCGACTGTGCGGGCATGCGGGGCGAGGTCGGCGGATGGCTGGTGCCGGTCGCGCAGCCACCACCAGGTGAGGGTGATGGCGGCTAGCAGGAGCATCGTGTTGGTGAAGTGGATGCACTGCATGACGACGCGCATGTTGGAGGCGTTGCTCTCGACATAGCCGCCTTTGACTAGAAGGGCGCCGAGGAGCGCTTCGGTGATTAGAAGGATGCCGGACCAGACGACGGCGCGGCGTGCGCGGTCGCCGCGAGGGCGTGCGAAAAAGGTCCAGGCGATGAGTATTGCGACCAGCGTGGTGCAGAGGCCGGTCATCGACCGGTGGGTGTACTCGATGACCGTGGCGAGGCGGGGATGGTGGGGGAAGAAGTCGCCGTTGCAGAGGGGCCAGTGGTTTCCGCAACCGGCGCCTGATCCGGTGGCTCGCACGAGCGCACCCTCAAGGATGACCAGCACCATAAACCCGACGACCACTGCGGCATACTGCGGCAGCGCGCGGGACTGGATGCTGCGGGTGCGGGTCGAGATCGGAACCACTGTGCTGCTCATGGGATCGATTGTACGAGCGAACGCGCACAGGCGTGTGCGGTATACGGGCGTGGCGACTAGCTTCCGGCGAGTTCGCGGGCGCGCTCCGTCGCTCGCTTGACCGCCTTGATGAGCGTCACGCGCAGCCCACCTTCTTCGAGCTCCAGAATGCCTTCGACGGTGCAGCCGGCGGGGGTGGTGACTTCGTCCTTGAGTAGCGCCGGGTGCGAGCCGGTTTCGAGCACCATTTTGGCGGCGCCGTAGGTGGTCTGGGCAGCTAGCAGGGTGGCGATATCGCGGGGTAGACCGACGTTGACGCCGGCTTCGGCGAGGGCTTCGATGATGATGTAGAGAAATGCCGGGCCAGAGCCGGACAGGCCGGTGACGGCGTCCATGTGTTTCTCGTCGACGATGACGGTGCGGCCAACGGTGGCGAAGATCTGTTCGGCGAGTGCGAGCTGCTGGTCGGTGACGAAGTTGCCGCGAGCGATTGCTGTGATGCCGGCACCTACCATCGCGGGCGTATTCGGCATGGCGCGAATGACCGAGATGTTGCAGCCGGCGGCTTCTTCGATGGCGCTGGTCTTGACCGAGGCGGCGAAGGAGATCAGTAGCTTGCCGGGGAGAAGTACTGGAGCGATTCGGCTGACGACGTCGTTCATTTGTTGTGGCTTGACGCCGAGCAGGATGATGTCCGCTTCTTTGGCGGCCTTGAGGTTGTCCGTGGTGACCGTGATACCAAACTGTTTGCTTAGGGTAGTAGCGCGGGATTCGTGGGCCACGGTGGCAGCTACATAGTCGCGGGGGAAGAGGCCGGAACGCAGGAAGGCCTGAACCAGGATGCCGCCCATCTTGCCGGCGCCGAGGACTGCAATGCGGAGACGGGAAGCGGATTCCCATGTTTGAATGGCGGTCATGCAGCAAGGCTATCAAAGCCGGGATGCTGGCGGATTGCCAAATTTGAGAGGACACCTGGTGGGACAACAGGCGGCTTGCTAGAGCTTAGCCCACCATCCGCAGATTGGACGTTTCGACAGCGTGGGAGCGGGAGGATTGTGGGCAGGGGTGGGGCGGAATGTCGAGCATGCGATAGAGGGTCGAGCGGCTGATACCGAGCACTTCAGCGGTGCGCAGCTTGTTTCCGTTGCAGGCAAAGAGAACCGAGCGAATGTGCTCCTGGATGAC
>Ga0302309_10003672_pt1 | contig 11751 bp, 9 predicted proteins | sample III_Palsa_N1_1_FD_200453 | JGI IMG/M metagenome (GOLD analysis project Ga0302309, IMG submission 200453) | Peat permafrost microbial communities from Stordalen Mire near Abisko, Sweden - III_Palsa_N1_1 | ecosystem: Environmental > Terrestrial > Soil > Palsa > Peat permafrost | place: Sweden... | reverse complement strand
GCGGAAGTCGATCGACTTGGTGGCCGACAGCTTCAGCTTGATGCGGCCGTCCTGCGGCACGCGGCGCTCGGCCAGGTCGAGGCGCGACATCACTTTCAGGCGGGCGGCAAAGCGGCCGGCCAGCTGTACCGGGGGCGAGGCGATTTCCTTCAGCTCGCCGTCCAGGCGGTACCGGATGCGATATTTCTTTTCGTAGGGCTCGAAATGGATATCCGAGCAGCCGCGGTTGATGGCGTCGATCAGCACCTTGTTGACGTAGCGGATGATGGGGGCATCTTCTTCGTCGCTGCCGGCGTTTTTTTCCTCCGGGGCTGCGTCGTCTCCGCCCTCGATACTCAGGTTCTCGAGATCGGCGTCACCGGTGCCGATGCTGCCGGACTGGATAATATTGACCGCGGCTTCGATCGCCTTGGCCAGCTTGTCCTCTTCGACCAGAACCGCCTCGGTGGCGAAGCCGCTGGCAAACTTGAACTCGTCCAGAGCCTGCAGGTTGGTCGGATCGGACAGGGCGAGATAGAGCTTGCGGCCGCGCTTGTACAGCGGCAGGGCGTGCTGTGTCCGGATCAGTTTTTCACCAAGATCCCGGATGGTGCCGATATCGGGCTCGATGCTGCCCAGATCGAGCAGGGGGGTGCCGAATTCATTGCTGGCGAACTCCGCCAGGCGCGGGGCCGGGATCAGCTTGTCCTCGACCAGCTGCGAGACGATGGGCTTGGCGTTGCGCAGTGCCTTGGCCTGGGACTCCCGAGCCTGCTCCTCGGTCAGCAGCTGGTTGGCGACGAAGCGCCGGGCCAAGCCGCTGAGCGGCGGGCCGGAAACGGTTGCGTTGGGACTCAGGGCCACGGCGTGCTGGGGGTCTGGATGGTTCGATCTTGTTCAGCAGGGAACCTATACTTCCCCGCCGGCAGCGTCAATCGTCCGCAATCGCTCCGTAACGAACGCCCCACTGGGGTTCCATGACCGCGGCCCGTACAATGCCGCTGCACCCCCCGGCCGGCGCGGCGGTGGTCCGGCTCCCGACTCAAACGTCAAACAAACTGATAGAGGCAAGGCTTGATCAGCATCATACTGCCCGCCAAGAATGAAGCGGAGGCGCTGCGCGGCTTGCTGCCGCGGCTGCGTGCCGCCCAGCCGTCCGCGGAAATCATCGTGGTCGACGATGGCTCGACCGACGGCACCCGGGGGATCTGCGGCGAACATGGCCTTCAGTGCCTTTCCTCGCCTTATTCGATGGGGAACGGCGCCGCGATCAAGCGGGGCGCGCGTGCCGCCCGGGGCGAGATCCTGGTGTTCATGGATGCCGACGGCCAGCATTCCCCGGATAGCATCCAGCCGCTTCTAGAGCGCCTGTCGGAGGGGTATGACATGGTGGTGGGCAGCCGCTCCTGGTCCGATCAGGCCGGTGTCAGCAGGGGTGTGGCCAACACGCTCTACAACCGCATCGCCAGCTGGATGACGGGATTCAAGGTGATGGACCTGACGTCCGGATTCCGCGCCGTCCGGGCTGATAAATTCCGCGAATTCCTGCATCTGCTGCCGAACGGCTTTTCCTACCCCACCACCATCACCATGGCGTTTTTCCGCAGCGCTTACCCGGTGAGCTATTTCCCGATCCCGGTGGCGCCGCGCATCGGCAAGAGCCATATACGGCCGCTGCGCGATGGCATGCGCTTCCTGCTAATCATCTTCAAGATCGCCACGCTGTACTCGCCGCTGAAGCTGTTTGTGCCGACCGGCGCGGGGTTCTTTCTGCTCGGCTTCGGTTATTACCTTTACACCTATTTCACGGTGCATCGCTTCACCAATATGAGCGCGCTGCTGTTCAGCGCCGCGGTGATCATTTTCCTGATTGGACTGATATCCGAGCAGATCACGGCGCTCACTTACCGTCGGCACGACTGAACGACTAGGGGGAGACTCTTGGGGAAGTCGCGCATTCTGGTTATCACCCGCAATCTGCCGCCATTGCGTGGCGGCATGGAACGGCTGAACTACCATCTGCTACAAGAACTGGCGCAAGAATTCGAGTTGGGCGTATGTTGCCCATGGGAATGCCTATCTGCGGTGTCGCCCACGATGCGAGCAGCGGAGGTGCCTTTGCGTCCGCTTTCACAGTTTATCCTCGCGGGTACAGCGCGCTCAATTGCACTCGCACGTCGATTCCGCCCGCATCTGGTGCTTGCGGGCAGCGGCTTGACTGCCCCTTTGGCGCGCATAGCCGCAGCGTCGGTGAATGCTAGATCAGGCGCCTACCTGCACGGCCTGGATATTGCCGCAGAACACTGGATTTACCAGAAGTTGTGGGTTCGGCAGTTTCGTGCGCTTGATCTGATTCTGGTCAACAGCCGCCACACAGCGGCCTTGGCCGAGCGCGCCGGCGTCCCCGCTGTACGCATCAACATTGTGCATCCCGGTGTGAGCTTGCCTGCCTGGGAGCCTGCCACAGCGATTGAGTTTCGGCGGCATTTTGGATTGGGGGATCGGCCTGTACTTTTGTCGCTGGGTCGCCTGACATCGAGAAAGGGCCTTGTCGAGTTTCTTGAGCGGGTCATGCCAGCGTTGGTCGCAGCAGTACCGCGGATATTCCTCGCCGTGATCGGCGGTGAAGCCGTTCATTCGATCAAGGCGGATGCACAGAGTCAGTGGCAACGCATCCAGCTGACCATCCAGCGGCTGGGCTTGGGCGAACATGTGCAACTCATGGGGGAGCAGGACGATGCTATGGTGGGCGCAGCTTTTTTTTCCGCGAGCGCGTTGGTATTCCCTGTACTCAATCTGCTGGGTGATAGTGAAGGTTTCGGCATGGTAGCGGTCGAAGCGGCTGCTCACGGGGTGCCGACCGTCGCTTTTGCCGTGGGGGGTGTGGTGGACGCAGTAGCCGATCCGGAATCCGGCAGCTTGGTGCCGTCCGGTGACTATTTCCAGATGACGGAAAAATTGATCGAATTGTGCCGTAGCTCCGCACCGGAGGAAGCCAGGCAGCGAAGGCGTGACTTCGCGGCGAATTTTGAATGGAGCCGATTCGGAGAGCAGATCCGCAAAGTCTGCGCCGAGATCGTCGAAAATTCAGATGCTGCGTCTGCCGTGTGACCATCAATTCCGGCCAAATCCAGCGCCAGCCGCATGCCGTGCTCGATACGGCATCGCGCAGATTGAAGGCGCTGAAGATCGAAAAGCTGCTGGGTCTGAAACGCGGCGCCGAGCCCATCCGAATGCTGGAGATCGGTTGCGGTGTAGGTGGTATTTCGCATTACTTTGCTACTCATCCGGAGTTTGAGTGCAAAGTGGATGCGGTCGATGTAGTCGATCTCCGCCGATTGACGGACGGCTATCGCTTTACCCGCGTATCCGGAACCGGATTGCCGTTTCCGGATGCCAGTTTTGACGTCGTCATCACCAATCACGTGATCGAACATGTTGGCGACCGTGCCAGTCAAGTCCATCATCTGAGCGAGGTCCGGCGCGTCATGAAACGCGGCGGTCAAGGCTATCTGGCGGTACCGAATCGCTGGCAGTTCGTCGAGCCTCACTATAGGCTCGCATTTCTGAGCTGGCTGCCGCGCTGGCTGCGGACGCCATATTTGAGATTCATGAAGAGGGGGCAGGTCTATGATTGCGAGCCATTGACCATGCCCGAGCTGGAGTCTCTCCTTTCCCGGGCAGGCTTCCAATTCAGCAATGTCTGCGTGCCTGCGATACGCCTTATGTGCCTGCTCGAGCGCGACAAATCTCCAGTCCTGTGGTTCGTACAGTCAGTGCCGACCTCATTTTTGAACTTGCTGAAGGGCGTCATTCCCACGCTGATATACGTACTTCGTTAAGTGGCCAGGGACTATGCCGAGTGGCTGGGGGTAGATATTGCGTCGATACATTGCGCGAATGCGGCATCCGGCTTGGATGCGCGACACTCCCCAGGAATCTAGGGAGTTCCTGATTTAATCTCCTCTCCCCCACGAAAGTGGGGAGAGGATTAATCAGCGCTTTCCTAGTGCCGGCGCTTCCAAGCCGTCACCGCCTCCATCAGGCTCCGTTCGAGGTCAGCTGCTAGTTCGTCCCAACCTTTGATCAGCACCGTGGCCACCATTGGTTTTGCCAATTGTTCGGCCACGCGGGTGGCCAAGTCTTCCGCATTCTCGGCCTGATACAGCGAGGCGGGAAATGGTCGAAGCAGGGTTTTCATCGCGCCAATATCCGCGGCCACCAATGGGGTGCCGCAGGCCAGCATTTCATATGCCTTTTGCGGGAAACAGAAACGGCCGAACGGCGTATCCCGGATACAGATTACCGCTACGTCCAGGGCGGAAAACAAGATCGCCACATCCGCATGCGGTAACTGCCCGAGCAGGTGTACCCGCGGGCCTTGGGGTGGAGGCGTGGCTGGCTCCACGGAACCGGCTACCACCAGGTGAAGATTTGGATCTCGTTTCGCCAGCAACTCAAAGGCTTGATAGAGCGCTTTGATCCCTTTTTCAGCCGACAGGGAGCCAGCAGTGCCGATCAGCTTGGCGCTGGCGGGAAGTCCCAGCTGTGCCCTGCAGGCTGCACGGTCGCGGAGCCGGAAGGCGGCCTTGTCTACCGTGCTTTCCAGTGTCAAAACGGGGGAAAGCACGCCGTAGTTTTCACGGACATGTTCCGCCAACGGCTCGCTGACACAGCTGATAAAGGACGCGCCACGCGCAGCCCAGCGCAGCCCGGCCACCGCACCGGGAATCCGAGCTTGGCCGAAGGATTCGAAGTTGTCGTAGAGATCGAGTGCGTAAGGTATCTTTAGTTTATTTGCCAAATGATGGGCGAAGACGCAATGGGGAATGTCAGATGCACCTATCACAAGGTCAGGCCGAAATGTGCGGGCCTGCGCAGTGGCCAGCAGCGAGAAGCGTATTAGGCCAGGGGCGACAGTCCTGCCGAGATTCCATGAGCGCCATTCAAGGCTGCCAGAAGCAGCGTCGTGGGGCCAGCTACCTTCGCTCGCGCGTTGGTAGCTGAGGCAGCAACCGAGCACGGTATGACCGCGTCTGGCCAGTTGGTGAGGGAGTTCGTACATGCGCGCATAGCGGTCAGCTATCACATCTTTGCTCATGTAGCGGCGCTTGCACAAAAATAGAATGCGCATAGGCCTTCCCCTAGCTAGGCCAAGAGTGTCTTTGCTGCTGAGAGGGCGTCTCCTACAACTTGGTCCATGTTGTAATAGCGGTACTGAGCGAGTCGCCCGACAAAGGTTACTCCAGATTCCGATTTTGCCAATGTTTCGTATCTCTTAAAGAGTGCCTCGTTGTCATCGGAGGGTATCGGATAGTAGGGCTCGCCAACGGCTTCCGGATGTTCTTTGACAATTGAGGTCCCAGGATGCACTTGACCTTTCAAATGTTTGAATTCGGTGATACGCGTGAATGCATGATCATTCGGATAATTTACGGTGCCAGTTTCTTGGTATCGCAAAACTCCGTCTAAATGTTCGTGCTCAAATCGCAATGATCGATACCTATGAATGAGTGCACCTTGAACATCCAGCTCATCGAATGCATTGCCTGCAATATGTGCTCGCTTGTCGATTACTAAGACTCGACATCCTGCCGAAGCCAGGCGTTCAGCAGCCACCGCGCCGGAAAAGCCTGCGCCGACAACAATAAAATCAGACATACAGGTTTGGACGTAAATGCATGGCGCTGGAAACTGGTTGCTCGCGACTCTCATCATCCTTAATCGGCGCGTAGTGAGACATGAGTTCCGCCAAGTGATGCTCCATTGAATAAATTCTCATGGGCTGAGCCCAAAAATCGGATAGGTGAATTTTTCCATCAACTATGGCAGAAAGCTTTGAGATGAAGCTCTCCGTAGAACCCGACTTGAATACAAACAATTTATTAGACGCAATTTCCCGCGCGCCGCCCCGGTCTGACGTTAGAACTGGAATTCCTCTGCATACGAGCTCAATGGACACTTGAGGAAGGTTGTCTTCCCATAAAACGGGCACTATTCCGACATGGACATCAGCCAAGATTGAATCTAGCGATTCTTGTGTATATCCATTGTGAATGAAGAAGCCATGGAACTTGTTCGCCAAGACATTCAATCGAAGCAACGTGGCGTCTTCGTCATCAAATTTGGCGGCGATGGTAACGGATATACACTTCGCCAGTTGTTCTGGCATTTGCTCAAGGCTGTCGAGGAAGAAATAGAAGCCCTTATCGGTTCGCATGTAACCTAAATAGGCAATATGGAGAAATCCATTGAATCCCTGATTTTTTTTGCTTGTGAGCGATCTCTCAAAATGTCTCGTTCCTATGTAGGATACGACGATCTTATGGGGGGGGATTCCATTGTGGGCAAGCACCCATTTGGTTCTTTCCGAAACAGCGAGAATTTTATCGAATACGTCTGAGGATAGAGCGACATTCGCGTTTCTATACATCATATAACTTGCTGCTTTCGCTGCTTCGAGGTCTCCTCCTCCGTCTTTGATTCTGTTTGCATTATTCTTTAAAACAGTGTTTCTATACATCATGAATATAGACCGAACAAGCGCATATATTTTTTGTGCGAATGCTCCATCTGAATAATGTGCCCAGCGTTTTATCGGAGTTTGAAGGCGCTTAATTAATACCTCCTTACTCCTTCTATCGTTGGTGGGAAGGCAAGTTACACATGACGCGCCTTCGTTGTAGTTTTCGCACGTTTCTTTGTTTGCTCGCCAGAGATTTACCTGTGGACACACTAAATTATAGTTGTGGGCTGAAATAACGAGTCTTGCTTGCGGATATGTTTTGCGTACAGCTCTAAAAAAACTTGCAGTGAGGCCTTCGATGTTGTGAAAGTGAAAGACATCGATGCTTCCTATTTCTTTTTTTAAATCCCCAGGGATGGCATCAAGTCCGCTACTAGAACAATATATGCTTGGGTGATAAAACGACGATTGGGAAGGAGCTAGTACCGGAGAGTTAAAGATGATCGCGCGTATAGGATTGCCCGGCTGAATTTTCAAGTACACCGATCGCCGAAAAAGTGTGTATCGATCTCCTGCACTAAGAAGGATGACTTCGTGACCACTGGCGATCAGCGTGCTGCAAAGATTTCGCAAATAGACGGTGACGCCGCCACCGGGCTGCCCTGGTTCATCTGGCTGGACAAAGTTGTAGAGCAGAATTTTCATTGGTAAGCGAAAGAAATTTTTGATACCGCCAATGGACTTTATTTTGAGAGCAGCCTGCGAGAAAGGACGATATAGCCCGTAGCCAACGTCACGCCTATTTCTGTAACAAGTACTGATAACGCCGCACCCTTGGCGCCGTACTTGGGTGCCAACTCGATAAGAAGAGCTACATTTATGAGGCCTGCACAAACAACGATGTGTCTTACGGCCTTGCTCATGCCAAAGGGAATCATTGTCTGGACAGCAAATATGTTGCTGCAGGCAATTAGCAGTGGCAAGGGAGCAAGAATCATCATTGCTGTAATCGGTTGCTGAATTCTTGAGCCGAAGAAGATTTCAACAATCGTGCTGGCTCCGGCGCTCAAAAGAAATGAAGCCATAATACCTGCCCCCGCTACAAACTTAAGTGATTTTCGAATCAGGTGCACGGCTCGCCCCCGATCGTTGACAGCGACGTATTCAATTGCAGGAAAGGTCGCTTGTCCATACGCGCCAATGAGATCACTAGCTGCCCGAGTAATCTTCTCTGCCGGGGAAAAAAAAGCAACTTCAGACTTACCCGCCAAAAATCCCAGGACCACCGAATTGGTAACCGTGTAAAGGCTGATTGACGCTGAAGTGAGAAAATAATCTGTACCCTGCGTGATTTGAGACCAGGCGCCTTTTGCCGAAAGTCGAAGGTTCAATGTTGGTAATGCTGCAGTAGCAGATATGAACGCTAGCGTGGCTGCCGCTATTCCAACACCTGACTGAATAAGCAAAGCCTTTATGATGTCTTCCGGTGAATGGATGAAGATAAGCAAAAGTGCTGTGCCTAGAACGCGGCCAACGATCTGTATCGCGGCGGCTCGATACATTATTTCAAGTCCTTGAAAAAGCCAGCCGGGAAACAGGACGCTGCCAAAAGTTGCAGTATTCGCTGCAAGCAATACTTTTGCTTCAGGGCGCAGGATGGGTACAGTCCACGCCAATGCTGCAAGAAGACAAAAGGAGCCAGCGAACAATGCAAATTTGGCGAGTGTTATATCGAGAAAGATACGATTTAGCTTATTGGGGTCATTTCGAGCGATCGACACCTGTCTAGTTGCGCTTAGATTAAAACCCCAATCAGTCAAGATTCCAAAATATCCTGACAACGCTTGCGCAAAAGCCATCGAACCGTATCCGGGTATGCCCAATACTCTGATTAAGTAAGGAGAAAGAAACAGGGGAAATAAATATGAAAGTATCTGAACACTTCCCAGTGACAGGGTATTGGTTGCTATACGTCTTCCAAGAGGTGACAGAAGTAACGGCATGGTTGATTCTGCAACCCCCTAAAGTGGCGTTAAGACCGGTTAATCTCTCGAAAGTCTAGTTATTGCCTGCTTGTGCTAGGTTCGGCTTTTAAGGACAACGGCGACTTGTTCGTGAAGATAGTTGTAACCCAAGTATTCGTAGCAAAGGGCGCTCTTCTCTAAAAACTCCCTGAACGCTAGAAATTCGCCTTTTTGCCAACCGGGGTAATTAAAATATTCATCAAATACAATGACCGTGCCAGGTACTAGCCGCTTTTCTAAATATTTAAAAATGGCAGCTGTTGATGAATATAAATCGCAGTCTATATGAAGGAAGCCCACGTTTTCTGCATGTTCTTGCAAAAATCCAGGTAGGGTATCTTGAAACCATCCTTTAATTAGTACTACGTTATTTTTTACGAGGGGCAACTCCGGAATCGAAAAATGCCCTTTCTCAAAATCAGTGCGCCAAGTTTCAGGAAGGCCTTCAAATGAGTCAAAGCCATAAATCGTCGAGTCGATTTTATCCGCAATAAAATTAATGGACTTTCCCTTGAAGACGCCGAATTCCATTGCAAGGCGGCTATTAGTTAGGGATGCTTTGGCAATTGCAGCGACCATAAGCGACCAGGGGGTCTCAAAAGCAGGCGTCGTATGCATATGACGTTCAACATATTCGGCGGTCGAGTCGACCGCCCTACGTTGCAGGGCCAAGCGAATATCTTTGGATGTCTGCTCTGAGCGTCGGAGAAGAGAATGTTCAACTTCAGTTCGGACGATATTTCTTAGCCGTTCGACAATCCATCGAAAAAATTTGGGTGCTTTCATTGGATCTTCTTTGGTAATAAAACGTTAAATATTTGCATTGGAAAATGCTTAATCGAGCGAAGTCGAGTTGTCGATGACTAAATCTTTCTATTAGCAATTCGAGCAGTCATTTCACCGTTTTATTTATTGATATTGGCTCGCCACGCGGCCTATCAAGGGCATCACTCAATGGAGTGGGAAAGATAGTCGGAAAATCTGCTTGGACTGGGTATGGAGTAGGTGCGCGCTATAGCGGTGGATCAGGATGCCGTGTGCATCGAGTTCGTCATAAGTGTTGCCGGCATGTGGGCGCGGCGATCGATGACGAGCACGGAACGTCTCACCCCGGCAAGTTCTTGGGCGCAGACGCTGCCTGCGAATTCTGCGCCTGCCACTAGGGCGCCCAATTTCATTGGTGCCAGGCCTGGGATCACAAGTGTCCATGGATCTTACGCTGTTGAAGACTCGAGGCCATTGCCTGCCTATTTGAGGCGCGCAAGCACACTGGTCAATCTGGACTTTCCAACATGTTCGTCCGGAATATTGTTGTAAAGAATCACCTTGACATTCGTGCCGAGCCGGCCAACTGGAAACAGGGGCACTGGATAGCGCCCGTCAATCGTCGACATGCCGAAAACGAAGTGGCAGCCGCTGGCGAGGACCCGCCGCAGGAACCATGGATCTGGGATCGAATTCAACGGTGCTAAGTAGCTGCGGCGCCTACCTAGGTAATTGATCAGGTCGGGGCGCGTGGCAATGACGCAGTCCGTGGCAGGTACGCTATCGGCGATGCTGCGCATGGAATTCATCATCGCGGTTTGCATGGTCGCCACATCCCAGCCGTGCTGCTGATCCTGCCCGTACCATGCGACGAAAAACCTGCTTTCCGGAAGGTCGGTGTAAAAGGCCGCGCGATAGCGATCGGAGGCGAGGGCGCAAGCGGGGATGATGCCGACAAGGATGGCGGCTGCCGCTGCAGCGGTTAAGTATTGCGAACCACGGCTGCCGTATGAAGCCGTCGTTGGCCGCGTTGCGAGCAAAATGGGCTGGGCAATCAGCAGTGGTACTAGCACCCACAGGAAGCGCTGCGCTTCCTCCGGGTACGGCCAGACAAGGAGTATGGCGAGGTTGCAGACCACATATACGGCATCAGGCTTGGTACGAATGGCGCGAAGCAGGGTGGCGCCAAGGCACAGCAGACCCAAGACGTCGAAAAGCCATCGCAGTGAATCCTGTAATGCGAAATTGCCTGAAAAGCCCTGCCGAAGGGCCGGCAGTTCATTTACCAATTGGGATTTGAGGGTACTCAAACCGTCGCGGCTGTAAATCTGGGCTAGGGCGTCGGTGTAGCCCGCTCGGGATCGATGGAGCAGGGACCAGGTCAGGACCGGCAACGCCGCGATCAGCAGGGCCAGGATGGCATTCCGTCGGGGCGCTCGCAGCAGGAGCAAGCCGAAGGCCGGCAGCAGGGCGATGCCGATGGAACGTGTGAGAATCGCCATGGCGATGGCCATGCCGGCTGCGTAGAGCAGATGCGGATTTTTGCTGCGTTCCTGCGCTGTGAGCAGGCACAGGGCGAGCAGGCTCCAGAACAGATATAAGTATTCGGACTGGACCGTGAGCGCAGCCAGCCACGTACCGGGGATCAAGGCAAACAGGAATGCCAGCAGGGCCGATTCCGATGGTGAAAGTCCTTGAACGAGCAGCCACGCATAGAGTGCCCCCAGGGCCAGAATCAAGCAGGCGGTGGTGACGGCGTGAATGAGATGGAAATTGTCCGCTGCATGACTCCAGGCCAGGAGCAAGGGGTACAGGGGCGGAAAACGGCTATAGGTCGCATAGTCCGAATAAACTGGATCCCCTGAATTCCCGTGGGCATAGTGGTTGGCCATCATGAGATAGCTCGGCCCGTCGCTGCCGAGCTGGCCGAGCTCTGCGTTCCAGCTCCAGGCGAAGTATGAAGGCGCTATCAGGGCCAGCAGCGCGATCATGAGCATGTGACGTCTAAGCAGGCTTGTCACCTTCAAAAGAGCGCCCGCATGAACTTCATTCCCGACATGAGTGTTAGTGGCATTCATCTAACGGCTTCCTGTGAGCCGGGGATCAAGGTGTCTGGATTCCAACCAGGGCGGCAAAGGTTCTTCTTTGCGTACCCTCTCCGTCCTCAGCCACCGAGAGCGGGGATGCTCGCCCGTTCAAGCGGCTGAGAGGATAGAGCGGTTCTGGAAACGATGGGCTGATATAAGAGAGAAGGTAGGCATACTTGCACTTTTTTATCCCGCGCTCGAATGCATCAGTGTCGGCGGAAATTGGCGGCGGTGTGTAGCTGAGGCGGTTCGAATAAAGACTGATGACGGAAGGCTTGATGGCAAAGATACATTCGCTGTCTGGAACCAGCTCTCCGGTGTGGTGTAAATCGCCAAGGATCAATGTGAAAGAGTGCGCCGAATTGCTTGCTTTCTCAAAATCATCTCCATACCAGTCTTCGATATGTCGAGCGGCGGCAAGCTCGGGCGG
>Ga0302309_10003669_pt1 | contig 11751 bp, 7 predicted proteins | sample III_Palsa_N1_1_FD_200453 | JGI IMG/M metagenome (GOLD analysis project Ga0302309, IMG submission 200453) | Peat permafrost microbial communities from Stordalen Mire near Abisko, Sweden - III_Palsa_N1_1 | ecosystem: Environmental > Terrestrial > Soil > Palsa > Peat permafrost | place: Sweden... | reverse complement strand
GCTGTCCTTGCGCTCGGCCACGGCGGAGTGGGTCAGCAGGCGATTCATCAGCGCAACCAGGAACGCGCAGGTCTTGCCGGTGCCGGTCTGCGCCTGGCCGGCGACATCGCGGCCGGCCAGAGCGAGCGGCAGGGTCATCTCCTGGATCGGCGTGCAGCGGGTAAACCCACTGTCGTCCAGACCCTGCTGCAGCAGCGGATGCAAATCGAAATTGGTGAAAAACGTATCGGTGAGTACAGTTTGTGACATATGCGGATTGGAAACCTTGCCAGACGTCGGCGGAATGCGCTGTGCCGCTCAGACGCCGAAAGTCGGCGGAGGGCGGTGCAGGACGGGTGCGCTTTGCGCAGCGAAGCGGTTCAGTGTCAGTGTCGGCAAGATCGCGCCGCGGTTGGCGGCGCCGGGCATTGCCATCGGTCTGACGGGTGGCTGTGAAAGCCGCCCTTGAATCGTGCCCTGAGTTGCGCTGGAATGAAGGTATGCCGCCATGGCACTACCCTTCCTTCCGGCCCGACTCGCGCTTCATGGGCGCCTGAGTGTAGCTGATTGACGGCATGGGAGTCTGTCCGGCTTGGGTTGAAGCGCTCCACACATCCCATTTGCCGTCGTCACATCCTTGTTTTCCTGCCTCTGCCACCCCATTGTTCCATCCTTGCGTTTTCGCCTGAACGTTTTGTGCCCCAGCCACGGAGATCCCCGGTGAGCGACCTGATTACCCATGTAAACGACGACGCCTTCGAACAGCAGGTGCTCAAGTCCGAAACCCCGGTATTGCTGGATTTCTGGGCGGAATGGTGCGGCCCGTGCAAGGCCATTGCCCCGATGCTGGACGAGCTGGCCAAGCAGTACGAAGGCAAGCTGCGCATCGTCAAGGTGAATATCGACCAGAACCAGCAGACCCCCCGCGCCTATGGCGTGCGCGGCATCCCGACCCTGATGGTGTTCAAGAACGGCAAGGTCGAAGCGACCCAGATCGGCGCCGTCAGCAAGGGCCAGCTGACCCAGATGATCGACAAGGCTATCTGAACCCACTGCTGTACGATTTTGCTGAACCAATTTGAGCTGCCCCCCGTCGCGTGCTTTACGGCTGCACGCGGCGGGTGCTAGATTGCCTGCGTCCGTCGGGACAGTCCTGTCCCCTTAGCGCCTTCCGCGCGACGCACACCCTCCCTCCTGTAATTCAACGGCGCCCCGCGAGGATAGCCCGTGTCCGATACCGATAATAGAACTCCGAACGACGTCGTCAGCGCCGAAGCCAAGCCCGAGCCGCGCACCCGCGCGCCACGACGGACGGCAGCAGCGATTGCGGCGGCGAATGCCGAGAAAGCAGCAGCGGCCGACAAGCCCGCCATGCCCGCTCTCCCACCCGTGCCCGCACAGCGCGCGCCTGCACCACCCGCCGTCGAGCGCCCTGCTCCATCGGCACCGGTTCAGACCACACTGCCGTCGGTCCCGCCGTCTTATAGCGAAGCACCGCCGCAGCGCGCGCCGCATGAATCGCGCGAGCCGGCTGCTGCCCAGGGTCAAAACCTGGACCAGGGTCAGTCCCAGCATTCGGGCCAGGGCCAGAATCAGGGCCAGAACCCGAATCAGAATCAGAGCCAGAATCAGGCTCAGAACCCGAACCAGGCACCTAGCCAGGGTCAAGGCCAGAGCCAGGGCCAGAATCCGAACCAGGGTCAGAACCCGAATCAGGGTCAGAACCCGAATCAGGGCCAAAACCCCAATCAGGGCCAGAATCCAAACAACCCCAATCGTGAAGCACGTGACGGCCGCGGCCGCCGTCGACGCAATGAGCGTGGCGGCCCCAACCCGAACCCGCAGCAGCGTCCGCAGGGCGGCGGCAACCCACGACCGAACCCGAACGGGCTGCCGGTGGATGACGACAACGCCGATCCGGGCAGTAACGACCGCCTGATCAACCTCACCGAGCTCAAGCGCAAGAACGCGATCCAGTTGCTGGAATTCGCCGAGTCGCTCGGCGTGCATGAAGGCGTCGCCCGCGCCCGCAAGCAGGACGTGATCTTCAACGTGCTCAAGGCGCATGCCCGCTCCGGCGGCGGCATCTGGGCCGAAGGCGTGCTGGAAATCCTGCAGGATGGCTTCGGCTTCCTGCGCTCGGCCGACGAGTCCTACCTGGCCGGCCCCGACGACATCTATGTCTCGCCCAGCCAGATCCGCCGCTTCAACCTGCGCACCGGCGACTACATCACCGGTCGCGTGCGCCATCCGAAGGAAGGCGAGCGTTACTTCGCCATGCTTCGTGTCGACGACATCAACGGCGATCCGCCGGAAGCGTCGAAGAACAAGATGTTGTTCGAGAACCTCACCCCGCTGTTCCCGCGCAAGTCGTTCAAGCTGGAGCGCGGCAACGGTTCGAGCGAGGACATCACCGGCCGCATCCTCGACCTGATCGCGCCGATCGGTCGCGGCCAGCGCGGGCTGATCGTCTCCCAGCCGAAGTCCGGCAAGACGATGATGTTGCAGAACATCGCCCAGGCGATCACCTACAACCATCCCGATGCGCACCTGATCATGCTGTTGATCGACGAGCGTCCGGAAGAAGTGACCGAAATCGCCCGCACCGTTCGCGCCGAAGTGATCAGCTCCACCTTCGACGAGCCCGCCGTGCGCCACGTGCAGGTCGCCGAAATGGTGATCGAGCGCGCCAAGCGCCTGGTCGAGCACAAGAAAGACGTGGTGATCCTGCTCGACTCGATCACCCGCCTCGCCCGCGCCTACAACACCGTGGTACCGAGCTCTGGCAAGGTGCTGACCGGTGGTGTGGATGCGAACGCGCTGCAGCGCCCGAAGCGTTTCTTCGGCGCCGCCCGTAACGTCGAGGAAGGCGGCAGCCTGACCATCATCGCCACCGCGCTGACCGAAACCGGCAGCAAGATGGACGAGGTGATCTACGAGGAGTTCAAGGGCACCGGCAACATGGAAGTGCACCTGTCCCGCCGCATCTCCGAGAAGCGCGTCTACCCGGCCATCGACATCAACCGCTCCGGCACCCGCCGCGAAGATCTGCTGATCGAGCCGGACATGCTTTCCAAGATCTGGATCCTGCGCAAGCTGCTGCATCCGATGGATGAGCTGAGCGCGATGGAATTCATGCTCGACAAGATGAAGAACACCAAGTCCAACGACGAGTTCTTCAATTCGATGAAGCGCTGAATTCGCTGCAAGTTCTAAACAGAAAGGCCGGCTTAATGCCGGCCTTTCTGTTTTTGTTCGACCGTAGAATCCGCCAATTTCGGCTCGAACCGGGCCTGCCTCAAGGCACCTTCACGAATCCGGCATTTGATCTACCCAGCACCTCGACCATAAGCCGATTCGCGTCCAGCCAGAACGTAGGGCGATAATCGCGCCTTTGCCGACAGCAGCAGAGACAATGCCATGGGTGCGACCAGCCGGTTACCGACGCTCGACCATGGCAATAATTTCGATGGGTTGAGGTTGATCGCCTCGCTGATGGTGCTGATTTCACACCAGTTCGCTCTCCTGGGTACACGAGAGCCGACCCTTGTACAGGGCATGACACTGGGCTCGATCGCCGTCGCGATGTTCTTCGTCATGAGCGGCTACCTGGTGACCGAGAGCTGGTATCAGGATCCGCATATCACCCGCTTCGCCATGCGCCGCTTCCTGCGCATCTGGCCTGCGCTGATCGTGGCCACCGTAGTGCTGGTGATTGCCAGCACGGCGATCACGTCGCTGCCTTTGCATGAATACCTCGGCAGGGAAACACGCCGCTTCATCACCTTCAATGCGCAATTGCGTCCGGTGTACAGCTTGCCCGGCGTGTTCGTGACGGCACCGGCCAATGCCGTCATGTCGGCCGTCAATGGCAGTTGGTGGACCATTCCCATCGAAGCAAGGTGCTACGTATACCTCCTCGCGCTTGGGGCGATCGGCCTGAGGCGACGGGTATTTTCAGTGCTGGCCCTGCTCGTCGTGGCGTATATGTATTTCAGGACGCTGCCTGGACATGCCATGGACAACGCGTTCGACAACCTCAGCTACTTCTACACCGCCTTCTTCCTCACCGGAGTCTGTGCGCGCCAGTTCGCTGGCGAAATTCGGCGAAATTATCGACTCATGCTTTGCGCCGGAGCAGCATGCCTTCTCGTCGCCGGCTTGCTACGACAGGCCTGGTTGGCCGAGTGGGTCTTCATCGCACCACTGACCTTGCTGGCAGGGTCCCGCAGCACACCAGGACTTCGCTCCGCCGCACGTTTCGGCGACCTCTCCTATGGCATCTATATTTACGCCTACTTCGTGCAGCAATTGACCATACATCTGTGGCCGGTGACGCCTTCTTACGCGGCGACGCTGGGAATGGCATGCGTGGTGACGATCCTGCTCGGATGGTGTTCCTGGCACGCGGTGGAGGCGCCGGCGCTGGCTCTCAAGCGACGACTGCGCGAGTGGTTTCCGGACTCCGCGATCTGATCCCTGCGTGAGCATCGATTCTCATGCCTGCCTTCCTGAGATGATGGCGCACCGACCGACGTCCACAGGGAGACCTCATTCGCTGAGGCTATCCATGGCGACTGATCAGCCCTGACTTGCCCGGACCATGTATTTCGACATGCGCCAGACATCTGTACCGCCGCGTACAATTATTTGCTGCCACCCCCTTTTCGTTGTCATGTAGCACCCCCATAGTTCCCCGCACATCCTTTGAGGCTTCGCCTGTGTCCATACCCAGTGCCGTCAAGAGCACCCCGATCAGGGATCGCCAGCAACTCACCGACTACCTCGCTGCGGGCGAGAAGCCGCCCGAGGCATGGCGCATCGGTACTGAGCACGAAAAGTTCGGCTTCCTCACCGACACATTGCGTCCACCGACGTTTGAGGGCGACCGCGGCATCAAGCTGCTGCTGGAAACGCTGGCCACCCGCTACGGCTGGGATGTGGCTCGCGAAGGCGAGAATCCGGTCGCGCTGTCGCGCGACAAGGCCTCGATCACGCTGGAGCCGGCCGGCCAGCTGGAGCTGTCCGGCGCACCCCTGGAGACGATCCACCAGACCTGCTGCGAGGTGAACTCGCATCTGGAGGAGGTGCGCTCGATCGCCGATGACATGGGACTGGGTTTCCTCGGCATGGGTTTCCAGCCGAAGTGGCGCCGCGACGAAATGCCGTGGATGCCGAAGGGCCGCTACAAGATCATGCGCGAGTACATGCCCAAGGTCGGCTCGCTCGGCCTGGACATGATGACCCGCACCTGCACCGTGCAGGTGAATCTGGATTTCTCCAGCGAAGCGGACATGATCAAGAAGTTCCGCACCAGCCTCGCGCTGCAGCCGATCGCGACCGCGCTGTTCGCGGACTCGCCGTTTACCGAAGGACGTCCAAACGGCTATCTGTCCTATCGCTCGCACATCTGGACCGATACCGACAAGGATCGCACCGGCATGCTCGACTTCGTGTTCGAGGATAGCTTTGGTTACGAGCGCTACGTCGACTACATCCTCGACGTGCCGATGTACTTCAGCTTCCAGGACGGCAAGTACATCGACCTGGCCGGACAGGACTTCAAGAAGTTCATGACCGGCGGACTGCCGATGCTACCGGGCACCAGGGCGAGCATGAAAGACTTCGCCGACCACCTGACCACCGCGTTCCCCGAGGTGCGGCTGAAACAGTATCTGGAGATGCGCGGCGCCGACGGCGGCCCATGGAACCGGCTATGCGCGCTGCCCGCGTTCTGGGTCGGCCTGCTCTACGACGACGAGGCGCTGGATGCCGCGTGGGACCTGGTCAAGGACTTCAGCCGCGCCGAACGCCATGCGTTGCGCGACGGCGTGCCGAAGCACGCGTTGAAGCTGCCGTTCCGTAACGGCACGGTGCGCGACCTTTCCGAGGAAGCACTGAAGATCGCCGGCCACGGCCTCAGGCGCCGCGCCCGCCTCAACAAGAACGGTGCCGACGAAAGCATCTTCCTCGAACCGATGATCGAGATCGTGCAGGCCAACCAGACCCCCGCCGAACGCAAGCTGGAATTGTTCCACGGCGCCTGGAACGGCAGCGTCGATCCCGTGTTCCGCGAATTCGCGTACTGAATGCGTAGGTTGGGGTGAGCCCGAGTTCCCGGAAAGATCAAAAGCACCCCACCCCAACCCTCCCCTGCAAGCAGGGGAGGGAGCACGGCGCGTAACGTAGGTTGGGGTGAGCGCAGCGAAGCCCAACATCGAAAAACATCAGGTCACCCAAGGCCATAAGGTGACCGCGTTGGGCTTCGCTGCGCTCACCCCAATCTACTCCGCAACGCTACACCTGCCCAGGAGAACCAGCATGCCACTCGTCCGTATCGCCCTCCGTCGCGGCAAATCGCCCGCCCATCTCACTGCTCTTCGCAATGGCGTCTACAAGGCCATGCGCGAAACCTTCAACGTGCCTGAGAACGATCGCTTCATCGTGGTCAGCCAGCACGACGCCGACGAATTCGACTACGACCCGAATTATCTGGGCATCGCCCGCAGCGATGACCTGGTGATCGTGCAGATCACCTGCAACAGCGGCCGCACGGTGGAACAGAAGCAGGCGCTGTATCGAGGCATTGCCGATAATTTTTCCACCGACACCGGCCTGCGCATCGAAGATGTGCTCATCAATCTGGTCGAGGTGGCAAAGGAAAACTGGTCGTTCGGCAACGGAATCGCACAGTACGCGTAAAGCCCGTTCTGATCGTCAGTGGCTGCGGCCACTTGAAGTAGCGCGAGACCTCGCCTGGATATAGCGCTCGCTGCTGAGTTGATCGAGCAAGGTATCTGACGGATGACGCCGGCCCCTGATGGGGCCGGCGAACGAGAGTACCGGTCAGCGCGAATCAAAACTTCTGGCTATAACGCACATAAACGAATCGCCCGTAGTCATACGACGCACTATACGAATACCCGCTGTCGGACCCGGAATTCTGACCGTAGAAGTACGGCCCGATGCGATTGAAGATGTTGTTGGCCCCCAACGAAATGGTGGCGTGCCAAGGCGCATTCCAGTAGACCTGCGCATCATTGAAGGTGACTGACGGAATCTGCGTCAACGGTTCGATGCCCACACCCGGCTGGTAGTAATTGGGTAGCGTGCAAGGGAAGCCCGAACCCTGTTGGTCGTAGCACAGAGCCTTCAATGGCGAGAAATAGCGCAAAGTCCATTGCGCTCCGAAGTCCCGATGACTCCACGACACCGTGAAGTTGGAGCGCACACGCCAGTTGGATGCCATGCCGTTCTCGTAGCTTATCGGCACCCCCGGATACTGCAGCGTGTTGTCCTTGGTGACGTAGGTCGTATGCGAGTCGAGCTTGAATTGTCCAAATGAAAACTTGGGCAACGCATAGGAGAAATCGACATCGTAACCGCTGGTCTCGAGATACCCCTGATTCTCCTCGCCGGAGAACAAGCTGCTCACCTGATAATTGTCGGCTGTATTGCGCTGGAACAAGGCGCAGTCGGAAGCGATGCCCAGCTGATAGCAGTTATTGAGCACCTCGTTCGGAGTGATCACCGAGATGACGTTGCGTATCTTGTATTTGAACCAGTCCACCGTAGTGTTAAACCCGGTGAGATAACTCGGGCTGTAGACCAGTCCGATCTGGGCGCTGTCCGAAGTCTCCGGCTTCAGGTTGGGGTTGCCGCCCTGGAGAAAGGGTGCATAGACGGGACCGCCGCCGGGTGAGGTGACCAAGATGCCGGGTGCCTGCTCCTGACCGAAGCCATTCGCGTACTCCGACCCCAGTCCCGCCTGCGCCAATGCTTGCGGGCTCAACGCAGGTTGGCCGCCGACACCGCTGGCGCAATTCTTGGCAACTGTGCTGTTGTATCTGGCCAGCCCGTAGGTCACATCGCAGGGATCGTTGTAGAAGGGATATGTCGTCGTAACGCCGCCAAACAAATCACCTACCGTCGGCGCGCGGAAGCCGGTGCCGTAACTGGCCCGCACCAGTAGATCGTCGAACGGTTTCCACGTCAGCTTGAAAGAGTTGTTGCGGGTAGTGCCGAAATTGCTGTAATCCGAAAAACGCCGGGCTGCGTCGAGACTAAGCGATTGCGCAAACGGCAAATCCTTCAGCAGGGGAATGTTGACCTCGGCATAGGCCTCGTTCACGTCATACGAACCGCTGGTGGGTTGTCCGGCCAAATTGGTGGTGAGCCCCTGCGCCGAAGGCACATCGGGCGTGTCGTATCCGGAGATCGTACGATGCGATGCGCCAACAGCGGCAGTCAGGTTGCCGCCCGGAAGCTCGTAGATATCACCACTCAAGTCCACCTGCGGCCCTTTTTCCTGGCTGCCGTAATGCTCATAACTCGGCGTCAGGACATAGTTGAGCATTGACTGGGTATATCCGCCGGGACCGGCCAGCGCGTTCAACGGCACGCATCCGGGAATTACGTTACCCGGCGTGCCGCATTGCACGACGCCATTGGCGCCGAGAAAGGAAGGTCCGAGCGCGTTCTGCAGGTTCGGCAGATAAAAGTTGCCGGTGTCGAGGATGGTGCCGTAGTACTTGGTGTCGTAGTAGCTGGCATCCCAATTGAACAGGTGCTCACCGACGTTGAAGAAGCCTTCCAGGCCTACGCTGTAGCGATAGTTGTCGACCTTGTTGATGTTCTGGCGCGGCAGCTCGATCAGGTAGCGCTGGAAATCGATGTCTTGCGGCGTCTGTCCCGGCGCGTTGTACGGGTTGTAATAGCTCTGCGCCGATAGCACGGGATTCGTGAATTGCGGCTGCTGCGGATCGACGATCCCGTAGGTGGAAAACGGAAAACCACCCAGCTCGGCGGTATTGCCTTGCTCGTTGTAGCTCGCGCTGAAATTGGCGGTGAGATTGTCCTGCAGGTCGTAGTGCCCCTGCGAGAACAGGTTCTTCATATTGGTACTGCTTTCCAAGGTGTTCTGATAGTTGTAGTTGTAGGTGTCACCCGGAGCGGTCACTACGCCATTGCTGGCATAGGTCGGAAATACCTGCTGATGGTAATCCGCGATATTGCGCGGATCACCGCCGGCATTGAGGATCAGCGTCGAGCCATTCGGGTTGTCCGCTGTCGCCTGCGGATTGAGTATCTGTCCAAAAGCGCCCGTGGTTGCCCAGCCGTTATAGGGATAGTTGTTGGTCAGCGGATAGGCGCTGTACGGTCGGCTGCCCGCTCCGAGGGCATCCTGGGTCTGGTTTTGAACGGCAAAGATGATTGATCCGCGCGATGTCGTCTTGCCGGCAGTAAATGCATATTGCTGCTGGCGACCGTCGGTGTGCGGCAGATATTCGCCGTCGTAGGAGTCCAGCTGGAAACCGTTGAAATCTTTCTTCGTGATGATGTTGATCACGCCGGAGATTGCATCCGAGCCGTAGATCGCCGAAGCACCATCCGCCAGTACGTCGATGTGATCGATGATCGACGCGGGAATAGTGTCCAGGTTGGTGAAGCCGTCGAAGGATGTGCCCATGCGCTTGCCGTCGATCAGCACCAGCGTGCGTTGGGCACCGAGCCCGCGCAGGTCGACATAGCTGCCACCGACATCGGGACCACCCTCGAGGGGATCGGACTTGCTGATGTCGGGGGTGCTTGCTGACGTCAGGTTCTGCAGGAATTGACCCACTGTGGCAAAGCCCTGTCGCTGGATGTCCAGCGCAGTAATGGTCACCACCGGTTGCGCCATCTCCACATCCACGCTGCGGATCATCGAACCGGTGACATGTACGGCCTGCAGCGTCGTGGCCTGCTGCGCACTCGCCTGGGCCAAAGCCTGCGGTGCGGCTGGCGCGCCGATTGAAGGTGCGACGGGTTGAACACCAAGCGTTCCATTGCTCTTTATCGACGGCTCGAGATCCGTCCCCTTGAGCGCCTCACGCAATGCTCCCTCCCGCGTAAAGACACCCGTCACCCCACGCGAGCTCTTGTTGGCGACAAGCTGGGGATCAAAGACGATCGCAGCACCAGACGCCTGTGCGAGTTTCACCAGCACATCGGCCAGCGATCCTGCGGCCACGTTGTAACTTTGTTGGGCCTGAGCATTCGAGCCTGACTGTGCTTGCACAGACATCGCCGGCAGCATCGCCATCATGACGGCGAGCACCAGTAACGGTCTCGCAGCCGGAAAAGATTTCCCCCTCATAGCCCCACCCCCTCAGTGTTTTTTGGAAATCGACAGCTGGCCCCACCAGCGTTTGGGTCGACTCATTTCGTTTTAGGCGCACTGCGAAAGGGCGCGCAACGCACCCTTCTATTGGCTATGTGCAACGAGAACGGAAAAATGACGGGTGGGGCGAAAAAAAATCGCCCCACGCCAGGCAACGGTAGCTACCGCGCGGAAACAGTCACCAGGTAAGGGGTATATCGCTGGACTTCAACCGGCATGGTGGATGCCAGGGAATCGAGAGCTTGATCGGTATCGTCGAGAGGAAACGCGGCGCTGACGCGCAAGGAGGCTACCGCCGGATCCAGCCGGATAATGCCGCGACGATAAGGGCGCAGCGCCTCGATGACGTCAGTCAATGGTGTATCAAGCGCTACGTAGTAGCCGTTGAGCCAGGCCATTTCGCCATCCTGGGTTTTTCTCGGTGTCTCCGTTGAGCTTGCGGTGAATCGCACGCGCTCACCAGCCTGCACCTGACAAGTAGCGCCCGTATGAGTCCGAATCTCCACCTTCGAACTCACGACCACAACCTCTGTTTCGTTTGGCAGGAGGCGCACCTGGAACTCGGTACCGAGCGCACGAACGCTGCCATGGAGAGTGCGAATGACAAAAGGACGTTGCCCGTCGTGCGCCACGTCTGCCATCAACATGCCAGCGCGCAACCGCACAAGGCGTTCGCGACTATCGAAGGCCATGTCCGCCACACTGCGTGCGTTGAGGGTGATGAGCGACTGATCGGGCAGTCGATAAGAACGACGCTCACCCGTTGCCGTGCGGAAGTCGGCACCAAGGTTTGGTTCCAATGCCTCACGATGCACCAACCATCCCGCGCCAACACCCATACCAGCGAGCACAGCCATATTGCGAAGCAGCTTGCGTCGGCTCGTGGATTTCTCAAGTTTCTGCAGCAGCGTGTCGGCCTCGATACCCATTTGCCGGGGTAAATCGAAGTACCTGGCCGCTTGCGTCAACTTTGATATCGCTTCGGCATGGCGAGGATCTGCGCGCTGCCATGCCTCGTACTGCTCCCGCTCCGGAATGGACAAATCGCCCTCTTCCAGTCGCAATACCCATTCGACCGCTTGATCGTGGATGAGATCTGCGGACGACCGAGTGTGTGCATTCATGTCGAGACGGCGGCGAGACAGTGGCGCAACCCCTTGGCAACCATGCGACGTACCTGGCTCGGCGAGGACCCGGTCAGAATTCCGATTTCCTCGTAGCCCAGACGATCCAGTTTGTAGAGTAGAAACACGCGCCGTTCGTTGCGCGACAGTGCGTCGAGAACTCTGTCGATCAGCATCACAGCCTCCACCAGCAGCGCCTGCTCCTCTGCCGAGTGATAACTGTCCAGTCCGCGCAGTGCGAGCGCTTCCAGACAGGCTTGCTCAAGATCTCTTCTTCGCCAGATGCCGAACAGCACCCGCCGCGAAATCGTGGTGAGCATGGCCCGAGGCTCAATAATCGTCTCAGGGCTGGGTAGTGCGGCCACTTGGGCAAACGTCTCTGCGGCCACATCCTCGGCCCCGAAAGCATCCCCCATGCGACGCTGCAGCGTGCTGCGCAGCCACTGGTAATGCGCCACGAAAATCTGCTCGAGGGTCTGGCTTCGC
>Ga0302309_10003667_pt1 | contig 11752 bp, 9 predicted proteins | sample III_Palsa_N1_1_FD_200453 | JGI IMG/M metagenome (GOLD analysis project Ga0302309, IMG submission 200453) | Peat permafrost microbial communities from Stordalen Mire near Abisko, Sweden - III_Palsa_N1_1 | ecosystem: Environmental > Terrestrial > Soil > Palsa > Peat permafrost | place: Sweden... | reverse complement strand
GTCTTTCGACCACGAAGAAATTCCTATGACGACGCCCGCCATGCACGATGTCATCGTCGCCGGCGCAGGGCCTGTCGGTCTCTTGCTTGCCGGTGAACTGGCCTTGGCCAACTGTTCTGTGCTCATTCTGGAAAAGGCGAAAGATCCGCACTCGCCTTTGAAGCGCTTGCCTTTCGGCATGCGGGGACTGTCGACACCCACGATCGAAGCGCTTTACCGTCGCGACCTGCTCAAGGAACTCGACGTACACAAGCGCATCAAGAATCCCCACAAAAACTCGGCGCCTGCCCAAGGGCCGCAGCGTCAGGGAGGGCACTTCGCCGGCATTCCCTTTTTGGACGGCAACATCGATGCCGCACAGTGGCGCTATCGCCTGCCGAGCTCGCTCGACACCCATTTATTGTCCGAGATGGCAGAGATGGAATCGGTGCTGAGCCGCCGCGCGGAAAGCCTCGGTGTGGAGATCAGGCGCGGGTGTTCCATCACCGACTTCCAGCAAACCGCGGATCGGGTCGCCGTTCAGTCCGGCGATGAATCCTTTGCGGGCAAGTGGCTTGTGGGGTGCGACGGCAGCCGCAGCGTTGTTCGCAAGCTGGGCTGTTTTGAATTTGCCGGTACGGAACCTGAGTTCACGGGCTACTCGGCTCAGCTTGACCTTCTCGACCCGGAGCAGCTGAGTCCGGGGCGCAACCTTATGCCGACTGGCATGTATATGCAGTCGCAGCCGGGTTATGTGGTGATGGCGGAGTTCGATGGCGGAGCCGGGCATCGCGCAGAGCCGGTCACGCGGGACCGCGTTCAAGCCGCGTTGCGAGGCATCTCTAATACCGACGTGACAGTCAGTGCCTTGCATGTCGCAACCACCTGGACCGACCGAGCGCGGCAGGTCACCAGCTACCGCAACGGACGAGTGCTTTTAGCGGGCGATGCCGCACACATTCATTCGCCGCTGGGAGGCCAGGGTCTGAACCTTGGACTGGGCGATGCCATGAATCTGGGCTGGAAACTTGCCGCTACTATCCAGGGCAGAGCGCCGGACGGTTTGCTGGACAGCTATCAAACCGAACGACACCCACTGGGGGCGCAGGTGCTGGATTGGTCGCGAGCCCAGGTGGCCATCATGAGACCCGGGCCCTCGGCCCGCGCGCTGAATGCCATCCTGCGCGATCTTATCGATACGCGCGATGGCAGCACTTACATCGCAACAAGAGTGTGGGGTGTTGCTACACGCTACGATCTTACTGGCGATCATCCGCTCGTCGGCCACAGCGTTCCCAACTTTGCGTTCGAAAGCGGCGCAACCATGGGCGAGCTGATGCACGATGGCCGGGCGACGCTGCTTGATTTTGAGAGCGATGCTGCACTTGCCACCTTCGCGAGCGGATTTGGCGATCAGATCCATTATGTTTGCGGCCGGGTACAAGAATCATTCGGCTTGCGCGCTGCGCTTGTACGCCCCGATGGAATCGTCGTCTGGGTGACAGAGAATGCTGTGGATGGCGGCGTGCTTCAAGACGCTACCGATCCATGGCTGCGGAAAAAGCTGCTGTGAACACTCCCATCGCGATCATCGGTGCCGGCCTCGGCGGTTTGGTTCTTGCGCGAGTCCTCCACGTTCACGGTGTGGCAGCGACCGTCTACGAAGCGGAGGCTTCGGCAAACGCGCGCGGGCAGGGCGGCATGCTCGACATCCACGAAAACAACGGGCAGCTTGCGCTCAAGGCTGCGGGACTTTTCGATGCGTTTCTCGACATCATCCACGCGGGCGGTCAGGCAACGCGTGTACTCGACAAGCTTGGCAACGTTCTCTTCGATGAAGCGGATCACGGCACAGGCAGTCGACCGGAAGTTCCCCGAGGCGAGCTTCGCCGCATTCTGCTCGACTCGCTGCCGGCCGACACGGTCCGCTGGGGGCACAAGCTCACCGCCGTTGCCTCGCTGGGCGGCGGGCGACACGTGCTGACCTTCGCCGATAGCTCCACGGTGACCTCGGATCTTCTCGTCGGCGCGGATGGCGCCTGGTCAAACGTGCGTCCGCTACTCTCCGCGGCGAAACCCGCGTATGTCGGCACGACCTTCATCGAGACGTATTTGTTCGACAGCGACAATCGTCACAGCGCAAGCGCGCAGCTCGTTGGCGCTGGCGCCATGTTTGCGCTGGCGCCAGGCAAAGGCATTGCAGCGCACCGTGAGCCCGATGACGTGCTGCATACCTACGTGCAGCTGAACAAGCCGAAAGAATGGGTCGACGACCTTGGCTCGTCTGATCCCGTAACCGCGCGGCCCCGCGTCGCCGATGAGTTCGATGGATGGGCGCCAGGACTGAAAGCGCTCATCACCGATGGTGAGACCGCCCCGGTGCTGCGGCCGATTTATGCGCTGCCGATCACGCACCGATGGGCGCGCGTGCCGGGGGTGACGCTACTCGGCGACGCGGCGCATCTGATGTCGCCGTCCGGCGAAGGCGCCAACCTCGCGATGTTCGATGGGGCTGAACTGGCGAGAGCTATCGCCGCCTGTCCCGACGACGTTGAGTCCGCGCTCACCGCGTACGAAAACGATCTGTTTCCACGCAGCGCATTCGAGGCGGCGGAGGCGGAGATCATCCTCAAGCTATGTCTGGGTTCCAGCGCACCGCAAAGCTTGGTTGAATTCTTTACCCAGCACCAGCCTGTCCGGTAGTGCCGCCTGACTCCGCTAAACCGGAACGCTGTCTATCGGCAATCAGCCGATGCAGGATGTTCGTTGGGAAAAGCTAACCCTGTGCAGAGCGGACCCAGTGAAGTTCTTTGAGACCGCAACCCAAAGCGGACGTAGAATCGGGTTGGGTCTGATTACAGGCGGAGGGATACATGGACGCTAGGGGATCTTGGGGTTTTCCGAGGGTGCGCTGGTCTGATGACGCTGCGAAGGCAGCCCGTCAGTTCGAAGCTTTGGAAGAGGTCCCGTCACGCACCAGCGCAATGCTTAAACGTCTGATTATCAGAACGAGCCGTATAGGTCTGGTAGCGTTTCTTATGCTTGCCGTGAACTTTTGCTACGCCGGCGACAGCACAAAAGCGGCCGATGAAGCAGCGGCGGTTCAGTGGCTGCAGAGTTCTGCGCACCCATTCAGTACTGCAAGCCCGACCATGGAAGAAATGCAGCCTCTTGTGGCCGCCTTGCACGGCGCCGAAGTCATCGGTATCGGTGAAGCCACGCACGGATCGCACGAGGATGAGTCGTTTAAGGCCGATCTGATCAAGGCGCTCATTCTCCAGGGGCGAGTCGACGTTTTCTTTCTTGAAGCGAATCGCCAGATAGGAGCGGACCTTGATGCCTACGTTACGGGTCAAGGTGGCGACCTTCCGACACTACTTCGTTCCCCGAGTCTCTTCAGGAATTTACGGAACGAGGAATTCGCCGGCCTGATTCTCTGGATACGCGCGTACAACATCCAGACCAATCATCCCGTGCATGTGGTTGGCATCGATTGCCAGGATGGCGGTATCGACGCCGAGTTCGCGCTGCGGTTCGTAAAAGCTCGCGATGCAAAGATCGCTGCTCGATTCGATGGTGCGTTTACGTCGCTGCTGGCGGGAGCCGTACGGCCACGATTCGCCGTTTGGGTAGCCACTGCAAACGCGTCCGACTACGCCAAAGCAAACGAAGCTTCTCGCAAACTGGAGCAGCTATTCAGCGCACACCAAGCGACTTGGTCAGACAAGCCGGGCTATGCGGAAGCCGCGTATGCGGCGAAAACCGCGCGACAAGCCTTTGATGCCTTTGAACTGGATGGTGGTCGAGGCAATCCTGAAAAGAACGGGATGGCATATTACGGGCGTCGTGATCGTTACATGGCGGCCAATCTGCTGGAACGCTTGAACGGGAGAACGGGCGTCTTCTGGGCGCACGACATGCACGTGATGGCGGACTTGCCGGCGACCGATGGCTGGCCATCCGGATTCACCTGGGTTGGCCGCGAAGTACACAAGGTGCTCGGCGAGCAATATCAAACCGTCACTTTTGCCTGGAGCAAAGGCTCATTCCTCTCTCAGACGCAAAAAGGAGAGCAAAACTTTGAAGTGACTCACCGCAAGCCAATGGTGCCGCAGACACTGCCCAATGACGGACCTGACGATCTTGGCGGCGTGCTTATTCGTACGGGTTTCGACGGCTTTTGGGTCGACCTGCGCACACTGCCGGTACAGCCATGGGCACGGCGTTTCGCTTCCACCAATTACGCTCGCGGCTGGGCCGGCTGGCGCGTCGATGCCAAGACATGGAACAAAGACGTAAGTGATCGTGCCTCGCTGCGCCCGGCAAGCGACATTCTCGTCTGGTTCAAACAGATAACACCTTCGCACATGTTTCCTGGCGACGATTTTTAATACCCATTTTTTATAACGGGTGATGTTTATTGATAGCTTGAAAGTGGCGATCGCCCGTTCTACCCGCTTTAAAATAAGTCGATGATGTCTGTATGTGACCGGCTGTGCGAGCCGGCTGGCTTTCTCACCACTAACTTCAGCGGGGCGTCCAGGAACCGCGAGATGGCAGAATCAATAACCTCTACATTCGGGGCAAAACTGCTTCGTCCTGCGAGAGCCGGCAAAGACGATTCGTGGGCCTTTCTGGTTTTACCAAAGGCGGTGAGCGACACGTTACCTAGGCGTGGCAGAACGTCGGTCCAGGGCACCATCAATGGGTATCCGTTTCAAGCGACGCTCGATCCGGACGGCCAGTTAAGCCATTGGCTTAAAGTCAGCCATGCGCTGCGCGAAGCGGCCGGTGCCAATATGGGTGAGGTCGTTACGGTAAAAATGTCGCCAGCCGATCCCGAGCCGGAACCGCCGATGCCCGATGATCTGCAAAAGGCCCTTGCGACGTCTCCGGCAGCGCGGGCTGCCTGGGAGGGCACGACGACCATCGCACGCGTCGACTGGATTCACTGGATAGAGTCCGCAAAGCAGGCCAAGACTCGAAAAAGCCGAGTGGATAGTGCGCGCGACAGGCTCTCTTCGGGGAAGAAGCGCGTCTGCTGTTTTGATCCATCGGGTTTTTACAGCAAGAGCCTCAGTGCTCCTCAAGTGGCGGACTAGCTGTCATTCGAAGCCGCCCAACCCAGAGCATCGGCGCCATGCTTGACGGCCGCCCGTGGCGTTGGGCAACGGGCGGAATTGTGGACGAGGGCACAACGGTTTCTGGAAACCTTACACATTGCTCAAGCGAAGCAAGAGTTCATCCAGCAGTGCGCGTTCACCGTGCGTCAGCACACCCGAGGACTGCGCCAGTCTTGCCCGCAACGTTGTCGCGGCGCTTTTCACGCCATCGTCGGCAGATGCCGATTTTTTGCCGGTGATCGCCGTCAGTGCCGCCTCCCTGGCGTCCAGCGACAGTTCGGCTTGCGCGTGGCGGTTGCCTTCGGCCAGTAGCGTCAACACCGTGCCCACACAGGCGGCGTGTATCAACGATGTAGCGCGCTCTTCAGTTCCCCGCAGACGTCCCGCCAGAGCAATGGCGTGAACACGCTCCGCCAGAACCTTGAGTCCGGCGGCGGCTGCGGGCGAACGGGGATTGCGCGTCATGATGGAAAACAGGCCGGGGTGGGCAAGTCCAAACGCGACGTGGCGATCCCATCCGTTTCGCAACGCCTCGACGGGATCTGAATGCAGCGGCTTCTTCTTTTTGGAAGCCACGTAGGCGGCCATTTCGTATTCGGCAACGGCGTCCAGCAAGGCGTCCTTATCACCGAACAGTCGGTAGATCACCGGTGCCTGAGTAGCCGCCGCCGCGGCAACCGCACGTGTCGTCGCGGCCTCCGGACCATTTGCGCGAATGAGGCCGGCAGCGGCGGCGAGAATTCGCTCGCGCATTTCGCCTGAGGCGGAGTCATTCAACACGGTGGCGGCTTTCATGGATCCAGTGAGCTCACAGAAGACTTCGCATGCTACCGAATGGATTGCATTGCCGTGTTTCCATTGATAACATAAATAAAGTATCAAAGGAAACGTAGTTTTCAGGTCAGCCTTTTGCTTTCGCTACCCGCAGCAACGCTCTTTCGGATGCGGGGCAGGCGAAAGCATCGAAGCAGACCGCTGTAAGCCAATTCGGAAAGCAGAACTGTCCAGCAAACCATGAGCGTGTCCTGCTATCGCAGATCGCCGCCGCCGAGGAAAAAACATGATCGTCGTCACAGGTGCAACGGGACACTATGGTCGGCAAGTCGTCGAAGGCCTTCTAAGGCAGCTGCCTGCCAATCAACTCGGCGTCAGCGTGCGGGATACCGAGAAAGCGCAGGACTTCGCGCAGCAGGGCGTTCGCGTGTGTCCAGGCGACTTCGCCTATCCAGCCAGTTTGGCGAAGGCATTTGACGGAGCCGATCAGGTGCTGATCGTCTCCGTACCTAAATTAGGCGAAGAGGCGCTCCGGGATCACGCCAATGCTATTCAGGCGGCGAAGCAGGCGGGCGTTAAACGCATTCTTTATACAAGCCATCAAGGAGCCGCACTTTCGTCCGCATTTGTGCCTTGCAGAGGTCACGCGGAAACGGAGGGGCTGCTGCAGGAGTCCGGCGTTTCCTATGTTTCGCTTCGCAACGGATTCTATGCAGAGTCGGCACTTTTTCAATTGGGCGGGATGAAAGCGGCGGGGAAAATCGCCGTTCCGGAAGATGGTCTGGTCTCCTGGACAGCGCGCGCGGACCTTGCGGAAGCGGCCGTCGCGGCGCTTACCCTGCCGGGACTTTTTGATGGCATTTCGCCACCGCTGACCAGCTCGGCGGTTCTGGATTTTTCGGACATCGCAGAGATCGCGTCGGAGATTCTCGACCGCCCGATCCCAAGAGAAACGATCAGCGATGAAACATTCCGCGAGGGCCTCCTGTCGCGCGGTTTACCCGCGGCGATGACGGAAGCAATCGGCACGCTTTACATCGCGAGCCGCGCCCGAGAGTTTGCCGTTATCGATCCTGCACTGGAAAAACTGCTGGGTCGTAAACCGACCAGCATGAAGGAGGTACTGCGCGGCTTTCTGTCTGCATCTGACAGTCGGCCCCATCACGCGCATTAATCGACAGGCGTGAATTTGCGCTGGAGTCGACAATGCGGGAAGTCGGCTCCAGCCTTTGGTCTTTCCACCACAGGCTTTTCGACAGCTTGATGTTGCCCTTGTGCCGCTGGACTGGGCGATATTGCAGCGGTGTAGCGGCGCGGCGCGCAGCCCATCACGCGCTTGAACGCCGTGCTGAAGGCGCTTACGGATTCGTAGCCTAGCGACAGGGCGATGACCGACACCGGCTCCATGCCGTTGGTCAGTCGATCGGCGGCCAGGAGCATGCGCCACCGCATCAGGTAATCCATGGGCGAGGATCCGACCGCCGCTTTGAACCTCAGCGCGAACTTCGATCGCGACATGCTGGCTTTTTCCGCGAGGCTTTGCAGCGTCCATCGCGCACCCGGCTCGGCGTGCACGGCGCCGATGGCCGCCGCCATCTGCGGGTCGGCCAGCGCGAACAACCAGCCGACGCTATGGCCCACGCCGTCGGCAAGATAGAGGCGCAAGGCCTGTACCAGCATCATGTGGGCAAGATGCTGGGCGACCAGGGTGCTGCCCGGCTGCGCGTCGGCCAGTTCATGGCGCATACGCTCCAGTGCCCAGCGTAGTCCCACTTTGTCGGCGTCTTCGCGCAGGTGGACAACCGGTGGCATGGCTCCGAGCAGGATGTCGGCATGAGCGCCGGTAAAGGCGAAGTGGCCGCCAAGGATCACGGTATCGCCACCGCCGTTGACCATCGCCATGCCATTGCGCCATTCGCCGCCCAGCAGGTCGAGGAAAGGCATCGGTTCCAGATCGAGGTTCCTGGCCAGGCGGAAGGGCCGTCCGTTGGGTAGCAAGAAGCAATCGCCCGCGTTCAACCGTAACGGCTCGTCGACCCCGCTCATGGCCAGCAGGCAAGTACCCGACATCAGGGCGTAGCACTTGATCCCACTGTGGGCATTGAACTGGATCGACCAGTCACCGCCCAGCTCGAAGCCGCCGGCGGCATACGTGCGTGGCTTCAGCAGCGAGAGGACGTCGGAAAGGGGATCCATCGGCAAGTTAGGACGATCGCAAAGATATCGGGGTTGTTTGAGCATATATCGTATCTTTATGAGCGCCTATCCTTGGGTTTCGTCCACGCGTCGTGGCCGCAGACCAAGGAGAAACATGATGCGCGTATTCGTTACTGGGGCTACCGGATGGGTCGGCTCTGCCGTCGTCAAAGACCTTATGGCGGCCGGCCATCAGGTGCTTGGTCTGGCCCGCTCGGACGCCGGCGCACAGGCACTCGCTGCCGTCGGCGCGGATGTGCAACGCGGCGCTCTGGAGGATCTGGACAGCCTGCGCCGTGGCGCCGCGGCCAGCGACGGCGTGATCCACACCGCGTTCGGCCACGACTTCTCCCGGTTTCAGGCCAACATGGATATCGATCTGCACGCCATCGAGGCGATTGGCGACGTGCTCGCCGGATCGAACCGTCCCTTTGTCACAACGTCCGGCACCCTGATTATCGCCATGGCCGCGCCGGGTCGACTGGGTACCGAAGATGATGCGCCTGACCCCGCCGTGCCGCGGGTGCCCTCCGAGTTGGCAACGCTTGCGCTGGCCTCGCGGGGCGTCAGGTCTTCGGTCATGCGCCTGGCGCCCTCGGTGCATGGCGATGGTGACAAGGGGTTCGTGCCGCGACTCATCGACATTGCCCGCGAAACCGGCGTATCCGCTTTTGTCGGCGACGGAACCCATCGCTGGCCCGCGGTGCATCGACAGGACACCGCCCGCGCTTTCAGGCTGGCGCTCGAGATCGGTGAGGCCGGCTCGCGTTATCACGCTGTGGCCGACGAGGGCATTGCAGTGCGCGAGATCGCCGAGGTAATCGGCCGCCAGTTGAACCTGCCCACGGTATCGAAGTCCGCTGAAGAGGCCGCCAGTCACTTCGGTTTCCTGGCCATGTTTCTCGGCCTGGACGCGCCGACGTCAAGTACGCTCACCCGTCAACGACTAGGCTGGACGCCGACCCACCACGGACTGATCGCCGACCTGCAGGGTGGCCGCTATTTCGATGGAAGCGCGAGCAAATTCAGCGGCGGTTGAACGACTTCGCTTGAAGAAAACGGGTGGAGACGACTATCACCACGGATTACTCGAACGAGCGCGACGAATAGGCAGCTGCCGAAGATTTTCCCTGCACGTTTTGTTAGCGAAAGATCTCGGCGACGAAGAGCCTTCGCAGCGCGATTGTCGACATCTCGGACTCGCGTGCCGCAACGAGCAACAGAACCGAGTGCTATTCACTCATCTGTCCGTCGGCGACGTATCAGTAAACCTCTCGGCATGATCTGTTTTGTGCTGTCCCTTATCATGAGGACTGATCTATATCCGTTCGCCATCACCATCGATCGCCGTGCCGCCGGTCGATGGCGTGTCGAGAAACAGGCTCACCTGTTTTTTCAACGCCTTCTCCGGCAACTTGGAAATAGAGCAGCTGGCCATCGGGCGAGGTTTCGAGCTGATCGGTATGCACGTGCATCGGTTTGCCGTCCGCCATCACGACATGGCCCGTGAAATACATTGGCCGGGTGCCGGTGGTAAACGCGGTGTGCGTCAGCACGCGGCGTTGAGACCGGTTTTCTGATTCACCACGATCACCGCAGGTTCGCTGGTATCTCTCAGATAAATCCAGTCGCTATGAAAGCGTAGGTCATCGCCATGCGAGAGCGGTGTTACGCCGCCGTCGAGCGGAATGGCGCGAATGCCGTTGTTGTGGGCCAGGTCGATGACCACCAGCTAAAATCGCGTCGCGTTAATTGTTTGGCGGGTAAGTCTGGCTTGCTAGACACTGGCTGTTACCTCAGAGAGCGACAACGGGAGACGGTCCTGAATTGCGGGATGCATATCGGTTCTAGGAAACAAATGTGCCGGAACGTGGACGCAATGAGAAGCGCTACCTGGAGCCGCTTAAACGGGAGGAGCGCCACTACTTGGAAACTGGTAACGCTGACGCTTCTGCAGGCATTGCCTCATTGCGAGGACGCTGCTGAACAGCGCGTCGCAGCGTGGCGATGGCTGCGGATTGACATGCGCGTCCGTGTGACGTGTTTCACGCGGTAGCCGAGCGGTATGCGTGAAGCCACGCTTCGACTTTAAAGCCCCACGCCGAAGGGGCTAGACTCGGGCAGACGAGAGGCATGGAGTGCACCCAATGAGCTGCCCTTTTCTATCCGGTCTACGTGGTTTGTATGCCCACGACGATGCGCGGATGACGGGTCTGAACTGTCGTGAGGCCCCGCCATGAATTACCTGCGATTTCTTTCTTCGCTGATTCTATCCCTCGGCTTGGTTACCTCTGCATGCGGCGCCTCTATGAAAACTCCCGACATCAAGCAAAATCCGCATCCGACGCAGCGTCATGAAGTCACCATGATGATTGATGGTGCGCCGGGCGCCTTCGATGCCATCGAAAGCTACGTCAAATACCAGGTCATGAATCCCCAATGCGTACCGATGCATGAAGGCAGTGGAGCGACGCCCACGATAGAAAAGAGCGTGCCTATTTCCCTGACGAAAACGGGGGAGCATGCCTTCAAGGGCTCGTTTTATTCTGATCTACTGCAAGACGAAGATTATTTCGGCATGGGCGTTTGTCGGTGGTCGGTGGTGGCCACGGGCGCAAGACTCAAAGTCAGATCGGTGGTTTTCAGCCCCGATCTATCGAAGACCGATATCGAAAGTCACCAGCCGGATGTGACGTATTTCGCCAAAGAATCATTCAGCGCTCAGAACGCGGCGTCAGATGTTGAAGTGGGTTCCGAAGTCACGCCGTTCATCACGCAGCACCCGGACAAGTTTTTCTCGGTCACGCTGACGGTCGGGGAGAACACCAAATGACACTTCGACCCACTGACTACGCGTTGCTTTCGCAAAACGCCTATCAGCAGCCGGATTTGGGTTCGCGCGTCACGCTCGATGGCGTGGATTACAAGCCGATGGATTACGCGAATGATCCGCGCACCGGTTTCCAGGCCACCGCTTACGATCACACGAATTCTGATGGATCGCATAGTGTTGTCATTGCCTACCGCGGCACGGAGTTCGGCAGGGAGCCCGTGCAAGACGGCGTTGTGGATGCGGGAATGGTGCTTGCCGGCGTCAACCTGCAAGGTCCGGACTCGGAAGCATTTACAAAGCGCGTGATGGACAAGGCTCACGCCGACGCGGCCAAGTTTGGCTATCAGACCGATATCACGGTGACCGGGCACTCCCTGGGCGGCACGCTCGCCGAGATGAACGCGTACAAATACGGTTTGCATGGGGAAACCTTCAATGCCTATGGCGCCGCCGGACTTGCCTTGGGGATTCCCCAAGGCGGTCATCAAGTCATCGACAACGTGCGTGCGACCGATGTTGTCAGTGCCGGTGCTGCACACTTTGGAGAAGTTCGTACTTATGCGGCGCCGCAGGACATCGATGTCTTGTCCAAGGCGGGCTATAGCGATAGCCAGGTAGTGAACGCCCTGTCTTTCCACTCGCCCATCTTGGGCGCGATTCAAAAAGACGCGCACGCCATCGAGAATTTCGTCCCGAACAACAAATTGCTTGGAGATTCGATCATCACGCCGGCCAATGCGCAGCGCTATGAGACGCATCACGTCATGGTAGATCGGTACCGTAATGAAATTCAGGCTGCTCGCGTCGTTGCTTCAGCTGACTGGGAGATTCCCAATACCCTTGTTCG
>Ga0302309_10003665_pt1 | contig 11755 bp, 11 predicted proteins | sample III_Palsa_N1_1_FD_200453 | JGI IMG/M metagenome (GOLD analysis project Ga0302309, IMG submission 200453) | Peat permafrost microbial communities from Stordalen Mire near Abisko, Sweden - III_Palsa_N1_1 | ecosystem: Environmental > Terrestrial > Soil > Palsa > Peat permafrost | place: Sweden... | reverse complement strand
TCATTGACGATTTCTCTTCCGCACACTTGGCATAGTTACCCCCGTCCAACAGCTACACTTAAAGAAGCCCACTCAAACACACTTGCACCCCGATTCGCGCACGTTGGTCGGCAGACATCGCGCAAACCCGCGCCTGGCGATACTTTGCCACCTAACTCCAATCATTGCCCTACTTTACAAGACCTAAAGGGGGATACTTTGGTACTTAACCCGTGTCGTTGGAGTACTTTGCGAGAAAAGTTGCCCGGAAGGGGGGAGGGGGGTACCCACCACCGCGCCCACCCCGCATCGGCCCCGAATCCTGGAGCAGGGAACCAAGCCGCAAGCGCCTGCGTAGGACACATCACGCACCAGTAGGAGGCACGACATGAACTGCACCGCATGTGGCAAAGGGTTGAACTACGGATCAAGATTTTGCAGCAACTGCGGCCAAGCCGTTCCCGAGCCCTCTTACACGCCGCCGCCTCCGCCCTACGCAACCCAGCAGCGCATTGTGCGCCCGCTCTACGGCCGCATGATTGGCGGCGTCTGCGCCGGCCTCGCTCAGCATATGGGCTGGGACGTTGCCCTAGTCCGCGTCCTGCTCGTCGTGCTCGTCTTCTTCGGCTGCGGCACACCGATCCTCGCCTACTTCATCGCCTGGATCGTGATCCCCAACGAGCCGTATTCGTTCCCAACTGATCCTTACGCGCAAACGTATGCGCAGCCCTACGCGCCGCCTGCTCCACAACCCGCCGCGCCGAGCAACGGCCCAACCGCCTGAGCAGGCGCGAACGCTGAAGCAGGAGTGAGATCGATCGTTAGACCAAGTACCATGGTGACGTGAGCACGTCCACATCGCCCCGCCCGTTCGTCTACACCGACAACCGCCTGACCTGTTCGGGCGCCGACCTCTCTGAGCTGGCCGAAACCTACGGCACGCCGCTCTACGTCTACTCCGCCGACGCCATCCGCGAGCGCGTAGCAATGCTCCAAACAGAGTTCGCCGCGGTTCCAAACACTCTCTGCTACGCGGTCAAAGCCAACTCCTCGCTGGCCATCCTCAAGCTCCTCAGCGAGCAGGGTTGCGGCTTCGACATCGTCTCTGGCGGCGAGCTCGAACGCGTCCGCCGCGCCGCACCCGCAGCCCTCAGCCGCGTCGTCTTCTCCGGCGTCGGCAAGCAGATCTGGGAGATCGACGCCGCCCTCCACGCAGACATCCTCCTCTTCAACGTGGAGAGTGAAGCGGAACTGGAAATCCTCAGCCAGCGCGCCAGCGCTGCGGGCAAGACTGCCAAGGTCGCCCTGCGCGTCAATCCAGACGTCTTCGCCGAGACGCACCCTTATATCTCGACCGGCCTGAGCGAGCACAAGTTCGGCATCGCCATCGAGCGCGCCCGCGATGTCTATCGCCGCGCCGTTGAGCTTCCCGGTCTCGAGCCGGCAGGCGTAAGCGTCCACATCGGTTCCCAGATCCGCACCGTCGAGCCTTTCCATCAGTCACTGCTTCGCGTACGTGGATTAGTAGACGAGCTGCGCTCCGACGGACACAACATCCGCTACGTCGACGCTGGCGGAGGCTTCGGCATCGAGTACGGCAGCGCCGCCTTCGACCCTGCAGCCAGCGTCGCAGCCTACGGGCGGGCCATCCGCTCGGCACTCGACGGCCTCAACGCGCACCTGCTCCTCGAGCCCGGGCGCTTCCTGGTCGCGCAAGCCGGCGCGCTGCTCACCCGCGTCCTCTACACCAAGCAGAACGGCGCCAAGCACTTCGTCATCACCGACGCAGCCATGAACGACCTCATCCGTCCTGCGCTCTACCAGGCTCACCACGAGATCCTTCCCGTGATCTCCAGCGACCGCCCCATGCAGACCGCGGACATCGTAGGCCCGGTCTGCGAGACCGGAGACTTCTTCGCCCGCGACCGCGCGCTGCCCGAGCTCCGCGCCGGAGACCTCGCCGTCCTGCTCGACGCCGGCGCTTACGGTATGTCGTTGGCATCGCACTACAACACCCGTGTCCATCCCGCCGAGGTCCTCATCGACCACGGCCAGCCACGTCTCATCCGCAAACGGGAGACACTTGACAGCATCCTCGCCCCAGAGCTCCTCTAGTGTCCCAGCACACCCCGGCACCCACCCCCTGCGTGCTACAATTTCCTTCGACGAAGATGCGTGCCAAGTGCTGTTTATGGCCTGTTTTCGCACATATACGATACTCAAAGCAGCAGAGGTTCACACATGTCCGGCCACTCAAAATGGGCGACAATCAAGCATAAGAAGGGCGCGCTGGACGCCAAGCGCGGCAAGATCTTTACCCGCCTGATCAAGGAAATCACCATCGCGGCCAAAGGCGGCGGAGGAGATCCCGACGGTAATCCCCGCCTGCGCGGCGCCATCGTTGCAGCCAAGGCCGAGAACATGCCTGCGGACAACATCAAGCGCGCCATCCAGAAGGGAACTGGCGAGCTCGAAGGCGCAGCCTACGAAGAGATTCGCTTCGAGGGATACGGTCCAGGCGGAGTCGCCGTGATTGTCGATACGCTCTCCGACAACCGCAATCGCGCTGTCTCCGAAATCCGCTTCGCCTTCTCCAAGAACGGCGGAAACCTTGGTGAAACCGGTTCCGTCGGCTACCTGTTCTCCAAGAAGGGCGTGATCGTCGTAGCGAAGTCCGCAGCGGACGAAGACAAACTCACCGAGATCGTCCTTGACGCCGGTGCAGACGACCTTACCGACGAAGGCGAGAACTGGGAGATCCTGACCTCGCCCAAGGACTATGAGACAGTTATGGCCGCGCTCACCGCAGCCAAGATCAAGCCCGAACACGCGGAAGTGACCATGATCTCTTCCACGTATACCAAGCTCGAGGGAACGCAGGCTGCCCAGATGATGCGACTGCTTGACGCGATCGACGACTTGGACGACACGCAGGCTGTCTACTCTAACTTCGATATGGATGAAGAGTCGGTTCCGGCCTAACCTGGGAAACAGCAGCAAACCGAGAGATGCGAAAGCCGCCACTCGATGGCGGCTTTCGATTGTGAGGACGATGCGGATGATGCGGATACGAATACTGTGCGGGATCGTGGCTGTGACGTCGATGGCGGTGAGTGGAGCCTTGACCGCGCAGGCTCCCTCGGCCACAACGCAGGCCGACTCGCTGGTCGCAGCCGTCTCCAACACGACACCCTGGGAGTACGGTGCTCTCATCCAGGGAGGAGTTGGCCTGGAGGAACGCACAGACTTTGGCTTCTTCATGGTGGGAGGACATCTCGGGAAGGTGTTGACCCCACAACTGGGCTCAGGCGCTCTCCGGGGCAACCTCGAGTATTCAGTCGAAGTCTTTCCGTTCTGGCAGTCCTACACGCCCAAGTTCCAGCGCATCAGCTGCGGGCCGATCAATCCGGTCACATCGTTGGCGCAGTGTAGCGCGCCCTATACCGTAGGCGGAACGTTCACCGGCGTGAGCGTTACGCCCATCCAGGTGCGGTGGAACTTCACCCACGGCAAGCGGTTCATGCCGTGGATACAAGCTGCGGGCGGTGTCGTCTGGACCAACCACAAATATCCCGCGGTGGGAGATCTCAATCCCGACGACCCAACCCAGACTGGTCCAGCCGCCGACACCAGCGTGTGGAACTTCACGCCGCAGGGTGGAATCGGTGCCCATTACTTTCTTAAGCCGCGCCGTTCCATGGACTTCAGCATCAATGCGGTGCATATTTCCAGTGCGAGCCTGGGGGATAAGAATCCCGGAGTTAATGTGAGCTTGCAGATGTCGATCGGATACACATGGTGGAAGTAATACGATGAGCAGCGAAGCCGTAAACGGAATCCCGAACACCGAAGGAATTGTTGAGTGCGTTCCCAACTTCTCTGAAGGAGCCGACCGGCAGAAGGTCGAGGAGATTGTGCGCGCAATGCGGGTCGACGGAGTGCACTTGCTGGACTATTCTCTGGATGCGGACCACAATCGCTCCGTTGTCACGATTGCAGGCTCGCCGGACGCGGTGGTGGAAGCGGCCGTACGCGGTGCGGGGAAAGCCGCTGAGTTGATCGATCTGACCAAGCAGAGTGGCGCACATCCCCGGATTGGCGCTGCGGACGTGATTCCCTTCGTACCGGTGAGCGGGGTTTCGCTGGTGCAATGCGCGATGCTGGCAAGGCAAGCAGGATTGGCGATCTGGCGGCGGTTCGGCGTACCGATTTACTTCTACGAAGCCGCTGCATCCAGGCCAGACCGGGTGAACCTGGAGGATGTGCGGCGCGGCCAGTTTGAGGGCCTGCAGCGGGACTCCCTAAAGGATACCCGGCGTCAGCCCGATGTGGGTGGTCCTGAGCTCCATGCTACGGCAGGTGCAAGCGCTGTGGGGGCTCGTAAGTTTCTTATTGCCTATAACATATACCTGCCTGCGAGTGGGACGACCGAGGCGGTGAGCCTTGCACGCTCGATCGCCAAGGAGATCCGAGCTTCGGGCGGAGGCTTATTCGGTGTTAAGGCGATGGGTGTGATGGCGAATGGCCGTGCCCAGGTGAGCATGAATATCACGGATTTTCATAAAACGCCGATGACCCGAGTACACAGCGCTGTAACCCAGATAGCTGCCCGGCACGGAGTAGCGATCGCCGAAGGTGAGGTGATTGGACTTATTCCGGAGCTGGCCTATGAGCCGAATACCGAATGGGTTCGTCAAACACTCCAGTTCGATCCGGAGGACAAGATCCTGGAACGGCGGCTGCGGCGTCCGTTGGACTGGCCATAGCGCGCCGGGAGCGATTTGCTAGATGCACCGATTTCAGTGAAGAATATAGACTGCGCGGTAATGCGCGAATTTCAGGAGTTCCGAATTGAAGACCTTTAGGAAATGGCAGCACACGACAGCGATTGCAGTGTTAGCGACGATGGCAGTGGCCCCAATCGCGTTACATGCCGCACAATTGAGCGGTGACGCTCGCGCCTCCATACCGCGGGATGTGCAGCAGATCATCGTGGTGGACTATCGTCAGATGCAGAACTCGCCGGCTGCGATGCAGTTGAAGGACCGGGTGCTGCCGCCGGAATTGAAGCATCTGGAAACCTCACTCAAGAATTCCGGCTTGCAGGTGGACCAGGATGCAGACACCCTGGCCTTTGCAGCGTTTCGGATGGCCGGATCGGGCAATTCAGGTGGCGAAGGTACGGGGACGCGCATTCTGGGTGTCGCGCAGGGCCAGTTCAACACCCAGGCCATCATGGCAAAGTTTGCCAAAGACAAGACCAAAGCGACTATGTTGCGTAACAACGCCATTTATCCGATGGGTGCTGGCGGAATGAGCGTGGCCTTCCTCAATCAGACCACCATGGTCTTCGGTGATCGGGAGGCGGTTCGTGCTGCACTCGACGCGCGCGATGGACTTCAGCCTAACTTCCTTCAAAACAGCGAGATGATGGGAGAGATGCCTGCTGTCGATTCGCAGGCCGTCTGGAGCATTTTGGACCAGAAAGGTACGCAAACCATGATGAAGAGCGTCCTGGGAGCGGCTGCCGGTCTGGCGGACTACGATACAGTCAAGAACCGTATGAAGGATGCCAGCTACACGATGGACTTCAGCAATGGAGTTCGCTTCAACATGACCGTCGATATGTCGGATACGATCACGGCAGCTACGGCGGCGACGATCATGAAGGGGGTCGCGCTGATGAAGAAGTCTTCGGGATCCGCTCAGGAAAAGTCAGCGGTGGATGACACGACGATCGATTCCAACGCGGGCGTACTGACAGTAGCCTATTCCTCCTCGGACAGTCAGTTCGCGGGGCTGCTATCCTCGCCTTTATTTCAGCAGGTAGTAGTTAAGTAGATTTTTATCAATTACTTGCAATGAAAAAGGGTGGCCAGATGGCCACCCTTTCCTGCCTTTTCTCTCGGTAGAGTTTATCGGCCTGTAGGCTTAGCTGAGGCCTTGACGTCAATATTCGGCAGCTTTCCTGAGGCCAGGCAGCGCTCCATGACCGCAGCGCGAAGCCGGTTTGAAAGTTCTTCGGGGAACTCATAGGTGACGGCGCCACGATAGACGTCAATGGTCTTTCGGGTGGTGTCCACAACCACTTCACAATGGTGACAGGTTCCCAGGTGCGCTTTGACTTCGGTTAAAAGGGCGGGATCGATCTGTCCATCGAAGTAGTCGGTGAGTTTTGAGAGAAATTCCGTGCAGTTCACTTTGAGGCCTCGTTGTTTTGCCGAAAGTAACGACTGAGACGTTCGCGCAACTGCAGGCGCGCTCGTAACAGTCGAGACTTGACTGCCGGCACGCTCAGTCCGAGCGCGACGGCTGTCTCTTCGGTCGACAGGTTTTCGATGTCGCGAAGAGTGAAAACGGTTCGAAAACCTGGCGGAAGACCTGCAATTGTCTTCCGGAGAATCTCCGCGAGTTCGGCCTGGGAGTAATTCTGCTCGGGATTGGGACGCCACTCGGCAAAATCCCGGGGGATCGAGCCCTCGTCAGTTTCGACATCCTGGTCCATCGAGACGGTTTTTGACGTCTTGCGCTTGCGCAGCCGCATCAAGCTCTCATTGACGGCAATCCGCACCAGCCAGGTTGAAAACTTCGAATTTCCTTGAAACTGATCCAGCTTCTGGAATGCCTTGAAGAAGACATCCTGGGTAATATCTTCCGCGTCTTCGCGGTTCTGGGTAATATGCTGAGCGGTCCGAAAGATCTGCCGTTCATACTGACGTACCAGCTGTTCGAATGCTGCAGTATCGCCCGCCTTTGACCTTTCCACCAGCGCAATGTCGGGGTGGATTTCTGGCTGCGAGTCGGCCGCAAGGACTTCCTCGGGAGGATGAACGCCGGCGATGGTTGAGGTCTCAACTGCCATAGGTACCACCAGTTTACAGGAGGACGTTTCTGATTGGCTGAGATGAGCCATAGTTATCTTCAGTGGTTCCCTGGATGAGAGGTATGTGGAAGCACGATCGGCTTGATCGACATAGAGTTAACGAGGGTGAACCATCGGATGAACAGGTTGGGCTCGATATGGATCATTGTGGTGGCCCTGGGGATTGGAGTGTTTCCGGCAGGAGCTGGCGCGCAGAATGAGGTCCAAAAGCATTCATCGACGGCTTCCTCCAAGAGCAAAAAAAAGGCCACACCTTCTACGCATGCGGGAGGCAAACATTCCGGGGAAAAGAGTGCCGTCACCGGCCAAGAGACGGCTGGGACACACAGGCATTCCGGCAGCCGCTCCTCCCATGGCCGATCCGGGCATGGATATGAATCAGCAAGCACTCACTCAAGAGGTGTTCACGGGCATGGGGCCACGAGGGTTGATCATCTTCCGCAGCCAACGGCAGAGAGTCGGCGACTGAACAGTGCATTCATTGCGTCCGCAAAGTTGCGGCCTATGGCTCAGCAATTGGTGACGGATCGAAGTCCGGCTGCCTATGCTGGCGTTCTCGCATATGCTGCTTCGCACCCAGGAGAGGCGGCAGCCTCAGCGGAGCTCGCGATTGGCCACGCGTACATGCTGGATCGCCGCTACGCCGACGCGGAGAACGCATTCCGGCAGGCAAGTATCCATGGTGTCGCGCTGGGCGACTACGCGAACTACCTGGAGGCCCAGGCAGCGGTCGAGGGAAACCGTCCACAAGCCGCCATTCCGCTGTTGGCCCAATTTCCCGATCACTATCCAAACAGCGTCTTCGATGGTTCTGCGCCTATCCTCCTGGCGAATGCCTATCTGGCAAGTAACGATGCGAATGGCGCGCTTCGAGTTTTGCAGCCACTCGTGGGGAGGCCAGCAGCGAATCAAGTGGATTTTCGTTTAGCGCTGGCCAAGGCGTATCAGGTGAGCGGCGATGCTCAGAAATCGGCCAGCCTATACCGGGGTATCTATCTGGGCGACCCGTTGAGCCCGGAAGCTGCAGCCGCGAAGTCACAACTGCTGCTGATGAACGCGCCGCTGTCTGCAGCAGAACGCAAACAACATGCCGATGCGATGTTCAATGCTAAGCAGTATTCAATTGCTGGAGATGAATACCGCGCGTTGCAACACAGCAGTAACGAGCTAAGTCAGTCCGATCGCGATGCCTTGCAGATTTATGCTGCGGTTTGCGATTTGCGGCTTAAGAACCTCAGCCGCCAGGAGGTCGAACATCTCCCAGTGACTGGAGATGACAGCGCTGCTTTGAAGATGTATCTCCAATCGGAGTTAGCCCGGAACCTGGGAAATGCGGATCAACATGATGCCTTCGTTCAGGAGTTGATGACACAGTATCCTCACAGCCGCTGGCTGGAGGAGGCACTTTATTCTGGCGGGAACATGTATCTGATTCGCCAGGATGATGCTAAGGCTATCGACGACTATCTGGCGCTGGTGCAACATTTCCCGAACAGCGTGTATGCGCCTGGCTCGCATTGGCATGCGGCCTGGCTGTCCTATCGCCAGCGCCGATATCCAGATGCTGCTCGTCTCATGGACGAACAGATCACGCAATATCCGGCTGGCGGTCAGGTCCCGGGAGCTCTGTACTGGCGGGCCCGGCTCTATGAAGATGTTGAGCACAACTATGGGCAGGCGCTGAATTACTATAACCAGCTCAATACGAGTTATGTGAACAGCTATTATGCAATCATCGCGCGAGAGAGGATCGCGCAACTCGGTACCCGCCCCGCGGTTGCCCCTGCGCCTGCTCTGGCCGCAGTTCCTGTGGTCAATGACCCTGAGCTTACCGATGTGCTGCCGGAGAATGATCCTCACCTGATCAAAGCGAGACTATTAGCCAATGCCGCGCTGAACGAATACATACGGCCGGAGATTCAGCTGAGTGAGACGTCAAGCCAATGGGGAGCGTTTGCGGAGGCCCAGATCTACCAAAGCTTTGGCGAAGATTCTCGCGCACTGCAAGCCATGAAACGCAGCAAGATTCCGTTCCTCTCGCTCCAAGTGAAAGACGTGCCTATGGCGTATTGGCAACTGTTGCTCCCGCGACCCTATTGGACAACGCTTGAGAGTGATGCGCGAGCCAATGGCGTTGATCCATACCTGGTGGCTGCGCTCATTCGCCAAGAATCGGAGTTCAATCCGGGTGCAGTAAGTCGAGCGAACGCGTATGGCCTGATGCAACTGCTTCCTTCGGTGGGTAAAGAGATTGCGAAGAAAGATGGTCAGCACCATTTCAAGACGAATGATCTGCTTGATCCCATTATCAATCTGCAGTTAGGAACACAGGATCTTCGCAAATCAATTGATCACTACGGCGGTCAGGTCGACTATGCCCTGGCTGCTTATAACGCAGGCGATTCTCCGGTGCATCAGTGGATGGCGTCGAACAATTACAAAGACATTGCAGAGTGGGTCGAGTCGATCCCCTACACGGAAACGCGGGATTATGTGCAGGCGATCGTGCGGAATCGTGAGTTGTATCGCGCAGTATACGAGGGGCACTGATCAGCGGTGGTCATGCGTTTGCGTTCACTCGTGACGGAGAGCCACCACCGGGTCCATGTTAGCGGCACGAATTGCTGGTAGAAGACCAGACACTACGCCGACCAATCCAAGAATAATGAAGGACGCGAGCATGATTCCGAACGAAGTGCGCAGGATGATGTCTCCGTCGTGATTCGCAGTCTGGTACATCGCAGAATAGAGTGGCATGGGCGGGACCAGATACGTTGCCACGACCGACACGATGACTCCTGCCACACCCGCGAGAAATGTTAGGACGAAGCTTTCAAGCAGGAATTGAGCAAGGATGTCGCGTGGCCTTGCGCCGAGCGCTTTCATCAGCCCGATTTCACGGGTGCGTTCCGTGACAGAGACGAGCATGATGTTCATCACCCCGACGCCACCGACAGCGAGAGTCATAGCGCCGATAATTCCGAGCAGTACTTGAAGTGCGACGGAAAAGGCGACCATCTGTTTGCCATCCTCGATGGTGTCCCATGCGCCTACAGCCTTTTCATCCAATGGATTGAAATGATGCCGCTGGGCAAGTACAGTTCGGACCGCCTGCAGGGCGCGAAGGTGCAAATCGGCGGTGGAGGGCTGAAAGACGATCGAGTCGGGGTCGCGTTGCTGGCGGAGAGTTCGCATCGTGTCAAACGGCACGAAGATGTTTTCATTATCAGGGCCGTTATTGGATGAGTCCTGAATTTTATTGCGAAGCACACCTATGACGGTGAAGGGTTGGCCTTCAACTTGTACGACCTGACCTACAGGTGGAAATCCATTGAACAGCTTTTGCGCGGCATGAGCTCCGAAGATGATGACCTGGCGATGCTGACTGAAGTCGTCGGCTTCGAAGTACCTGCCTTGATCGATATCCAACCGACGCATTCGACCATAGGGAAGATCAACGGCTTTGGAAGAAATCGCAACAACTTTGGGACCGTACTTGACGCTGAATGTGTCGTCCGTTTCACGTGAGACTGCACTGAGGAAGGGAAGTGAATCGCGTACCGCTTCCATGTCTCCATCCTTGAAATGGACCTTCTGCCCGGAGCGTTGGCCGCCCGCCTGCATAGAGGTTTGTCCACCCCAGACCATGATGACGTCATTGCCAAATCCGAGGAAGCCTTCCATTACTGCGTTGCTTACGGCCTTGCCGTAGCTGAGCAGAAGCACGACGGTCACGAGTCCCCAGACAATACCCAGCATCGTCAGTCCAGAGCGCAGACGATTGCGTTTCAGAGACTCAACAGACTCGGTCAGGGCTTCGTTCAGATTCATTGAAAGTCTCCTTGGCTAGTCAGTGCGGAGGCACTCGATGGGTGTAAGGTTTGCGGCGCGTATTGCGGGATAGGTGCCTGCCGTCACGGTGATGATTGCGAGCGTGACGAGCGAAGAGATGATTGCGGTCGCCGAAATCACAGGGTGCGGAAGAAATTCTGGAAGTGGCAGCAGGCGCAAGGCAAGAATAATGCCGACTCCGAACAGCAGACCGAGGGCACCACTTACAAGCGTTATGATGGCGGATTCGATGAGAAACTGACGTCGAATATCAACTGCCGTTGCTCCAAGAGCCTTGCGCACGCCGATCTCACGTGTTCGCTCGGAGACGGCGACCAGCATGATATTCATTACGCCGATGCCGCCTAGTGCAAGGGTAAGCAGAGCGACGGCGGCAAAGAAAATCGTCATCGCGCGAAAAATATTGTCGGTGAATTGAGCGCCTTCGAGGGTGTCCCACACCCAGACCGCGTCGGTATCCTTGGGGTCGAAATGATGTCGATCGGCGATGATCTGCCGGACCTCGTGGAGCGCAGCGACGTGCACATCAGCAGAAACTGGCTGCACTACGATGTTGCTGACAATCCCGGGAAAATCACCCTTGTCGTCCGGGGGAAAATCGCGCTCCATGGCGGAATAAGGAACGAAGAGCTGGGAGTTGTCGGGGCCGGATCCATAGCTGCCATTCTGTTGCTTGCTGGCGAGCACGCCGATGACGATGTAGGGATAACCGTTAATGGATAGCGATTGACCGATAGCGGGCTTGCCCGGAAAGAGTTGGCGATTGGATTCCGCTCCAAGGATGACGACGCGCATACCTTTGTCTTCATCTTCTGCGTCCATCAGCCGGCCCTGCTCGACATGGAGCGAGCGAAAGTCCTGGTACTCCGGCCATACGACGCGCACGGCCCGACTTGCCGCATTCCAGGGGCTCACTTCGCTCACCGTTCGGCGGAGTTCTGGCGAGACGTGGCTGACCAGGGGCGCACCCTCTCGAATGGCGATGGCGTCATCGATAGTCAGAGTGACGTCCCGGCCGGCCGCATACCCGCCGTAGGGCAT
>Ga0302309_10003662_pt1 | contig 11758 bp, 9 predicted proteins | sample III_Palsa_N1_1_FD_200453 | JGI IMG/M metagenome (GOLD analysis project Ga0302309, IMG submission 200453) | Peat permafrost microbial communities from Stordalen Mire near Abisko, Sweden - III_Palsa_N1_1 | ecosystem: Environmental > Terrestrial > Soil > Palsa > Peat permafrost | place: Sweden... | reverse complement strand
CGGGCGCTGGGATTGGCCCTCGTCCGCTTTTCCTGCGGCCGTCTCGCGCCGGTCTCCGCTGCCTATGCCAGTGGTTTAACTACCTCGGTCCCCTTTGTCGTCGGATAAATGTCCGCTTCGTCCCCTTTGTCGTCGCTGTGTTTCTGCCATCCAGGAGCGCGAGAGACCACGTAAAATCGTGCAACCGTGGGCCTCGGTCTGACGGAAAATGAGCCTGACCCTGGGCTCTCTTGCTGGGCAAACTCCACGCCTATTTGTTAGGAAGCTCCATCAGGGATGCCGCTGATAGCCCCAAGGTATCGGCCAGCCTGCAGATATTGAGCAACGCAATATTGCGCTGCCCCCGCTCAACCCCGCCGAGGTACTCCCGCCAATCAAGCTCACCCAATTCCCGAATGAAATTTAGCATCGCCCCGCTGATCGGAGATTATGGTCTCGTCGATTTACACATGACCTTGCCCGCAGCCTTTCCCGCAGAAGGAAGGGGAAGGCTCAAACGGAACGCGTCGCCACCACCGGTGGCACCGCCGCCGCACGCAGCGCCGGGCCAAGTACGGAGAGCTGGCCGATGACCCACAGAGCCAGCGCGCCAACCGGCAGATAGATACCCGGCAGCCGTGGTAACTCATAGTGCGTCATCAGGAACACGTTGATGCCGTAGGCGAGCGCCATGCCGAGCACGATGCCGAATGTCGCGAGCAGGAAGTTCTCGGTCTGGAAGTAGCGCAGGATGTCGCCGCGGGTGGCGCCCAGCGCGCGCCGCACGCCGATGGTGCGGCGGCGCTGCGCCACCCAGAAGCTCGCCAGTCCCACGATGCCCAACGCGGTGACGGTGAGCAACGCTACGATCACGCCGACCAGGATGCCTGCCATCGCGCGGTCGTTGCTGAAGAACTTCTCGCGCAGCTCGTCGTAGGTGCGCTGCCTGGTTGCCACCCGCTCCGGGTCGGCCTTCTTCAGCGCGGCCACGGCAGCTCCTAGTACGGTTTCGCGGTCCTGCGGGCGGGTGCGGATGACATAGCTCCAATCCTTGCCCGCGCCCATGAATACCGGAAGGATCATCGAGTAATGTGCGGTGGCATCGTTGTAGGCGTTGCCGCGCGCCAGGTCTGCCAGCACGCCGACCACCCGCACGCCCAGCCGATCGGTGACGTAGATCGTCTTGCCCAGCGGGTTCTGCCCCGGCCACAAGCGGTCGGCCAGCGCCTGCGTGATCACCGTGACCGCAGGCAGGCCCTTCGTGCCGCCGTTGGCCAACTCCTTGACCACCACGTCCGCATTGACGAACTCGTCCGGCGCCAGATCGCGCCCGGCGACCAGCCGAGCGCCCATGGTTTGCGGCAGGTCCTCGCCGAAGTAACTGGCGGCGCTGAGCGTGCGCTCGCGCTGCGCCGGATCGAGCTTGAGGCCGGAGTTCGACTCGCGGCCTTCCATCGGCAAGAAGTTGGTCAACGCCACTGCCTGCACGCCCGGCAGCTGCCGCAATACGGCGAGGTCTTCCCGCGCCCGTGCGTAGATATCGGGCGTGGGCGCGATCTCGGCCAGCTGGATCAGCACCAACGCGTGTTCGTCGATGCCGCTGGTCATGTGCATGTGCTGCAGCCGGTGGCCGACCATGAACACCGCGTTGCACACGATCGCGCAAGTCAGTGCGATCTCCAGGATCAGCAGCCACGAGGTGGTCTTGTGCCGCCGCAGCGTGGAAAGTATCGGTCGAAACTCCATGGGTGCTCCCTTAATTACTCTTGAGCTGCAGGGCGGGAGGAATCTGGCAGGCGCGCCAGGCCGGCAGCAGACCGGCCAGCAGGCTCGCACCCACCGCCACCAGGAAGGTGGTGAGCAGCATGGTCGTATCCAGATGCGCCAGCGACGCGTAGTCGGAAGGGCGATGCCGCACCATCCACAGGCCCAGCAGCGCCAGCAGCAGTCCGCCCACACCACCCACCAGGCCCACCACGCTTGACTCCACTAGCAGCTGCGTGAACAGCGCCTGCTTCGACGCTCCCAGCGCGCGACGCACGCCCAGTTCGCCGGCACCGCGCAGGAACTTCGCCAGCATCAGGCCCACCGTGTTGACCAGGCAGACCAGCAGGAAGCCGAACGCCAGCCCGGTCTGCAGGCGCACGTCGTCGGGCACCACCTGCTGGTACGCCAGCCACTGCATCAGGTTGCGCAGACGCACGTTCGGCGCCTTCACGAAACGGCCCAATGCCTTCTGCTGCTCCGAGTAATGGATCAGGAACTCCCTGTAGTCGGCGGCCTTGGCCGGCGTGTCCAGCTGCACCCAGAACTGCAGCCACACGCATGTCGGCGAGGGATAGATGCGACCCACGCCGCCGGTGCCATTGCCCCAGCACTCGTTGGAGCCCTCGTGCTGCAGATGCAAGTCCAGCGCTGCCTGCAGCGGGATGAACACTTGCTCGGCATAGCCGTAGGAGCCCGTGTTGAGATCGTAGAAATGCGGGCTGGGCGCCCAGTCGCCGAGCACGCCCACGACGCGGAACAGGGTGTCGGCCACGCGTAGCGTGCGGCCCACGCTGTTGGCCCCGCCGAACAGGCGCTCGTTGAGCTCGCTGCTGATCACCACGTCGTGCGCTTTTGCCTCGTCGTCCGCCGCATCCCAGCCATGGCCGTAGCGGAGCGGCGCCCCGAACATCGCGAAGAAATCCGCCGTGGTGTAGCGCGCCTCCACGTAGAACGGATCGATCGTGGCGGCGTCCGGCTGTACCGGCACCGAGCCGCCGGTCATCAGGGCCTGGCGATCCGCCCGCTTCGCATGCAGCAGGTTGAGGCCATCGATCAGGGTGTGCTGCTCAGGCGGCTCCTTGCCCGGCATGGTGCCGCTGTCGTCGCGTGCGTCGAGCTGCGGGTAGTACAGCGATCCGCTGCGCCCGGGCAGCGGATCGCTGGACAGCACATGCAACACGGTGAGCGTGGTCATCGATGTGCCGATGCCCAGCGCGATCGCCAGCACCATCAGCGCGGTGAGCGCCTTGTTGCGCTGGAGCCTGCGCAAAGCAAGTTCGAAGTAGTAGCCGAACATTCCCCTTCCTCCTCAATTCACTCCCGCGTCAACAACCAGGAGTGTGGATAACTCACGCGCTTCGCGGCGCCGCAGGCAGGAGCGGCGAGGCGCGCATCACCCGATGGAGGCGACAGCCATCAAGTTCTCACCTTCTCCCCGACAAGCAGGAGATTGATCCACCGGCGACCAGCTGTCGGCAGATTTGGGGTGAATGGAGACGTCTGCGTGGCGAAGCGGACGTTACTGGCCCATGCGGGCGAATAGCGCTTCGCGATACCGTCGGCTGAGCCGGAGGATGCGGCCGTTGTGCAGATGGATTTCGTAGTCGCCCTTGAAGAGGGGGGTGAGCGATCCGATAGAGCCGAGGTTTACCGCTGTCGACTTGTGGATCCGCACGAATAGCTGTTCACCCAACTGGGACAGCAGATCCTGCAGTGTCCTGCGTAGCAGGTAAGTGCGCGCGGCCGTGTGTACATGGACGTAGTTATCGTCGGCCTCGAGCCATTCGACGGATGCTGCATCGATCAGCTGTAGCCGTTCGCGATCAGGCACGAGCAAGCGCTCGCAAGAAGGAGCCCGTGCTCGCCCAATCGCTACCGCTGTAGCGCCGGACTCATGGGCGTGCAGCCGTTCCCTGACGCGCTGCACGGTGCGCTCGAAACGATCCCGGTCGTAAGGCTTGAGCAGGTAGTCGATCGCATTGAGGTCGAACGCCTTCACCGCATGCTCGTCAAATGCGGTAACGAACACGATCAGCGGTGCGCTCGATGGCTCGAGTTGCGCCGCGACCTGAAGTCCCGACAACGTCGGCATGTGGACATCAAGAAAGGCCACTTCCGGGCGGAGTTGTTCGATACACCGCGCCGCGGATAATCCGTCCTCGGCCGATCCGACCACTGCCATGTCCGGTTGCTCGGCCACCCAGCGTTCGAGCTTTTCGCGGGCCGGTGCCTCGTCGTCGGCGATCACGGCGCGGATCATTGAAAGGTGTCCGTCAGCGGTATTGAGACGCGCGCGGCAACGCCGTCGCTCTCGTTGCGGACCAGCAGGGACGCCGCATTGCCGTAGATGATGCTCAGCCGCTCCCGGCAGTTGCGGAATCCCACCCCGTCACGATGCTCCGGCGCCAGCATGGAGCCCGAATTGCTCACGACGATTTCCAGCGAGCCGCTTTCGCGCCGGACACTGACATTGATGCGTACGGGCGTCACCGTACGCTCGACGCCGTGTTTGAACACATTCTCAAGCAAAGGCTGCAGCAATAGAGCCGGAACGGGGATGTCAAGGAGCGTCCGATCAGTTTGCCAGCTCAGCGTCACGCGATCCCGAAACCGCTCGTGCATGATGTCCGCATATAGTTCAAGCGTGCGGAGTTCTTCGGCGAGCGGCGTCATCTCATTCTCAATGGACCGAAGACTGATACGCAGCAGATCTCCGAGCGCCGCAACCAAACGGTCGGCTCGCGCCACGTCCGTATGCATCAAGGCTGAGACGGTGTTGAGTGCATTGAACAAGAAGTGCGGCCGCAGCTGACCCTGAAGCTGTGCAAGCTGCGCCTCGGCCAACGCTTTCTGCGTTTGCAACAAACGGTGCCGCTGGAGTTGCCACTGCCCATAGGAATCGATACCAAACAGCACCCCGAGCCACAGCCCCGCAAAAATAGTCAGCTTGACGCTCTCGTACACAAAGACGAAGCGCCAGCTTGAGTGCTCGTAGGTAAGCCCCATCAGGGCGTAGACGCCATGTCGTATCGCGTACACCGCCGCAATGAACGTGACGGCGACCAGCGGCAACCATCGCAGGTAGCTACCGAACCAGATCAAGGGCTTGTCCAGATATAGCGCATAGCGCCCGCGAGCCCGGGCTGCAAGCAACATCCATCCTGTCGCGACCAGTGCTGAACTTCCCTCCCACACGACTGGCTCCCACCAGTGGGTGAGCGGATTGCGGAGCGCTTCCTGCACGGAAACGCTGATCATGAGCAGCCAGAATGCCGTCCACAACGCGATCAAGGTTTTCGGAGAAAACGTCACGCCGTAGTTGGTGTGGACGCCTGCCGGAGGTAGGCGAGATGGCTCGTTCATTGTGCTTGAGTTTAGCCGCACCCACGGCGACGGACGTTGACTATGTGGTGAGCGGGACCTGTGAGGGGCGAAGCGGACATTGGCTGAGCATTGAAAGCCGCTGTGTCGGCACCTTGATGGTGCCCGTAAAGCAGGAAATGGCCACCCACCACGGCCTATGCGATACGCGGCGAGTTCGATGCTTCTCCTGGAAGTGAGCGTGGCGGGACTGCAAAATCAGTCTGCATAGATTCGACTTTCTGGAATGGTTGCAGCAGCGAATGGTGCGAGCACCGTCCAACCAAGGTTCGCATAAAGATTGCGGCCGTCTCCTGTCGCGACCAGAAGCTGCGGACTCGCAAGGGATTTTCTCGCAGTTCCAAGAGCGACCATCACCGCGACACCCAATCCTTTCCGCCTGTGATCCTGGGCAGTTTCGATTCGATCAAAAACGAAGGCATCTGCAGTTTCCGCCGCGCATCCGCTTGCGGCCAGATCGCCATCCGGCGCGATGATGCAAGCTCGCGTGACAGGCCCGGCTTGATGAAGCTCCAGCCTGTATCCATTCGGCAGAGGCTTTGTATCGAGGGTGGCCACTGCCGCCATCATAAAATAGTTCGCTGGCTGAACCTCCCAACGAGCTGGCAGTGCACTTCGCAGCTCCTCGTCAGAGCCGCACAGCTTCAAGTAATGTCGCGGAGCCGTAATGTCATGTGCGATTGCGCGCAACCCATCACATAGCTGTGGGAATACCCAGCGTTTCACTTCCTTTTCCGAGTGGGTATCTACCCGGAATCCCCCGCGATCGTGAACAGGGGGCGGGGAACTCCGCGCGATGGAATGCGCTGCTTGCCAGGCGAAAACAAGCTTTGGATCGACGTAGGATATGGTCATGGCTGATCGTATGTGGTGCTTGGACGGGATGCATTCTCCGGCGACTATACGTGCTGTGCCACGTGGCTCTCAGCCGCGACGTCTCCGTGACTTTTGACTAAAGCATTGGCCTGTCTCAGGAGCTAGGACGGCATCTATGGGGCAGGACGAAAGGAAGGCTTACGCAAACCACCGAAAGACGAGCGTTCCGCATATTTATCCCAGTTCATGACTACATCTCGGCATGCTCGCATCAACGCGTCTCCGAGACTGCAGCGAGATCCTCCGCGATGGCAGCCGTAGCTGGACCAGCAAGCGGCGATGACGAGTTCGCTGGCCCGTAAAAGAAAAGCTTGAGCAGACCGGATTTCAGGTCGTTAAGATGTTCCTGGGAATTCGGGCACACGCTTACTTTCAATCAATGGCTTGAAGCTGCAGGTAACTTTTTCACGGTCTCGCGCTATGGAGCCACTTCGGAGGAACAAGCTGTGGCGAGTGATGTGGAGGGTGTGAGTAGTCTGTTCGAAATTGCTTTTGATCCCCCGCCTGGAGGAAGCCGCCGATCTGCGGAATCCGTCTACGCGCAGTTGCGCGTCGCGATACTTGATGGTCGGTTGGTTGCCGGGTCCAAACTCCCGGGGGAACGTCAGTCGGCGGTCTTTTTCCGTGTATCGAGAAACACGGTTGCCCGGGCTTATGCGAGGCTGGCGATCGAGGGCCTGGTACAGGCCCGGCAAGGATCGGGAACGTATGTGGCGCTGAGGCAAAGTCATCCGCCGCGCGAACGCTTCCTGACACAGCAAACGCCCGATCCACGTCTCAATTCGCTGTGGTCGCGGCCAGAGCTTGCCCGGACTCTCAACTTCTGGCACGACGGTCAGCGCACAAGGGCGCCAGGAGCAGCGGCATCCCTGGATTTTCGACCCGCGTTGGTCGATCCACGTTTATTCCCCTTCGAGATATTTCGTCGGGTCAGTGCCAAGCAGCTTCGGCGAATGGAATTAAAGCCTCCTGCCTTCAAGAGTCCGCAAGGAAACCAGGGTCATTTCCCACTGAGGACGGCTATCGCGACGCACATCGGCATTTCGCGCGCAGTCGTGTGCGAGCCCGACGATGTGCTGGTTACCGCCGGTGCACAGCAGGCTTTCGATATTCTCGCTCGCGTACTGGTGACTCCCGGGGTTACGACGGTCGCCATTGAAGATCCAGGCTACCCGCCGATGCGCGCTGCATTTCTCGCCGCCGGCGCCAAGGTTGTGCCAGTAGCGGTGGACGCGGAAGGGTTGGTGGTCGACGCCCTGCCGATCCCCGTACAGATCGTCTGCGTATGTCCATCACACCAATTTCCGTTCGGCGTATCCATGTCCGCGCCGCGACGGGCAGCACTGCTCCATTTTGCTCGCAAGCATGGGGCAGTCATCGTTGAGGACGATTACGACGGAGAATTCCGCTACGACGGCACTCCACTGCAGGCACTACGATCCACAACGACCGCGGATAGCGTGTTCTATGTCGGCACCTTCTCCAAGTGCATGCTCCCCGCACTGCGACTGGGATTTGTAGTGGCACCCCAGTGGGCTATGCCGACGCTGATTTCGGCGAAGAACTGTCTCGATTGGCATTGTCCGACTTTGACGCAAATGGCGGTTGCCCGTTTCATCGCGGATGGGTATCTGGCGCAGCATGTGCGAAAGCTCCGTGACGTATATAAGAAGCGGCGGGATCTCATCGAGGAGATCCTCCGGTCGGACTTCTCGGAAGAGCTTTCACCGATGCAGTCGCATTACGGAATGCATGTGGCGGCGTTCTCGACTGTACCCAAGCGCCTCGAACGCGCCACCGCAAAATTGCTGGCATCGGACGTGCATCTGCATTCGTTCGAGCGCTATTTTTTCGATGCACCAACATCGGAAGGCCTGGTTTTTGGCTATGGGGCCGTTGACCTCAAGGGCATCGAGCAAGGCCTGAAGGCGTTAAGGCGTGTGCTCTAGTCGCGGGAGGCGCCCGATGCCCGGGTAGGGCTGAGTTGGCGGCTCTGCAGCCATGAATAGATCGACTGTGGATTGTATTATTTCAATTGCACCCGGTGTGATGGACGCCACTATCCGGGAAAACGCGAGAACACTTTGACGGAAAAGTCAGCGCCTTGGATAACTCGGTGCTCTTGGCCACAAACCGTGTGTGCCAATCCGCCTACCAATCTTTAGGGCCACGCAAAGCCGTTGTCACCGACCGTTGAACGAGACTTGGTTTACCAGCGTGGCTTGCTCCCTCGTCGTCATCGAAGCCTCCCAACTTCGCGTCCAACAAAGTGGACCACGCTAAATTTCTCCGATTGGCCCTTCTCGCGCTGCTCATTTTCCCTAAAGTCTTGTCCTGGGTTTCGTCATACGGAGAGCGCGATGATGTGGAGACTGCTGTTACGTGGAGCCATGATTGCCGGTGTTCTTGCATGCTCGTCTTTGAATGCAACGGCCCAGCCGCCGCGGGACGGCTCGCATGATTTCGACTTCGCCCGCGGGGTTTGGCATACCCATGTCACGCAAGTACTCGACCCGTTCGACGGCGGGACCCATGCGGTGACAATGGACGGTACAAAGACAGCTCGACCGGTCTGGGGTGGCCACGCGTGGCTCGAGGAAATCGAGGCCGACGGCCCAAGCGGACATTGGGAAGGCGCGACGCTCTTCGTCTATAACTCCAAAGCTCGGCAATGGAGCCAAACTTACATCGACAGCGCTTCAGGAGAGATTGAGGCTCCGACCATCGGAGTCTTCAAAGACGGCCGGGGCGAGCTGTTCGGCACGACAGTTTATGACGGCCGCACGGTTCTGGTACGTGGAGTCTGGTCTGACATCACGGCCAACTCTCACCGGTATGAGATTTCCTACTCCCGGGACGGTGGCCAAACATGGGCTACCGCGTTCAAGGCTTATTTGACAAGGCTTAAGTAGTCGCGCGTTCGAGCTCCCGCTCGACTGCGCGGGAGCTGTTTTTTGAGAAGGGTTGTCGGCGAAGCGCGCAGGTATGTGGAAGTGAACTTCTGTGCGAGTTGCCAACGAACGAACGCGGCTCAACGCACGCAACTTACTCGCAAACAGCTATCGGGTTTGTTCGCCAACGAGGCTGGAACGCACTCCGACTGGAGTCTTCCCATCCCCTGTATATGTCCACTTTCGGTATCGGACATTCTCAGCTTGAGGGGCGGCCTAGCTGAAAAGTTCGTCAAACGAAAAAGTCGTGCATCAGGGGCGCAGCGAAAGTTCGCCTTCGATTTCCACTGGGATATTGAATGGCAGCTCTGCCATGCCAACGGCACTGCGCGTATGAGCTCCGCGCTCAGGTCCGTACAACTCAAGGATGAGGTCCGAGAATCCATTGATGACGCTCGGCTGTTGAGTGAATCCGGGTGCCGAGTTGACCATGCCAAAGACACGGTGCCAGCGATCCACCCGATCCAGGTTGCCTATCGTGCGGTTCAGGCTGGCGAGCATCGAGAGCGCGACCAATCGCGCTGCCTGATAGCCTTCACTTACCGAGAGTTCGGCACCCACCTTGCCGAAAGGTGCAGCCATTAAACCATCTGCGCCCTGCGGTCCGTGGCCCGAGATAAGCACCCGCGTGCCGTATACCTGGATGAGCTCGAAGGGCAAGCTCAACCCACTGGGTACCGTGAAGGGTGGTGGCAGCGTCAACCCCAAGGCCGCCAGACGTACTTCGATCTCGCTCATAGGTACTTCCTGGTTCCGCATGATTTGTTGACGATTGACCTACGGTTCGAAAACGATACTCAAGCTACGACGATGTGCCGTCAATCCGGCGGGATTTCATGTCCGCTCTGGGTCGCCGAACCATCGGGTCGCGGCTTGAGCAGCTTCCTCCTGGTTAGGGACAGCCTCACCGGCCCAAGCGACGATGCCATCCGGGCGCACGAGCACCGCGCTCAAATCCAGCCGATCCTTGGCATCACTTGCGACATACGTGATCCGATCACTCCAGCGGCGTGCAAGCGCATGGAACGGTGCATTGACGTCAAAGTCCAGGAGTAGACCCTTCCCCCTGCCGAGTAGCTCGCCGAGCCTCGTTCCATCGACCAGCTCGAAGTCGGGTGCACTGCGGCCGACTAGCGGGTGGCTGCTGCCGAGGTCGTAGCGGAGAGAAACACCCCACACGCGCTCAGCGAAATATGTTGCTCCATCACGCGTGTCGATGAGATCGCGGATGATGGCTTCGAGCGCGCGCGAACTCCGGCTGGGCCGCATCAGTGCGACCTGGGCCCGTGACCAGTCCAGGACCTGCACGCCCACTGGATGGCGTTCGCTCGAATAGCTGTCAAGCAGACCGACCGGTGCATCGCCACGGATCGTAGCAACAAGCTTCCATCCCAGATTCATGGCGTCGCCAAGCCCGAGGTTGAGGCCCTGCCCGCCCAAAGGAGAATGGATGTGTGCGGCATCACCAGCGAGTAGCACGCGCCCTTCGCGATAAGCCGTCGCCTGGTGGGCGCGATCTGTCCAGGTAGTGGCAAGCTGAAGGTCAGTCAAGGTGACATCGGTGCCGGAGACATGACGCAACACCGCCTGCACATGCTCAAGCGTGATCGGCTGGGTTCGGTGGTAAGAGCCCCCATCGAAATCGACCATCGCGATGGTCCCTGGCTGCGAGTAGGTATACATACCCGTCGGCGTGTAGTGGCGGCCGGGACGGAGCTTATCCGGATCAGCCATCTCTACTTGAACGGAATAGCCTGTGAACTCGGGATCGGTGCCGACGAACCCAAAGCCGCCAATCTTGCGCACTGTGCTGCGTCCGCCGTCACAACCAACGAGCCAGCGCCCGCGAAAAATCTCACCACCGGCGCGGATGGTCACTTCTTCGTCCGTCTGGTCGAAGCCTTCGACGCCGAGGCCGCGGCTGATCACGACCCCCATCGCGTTTGCGCGAGCGGCCAAGGCGGATTCGAGGTGCTCCATCTCGACCACCATGCTGGTGCCGGCCGGACTTGGCAGGCGATACGGCCACTTCGCAGTGTCGATGTTGTCTTGGTAGAACTGGATGCCAGCGAAATGGCCACCGGGACGGCGCGACTGTTGCATCCAATGCGCGGCAGTCGGAGCGCTGCTGCCTGAGTCATTTTTCGCGGGTTGCGGCGTCGCAATGTCGTTCAGTAGCCCGCGACGGTAGAAGGCTTCGATCGTAGGCGCCGAAAGGCCGCGCATCCCGAACGGAAGGCGCTTCAAGGGGGAGCGCGGGTCGTCGGCTTCTTCCAGCACCAACACCGAGAGATCGGCGAGGCGCAGCTCACAAGCGAGAAACAAGCCGACAGGGCCGGCGCCGGCAATCACGACATCTAAATCATAGATAAATTTCTCAAGCTCCTTGGCGGCTACTGTGCAGTAGCGAAGGAGGCTTCGGTTCGCTGATTGAGCGGACAGTCCAAGGGCCGTCCTCCTTCACAGGCTCCGACAAGAATGGGAGTTGGCCCCATTTATCCATTTTGTAGCGCTTCATACGCTTGGTATTTCCTTACAAATCGATGCGCATACGGTCCACTAACTTCGTCCGTTTCGGCTCCAGGCTGTGTGAAAACGGATTTGCGCCGGCCCCGACGGTGAGATTGCCACATTGAGCGCTTCTCTGACTGCCTGTGTTTGTCCAGAAGCGCCGTGATGGAAATGGCGTTGGTGAAATTTCGAAAGGGGTCATCGACACCGGAGGCTCCTGGGTCGATGTGTTTTCGCGACAAGCGCGCCCTCAGGCGCACATCGCTTGCATCAGCGGCGCAATTCCCAAGATC
>Ga0302309_10003650_pt1 | contig 11791 bp, 9 predicted proteins | sample III_Palsa_N1_1_FD_200453 | JGI IMG/M metagenome (GOLD analysis project Ga0302309, IMG submission 200453) | Peat permafrost microbial communities from Stordalen Mire near Abisko, Sweden - III_Palsa_N1_1 | ecosystem: Environmental > Terrestrial > Soil > Palsa > Peat permafrost | place: Sweden... | reverse complement strand
AGTAATATTACCATATTCGCCAACTGTAATCGGCTTGTCGTCATCCACTTCAAATCGAACGGTGAAAGGAGTAGCACGACGAGATTCCGATCTTTCGATTATCTCGAAATCGAAATTTTGTTCAACCGATTGGGCGGCGGTGAATGACGGAAAAGGAGAAGAGCTGATGCGATCAGGACGAGGGCAACCCTTTGATATGCAAGGCGCTTGAGACATAGAAAGCGAAAGTTTAAGTTCGCGCTGGGGAGACGTAGGTTGAGTTTGCGGCGTGGACAAATTACCGAGGTAGGGAATAGGGTAATATTGAGGGTACATCTGCGAGTAAGGTGGATAATATGGAGGATAAGTAGATGTAGACGAAGGATAAGAAGGCGGTCCACTTCGCATGGTTTCAGCCCACCAAGTCGCGTATTTTTTAGCTTCCGAGTCATCTGGTTTAGAAGATGGTTTATCCGTAGTGAGATCGATGCTTACAGGCACCGAATGAACCTCCGATGAACCGATGCCAGTAGAACTCGCAGATACAGGTGCAAGTGAAACTGAAGAAGATAGGGCTTGTGCGGTAGAAGATGTAGATGCCGATCGAAAATTGGTAGAACGAGATTTAGCTGCTCGCATCAATTCCAATTGTGACATAACTACGTCAGAAGACATTAAGAAAATCGATTTGGATTTAACTGAGTTTATTAAATCCAAATCACTTATTGCACGTGTTGCCGGAAGGCATGGCTGAAGAGAAGAAAACACGGCGTGGATTCGTGTATTATCTCTCTGCTGAAAGTGATCCTCTCAAAAGAGTCTACATCTCTTCAACTTTGGATTCTAGAGAACTGCGCAAAACCTATTATGCCGAAATTTATCCAAACGCTCCAAACACCACGCCGATGCATGGCATCCTGATGTTTCTCGACTGGGACATAACAATTCTCGAATGGTATGATCTTGATGGTACTTATCAACAAGCCAGAAGTCAATTGCTACACTACCAGCATCAGTGGATGGACATTTTTAAAGATACTATCATCAATCTGTCAAGAAAGGAACGCATCCGCGAAAGGGACCGCAAATATCGAGAGACTCATAGAGCAACTATTCGCGCGAGAGGCAAGGCACGTCGTTTAGCTAAGAAAAAAGACAATGAAGCTCTAGAGGCGAAAAAGAACGACGAAGCTCTCGAAGAGAAAAATGATGGTGAAGCTGTTGAGTCTCGAGAGAAAAAGTATTATGTGGATAACAGAGACAAAATTCTCGCAAGGTGCAAGGCATACCGCCAAGCGAACAGAGACAAAATTCACGCCAAAGCTAAAATCTACAGGGAAACTCACAAGGAGAAACTGCGCGCAAAATACAAGATGAACTACAAGAAGTACAATGAATCTCGCAAGATTAAATCGGCCAAAAAACGCCGAGAACTTTTCGTGCAATTGAATGAACAAATGTATCTTTCTTGATGTAAATAACAATATTTTCTCTCTCTCATTGATACACAAGTTAGAGTGGGTTCATAGTGTATTCTGCTTCCCCGACAGTCTCAAGAGCATCCAATTCGGGGCGATCATCATACACGCAGTATTCAGGCTTGACTTCCTTGTCGATTTTGAACCTCGATTCGCAAAGTCTCGATTTGAACTCTCTCCAATGTGTTTCAGCACATTCAGATCCCACTTTATAACATCGCATATTGACGAAAACACGGTCTGCGCCATTAACGCGAGATACTTTGGGCTGAATAATACCTCGTCTGTGACTACCGGCAGCGAATTTGTATGCATTTCGAACAATAGCATCCAAAACTTCGTGTGAATCAGCCAACGTAGCTTTTATTTCACGGAAACCATTTGTAGTCTTGCGTTCAATCAATGGTCCAAGACGGGCGTGGAATTCGTAGTAGTTGGCCTCAAGTTTCAATGCGTCTTTGTCTTTTCGGGGGCAGTCACGATTATACCACATCGCTTCAATTCGCACACGAAGAGTGGGTAACCCATGATGTGACATCTTTGACGCGAGTTCGAACGCATACTTTTGCGCGGCTGCATAATTTGGAAAGACATAGTATGCTGCTGTTTGAAGTTGCACAGGTTTAGTTGGCTTTTCCATTTCAATTCGCAGAGCTTTGACGTTGATATCTTTTTGAGCACACACATCCTTAAACTGTTGAAAATAGGCCAAGGTTGGGATCAAAGGGTTCTTTCGACTTCCATTAATACTTATTTCACCTTCCATGTTGTAAACAGTAATATGCAACTCGAAAACTCCCACCAATTCTCCGTATAGCATTGATAGAAGTTCAGCGCATGGGTATTGGCGCATATTTATGGTATGCTTGACGTCACGTAATTGGGACAAGGGATGAGAGTAACCCGAAGGAAAGAAAAACGGGTCCCAGCCATCGAGTTCAGTCCAAACGTCGGGTACACGAATGTGGCCGCGCGTGGATCCAGAGAAAACATGCACCGTGACACCATCAGGAGTGTAAGCAAGAGCAGTATGAGTTGTTGCAGAGCGTCCGTTGTAATCAGCAGCGAACTTGCGTTTACCGCCCATCTGAGTAATGATTTGGCGATGGTGATGGCCAGGAAATGCAGGCTTAGGCTTAATTAGTTTATTTTCCTTAGTCTCGAATTCTGGCGTATCAATCACCAACGAACCTTCGTCGAGGAAACAGGCGTGGCCAATAACGCTGTGCGCTTGGAGCACACGAAACACAGCGATTTCTTCAAGATCTGTTTCATTTTCAAAAGTAGGTAGCTTTAATTTTGCCTGCAGCAAGTGAGCTGACGGCATGAGCAGTTTGAATTCGCGGAATTTGTCATCACGACTTGTCACGCAATACATCGCGCCACTTCCGAAATAGTCTTGAATCTCAGCAACAAAAATTTTCCACCATCGTGTAACAAAATTCACGTTGCGCATGAATACACGATGACCAGGGGTGTTAGAACCCACTTCGTAATAATCAAAACTCGGATGCCAGGTGGGGCGGTATTCCGCAAATAAATTGATGAATCCAATGAACATACTCCGCACAAATGCGAGAATAGTTCCAAAAATAACAAAGGCGAGTGCGATTACGAGAAACATCGTGTGATGACAGATTAAATTTGGAGTAAATTAAATCCAAATCGATTGGATTTAATCAACTTTCTTTCGGAAAAAAATGGCTGAAGTCAAACAACAACAAGGTGTAAAGCGTTCGGCTGATCATTCAACTGGCGATTCTTCGAAACGTGCGAAAATATCGGATGTCAAGTCTGAAATACCCAAGACTTGCGACCGCTGTGGCGAATTCCCAGCAACCGATCCTCACGACGTTAAGTATCACAAACTTGTCTGTTTTGATCAATTGGCCATCGGAGCAAAGCATTGGAGCGCGTTACATTGCGACCAGGAAGTGGCCACAGGTGAAGTTACACCTCGCCACATGGGCATACTCCAGCGCTGGAAATTGATAAAAAAATGGACAAAACTCGCATCTGAAGAAGACCCTGGTAGCGATATGACATTTTTACGAGTGCGGACCGGAGGAGAATTCGAAGGCATGATGCTCAGCAATTTGACAACGCCTGAGCCTATTTTGCACCTTCAAGACGGCAACTGCCTCACACTTTCAGACGAACAAGATATAGAGGATGCCTGGTGTTTCTTTCATTCACTTCCGGAGGACGCTGTCGAATTACTCATGTCTTCTTCTGAACGCGAACGTCTCGACATGCCGCCGTTGCCTTGGTCTCAGCGCGACCCACTTGACTACTGGTACTACGATCAAGTCATCGACCCAATTGTTTTGAAAGCTCTGCAAGGTATCTTACCTCACGAATCAAAGGAGGTTTCTACAACCGATATCATGGAGGTATGCGCTGGCAGCGGCCGACTAGCGCGCAAGCTTCGTAAATTAGGCTACACCAAATATACCGGATTCGATGGAACCCCGACGTTAGTCGGACTGGCTAAGATCGAAAATGACGTCGAATTGAAATTGCTGAACGTCGTGGAAGAAGTGGATGCCCTTCCTCAATGCGATATTCTTATCGCGTCTGGTTCAGTACTCACCATTCAAGTTGGTCTCAAACGCGAATACGCGATGCATGCGCTCAAGGGCTTTGCTAAATGTGTGCGACCAGGCGGCTGGCTCATTGCTACTGGTGTCAGCTTCCCATTCATCGATTGCGATGATCTTGCTTCTGTTGGTTTCACTCGCGTAATACAAACTTGGGTGCCAGGAGTCGAAGGCGCTGTTTCAATCACAAACTCGCAAGATCGAGAGATGTTCAGCGGAATTCACTGTTACGTCGTTCAAAAAGTTGAAGTCAACCCCGCTCCTACGTGTGCATGCGATGATGGCGCTCAACATGAAATCGAATGTGCTGGGCCTCTTCTATCATGCAAGTGTGAAGATGGAGCTCAACACGAAATTGAATGTGCTGGCCCTGCACGCTGATTTGTAAAAAAAATGCAATTTTACGAACAAAGTTCTTGTGTTTTTTTTTGTTACATGACCAAATGAAACACGAACTTAGCACAAGCGCGAGCGATATTGAGTGAGAAAAACTCTTGCAAAGCGATGACAGCTGTGCGGGCAGATTTGGCTTGTTCGACAGCTTGATCAAAGATAGGAACAGCAAGTTGCCTAACGTCGTAACCAGGGAAAGGAGCATCCTTCGCATATTGTTGTTTGCATTCACATTTTGTGCGCATTTGTTTTATTTTATCAAAACACACCACATCGAACGCACAGCTGGTACCGCCATCCCAGACGCGACAATCTTTTTCGGTTAATAGGCAATCTATACCAATGTGACCCAGAGGAATAATGCGGAGGCGAGAATGGTATATCAGTGCCACCCAAAGTTTGAATGGCATTCCATTCTTGAAAATTTTATCGGTACAGTTGTTGAAAGAACGGACCATATTGTCAAATTCCTCCTGTGTGTGTGTGTGTGTGTGTGTGTGTGTGTGTGTGTGTGTGTGTGTGTGTGTGTGATTATAATAAAACCTTAGTACAATAGATTGGATCATCGCCGGGCAGAACTTCGTTGATTTGAATTTCCAACGACAATGATCGCTTAGGTAATTTCATGGGATCAACTTGAGCGTTGTAATTCATAAATAGGTTTACCCAAACTGGCATGCAATCATTGAACTGGAGTGAGAATGCCAATGATGCTCCCAGCACGTTAAAATTGATCGGGTTCATAGGCCGCCAGTACGCACGAATGAGCTTAGTCATGAAAGTGCCATCGATTAATGTCGAGTTGCAAATGGTACAGATGTACGAAGCATTGGGTCCGGGTATGCACACTGGACATACAGCGCAACGAGTAGCAAATAAACTTGATAAAACTGAGCCAGTCAGAGCCACCGGATCTAGTTTGGGTTTAGCTGATGGCCGAGAATATTTCCAATCAGATTCATCATCTGTTTCTGAACGTTTGCGCTTGTTCTTGTTCTCCTTCTTTTCTTCCATCAGGTCGATTTGAAAAAGTTTTTTAAATCCAAATCGATTTGGAATTTTTCCCCCTCAAATTTTTTTCTCTCGGAGTAATGCTTAATGCAAAACGCGCCTGAAGAGCTAAAAGCAGACGAACGTGCACGCCGAATCATTGCTCCTTGGTTTTATTGCCGAAGACATCTACGAACACTTACACGCCACTGGTCTGAGCGGCCCATTTTTGGCGGGCAAATTTCGAACGAACTACGTTGGAAACAGTTATTGGAAATCATCCACAAACCAATCTGTTTGCGCGTAACTGAAGTAAACCTTTCTGTGCTCGACGGACCCTTTCCTATTCCGATCATATTTCTATCCGAGGCTCAGTGTCTTGGCATACGCGGGCTTACAAATAACAAACCATCACCTGTCTTCCATCGTAAAATAAGACTCGAGGACGGTTCTTACGAAAAAAACGATTTTGAATTCAATATCGAAATCTCTTGCGCCATCAACCCGACCTCTCTGTTTGAAGAATTCGTTCGCATTTCGCTCGAATCGCCAATCACAGACATTTATTCGCTGATTGAATTTTACACCAAAATTTGCACACCTATCCGACGCCGTTTCATTGCCGCAGACATCATGCTACGCCACTTTGACGCTGTCAAACAATTACTCCGCGTAATCCATGACTCTATTGGTCCAGCTGGGTTATGTGAATTGCCATTCGCTATCACCAACGCTCTGACGCGGGAATTGCCTACATTAGAACAAGCGCGCGCATTTCACGACTGCCTTCACGGCTCTTTCATTTGTCACATCGATGCAGTCACTCACGTCGATTTTTGGGAAGAATTCAAACGAATCGCCGGAGAATTGGAATTCTTACCAGTCGAACGCCCTTACAGCCGCACAGAATTTGCATGTGTTGTTATTGATAAGAATAAAGTGCCAGTTGTTCGGCATATGGCTCGTGGCGCGGACATATTCAGCGAATTGGATAATCCCAAGACAAAACCACCCATCATCCCTTCAACTCAGGTTTGGTATCAAAAACGACAATATCTCTCTGTCATTGTCCGCATTCTTTGGGGCGATTGGTTAAAAAATAAAGTGCGAAGCTGGAATCAATTGCCGCAGTTATTCAAACACTTACTAATGACTCTACCGGGCACCTTCGCTACCACTCTTACTCGACTTGATATACTCACAGAAAGGAATTGGTTCGATCAGCTTTGCATGCCTTATTTTGACCGCCGTTTGTATACTTCACTGGTTCCAGCTGGCGTCAATCTCATTCGCGACAGAGCATCTTGGTCAGCTGTAGTTTTTTTCGCAACCATATTTCTCCGAGGTTGGCGTCCAGAAAGTCAATCGCTTCCTGCCGAAACTTGGCTTTCTCTCATGGATCTTTATCTGAGGGACCCCAAATTTGCAAATAGCATGCGTCCTTTACCTGATCACCTCAAGCTTATGCGTCAAGATCTAGCAGCATTCGCCAATGCCCTCAGAGCTCTCTATTACCATGGCAAGCAAAAATGTTTGTACAAAATCCTCGCATTACTGGATGTGTTTTTTGGCTCCATGTCGGCTGTGCTCAATGCACATGAGCCAAGGGTGCACAGCACACGGGGTATTGCTAAGGCTCTCAATCAACCATTGGAACCCATCTTGGGTCGACGTGTAGAATTTCAAATCATCACTCTGGCCCAGCTCAGACTTTGTTTGTACAACCTATTCAGGGAGCATGAATTTCTTGTCAACAAATGGAATGCAACGACTCATCAAGTGATCTACTTCAAAAATTCTGGAGTATCTCTGCTCGACCTTGTCTACACAATCGAGAAGCGAATGAATGCAGTTAGTGACACTGCAAATCCTTGGCCTAAAAACAGTTGGCGTATCTTTTTTCTCGACAACGATGCTATTGCTGCAGTTGTTCCAAAGCAACAATTTCACACGCAGCGTTTGAAAACACTGCTATTCCAAAGATTGACCAATGTTTCAACCCGCGTGGCAGAAGGACTTATTACCACAACGGCGGCCACAAAGGAAATGGTGGAAATTGCATACTCGGACCAATTTATTCCACTTCCTATTTACCCTCACATTACTCAATGCTTCTTTTCTGCGCACTCTGAGATGGTCTATTTGGCAATACTTGCGCTCGAATCTTGGATTTCTGTACAACAAAGGAAAACATTGCCGACAAGATTTGCCGAAATACCAGGCATCATTTTACCGCAAAACCCTGCCTTTAGTTTTTACCATCGTCTGCCTCGGATTTTATTTGCAATCACCGACCCCGAGCTCGCTGCATCTGGATTGGGAATTCTTCAATTATTCCAATCTTCTTTTTCCAAGCGACATTGTGTTTTTAAGGCCGGATCTACTCCAAAATTGGAACAATTCGATCACATTAAAGTGGGTACTCCTTGTTTCGTGACCGGTCTTCTAAGTTTCCTCAAGTTGCACCGACCACACTATCTTACTCGCTCGGCCATCGATCATATCGTATCTGAACTGGCGCAACTGCCAGATTATATACGCCGCGCAGCGGAGCCTGTTGGCGTTTCAATTGAGGCATCAGTTGAAGCCATTTTGAGGTATTGTCGAACCGACGAAGATGAATCAGAAGGGTTTATTCAATTACCAATGGCGATGGAAGACGACCAAGAAAATTTGGAAGACAAGAATCAAAAAGACAAACCATTCAAAGAAATTCCGTATTCCGACCCAGATTCTAAGGGACAACAAGTGGCCATCAAATGGCCGCCTGATTGTTGTTCTCACGCTTATGCCAAGACCTACTTGGCTCACGCGGCATTTTACGATTTACTTCTCAAACCATACATCCCGCTTCATCTTCGATTGTTTATTTTTCATAACCTTCAACTGGTCATGGATAAGCCTGTTGACAGAGAACCGATGGGCATCGGTGCACCTATGCGCAATGACGCGTGGCAATCAACTGATTTAGAAAGCGCGGTGTTCGCACGTAAAACACTTAACGCGCCCGATCTTCCACCTCTTCAATTGCGCCCATCAACTGAAAGCGAGGCCGATTCGAAACAACATTGGGCTATCATGACTGAAATGATGATGGTCGCAGAGTATTCTCGCAATCAAGTTCGCGGATTGACTGGAGCCAATTTCAAAATCACTGGTTCAAATGGCGATCAGTTTTGGAAAATGAACATGAATGCTGTGACATTTGTGGTCGACCCTCGAGTTGCGCGTACACCATTTTCAGTCTTCAATAATACAGCAATGTGGGCTAATAATGACATGATTGTTTTCGACAGTCCGTGGTCAAGCCAACGCACTTTTACCAATACACCACGCCAATTATTCAGCCCTTCTGATAAACTCATGAATCATTTGATGACCGCGTATCATGACGAGTGGAGACCTGCGCCGTTTGACACTGACGAAGCTCTCAAAAACTTGATTGCGCCACAAACATTGTCATTTTCGCTTCATTCATTCGTTACTGAAATCGACGCCAAAGACGACTCGACAATGGCACTTGAGGGAGATGATGAACGAAAGGGTCAAACGGGGTCAAGTGGAGAACGCAAGGAATCTGTATCGATGGCTCTCGTGCCTGTTGGTCAAAAAAGAAGTCGGAGTGAGAGTGATTTGGCGGAGGCTTCAAATAAACAACCGCGGGTTGGACAAGAGGAGTCGGCAATGGATTTCACAGCAATTTTGAGAGAAGCGCGAAAAGATGTACAGACCAGATCAAGAGTAGTTCATCAATTTTGGCATCCTCCTACCGAATGAAACGTGTATTATTTTTTTCTTTCTTCGAGAAGAACTATTTTATTTCAAATTTCGAACGAACTGGGGGACTATAAACTAGAAAAAAACGCGCATGCATAACACAAGAGAAGCAACAACAACAATGCGAGTTTATCTTGCAACTGTCTTCATCTTTATTGTGTCAGCAGTGATTGCTTCAGCCGCTTCGCCTACGCGCGCCAATATTCTCAATCCATGTATTAATGGCACACATGCAACAATTGCCCGAGCTGTGGTGCTGTACGATGTGTATCATGGCAAATTTGTATTATCTTGGCACGCTCCTGGAATTACTTGGACTCAATTTCGAATGACAGCAATGCCTGAAAACGGTCCGACTGCACACACCAAGCGGGTTCTCATTTATTCTAGTACAACTGGCGAAGCAAGTGGACAAGCAACTATCACTTTACCGCCCTCTTTGTGGCATGCCAGTGTTCTCGACACTTCATACACGGTTCAAATCGTTTGGTGGGACAACACGAAATCAGTGGCGTGCGTAATTGGACAAGTTTTGGACGGGCGATACGTGTGAACAAACAAACAAAAAATGATTTTTTTCTCCTTTTGTTCCTCGTTTACAAGTTACACACAATGAAAAAAAAACAAAATTATTGAGAAGCTGGGCGCATGAATGCCAGCATTGAAGCAGGAACTGAAGATGATGCAGAGCCAGAGCCAGAACCAAGTGCGGACACAGGAGTGGGTGCGGGTTGTCGCATGATGCTTCTTGTACCAGATGCAGAAATACGATATCCAGCCGAATTGGAGACGAGAGAAGGACCAACAGGTAATAATGAAATTCCAGCAATGCCCGGAATTGAAGGATCTCGTATGTAGTTAAGTCCAACATACGCAGGAGATGGAGGAGGGCCCTTAGCGTTTCCATATTTTTGAAAATCGGCTATGCGCGCACCTCGTTTCAAATAATTTCCAGCGCTGAACACCAGTCCTTCTGGAAGATTTAAGCCATAAGGATGATTTGGAGGGCTCACATTTTTTGCTTCACCTTGACTTTCAGGGTGGCCACTAAACACACAGCAATGAATACACAAAGAAAACAAACAAACAAACAAAAAAAAGCATACCGCTTAACAGCTGGTCCAGCAACATCATGGTCGTCTTCACGAGCTTTGCGTTTTTTGTATTGAGTCTTGGCTTCGATAAGAGCAGGCGCAGGCGCAGGAGCAGGAGCAGGAACAACTACCAAGTCTTCTTTTTCATCCATGATGTCTGGATTTGATTCGCTCAAATATTGTGGCGCAGTTCGGCCTGCCTTGGCATCGCTCACCACAGGTGTGACAAGTCGTGGAGGAAATCGCCCGGGTTGAGTGAATGATTCTGGCGGAATTGCACTTGTCCAATTGTTGTGCGCAGTCAATAAACCCAAGAAATCGACCAACAGTTCGTCCATCATTTTGCGCACATATGGAGCAACCGTAGCCCTCAAAAAAGCTTCTTCTGACACAAATGACGGCTTTGTGTCAGAATCTTGCAAGATGGTCATCAATGGCATTTGGAAGAATGTGGCCAAAATAAACTTGGCAACAGTGAATCCTTGCGGAAAAGCAATGATCAGTGCGGGTTTGTTGACATCGCCAGAAGGCACAGAGAAAGTAGTGTGTTGATTGTTGATCAGACTGAAATGTAGCGCAGCAAGATTCTTATCGGCTTGATTCACAATCTCGCTCGCATATTGCATCACTGGCGCATCAAACGCAGCCACCACCTCGTTTGTAATGCGTTGATAAGCAGTAAAGTCAGAGGATTTGGCATCGGGTTGTTCGAAATTTCCTTGGCTCTCTCTTTTGTGCATTTGTTTGTAATCAGTCGATTGGATGATTGGCAACAGTCGCACACTTAGGTTGATGGGCGACCAGACTGGCGTCGAATTAAACACCTTTTTCTCTGAATTTTGAACTTCGATCGTCTTTTTGCCGCGGACGAAAACTTTGTTTTCGACAGGATTCATCCGTAGAACGCCATAGATCCGAGTGTAGACATAATGATGCACCCTCTCGAATACTCCGTTGTGGAGAGTAGCCTCTGGACGACGGCAGAGCGCATAAATTTTCTGAGCATCAACAACCGTGACAATGTCTCGCGCGCCAAGGCTTTGAGCTTCATGAATCAATCCGCGAAGACCAAAGAGATGCCAAAAATCGCGACGCAGCGACGAGTCTTCTACCTTGGGAGCCCCTCTGGCGCTGATTTTAAAGTCAGCCTTGCGGTGTTTCACATTTGGTCCCTCTGGCAAAAGCATAAATTCACCAGGCTGTCCTTCTTTGCCCGGTAATTGGATGGCGCCTAATTTACGAAGTCCATCATTGAGTTGCATTTGGTAACTGCGCCCATGTTCAAGTGCCTCCAAAAATGGCCCAACCAACGCTTCATCAGGGTAGAGACGAGGATGTTTGGTGATTGGGAAGTCAGCTTCAGCGCGCACAGCATTTGCCTTTTTAGGGTCAGTCTGAATGCCAAAATCTAGCGGAGATAACTGGCTGATAGCAGGCAGTTTGAGTTTGTCTGGCTTTGTACTGCGTTTGCCCACGTCGG
>Ga0302309_10003647_pt1 | contig 11798 bp, 16 predicted proteins | sample III_Palsa_N1_1_FD_200453 | JGI IMG/M metagenome (GOLD analysis project Ga0302309, IMG submission 200453) | Peat permafrost microbial communities from Stordalen Mire near Abisko, Sweden - III_Palsa_N1_1 | ecosystem: Environmental > Terrestrial > Soil > Palsa > Peat permafrost | place: Sweden... | reverse complement strand
TGCGTCAGCGTCTTCTGCAATACCGTATGGTCGCTTCCAAGGGTTGAGAGCACCAGCGGACTGGAGACTGTGTTGCCGTAATAGGCGAAGTCCATCAAAAACCACGCTGCCGCAGCGCCAATCAGACGAGCCAGAATTTTCTTGTCGTCGACCAAGCGATGGAACCCATCCCAGAAGGAAACCGAGTGAGTTCTCGCATCATAATGGGCCGCCTTCTTGAGTCTGCCTGCGTCATCCTCTTCTTGAGCTGCCGCTTTAAGGAAGCGCGGGGTCTCTTTGAGCTTGCGACGCGCCGCATAAACGGCCAGAGCGGGTAGTGCGCCAAAGGCGACTAATATCCGCCAGATCACGTCATGCGAGAGCTGTGTAGAGAGCAAAGCCGCTGCGAGCAGAGGACCGACGATTAGCCCGGCCGCTTGCATGGCAAACACCAACGTGACGAGCAATCCGCGATGTGTTTTGCCGGCGTACTCGCTCATGATAGTCGCGGAGACCGGATAGTCGCCGCCAATGCCGATGCCGAGTACGAAGCGGAACCCGATGAGCCACCATATGTTCGGGGAGAAGGCGCTCGCGATTGCGCCCGCCGCGAGTATCAGTACTTCGACACCATAGATTCGCTTGCGGCCGATCATGTCCGCAATTCGACCAAAAAGCAGCGCGCCTAACGCTGCGGCAATCAACGCCGTCGACTGCACCAGGCCTTCTTCCAATTGACCGACGTGCCACAGGGGTTTAAGCAGCGCCATCACCACGCCAATGACGAACAGATCATAGGCATCGGTGAAAAATCCCATGCCTGAAATGAGCATGATTTTCCAATGCTCTTTGGATATCCCAGCGTTATCCATGGCGGAGAAGTCGGTTACTGTCGCGTCAGCAGATACGGCCATGAGGTCATCCTGTGAATTGATTGGCCATTGTGAACGCGCGAACACGCATCTGTTCGGAATGACTGCCGCGCTCCGCTGTCAGACTCGGCGGACAATGTCACGTAACTGTCATGAGCTGCGCGAGAACCCTGAAAGCTGATAGCGGCGAAACGCCGCGTGTGACTTTCATCGGGGCCCCCTTCATTTTCCGTGCATACCATACGGAAGCGGAGAGGTGAATTTCTCGAGAACCGAGCGGGGCTCGCCGCAGGCGGCCGATTGTGCGGGTTCTTCTGATCCCCAGTGAGAGTGCAAAGCCCCGGCTCCGTTTTAGCTCTTCACGAGGCCGCCGCTAGCCGGACCTTGCCCAAATGAAGCGTGAAAGGAGCGCGCCACCTTCAGACGGACCGACTCACCTGGCCTTTCGTTTGACGCTACACTGGCGGGTATGAAGCAACACACCAAAGCAATCAAGACGGCATGCGGTAACAACGTGACGTTGACCGCCCCCAGTAAAGAGCTGCTGGCGGAGCGAGTCGCGCAAAGCAATAAAGATCATAGAGAGGGACGCGGGTGTCCGGCCTGCAACCGACCGCCCGGGCGGCCCGGATAAAGGATTGCTATCCGCCGATAAGCGCCCTCGGCCGGTTCATTGGGTGCGATATTTTCCGGCAATAGGCGCCTCTAGCACCGGAAAACTGATCGAGGGTCAAATGATGGCAAACGACGTGAAAAGCCGTGTTCAGAAAATTCAAGCGAAGATTGACGCGCTGAAGAAAAAGCGTGAGACGAAGTTGGCGAAAGCGGACGGAGAATATGATAAGACTCGCCGCGAAGCCACAAGCCGGCACAACAAAAGCTATAAACAGGTCATGCGGGAGTACGAGCCCAAAATTGCCGAGCTAGAGGAGAAACGCAAGACTGCAGATAGGGAAGCGCGGCAGATCTGGGAGGAATTACAGAAGCCTAAAAAGCCCGCCAAGGGTTAGCTAGTCCAGCGCCCGGCGCCATATCCCCGCACGAGCAGCAGGAGCCAAAGGAACCTCCGAAGCCCACCGATAACCTACTTCGGCGTGTTCATTGGGTGCTATATGCGCCGGCAACCAGAGCCGTGCGTCAGGCGTGAGCAACGCGGATGCAAGTAAGACGACATCGGTGGCGCCGGACCCCGAGTCTTAGCATCGCTTGCTTTCGATCGGCGATAGTATCTCATCAGATGTACTGTCACGGCGGGCGCGCCCGAGACTTGAGCCTCGGCGCCGATTGACCTGGGTGATCACTCAATCGCGCCAGAGGTCCTGCTGCAGGTGTGCTCGGTAGTACCCGGTGCCGCGGGTCCAGCGCGATACCCCCCAGGGTTGCATTTGCGACGGCACTCACCTTGAATGTTTCTCGTAGACACGGATCAGTTCGGACACCAACACACCATTGATCGTCATACCGGTAAGGTTGGCGTCTTTGATGGAGACGTTATTCAGATCGACGTCTATGAAACTGGAGTTGCCAAGATTGATATTGGTAAACGGCGATCCCTGCATATTCACATCGTCAAAGCTAGAATGAGCCAAGTCAGAATTTCGTACGAGAAGTGCCTCACGGCTGTTTACTATTTCCATCGTTCCCCCCTTTTAAGTGACAGAATTTCCTTTCCCTTCCTGCTCCGTCATCCTTCTTCCGATCTCCACTAGGACGAAAAGGGCGCGGCGCGCGGTCTCAAGATCCTTCGGTCCGATTCGCAAGAGCAACGCTGCATCTATTGTTGCACAGGCAGCAGAGAGCACCTTGGCCGCCCCTCCTGCGCAGAGCAGTTGCGGCACGGCGCTTCAGCCTTTCGATTTCCGCTTCTTGCTCCATCCGCCAAGTTCAAGAGCGACAGATGCGCAGGCCGTGCGCAATTCATCCGCAAGAGGTCGATCGACCATGGTCCGAGCCACGACCATGCCCCCGATCGACAAGGCAGCGATGGTCTGTGCAGGCCTGTGGCGTCCGCTCCCCGTCTTAGTCAAACTTCGCTCCAATACACTCACCATGGCCTTGAAGACGGTTTCAAAAGCACGCCTTGCGCTGACGCCACTGCGTGAGACGTCCGTGGGCAGTGCGACCATAGGACAGGAATTCTCAACGTCCTCGAAATGCTGGCGTGACAGATAAGCCCTGACCACCTGCGGCCCCACATCAGTGGATGACAGGTCCACGTGCACACCTTCCCAGCAGTTCTTCCACTCCGGGTCGGTAAAGAAACATCCAAGTACATCGGCATACAAATCGCTCTTGCTTTTAAAATAGCTGTAGAACACGCCATGCGTTAGGCCGGCCCCGGCCATAATCTGTTTGAGAGAGACACATTCAAACCCGTGGCGATTGAAAAGTCTTCGAGCGCTGTCGATGATGCGTTTGCGCACCGCCGCGCGATGACCGGCTGGGTACGGCATGAGATCTCCTGCAATGTCTGGGGCGCTGAGACTGAGACTGTGGCCCGAACGTATCTGACCTGACAAGTAAAACATTATCTTGAACATTTTATGGCGCGGTGATGTCATGTCTCTTCATGCCCGATTCGGGAGACGACTATGGGCGACGGCGTAAATCTCGCAGCGCCGATTAACGAACGGACACGGCGGCAAACGGTTCTCGGTGTTGTGGGCGCTTTCGCGGGGTTGGCAGCCGGCTCAACCAGGGTCTGGGCGACCCCGCAGGATTGGATATCGCATACGGCTGAGTCCATTCACCAGGAGCCCGTATTCACGGCCAGCCCGAAGCGCGTCTACGAGGCTCTTACCGATGCCAAGCAGTTTACCCGCGTCATACAGCTCAGTGGAGCATTGCAGGAAATGCACTTGCCCGATCAACCCGCGGTGATCAGTAGAGACGAGGGAGGCTCGTTTGCGCTTTATGGTGGGCACATTACAGGGCGACACATAGAGCTGGTGCCGAACGTAAGAGTTGTCCAGGCCTGGCGGGCGGGTGACTGGCCTGCCGGCGTCTATTCAATCGCCAGGTTTGAGCTCCTGGGGGAAGGCTCTGGGTGCAAGATTGCCTTCGACCATACCGGCTTTCCCAAGGGTGACGCGAAGCGACTGGCTTCGGGATGGAAAGCTCACTATTGGGAGCCACTAGCAAAGATCCTGGCATAGATACCGTGAGGGTCCGAGGAAGGCGCAGCGTGGGCACTCCGGGCGATCGCCCGATCGGTAGTTCGCACGGGATATCGGGTGCCGGTCCTTCTGTTGGAAATGGGTCTTGAGGCGGCCAGGAGGCGACGACCTGCGTCGACTTTCACGATCGAATAAATGCGGATTACGGCAGCACTCATAAATGTCCTCATCGCAATAATGGGCCTTGCCTGCGTGGGCTGCCTGATATTCGGCTTTGTAACTTTTCTAAACGCGCATATTGCCTTCAAACGCGTGGAGGGAGAGCCCTATCACGCCAGTACTTTCCAGGTGGTTCGCCCCTATTATCAAGAGAGCGCGGGCATTCATGGGCCCCACGTGTCGATTTACGCGCGAGGGATCGTAGAGGGCCGCGAGGAATGGATGAATCTCGTTCCTTACCTCAAACGTAAGGTGCGCGGGCAGCGGGAACTCAATTATTGGGCGCCCCCAGGCACGGCGATTCGGATTTACCTGTTTCCTAATCTCAAGGGGCAATCCCGTATCCAGGTGATCGACGTTCTCCCACCTGGAGAAGCAAGCAGAAGAACGGCGGCGTGGGTGCTGTGGCGCGTGCCCCTGGCCCTGGTCATCCTGGGCGCACTTATCTTTCTCTTGATGCGCATCCGCCGCGTCGTTCGGAATATAAGGAACCAGTGATGCGGCTTGCGATACGGTTCAACGACACTGCCCCGCCCCGCCGTAGTTGTCGCGTCTCGAAGTTGATGTCCGTATATCGCCATTGATGTCCCGGCCTCAGTGATCGAACCTGAGTCGTGCGACTCAGTAACTTGTTGTTCCGCCGAGCACTTTCAATCGCAACGCTGATTCTCGCGAGTATTGGACCTGCCGCCAGCGGCTTTGCGTGCACCAAAGTTCGTGTCCAAACGACTCTATTTGAGAGTAGCCGAGGTACCGGTTTAACGGCGCGCCCGTTTCGCGATTCGGGTTCTGAGCGGCTTGGCATTCTTAGGCACACGCGCCGCTAAAGCCTTCCGTTTCGGCTGTTTCGGTCTCTTGCGCTGAACGGCTGCCGTGGAGGCGCTAGCCGCCTTGCGGCTCATCTTAACGGCGAACCGACGCCGGGCCAGGTCCAGGATCTGCGTCCGGCGTTGTTCGAGTTCGCGACGCTGGGCCGCCGAGGTCTGCACGTCCTGTGCGCGCAATTCCTGCTCGGCCGACAACAACGCCGTGAATTGTCGGACCTGCTCTTTGAGGTCCTGGCGCTCCCGCAGACTGCTCAGCAACTCAGATTCCCGTTCGCTCATTTGGGCGCGCGACGCGGCGAGGGCCGCGGTCAACTCGCTGACCTTCTGTTCCAGGGCCGCCATCGAGTGCGGGGCGGGTGGGGCGGTGCGGTGCAGTACGCGCGCGCGCTCGCGCGCTTCATCAAGGCTGCGCAACCACAGCGCCTCGGTCATGCGCGCCAAGCTCTCGGGCACGCGCTCGAGGGCTTCGGGCCCTGCGGGCAGTCGGGTACCGAGACCGCGCCAGTACTGCTCGAGCAAGGGCCCTACCGTGTTCGGTGAACCACCGCCCAGGTGTTCGCGAACGGCTGCGACCGAAGGCTTCTGGCCCCGGCGCAGCAGGGCGTCGGCCGCCCGCTGCACATCCAGCGCGCTCACCCCGCGCTCGCGGTACAGGATGTCTTTTCCGGAGTATTCCGGCTCGCCGCTGGGCGGGTCGCCGAGGTCGCTTCCACTCATGTACGGAATAATACAACAATACGATAGTGTAATAGAACGTATGGAATTACCCTCGACGTCATGAAGGATAAGGGCGGATATCTGCGCTAACGGTCGCGAATGGGGGTATCCTTAGGCTCCCGAGAAGCCGCTGAGTGCGCCCAAGCCATGGAATCTCTCTTCCGCGCTATCACACCCTCAGTGCCTGAATGGCTCGAGCGCGATGCGCCCTTCACCCAGGCAGAGGTAGCGGCGCTTTTTGAGGCCGGCTCGCCGCTCCTGCGCGCCAATCCCTATGCGTTGAGCGCGCCGCTCAATACCCAACGGGCTCGCCGCGCCGACTGGAAGGTGTTTTTATGGTTCTGTGAGGAACGGAGGTTCTTAGCGCTGCCGGCAGCGCCAGCCGTGGTGGTTGCGTTTGTCGAAACGCTGAGTATGCCGATCGGACCGAAGCCGCCACGTTCGGTGGCCACGCTCCAGCGCTACCTCTCCACCATTGCCCACGCGCATACGTTATCGAATCTGCCGGACCCGACCCGTACGGCCTACGTGAAGGGCGCCATCAAGGCGTTGACCCGCGGCAGACCGACCTCACAGCCCAGGCAGGCGCTGCGCTGGGAACCGATCGCGGCGGCGCTTGCTGCGCTCACTACCGGCTCGCTGACCTGGGATCTGCGCGCCAAGGCGTTGTTGGCCGTCGCTTACTCGACTATGGCGCGGCGCGCCGAGTTGGTGGCGCTCACCGTGGAGCACTTGAAGATCGACACGGAAGGGGAGGGCGTTGCGCTCATCTACATGACCAAAGTGGATCGGGAGGAACCTCGGTTCTTGAGTGCCGAGGTCGTGAGCCACCTGAACGCTTGGCTCCGGCATGCCCGGATCACCTCAGGGGCGGTTTTTCGCCGAATTGAAAATGCCGGGGTCGTCGGTGAGCGCGCGCTGCACCCGCAGGAGGTGGCGCGGACGATCCAGCGCGTCGCGCAATGGATGACGTCGCACGGTCATCCCTGGCCGGATCTACACCTGGGGGCTCATTCGACCCGCATTGGCGCCGCCCATGACATGGTCGCCGCCGGCATTGATCTGACCAGCATTATGCACGCGGGGGGGTGGAATGACCCCAAGATGCCCCGCTACTACACCCGGGAATTGGCAGCCAAGGACTCCGGGATGGCGCGCTTGGTCCGTGCACGACGGGCGACTCAATGGCCGCTAAGGATGGCAGAGGATCCGGCCGGCCCGGCATTTTGAAGCCAAGGATCGAGTCCTTGTTGGACGACCGATAAAGGACTATATTTAGTCTGGACTCTCATTCTCCGGAGCCAGCGTGCGCTATTCAACCCGAATCAAGCCGATTAGCTACCTCAAGGCCAATGCGGCCGAGGTGCTCCAGGAGCTCACCGATCAGCGCCAGCCCATGGTCATCACCCAAAATGGCGAGGCAAAGGCCGTGATCCAGGATGTGGTCTCGTACGAGCAGACTCAAGAGACCTTGGCGCTGCTGAAAATCCTGGCGCTGGGTAACCAGCAGGTCGCGCAGGGGCGGGTGAAGCACCTCGCCGATGTCGCCAAGAGAATTCGCGCGCTGACGGCGACGGAGGACTAGTGGCCTTCCAGGTCGTGATGACCGAGGACGCCGAAGGCGATCTTGAAGACATTATTACCTACATCGCGAAGTGTGACTCCGCCCGCGCCGCGCAGCACGTTCTAGACCGAATTCTCGAGGTTGCCGACAGCCTGATGGCGGCGCCGACTCGCGGCTCAACGCCCCAGGAGTTGCGCGGCCTGGGTGATCAGGAATACCGGCAGGTCTTCTTCAAGCCCTATCGCCTGATCTATCGCGTGGTCGGACAACAAGTCATTATTTATCTGATCGCCGACGGACGACGGGATATGCAGTCCCTGCTTGCCAGACGATTGCTGGGCGGCTGAGGGTCCTACTGGCGCTGCCCTTGGGTTTCCAGGAGCGCAGATACCCGAGCCCGCATTCCGTATTCGTCCCCCTCGATGAGCGCCTTGACTCGTGCCTCAACGCTCGCCCGCGGCAAATCCTTCGCTGCCACTGCCATCACTCCCACTGCCCGCTCGTAGGCGCAGGCCACCTCCCAGTCATGCTCGCCACAATTTTCCATCGCCTTTGTATCCGCCTCGAATAGTGCTACCAGCAATTCGAATGCAGCGTGTACATCGATCGGCAGCACCAACCGCTCGACCGAATCGACGATGAAATCGAGACTCATCCCCGTCTCCCGACCGAGGAAATGTCGGTGCTCATAATCGGATGAACTGGGAAGCCTGCCGATCCGCTCTTTGAGTGATTCGACCGTCTCGGCGAGGTCATCCCCGAGGACGAACGTGCGCACCTGTTCACCCACGGGTCCGGGCTGCGTTGCCAGCGACATCAGGAACGAGACCAAAGAATCGGAATCGCGCCGCCGCAACCGCACGCGTACACGGTCGACGGACTCTGACCTCTCCTAAAACTGGAGACCGCAATGGCTGATGCCTGGGACGGTATTCGATGGACCAATCTGGGAGGCGATCTCGATGATATGGAAGTCATCGGCAACACACTCTTCCAAGTTGGCGTGCATGTGGACTCAGATCCGGAGTTCAAGGCTTACATTCTTGCCGCCGGCGTAACTCACAGTAGAGGAAACCGCTCAGTCGATAATGTTCTTCGGAGACATCTTGACGAGTGGGTCCGACGGTTTGAGAGGGAGGGCGCAGAGGCGGAGCTTGGTACGGAAGGCTTGTATCGACGGATTTCGGCAGAAGCCTCCCGTCGGTGCGAGGCCATATCCAAACTGGACCTCCGCGATTGCCTGGTGCCGGGCACCGTGGCCGCGGCAAACGCACAAATCCGGTTGCGGTCCACCTTTCGAGCCGCTCTGGTTTCCATCCGTGTCGGATACGCCTTTGAAGCGGAGGCCATCATCCGACTCGGTCTCGAGCAAGTCGCCTGGACATATGGAGTACGGAACATTGGTACTTTCGAGCAAGTGGCAAGCACCCTGGGAACCGGCTGGATTACGGCACTCAAGGAAGTGCTACCTGGCATTGGGCCAGTGTACAACCGCCTCAGCAATCTTGCCCACGTGGCTCCGGCTACGCATGAGCGGTTTCTGGAACGTTCGGCCGAGTACACGATCGTAAAACTCAAGACTCCCGCCGCAGCGATTGAAAGTACACGTCTATTGCTGATTCTGTTGGACGCCTTCTTGATAGTGAGTGAGATATGTTTCCACGCGGCCGGGCTGGTCTGCGAGAATATCGATCCATCGTCCGGCAGACCACTATTGAGACTTGCATAAATGCCTTGCAACTTGTGCCACATTCCGTTGTCCAACATGATGTTGCATGTAGGGCGGAGGATCGATGCGCAAGTCGGAGAAGGTAGCGAAGGATTTGCAGCGACGGCGGATGCGCGCCGGTCGACTGTTGCTCAAGGGCATAGCCCAGGCCGAGGTGGCACGCCGTGTCGGGGTGACACGCACCACGGTCAGCACATGGAGCCGGGATCTGGAGAAAGAAGGCTTGGAGGGGCTGAAGGCCGGTGTTCGCGGCAGACCTTCCAGATTGAGCGAGCAACAGCGAGCCGAGTTGCTCAAGGGGTTGCTGCAAGGTGCGCTCGCCGAAGGCTTTCCAACCGACCTGTGGACGCTCTCGCGGGTCGGTGTGCTGATCGAGCGACGCAGCGGGCATCGGTACAGCGAGAGCCAAGTGTGGCGGATACTGACCGGACTTGGCTTCTCCTCCCAGCGCCCCAGCTCTCGGACTGTGGAGCGCAACGAGCCGGCCATTACTCGTTGGAAGCGCGAACGCTAGCCGGCTCTAAAAAAAACGCCGCCAAACAAGGCCGAATCATCGTCTTCATCGACGAGTCGGGACTGAGCGAGCGGCCCACGCGGGTGAAGACTTGGGCACCCAAAGGGCAGACCCCGGTCCTTCAGTACCACTTTAACTGGCATCAGCTGTCGGTGATCGCCGGAATTACCTTCCGCCGCTTCTACTTCCGACTCTTCCCGGGCGCGATCAAAGGACCGCAGGTCATCGAGTTCTTGCACGCGCTGGGTCAGCAGATCCGGCAACGACTGTTGGTCATCTGGGACGGTGCGCCGATCCACCGCAGCACGCTGGTGCGTGAGTATCTCGAAGCCCTCAGCGGTGCAGTGCAGGTCGAATCGCTTCCACCGTATGCCCCGGAGCTCAACCCCGCCGAATACATCTGGGGGCATCTCAAGCAGCACGAGTTGCCCAACCGATGCGCCATCAACATGACCGATGTGAAGACCCACACGCGCGGGCGATTGCGCTCCATGCAGCGCCGCCCAACGCTGGTGCGGGCGTTCTGGCAGCAAGCGGAACTGGCGCTCTGAAGTCGTCATGTATTTATGCAAGCCTCAATAGAAGAACGGACAGCACTTGGACTCTTTTCGGAGTTCGCTCCGATTATGCCGCCTGCAATTGGAGCAACCTTCAACACGTGGTGGAAATAGGTAGCGTCCAATGCATAGTCAATTTGTGTCGGATAAGGAACTCAGTAGTTTCAAGGCAACGGTACCGGTTGTAGTCCTGTAGTCCAGCTGGCGATTGATCTTATGCTTGTTACCGGCGAAGACCTATCCGCCATCTTGGATCTTAGCTGGAAGGACACCCTCACAGTAAACTTCAAGCGCATCCGAAGCGGAATCCGCAAGAGCAAACAGCTTACGCCGTCGCTGGCCGCAGTACTTTTGGCCGCACGAAAAGTCAAGCCAATGATGCCGCGTTGGCACGTGCTACGCCTGGAAGACGGGAACGAACTCACGGTGAGAGAGTTTCATACGCTTTGGAGGCTGTACATGCAGAGATGGGTCAAACGTGGAAAGAAGAGGGAAGCGTTTTCGATCGAGGACGTACGGCGAACGATTGTCGCGCAACTCTCAGATGGAAATTCATCTCGAATGACCGGGCATCGAATCCCCAGACTAGCCTGCCGCCCCGCGATGATGCGCGACGTGATCAAACTGTGCTAATCGCCCAATGGGATAAAAACCAGGCGGACCGGATGCGACAAAACAGATATTCAGCGAACAGGCTTTGTAACGACCAGCGGGAGATGTTCAGGTGTTCGCTAGACCCGCGGTTGGTAGGCGGCGATACGGCGATCCAGAAAACGATACCCTATCCCAGAAACGACTATGATGAGAAATGCGGCAGCGAGTTCTCGCCATTGCAGCATTGCAAGCATCCACACAATTATTGCGGACGCCAGGAGCGGCACGAATCGACCGCCTGGGGCACGGAACGGCGTTCCGTCCATCGCAACATTGCGCGCCCGAAGCCTTATCAGGCCAAGGCAACAGATAAGATAGAGAACCAAGGTTCCGGAACTCGCTACAATGACCAGAGTCCGAAAGGACCCGCTGCACGCGAATAACGCGCAGAGGACGGAGTAGGACAGTATGGCCGCAGCCGGCGTGCCGAATTTCCGGCTGACAGTGGCGAGTGCCCGCGGGAGCTGGCCCTGATCGGCGAGGGCGTACAGGATGCGTGGTGAGCTCACCAAATCTGCGGCGAGAAATCCGCCCACCGACAGAAGAATGGCGACTACGATTACGCGGCGGCCCCATGTACCGAACACGACCGCAGCCACATTAATGAGCGGTGATTGTAGACCGGCAAGCTCAGCGCCAAGCACGCCCTGAGCCACGAGCTGCTGACCGATGAATAAGATCGCCACCGATGTCAGTGCCAACGCAATCGCCCGCGGAACGGTACGCGCCGGGTTGATCACCTCGCCGCTCACCGTCAGGGCGCTCTCTACACCCATAAACGTAAAGAAAACCAACACGCACGCCTCGCCGAGCTTCTTCGGTGGAGGAGCGCCAGACAGGATAAAATTGGCCCCGTGAACGGACAATAGTCCAACCGCTACCAATGCGACCAGCGGCGCAAGCTTCACGAAGCACAGGAGTCCCGACAAGCGTGATCCATGGCGCGTTCCCCGAATGTTGACCACCGCAAATACCGCATACACTGCGACGATGATGATGACTCGCTTTGCCGATCCGCCCAGCGCCGGCACCAATGATGCCAAGGTATCG
>Ga0302309_10003645_pt1 | contig 11800 bp, 8 predicted proteins | sample III_Palsa_N1_1_FD_200453 | JGI IMG/M metagenome (GOLD analysis project Ga0302309, IMG submission 200453) | Peat permafrost microbial communities from Stordalen Mire near Abisko, Sweden - III_Palsa_N1_1 | ecosystem: Environmental > Terrestrial > Soil > Palsa > Peat permafrost | place: Sweden... | reverse complement strand
TATCTATAGCGATAAGTTGTTTGGTGATATTTTTTTTGAGAAACAGTTTTTCCTTTAACCATACCGACATGGATTTGATAAAGGAACCAAAGCCGACGGGTGCAAAAGCCAGGTAGGTTTCCAGCAGTCTTTCAAATTTCACAAAAGGCTTTTCGTAAAAAACTACGTAATCAATAGCCTTCAATTCAATTTTGGCTTGTTGCAGGCAGTATTGGATGGATGCCAACGGAAAGCTATCATCATTTTTTATCCGGCTGAACCTTTCTTCCTGCGCGGCGGCTATTATTTCATCATCTTTCAGCAGGCAAGCCGCGCTATCGTGAAAATAGGCTGAAATTCCGAGGATATACATGCGCTAAAATAGCGAATAAATAAAAGGCGCCAGCGCCGAGCCCTGCGCCAGGTACAGGAAAAAACCCAGCAGCAGCAAGAAAATAAACAAGGGCCAAAGCCATAATCTTTTCCTCGATCTCAGGAATAAAAAAAACTCTGCTATTACTTCCATCCAACGGAACTGTTAAAATTGTTGCTTTAGTGAACTATTCTCTGCAATAGTTACCGTTTGCCAGTAGGTGCCGGGCTTATTTTTTGCAGGCCTTAAATCTAACAGATTTTTTTTCATCAGCCTAAGTATAAATGCTATTGGTGTTATGATCACAAAAAAAACTATCGTTAATATCACGTAGCTGTTAATGATCCCCAAAACTGAGCCCAATTTATCCCAGGCGATGCGCAATGGGTTTAAAATAACAGGTATAACAATGGCAGCTAACAGTAAAAACCCACCTGGAACCGCGAAGTACATTAAATGAGGACGGTGAAAAACCAGTTTGAAGATACAGATCACCAAACAGGCGCCCCCGGTTACAAAGCCAAATTTTCTGTTGATGTCCATTCTATAAATTCACGTTCGGTTTATTTTGAAGCAAGTACTTTAGATGGCGCGCCTTGCGAAAACCATATCATCATTTCGCCCTTACCCCTGTTGGCCCACGCGTAATAAGGGATGGCGGTAAGCTCCGCCTGTTTTACTGCACCGCTTACACTGTCCTTTTTCAGCACTTCGGCCTTTAATACGGTAACACCATTCAGCAGATCACTTTCATAACGCGGCTTAAACGCCGTATGTGCCGGGATAGATATATTGCTTACCTCGCCGTTATTGTCTTTCCACTCGCCGCAATACATAATAGGGCCGCGTTGTATAGCTACTTTATTGCTATCCACACTTAGCGCTTTATTGGCAATCACTTCCTTTACATCCATCGGTAGGTTTAGCTGGATGTTGTCGCCTTTCTTCCATTCCCTGCCTATAACCGCGTAGCCTTTTTCTATGCGGTAGTTAACAACCTGGCCGTTCACTTTAATAATTATGTTTGATGACAGCTTATTTTTAAACGAATACAGATCGGAAGGGATGGCCTTTGAACGGCTCCAGCCGGGTATCCTTACCAGCATATTGAAACGCGCGGGTGTTTCAGGCGCTACATTAAGCGATAACGCGCCGTTCCAGGGGTAATTGTTTACCTGGGTTATCTTAACATCCTGGTTATTTAATTTGATATCCGCCGACCCGGCTATAAAAAGGTTTACATAGATGTTATTATCCCTTTGGGCATAAATATAGCCCGGCAGCGATGGCAAAAACCTTACCATATTGGTAGGGCAGCAGGAACATTCAAACCAACCCGACCTGGCCGGTTCCATATCGGGGAAAGTCGATCCCTTTACTATCTGCATGGCATTGGTATAAAAAAAAGATTTTCCATCCAGGCCCACGCCCGATATCAGGCCGTTATACAGCACTTTTTCCAGCAGATCGATGTATTTGGAATCGCCATGCAATAAAAACATGCGTTGGTTCCAGAACACCTCGCCAATGGCGGCGCAGGTTTCGTTATAAGCGGTGGCATTGGGCAGTTCATAATCGGCTCCAAAACGTTCACCATCCCCAACCGCGCCTATACTGCCCTGCACATATATCTTCTTGCTAACCATGTTGTTCCATATCCGGTCAATAGCAGTTATGTATTCCTTGTCGCCTGTTAAAGCAGCCACATCTGCCATACCCGAGTAAAGGTACATCGCCCTTACCGCGTGCCCTTCAGCTTCCTGCTGGTCCACCACTGGCTCATCATCCTGCCAGTACATGCCGTTTTGCCATTCATCGGTACTGGTTTTGTTATACTGGCGCTTGCCACGCTCATCAATAAAAAATTTGGCCAGGTCCAGGTAATCCTTTCGGCCGGTTATGCGGTACAGGCGCACCAATCCCATTTCTACTATTTCATGGCCGGGCGCCACATGCCTTTTGCCCGGGCCAAAGGTTTTTACCAGCAGATCGGCATTTTTAAGGGCGATATTTAAAAAGTTCCGTTCGCCGGTAGCGAGGTAATGCGCGCTGGCTGCTTCAAACATGTGGCCGCAGTCGTACAGTTCATGGCTCAGTTCGTTTTCCTTTACCCACCGCTCCGGCCCGGCCCACGAATGCGGATGCAGCGGGTCAATGCTCCTGGCGGTATATAAATAACCGTCCGGTTCCTGTGCCTTGCCCACAATAGTGATGAGTGAATCAACATAGGCCTGCAGTTTGGGGTCGGGATGCACCGCCAGCGAGTACGAAGCGCCTTCTATGGTTTTATAAATATCGGTATCGTCAAACGGATATTTGGTACAAAAGCTGCCGGTATGGGTGGCGGCCATTATAAAGTTTTTAACCCGGCCCGTACTTTCGCAACGGGCGAAGGATGCGGGGATAGTTACCGTGCGGTTAGTTTCTATCCGTGGCAGCCAAAAATGGTCGTCCAGCGTTACTTTGGTAAAGGTTACCGGTTGTATGGGGTAATCTTTTACCTGCGCGGTGGCAATACCCCCATATAATAAAAATGAAACGATCAGCTTTTTCATACCCACCTGTTTTTTATTAAGCATATTTAACATTTAAAAACTATATCTGCAAAAGTTCTGCCGGGCTAAATCAAAAAAGCCGCATCATTTATAAAACAACGCGGCTTTTTAATTACGATTATTCCTTAATTTAAGGCAAGCACAATTACCGATGCCGGCGGCATTGAGATGCTTATCGCGTTATTTTTTATTACCGCTCCCTGATATACTTTCGGAGCAATCTTGTCCGGATCATCGAACGAATTATAATCCTGTACTTTTGCCGATACCAAAATCCTGCCGGTAACGCCGCTAAATGTTTTTCCGTCCAGGTCAAGCGTTATCTTATGGTTGTTATTTGGGTCGATGTTTACCAATGATATATGCACTATACCGTCCTTATCCCTTGAAGCCGATGCCGAAATAGCGGCCAATTTTTGTTTCCCAAAAACATAATCTTCGCTTTTAATGGTTAACGGCAGCAAAGTGGCATCCTGGTGCACATTGTACATCTCCATTACATAATACGTTGGCGTGAGTATCATTTTATCGCCCTGGGTAAGTATAACCGATTGCAACACGTTAATACATTGCGCCAGGTTGGCCATGCGCACACGGTCGCAATGGTTATTAAAAATATTGAGCGTTGTTCCGGCTATCATGGCATCGCGCATGCTATTTTGCTGGTACAAAAAGCCGGGGTTGGTTCCGGGTTCCACATCATACCAACCTCCCCATTCATCCACAACCAAACCCACTTTTTTCTGCGGATCGTACTTGTCCATAATGGCCGAATGTTTGGTAACCAGCGTATCCATAAATAAGGTGCTTTGCATCGATTCAAAATATTGCTGCTCGCTGAATTTTGTGGCCGATCCCTTACTGTTCCAGTCAATTATGGCATAATGATGCAGGGCGATGGCTTCGATCAGGCTTTTGGGGATGTTTTTCATCAGCGTTTCGGTCCAGTTATAATCCGCGTCGCTCGCTCCCGATGCCACCCGGTATATTTTACTGTTACTGTTCCAGCTGGTCATAAAGGTGGAATATTTTCTAAACTCGTTGGCATAATAATCCGGTGTCATATTACCGCCGCAGCCCCAGGCCTCATTGCCTATACCCCAAAACTTAACGTTCCAGGGCTTATCCCTGCCGTTTGCCTTCCGCAGATCCGACATCGGGTTTTTACTATCCGAACTCACATAGTTCACCCAATCCGATAACTCCTGCACGGTACCGCTGCCCACATTGCCCGATATGTAGGGATCGGCGCCCAGCAACTCGCACATATTTAAAAATTCATTAGTGCCAAAGCTGTTATCTTCAACCGTTCCGCCCCACCATTTATTAATTATCGCGGGCCTTTTATCCTTGGGGCCAACGCCATCTTTCCAGTGGTAGGTATCGGCAAAACAGCCGCCGGGCCACCTTAGCGCCGGTATCTTCATCTTGCGCAAGGCCGCTATCACATCGTTACGCACACCGTTGGTATTGGGTATTTTCGAGGTATCGCCCACATAAAAACCACCGTATATGCCCCTGCCCAAATGTTCGGCAAAATGACTGTAAATGTATTTACTTATTTTTGGCGAGGCGGCGTTATCGGCAGCTGCAATATTAATGGTTGTTTGCGCCCGGATAGCAGACCCAAAACACAAAACAGCCCCTAATAAAAGGTATACTTTTAGTTTCATGGTATATTAACTATTATAAATTGCTTACTTATTGCTGAATTTATAAATGGTTACCGTATGATAAGTTTCGCCTGGCTTTAAAACTGTAGTTGGAAACGAGGGCTCATTTGGCGAATCGGGAAAATGCTGGGTTTCCAAACATAATGCCGAACGATACGGATAGCCCAGGCCGCCTTTGCCATTTTTATAGGCATCGGTTAAAAAGTTGCCACTGTAAAATTGCAGGCCCGGCTCATCGGTATACACATCCATGCTAATGCCGGTTACCGTACTTTTTACCGTAGCTACCGATTGGCTCATATCATGCTTATTGAGTACAAAATTATGATCGTAGCCCTTACCGTTGGTCAATTGCGGATCGGCCTTGCCAATATCCGTGCCTATCATTTTCATTTTGGTGAAATCAAACGGCGTTCCTTTTACCGGTTCCAGTTTGCCGGTTGGGATAAGCGTACTGTCGACCGGTAAAATATTATCCGCGTCTATCCTTAACAAGTTATCGGTAATGGTTTTATTGCCTGCGCCGTTCAGGTTGAAATAAGCGTGATTGGTTAAATTTATAACGGTTGTTTTATCGGTTGTAGCCGTGTATTCAATTTTAAGCGCATTATCATCACTCAAGGTATAAACCACTTTTACCGATAGGTTGCCCGGAAAATGGCTCTCCCCATCTTTCGATACATAAGTGAGTTCCAGTTGCTGAGCGCTAATTTGTTTGGCATCAAATACCCTTGAGTAGAAGCCGCTCAAACCGCCGTGCAGTGTGTTGACTTTATCGTTTATATCCAACTGGTAACTTTTACCTTCAAGCGTGAATTGCCCTTTGGCTATCCGGTTACCGTAGCGGCCGATGATCGCGCCATAATAATTTTCATTGGGTTTTGGATTTACATATTCCGACAGGCTATCGTGGCCCAAAATAACATCGGTAGGTTTGCCGCTTGAATCGGGCACCACCAAACTCACCAGTCGCCCGCCAAAATTGGTAATGGCTACGGTAACGTTATTCTTATTTTTCAACAAATACAGGTCGACTTGTTTCCCACTGATAGTTTGCTTAAAGTTTGCCGAATCGGGCACCAGTTGAGCATGTGTAGTTACCGTATCGGTAGTGGTGTTGCTGCCTGTTCCTTTGCCGCTGTTGCAAGCCGCTACTAATAGGGTTAAGCCAGAAAACAGGATGGTTAGATGGTTATTTTTCATAATTGATTATTTGCCCGTAAATTTACAGATTTAAGAGGTTTGGTATTGGCTGAACTAAAAGCCGCTTACGCTGGTTTAATTGGTATATGCGATAAACAACAGGGCTAAAGTATAAAAAAATATTATAATTGTATAAAAAACACTTAAATAATTTTTTATTTATTTAATCAAAAAATCTATCTTACATTAAAAATCATAATTGCCTTATTATCGTGTTGTAAATACACTCATCCTGTATTAAAAAATGATAAATTTGCTTCATAAAATCTTCAAACACTATCCAATTAAATGATCAGGTATACTAAGCAAAGTCGATTTATTCAGGCTGTAGATTGTATAATATTTGGATTTGACGGCGACACACTAAAAATACTGTTAATTCAACGGGGATTTCAGCCCGAAAAAGGCAAATGGAGCCTGATGGGCGGCTTTGTGCAGGAAAATGAAAGTCTCGACCAGGCCTCGAACCGTATTTTGAAGCAATTAACTGGTTTAGATGGCATGTACCTGGAACAACTCCACACCTTTGGCGACCCTAACCGCGACCCGATGGAGCGAACCGTATCAACCGCTTATTTTGCTTTGATAGATATTAACAAATATGAAAAGCAGATCAGTGCTGATTATCACCCGGAATGGTTCGCGTTAAAGCGCATGCCCAAACTGATATTCGATCAGCAGGATATGGTTGAGCTGGCCAAACGGCGCGTTCGGTATAAAGCTGCCCTGCACCCTATCCTGTTTGAGTTGTTGCCGGATAGATTTACCATCCCCCAATTGCAAAGCCTGTATGAAAGTGTGTACAACACCAAAATTGATAAAAGGAACTTTAGCAAAAGGATATTGGCGACAGGATTGTTGATAAAACAAGGCGATAAAGACAAATCAGGATCAAGGCGTGGCGCGTTTTATTACCAGCTGAACATGCAGAACTATTATGCCAAGTTCCAGTCGTTTTTGAATTTGATACCGAACCCGACAAATTTGATATTTTAATGCAGCCATTTGAATGCGATACAATTTGCAAACTTCGCCTGGTGGCTCTGTATAGCGGAATACTTTTTAAATTGCCTTTTTATGTCCTGATGATATCCGTATCCGGCGGAGTATGGCCCAGCAAGCGGCACATGGTCATGATCTGCCCCTTGTGATGAAATTCATGCGTTAAAGTATGGGTAAATAGCTGTAGCGGTGTTAATGATAGTTGCTGACCGCGCAATTTGTTGATAACAGGCTTATCCAATGCACCCTCAAACTTCTTCAGGAAATTATATACAAGTTCGTCGGTTTCCATATAAATACCTTTTATAGCCGCTATATCATTTATCAATTTATCATCAGTAAACATCAAACCGGCATTCATGGCGAAATTGCCCAGCCAATGTTTATAGGTATTAGCCGTGTGTACCAGCAGGTAGCGCACGTTGCTGCCATCAAACGCGGCTATCGGCCCGGCAATTTGCCCCGGTAATTCCCTCGCGATAAATTCAAGCATCACCATTCGCGAGCCAAGCAATAGCTCATATTGTTTTTGCAGCAAATTCATACAGCTAAGTTATTTATTCTACTGTTTTTTTTGCAGCGAAATTTATATTACAATAATACAGTACTATGTATTGCAAAATACCTTGCTATGTTTTATCTTTGTTCCATACGCTTATCAAAACCACTTAATTATTTTATTATGAAAAATTTAAAATTGCTCCTTGCTGTGCTGTTTACATTATGCTTTATGGCATGCCACCACCACAGGCATGTTACCATTGCCACACAAAGCGGTAATTATAATGTAAAACTGGAATACGAGGGAACCATCGTTTTTAATGACGACCAAACACAAATTGAGGAAATATCACGCGACGGCTATATCAGCTTTAAACAAAATGATGATGAGCTTTACGCTGAAAGGGACCCAAGCGGTAAGGTTGCTTACCAATTGAATGGCGAAAAGGTAAATAAGCTGGATGCAACCGGACAGGAGATGCTAAACGAAGCGATAAAGATGGTAGTTAAAAGCAGCCATAGATAGCGCTACTGATTTTAACCCAGCAGTTCCTTAAAATATGCGCCCGTATAATCCGGCGAGAAATGTACAATGTTTCCCAGCCCGTTAAAATCGCTTTGCAGATGCGTGGTGGTTAATATCACGCAATCCATCCCGGCGTTAAATGCGGCTTCGGCACCTTTGGGCACATCTTCAAAAACAAGGCAATCCTGAGGTTCAACCTGTAATAAACTGGCCGCGCTGAGGTAGGTTTCGGGATGGGGCTTGCTTAGTTTAACATCATCAGCGCTTACTATCACCTTAAAATATTTCCGCAGGTTCAAATTATCCAGCACGAAATCAATATTGAACATAATAGCCGCCGAACCGATGGCCATCGGGATATTTTTTTGATAAGCGCGTTCCAGCAGATCGGCTAAACCGGGCAGCAGGGCCAGGTGCGGAAAGAACTCGTTTTGATATTTTCTTTCCTTTTCTAACGACAGTTCATCCATTTCAGCCTGTGTAAGTTTGCCTGGGCCGAGGATCCGAACCAAAACTTCCTGGTTTTTGCCATACATTTCGCGCTTAACTTCTTCCCAGCTAAGATTACAGCCAAGCTCATCATTCAGCAGGTACAGCCAGGCTTTGGTATGGTATTCCATATCGTTTATCATGGTGCCGTTCAGGTCGAATATCAGCGCTTTGGGAATCATATCGTATAATTTGTGTATCGGCTGCAAAGGTGCAGGTTTTATTATAAATGAAAAATGTCATCCCGGATTATGGCCCGAAATGACATTTTGATTATTTAAAAGGCATAATAGCTACCAGAATTTAACGTAAAGCGCAGCCAGCAGAAACAAGGTTACCACAATAAGGGCCAGTGTAGATGGTTCCACCTTAAACATGCTCTTATCTAAAACAAAATGTTTCGGGTTGATCTTCGGCCCGGCAAAGCTCACTGCAATTATCGAGATCATGGTAAACAGGAACGACAGGCCCATACAGATGAGGAAGGGGATTTCATAAACCGCTTTTCCCTTAACAATGGTGTGGTACGATGTATAAAGGAATGTTTCGTGCCCGAATAATTGGGGCGCAAAATCATTAAATAATACCGACATCAAAAAACCCATAATAATACCCGTAATGGCTCCCGCGCTGGTGGTACGTTTCCAAAAGAAGCCCAATATGAATATGGCAAATATACCCGGACTGATATAACCGGTATATTTTTGAATAAAGGTAAAACCACCTTCGCCGCCAATGCCTAAAAGATCTTTCCAGGTTAATACAATGGAAATAAATAAAGCAAGGGCGATAATAATTTTACCCATCGAAACCATGGTTTTTTCATCAGCATCTTTTTTGATGTATTTTTTATAGATGTCCATGGTAAATATGGTGGATATGCTATTCGCCTTGCCTGCCAGTGATGCCACAATAGCCGCAGTTAAGGCCGCGATGGAAAGCCCGCGTAAGCCATTTGGCAAAAAGCCCAATACCGCCGAATAGGAATTATCCGGATTAAGATGCCCGCCAGCCGTCATTTCAGCATGCAGGCCACCGTTCTTATACAATACATAAGCCGCTATACCCGGCAATATCACAATGATAGGCATAGCCAGTTTCATTAAACCGGCAAATAATATACCGGTACGCGCTGTTTTCAAATTAGCGCCTAAGGCCCTTTGGGTAATGTATTGATTACAGCCCCAATAATTCAAATTCACTATCCACTGCCCGGCAAAATACATTCCTATGCCCGGCAATAACAGGTATTTATCAATATCTGCCTGCGATGAGTTAGGGCCGGGTTTGCTCAGCATCATCTTAAAATGGTCGGGCGAATCCTTCATCATGGCGCTAAAACCAGCAAGCGCATCCTTACCCAGGCCAAAATGCTCGCTTACCAGGGTCAAGGCTATATAGGTAGTGGCCAAACCGCCAACAACCAGCACCAATACCTGTATCACATCGGTAAAACCGATAACCTTCATACCGCCCAATGCAATTGCAAGTGAAAATATAGCCAGGCCGATGATTATAGCATGTAAATGATCGCCGCCCGAAATACTGTTGATGGCTAAGGCCCCCAGGTAAAGGATAGAGGTAAGGTTTACCAATACGTATAACAGCAACCAAAATATGGCCATTATTAAGCTGGTGCTTTTATTATACCGCGTTTCCAAAAACTGTGGCATAGTAAATATCTTATTTTTAAGATATACCGGGATGAACCACACCGCTACGATGATGAGCGCGATGGCCGCTATCCATTCATAGGCCGCCACAGCCAAACCTACCTGGAAACCCTGCCCGCTGGCACCTATAAATTGCTCGGCAGATATGTTTGAGGCGATAAGTGAAGCCCCGATGGCCCACCAGGTAAGCGAGCCCTCGGCCAAAAAGAAATCATGGCTGCCTGATGTACTTGCAGATTTTTTGCGGCTATACACCCAGTAGCCATACCCCGACACTACAAAGAAATAGATGACGAATATGACGTAATCAATAGGAGAAAACTTATTCATAATTAAATTGCTTGGTTCAATTGGTAAAGCTTACCGGTGCCAAAATCCCATCTCGCTACGCACCGGGTAATTATTGTATCTATTATATCTTATTTATGCAGGCCGGCAGCCATAAAAATGGTCAGTATTGCATAAACCGGCAACTATTGATTCCTGACTCCCTACTCCCTACTATTTGTAAGCTATCTCGTTCCAGCGCAGCTCGTTACGGAACTGATCCAGTTTAGTTTCTTTGCCTATGCGTACAAATTCCAGCCCGGCAATATCAGCAAAATCCTGCAAATGTTCGGCAGTTAAATTCTGGCTGTAAGCGGTATGGTGGGCACCCGCAGCGTATATCCACGCGGCACAACCGGTTTTCATATCGGGGTATGGTTTCCATAACACCCTCGCAACCGGCAGCTTAGGCAGGTCATGCTCCGGCTCAACGGCTTTCACTTCATTTATCAGCAAACGGAAACGGTTGCCCATATCAATGATCGAAGCATTGAGCGCTTCGCCGCTGGCAACATTGAATACCAACCTGGCGGGGTCGGCCTTACCGCCTATACCTAATGGATGTACCTCCAATGCTGCTTTGCCGTTCGCCAGCGAGGCATCAACCTCCAGCATGTGCGAACCTAATACCAAGGCATTATTGGGGTCGAAATGATAAGTATAATCCTCCATAAAAGCGTTACCGCCGGGCAGGCCGCTGCCCATTACCTTAAAAGCGCGCACCAAAGCCGCCGTTTTCCAGTCGCCCTCACCGGCAAAGCCAAAGCCATCGGCCATCAGGCGTTGTGCAGCTATGCCGGGCAACTGAGCCATGCCATGCAAGTCCTCGAAGGTATCTGAAAAGCCTTTAAAGCCGCCATCAACCAAAAACTTGCGCATACCCAGTTCTATTTTTGCAGCCTCGTAAACCGAGGAATGCCTTGCCCCGCCTTTTTTAAGGTCATCGGCCATGGTATAGGTAGCTTCGTATTCTGCCACCAGTGCTTCTATATCTTCAGCGCTAACGGCATTAATCACGGCAACCAAATCGCCTATGCCATAGGTATTAACCGAGAAGCCGAACTTCAGTTCCGCTTCTACCTTATCGCCATCGGTAACAGCCACAAAACGCATATTATCGCCAAAGCGAACAAACTTAGCGCCTTGCCAGTCGTACCAGCCCGCTGCCGCCCGCGACCACGTGTCGATCTGCGCCAGCACTTCAGGGTCCTGCCAGTGGCCAACCACTACCTTGCGGTTTTTGCGCATACGCGATACCATGAAACCAAACTCCCTATCGCCATGGGCGCTTTGGTTCAGGTTCATAAAGTCCATATCGATGCTGCTCCAGGGAATATCGCGGTTATATTGCGTGTGCAAATGCAATAAAGGCTTTTGCAGGATGCTTAGCCCCCTGATCCACATTTTAGCGGGAGAAAAAGTATGCATCCAGGTAATGATGCCTATACAATTCTCCGCCGAATTAGCAGCCAGCAGGGTATCATATATTTCTTCGGTTG
>Ga0302309_10003644_pt1 | contig 11804 bp, 5 predicted proteins | sample III_Palsa_N1_1_FD_200453 | JGI IMG/M metagenome (GOLD analysis project Ga0302309, IMG submission 200453) | Peat permafrost microbial communities from Stordalen Mire near Abisko, Sweden - III_Palsa_N1_1 | ecosystem: Environmental > Terrestrial > Soil > Palsa > Peat permafrost | place: Sweden... | reverse complement strand
TAATCAGGGAATTGCAAACGGCGATTGCTGATCCGATAGTTCAAGTGATTGTGCTGAGTGCCAACGGTGATCATTTTTGTGCTGGCGCCGATCTCCATTGGATGCGTCAAATGGCCGAAGCGGATCAAGCGAAAAACAAAGCTGATGCATTAGAATTGGCCAAATTATTAGATCTGCTTTATCGAGCACCCAAACCCACTATCGCACGTGTACAGGGATCTGTGTATGGTGGTGGTTTGGGCTTAGTGGCTTGTTGTGATGTGGTGATTGCAGATATCAGCGCACGTTTTTGTTTTTCTGAGGTGAAATTGGGTTTAATTCCTGCTGTGATCAGTCCTTATGCATTGGCCGCCATTGGCGCGCGTCAAGCCAAACGATATTTTTTAACGGCAGAACTGTTTGATGCAAAAAAAGCACAAGAGATAGGCTTGGTGCATGAATATATGATGGATCAAGCGTCAGCACGACAAACCGTTACCGGTATATTGCAAGCATTAAAGCAAGGTGATGCCGGCGCGCAACAAATTGCCAAAAAAATGATTTTTGCGGTAGAGGGGCGTGCAATCGACGCGGAACTGCGCACATTCACCGCAGAGCTGATTGCAAAACAACGCACAACAGAACAAGCAAGATTGCGAATGAATCAATTTTTAGAAAAAACAGTTGCACCTAAGTAATTTAATGTTAAGCCTTGTCTGAATTATTTTAGAAACAGGAGAATATGATGCCATTAATTAGAAATGTGGTTGATAGCATAGTCAGCACGACATATAAAGATGCGTTCACTTTTGTTCAGCAACATACAGGTGTAGGTGCAGCCATAGAAAACACCCTTGCAGCCAGGGCACAAGCCGCGGCCGTACAAACGGGAATTCATGCCGCAGGAAACGCTGCAAACCACATTGCAGGATTTGCGCATAGATTTTTGGGCGCGCCGGAAGTGCAGCCGGGAAACGTGGTAGAAGGTGTGCTTAGTTTGAGTGCATTGGTTTATTTTTATCGGAAAAATAAGCGCACAACGGCTACATTAAAGCGCGCGCAGCAATTTTTAAACAATTTAGATGTTATTATGAGCGATGAAGTTCAAACGCCGCAATGGCACGAAAAACTCTCTAATTGGTTCAATACGCCCGAGACCAGTGCTCCAGATGAACGAGAGCAACGATTAATCTCATTTGTTAATACATTAAGCTCAGCGATCCGTGAACGTTTTGCTAGCGCTTTTGAAGAAATCAATTGCGGCGGATCAGCGAATGCAGATATCACTTTATTTGTGACTCACGTGACCTTGGCGATTATCGATGAATTTATAGACACAACGGTGAAAGACGCCACTCAATTTCGCGATGAAACACGGTTTAAACAATGGATAAATGAAAATTTAAGCTTTGACGCCGATCACAGTGCACTGAAAATAAGATATGGCACGTTTTCCATCAATACTTGGTCACAGGGAGCAGTGCTCGGCAGGCTGCCGATACGGCAAAAAAACTGGTCACTGCCTGGTTTGGTCATGCGAGCGCCTTATTGTACGGTGAATGGAGATTTATTTGTTGTTAATCATCAAGAGGAAGATAAATCCAATAAATATCCGACTCAATTCACCGTTGAATCATCTCTGCCATCCACGCGTTATAAAACGGCCCGTTTCATTCCACCCTATGTTGTGCCTAAGCCCATACTTGAAAGTGATTTTAAGTTCATGGATTTTAATGATTTATTAAGTGATTTTCCAAAAATAATCACTGCCTATAAACAACAAAGAAATGAGTTAATATCCTATAGTGAAACCGTTAGAACGGCGCTTCGTTTGCCGCAACCGATTTCCTTGCCCGAACAATTGACCAGTCGTCAACGCTTGCGTACGCTTCGTCAAAAATTACTGTCTGAGGTAGAGCACAGCATCCAACCGAAATGGGATAATACCGATAAAGTACTGTCTTTTTTGATGTTATTGACACAATATCAATATCATCTTTTTTATGATAATTATATTGAGCAGGTGCTGCATCATAAGCCCATGACAGAAGCCGCCGCGCATAGTTTTGCGAAGGAACTACAATGGTTAGATATTATCATTCGCAGTATGGTTGTAAATATTCCCGAACAACAAAGTAGAGCGCATCGAAACATTACAGCAAGCTATGACACTGTAACGGCATTGCATGTAAAATTGGTTTTGCTAAAGACAGTGAGTTATACCTCAACGCAATTGCAAAAACCGTCCTATTCGATCTCTCGTTTACAAAAGCAACAAGATGTTTTAAATGATAGCCGTGCAACTGAAATCATGTTGCAATTAAACACTCAATTGGTGGGCGCATTAAATGTATTAAATATGCCTAAAGAAAAAAATGATGCTGATTTAAATAGTAAATTGGCTGAATTTGATGCTGTAGTCGCCAATGCCAATTTATTTTGCCAATTTTTAAGAGCACGAGATATGGCGATTGATGCCACGCTGCAGACTGAATATGTGGAACAAAATTTTGCTGAATTTAGCTCAAAATTAAATGTGTTGGCGGCGAACTTGTTTTGGATGGCAATGCTTCGAGGCGCAGGTACTTTGGCGACAGAGTTGGTGATTGCGTATCCTTTGGCCATTCGCTGGGATAGTTATGACACGACAAATCCTAATAATCCAAAGCCAGGTGATTCAGATTCAAAACGTTATACCGCGCTACATGAATCGGCATATCGTGGCCAAGAGGCGCTATTTGATGTGCTGTTGATTCAAGCACAACAAGAATTAGTCGCAACCTCTCGCCATTTAAAAGACATTCGGGGTCCTCTGGGCACGAGTGTATTGCATTCAGCTGCGTTGGGCGGAGCACCAGAGATCGTTCGAAAATTATTGGATTTGGGGATCCCCGCAGATTTAATCGATGATGCTGCTCCCACACATCGTCGATGTCGCACACCATTGCATGTGGCTGCAGCCAGTACTTTTTCTTCCGCTCGAGCTGAATGTTTAAGCTTATTGCTTAACAGTTTAGAGCCGGTGGCAAAAAAACAAGCGGTGCATGCGCTAGATGCGTTTAATCCATCTGAACGGCTTTCTCCGTTGTACATTGTGTGTGAGCATGAAGCGCCAGATCCAGTTAGTTTGCGTTACTTATTAGAAGCGAGTGATCCTTTAACGCCAGAGCAATTCAAAACATGCAAAGATAAATTAATTGAGACTTGGAGAATACTGCTAGGGAAAGTGAGAACGAGCAAATCACCCGAGAGTGAAGCAACACAAAAAGATAAAGGACGTTTAAAAGACTGTGCGCAAGCAATGGGTGAATTAGACAAGCATTCGCCATCATCATTAAATCACTCTGCAACGAATGAGCCGATGGGCTCGATTGAACACTTTTTGCAGGTGTATTCCTACGATAGATTAGCCGCCGAGATGTTGGTGGTGTTGGATCAACAACAACAGCATTTCGACAGCATAATAAAAGCAAAAGACGCATTGCCTCCAGCCATATTGACCATCACATCGATGGACCAAATAAAAAGTTCATATCAGCAAACAAGACGTCATTTGCATGATGCTTATGAGGCTGTCACCAGTGTTATACGCGAAAAACGTCAGCCAGGACCTTTATTATTAAATCCCTTATTGGAAAAAGCACAGGCATTTATGCCTTGGTGCATTTATTGGCGTTATCAGCAGCTAATATTGTTACCACAACCATTGCCAACGGATGATGTGATTGGACTGCTGAATAATGATATGGTTTGGTTACAATCGATGAATGCTGAGCTCAATCTGGGCTTACAACGAGAGAAAAAACAGCAGACATCTTTTTTTAGCACCCTTGGCCAACGTTTTAGCTTTTGGGCGCCCTCTGAAAATGTGCAAAATTATACAGCGCATTTGCGAGAACAGGAAAAACAAATGGTGGTATTGCAACATCAATTGGAATACCTTGTGACCTATTTTGGCATTATGTACACCATCGTTCCAGATGGATATACGACGGCTACAACCCAAGGGGAAGACTGGGAGATCTGGCAAGCAACCTTAAAAGAGTCTTTAATAGCACAGAGGGAAGATATTGATGCCCTTCGCGTTGAAATTGAGGGTAAACTGTTTTATCAATCCATCGATGATGAATTGACAGATCAGCAGGTGACTTATCAACAACTAGAAATCCTGTTAGATCTTGAATTTATCCCGCCTTTGTTACGCGTGCAAAGTTTGGCCTTTGCCTTAGATCTGCAAAAAGACAAATTACGTTCTTATATTCAGGCACTTTATAATAAGACCTTTCAAGATCCGCATAACCAGGCGCCTGATTTAAGAGTCTATTTAGTAGAGCGTTATAACCAGAATCAAGATGGGGAACAATGGATTCAAGAGCGAGCGGAGCCACAAGCGGAGACGAGACGATCGAGAAGTCCTTCGCTTAGCGGACAATCAAGTTAATTAACTTGATTGTTACCTCTCTTTTATATAAAATGGCAACTAGACATTTTTTATTGTATTGGAAAAATCATGCAGAGTCTTTCTTATTTTTTGCTGCAGTTTTATCAGGCGCATGCGGGTTTAGTGGAGAGAAATAGTTCTTTAGACCAATTTTTATTCTCGGTGATGGAGCAATACGATTCGTTTTCTCTGCCAGGACAGCTGGGCTCATCACGAGTTGGGTTGCCTGGTACGCTTGTGAATGAAGAAACATTTTTTCGTCAATTGATTGATAAGCCTAAGGGGAAAAGCACACTTGTTGAGGAGTTGTTGGCGACGGTCACAAAAGTGTCCTCTGTTACGATACAAATGAGGTATTTTGAAACGCTATTCACTGCATTGCTCAAAAGTGGTCCAATGGGTCAGTTTTATAAAGCAAAGGTTGCCTCTTCTGAGTGGCCCGGCTATATGACTCGTCCCTACCAGAAAAGTGAAAAAAGAGGCTCACGTAATGATAAAAAAGTTTGGGGAAGCGTGAGTCCCTTTGTTCACGGTTTTCTACCTGATTCTGCGCTATTGGAAACACTGCGTTTGTGCCCGGCTTTATGGGAGCACTTTGAAGTGTATGCGCGCAAGACCATCAACCATCGTACGTTGAAACGAGATTTTGTGCTTACTCAGTTTAAACAATATATCCTGGCCACGCCCAAATCGGGGAGTGACATGGGTCGCGGTGCAGAAGCCTTTTATAAGACGGTGTGTAGCGCAATGGCTTATTGGAGTGAGACGGATTTTTTTGAGGGCGAGCTTAAAAAAATAGAGCAAGACAGACAAGCACGGCACCAAAAGAGCACAGCAAAAAATGCGGCTCGCTCAGTAAAAGAATGGATGTCTACCTCTGAAGAATTAGCGATTATTCAGCAAAGAAGGCAGGCAGAGGACGCGCTTTTCGTCGCCATTGAAAATGAAATCAAGTTTGAAAAATCTACATCGGATAAATATGATGCAAATTTGATGCAGGTGCTTTGCTCATTTGCACATGAAAATTTCTTTGGTGGCGTCACCTATCAATGGGAACATCTTTATACCTTGCTGCGCTCAGAAGCTCACAATGTACTTAACGGCATTGACGGAGCTGAACGTCATGTGTGGAATTTTTTAAAAGCAAACGTGCAAAAAAAATACGCGGATGACCAAGCCTTGAAGGTATTATTGCCTGTATTATTGGATGGCATTGATTTTTATTTACAGCAAACAGCGATGTGCGATGCTGACTTTGGGAAAGGTACCCTTGAGCTGATGCCTTGTGTTTTCAATGATGTTTCTTTTACCAAACAAGCTGAGCCAACACTGAGTGCTGAAAAAATAAAAGAAATTGTTGCTGCTCGAGACGTTCGTCATATCAATAAAAACACATCGCTGAAGTCAAAAGATGAGAAGGCAGAAAAAAGAAGAAAAGCGGAGAAAGTATTATTTTACGCGCTTAAAATGGCTGAAAATCCATTGAAAAATTATTTTAAAAATGTGGTTGATCTCTTATTACTCATAAAAGGCCGGCTCTCTGCGGTGGATGCTTTTTTAGATTATCGGATATCAGGGGCAGAAAATCTAAATCCCAGTATCAAGATTGCTGAGTTGATCCTATTTTTTCAGGAAAAAGCCGATGATGATTATTCTGTTATCGAATGGCTGATGGTAAATGATGGGAAAATAAGCAATATCTTGGATGATAATGGTTCGATCATCGCGCAAATCACTCGATGGTCCACAGCCATGCTGTGCCTATTTGGACCATTAAACCCAAAACGTATTTTAGATTTGGCCGCAAGGCATTGCCCCGTTTATTTGGGTGATATTGTTGATTGTTATTCTATTGAAGCGTTAACAAAAGAAGATATTTTTTCTTCCTTGATCATTAATGGTCAGGATATCCCATTTGGTGTCAACGATCATCCCTATCCATTTCACCTGCATATGCTGGTTTTTTTGGCTCGTGATTATCCTTATGTGAATATGCAATTATTTGCTGAATATACAAAAGATCCCAAGTATTTTGAGCTGGCTTGGCGTGTCATTAAACCGGCTTGTTGGGTCCAGCTGTTAAGAGAAGAACATTTATACCTTGTAGAGGATTTCTATTTAAGCGGTAAAAGCCTCAGAGACAAGGTTAAAGAGCGTATTTTAGGGCAACAAGACATCGGCCCCTCCAGTGGTTTTATTAAAAGTATACTAGCAGACGCATTCATTTATATTGAAGCAACAAAAGAAAGTGCTGATATCAGTCCTCAAGTACTCTCGATTTTTACCTATCTTTTTTCTTTGACGCCAGAAAAACTTGCTTGCAGGGAAGTAACGACTAAATACAACTTAAGTCGATGCTTGCCTGACGACGTTGTATCCGTTTCCTCTAAAGACCTGATTTCAACGTCTGCGCGATCGCAATATACTCGACAATCCTTGCCTTTAATATCAGCGCAAAGAATGAAGAGTGAAAATGATTTTTTAAAGGAAATCCGTGCAAGCTATCCAACAGTCACTCGAAATTACGTGGCGGCTGGTTATGTGGCGGGATATTAAGTGTCATGGGGTATTAGATAAGCCAATATAGTGAGTCATCGAAGGAGTTTACCTAGTTCAGCAATGTGATCATTGGCTTGCGACAAAATGTCGGATGTTAATAAGCCATACCCATAAGTGACCGCGATGCAAGCCATGCCAGCGTTACGAGCGGTTTCAATATCGACCAATGTGTCACCAATATAAACGCAATCTTCGACAGCATACCCCAGTTGTTGTATGGCCAGAAACAATGATTCAGCATGCGGTTTTATGTGTGTGACGTTGTCGCTGCAAATGACGCAGCGACTGTGTTGTAGTTCGGGAAATTGAGCAATGATTTTTTTGGTGTATTGTTCGTGTTTATTGGTGACAATACCGAAAGGGATGTTATTTTTTATTAAAAATTGCAAGGTTTCTTGTACGCTAGGGAAGTAGGTGGTGGCGACAACGGGATTGTGATCATAAATATCCAGGAATTGTTTTTGTAATTGGGTTTTGATGGTTTCATCAGTAATATGATCAAAGGCAGCTTGGATCATGGCTTTTGAGCCCAAAGCGGCGTACGGGCGAACGGTTTCATAGGATAGAGGTGCCAATTGGTGATCGCTGCGCAGAAGGTTTAGAATGCGTTGGAAGTCTTGGGCGGTGTCTAATAAAGTACCGTCGAGGTCAAAAAGGTAGGCTTTTTTTATCATGGGCTCTCACTTTTTATTATGAACCCTCACCCTAGCCCTCTCCCGCGAGGCGGGAGAGGGGACAGGCAGAAGGGGGTATGAAATGGTTATGTATTGGCCACGGGGCATTGATACATGGCGGTAACTTCGCCATCAGGTGTGACTGACTCTAAGCGTACTGGAAAGCCCCATAAACGATAAACGTGTTTCAATACATCTTGTGCTTTTTCATTGATTGGTTTGCGGTTATGTTGAATATGACGCAACGTCAACGAGCGATTACCACGTAGATCTACATTGTATACTTGGATGTTGGGTTCATTGTTACCTAAATTATATTGATCCGCCAATAATTGTCTGACCATGCGATAACCTTCTTCATTGTGTATGGCTTCAATTTCTAATTCTGATTCGCGATCATCATCCAACACACTAAAAAAATGAAAATCGCGGATCAATTTTGGTGATAAAAATTGTGCAATCTATCCAATCAGCGCCGGCGATCTCAGGAAACCAATGTCGATCTTCTTCGGTAGGATTTTCGCAGATCCGGCGTATATCTGCCATCATATTAAATCCCAATGCATAAGGATTTATGCCATTATAGTAGGGACTATCAAAGGGTGGTTGATAGATCACGCTGGTATGACTTTGTAAAAATTCAATCATAAAACCATCATTAACCAAGCCTTTTTCATACAATGTATTTAAAATAGTGTAATGCCAAAAAGAAGCCCAGCCTTCATTCATGACTTGGGTTTGACGTTGTGGATAAAAATATTGTGCCATTTTTCGCACAATTCTGACCACTTCACGTTGCCATGGTTCTAATAGTGGGGCGTTTTTTTCAAAAAAGTACAATAAGTTTTCTTGTGGCTCAGCAGGGAAGCGCATATTTTTTTGTTTTTCTTCTTGTTGCTTGACGCCAATATTGGGAATGGTCGTCCATAATGCGTTGACTTGCGATTGCAAATATTCAGATCGTTTTTTTTGTCGTTTGGCTTCTTCGGCCATGGTGATTTTGTGCGGGTGTTTATAGCGATCAACCCCATAATTCATCAAGGCATGACAAGAGTCGAGTAGGGCTTCGACTTCTTCTACGCCATAACGCTCTTCACAGTTGGCGATGTATTTTTTTGCAAATAGTAAATAATCAATAATCGAATCAGCGCTGGTCCAATGTCTAAATAAATAATTTCCTTTAAAAAAAGAATTATGACCATAAGCGGCATGCGCGATCACCAATGCTTGCATGGTCATGGTATTTTCTTCCATTAAGTATGCAATGCAAGGATCAGAATTGATGACTATTTCATAGGCCAAGCCCATGCTGCCACGTTTATAATTTTTTTCAATGCTTAAAAACTGTTTACCAAAAGACCAATGACTATAACCAACGGGCATGCCCACCGCAGAATATGCATCCATCATTTGTTCAGCGGAAATGACTTCAATTTGATTGGGGTACGTATCTAATTTGTATCCACGCGCAATTTCACTGATGGCAGAATCATATTCACGTAATAAATCAAATGTCCATTCAGAACCTTCAGAAATATAGTTTTTCTTGTTCATGCCGTTTTCCTTTTGAACAATTCACGGAACACGGGATAAATATCACGCACATCTTCAATGTGTTGCATCGCAAAAAAAGGACAATGTTCTTTCACGGTTAAATAAGCTTCCCATAAACTTTGATGATGTCGTGGCATAATTTCGACATAGGCAAAATATTGCACCATTGGCAAAATATTTTGCACCAGCAAATCGCGACAGTGCGGCGAATCATTGTTCCAATTATCACCATCGGATGCTTGGGCACCATAAATATTCCATTCCGAACTGGGATAGCGTGCTTTGATGATCTCATCCATTAATTCCAAAGCACTAGAGACAACGGTACCGCCTGTTTCTCTTGAGTAAAAGAACTCTTCTTCATTGACTTCTTTGGCGGAAGTATGATGACGAATAAACACCACTTCGATACGTTCATACGTGCGTGTTAAAAACAAATACAATAAAATAAAAAAGCGTTTTGCGACGTCTTTTTTGGCTTCATCCATCGAACCTGAGACGTCCATTAAACAAAATATCACCGCTTTGGTGGTGGGTGTTGGTTGTTTAATGCGATTGTTAAAGCGTAAATCAAAGGTATCGATAAAGGGAATACTTTTTAGTGATTTTTGTAGGCGTACAATGTCTTTGCGCAAGGCCACGACGCGATCATCTTCTTCCGTTGTGGTTTCTAATAGCTTTGCAATGGCTTCTTCACATTCATGAATGTGACGTCGATAAGAACTGCCCATGGCACGTCGACGCGCAATGGAACCGCGTAATGATCGCAACACATTGATATTGGCGTGTGTGCCATGTGGCGTATAACCCGCGCGTACCCATTTAAAGGATTCAATTTGTTGATCAAGACGTGTTTTAATGAGATTGGGTAGTTCGAGATCTTCAAAAAATAAATCTAAAAATTCTTCTTTAGAAATTTCAAATCCAAAATCGTCAGAACCTTCACCACTGTCACTGGCTTGTGAGCCACCACCTTGACCATCGCCACCTTCAGGACGCTTAACTTTATCACCTTGCATAAAGTCTTGGTTACCTGGATGAACAATATGACGTTTACCACCGGAGGCATGTTGAAAATGCGGTTCCGTAATGTCTTTGGCAGGGATCGAAATTTTTTCACCGCTGTCCATGTCTTTAATGCTGCGTCCAGCAATTGCATTGGAAACGGCTTCTTTAATTTGTTTTTTAAAGCGATGGATGAATCGTTGGCGATTCACCATGCTTTTGTTTTTTCCATTAAGTCGTCGATCAATAAATTGCGACATTATTGCTTTTTCCTAGCGTTTCTCAAGGCGACACACGCTATGATGATTTTCTTACGCGTAAATACCATTCACACAGCAAGCGCACTTGTTTACTGGTGTAACCTTTATCCATCATGCGATGTACAAACTCTTCATGCTTGGTTTGATCATCAGAAGATGTTTTTGCATTGAATGAAATAACTGGTAACAAGGCCTCCGTATTAGAGAACATTTTCTTTTCAATCACAGCACGTAATTTTTCATAGCTGGTCCACTCTGGGTTTTTACCATCGTTTTTGGCACGCGCGCGCAACACAAAGTTGACAATTTCATTACGAAAGTCTTTGGGGTTGCTAATGCCAGCTGGTTTTTCAATTTTTTCCAGTTCTTCATTTAATGCCGCTCTATCAAAAATTTCGCCGGTATCGGGATCACGGAACTCTTGATCTTGGATCCAATAGTCCGCATATACGACGTATCGGTCAAAAATGTTTTGTCCATATTCGCTATAGGATTCTAGGTAAGCGGTTTGAATTTCTTTCCCGATGAATTCAACATAACGCGGTGCAACAAAACCTTTAATATATGATAAGTAGGTTTCAGCGACTTCAGGAGGGAATTGTTCTTGTTCAATTTGTTGTTCCAACACGTACAATAAATGCACTGGATTGGCGGCAATTTCCATGTGATCAAAGTTGAACACGCGTGATAAAATTTTAAATGAAAAGCGTGTGGATAATCCCGTCATGCCTTCATCTACGCCAGCAAAGTCGCGATATTCTTGATAAGATTTGGCTTTGGGATCGGTGTCTTTTAAGTTTTCACCGTTGTAAACACGCATTTTGGAGTAGACACTGGAGTTTTCAGGTTCTTTTAAACGTGATAAAACAGAAAACTGTGCCAACATATCCAAGGTGTGCGGTGCACAAGGTGATTTTGATAATGAGCTATTTTCTAATAATTTTTTATATATTTTAACTTCTTCAGAGACACGTAAACAATACGGCACTTTAACAATATAAACACGATCGATAAACGCTTCATTGTGTTTATTGTTACGAAAGGCTTGCCATTCTGCTTCATTAGAGTGCGCCAAAATGATGCCTTCAAAAGGCATGGACGAAATGCCTTCGGTGCCATTATAATTAAATTCTTGCGTTGCGGTTAGCAATGGATGCAATACTTTGATGGGCGCTTTAAACATTTCCACAAATTCAAGCATACCACGGTTGGCATGACATAAACCGCCAGAATAGCTGTAAGCATCCGGATCATCTTGTGAAAATTCTTCAAGTTTTCGAATATCAACTTTACCGACGAGGGATGAAATATCTTGATTGTTTTCATCGCCTG